>Ga0070707_100003397_pt1 | contig 15043 bp, 19 predicted proteins | sample KBSK5502metaG_FD_65468 | JGI IMG/M metagenome (GOLD analysis project Ga0070707, IMG submission 65468) | Corn, switchgrass and miscanthus rhizosphere microbial communities from Kellogg Biological Station, Michigan, USA - KBS K5-50-2 metaG | ecosystem: Host-associated > Plants > Roots >... | reverse complement strand
GGCCACTCGGGGAGTCCGGCGCGATCATCTGGTATCTCGGCGAGGGCACGCGCTTCGTGCCGGAGGACCTATACGCCCGCGCGCAGGTTCTGCAGTGGATGTTCTTCGAGCAGTACGACCACGAGCCGGCGATCGCGGTCGCCCGCTTCTGGCTCGCGTACTCCGGACGCCCCGACGACTTCGCCGATCGTCTTCCCGAACGAACGGCGGCGGGACACAGGGCGCTCGCCGCGATGGAGCGTCACCTCGCCGACAGGCAATTCCTCGTCGGCGATTCGCTGACGGTCGCGGACATCGCGCTCTATGCGTACACGCACGTCGCGGACGAGGGCGGCTTCGACCTCGAGCCGTACCCCGGAGTCCGGCGCTGGCTGGCCCGAGTCGCAGCCGAGCCGGAACACGTTTCGATCGGCGCCTAGATGAAGATCCGCGCCGCAGTCCTCGAAGAGTTCGGGGCTCCACTCGAGGTCCAGGAGCTCGAGCTCGCCGAGCCGCAGGCCGGAGAGGTGCTCGTCAGGCTCGTCGCCTGCGGGGTGTGTCACACCGACCTGTACACCGCTTCGGGTGCCGACCCTTCGGGTTACTCACCAACGGTGCTCGGGCACGAAGGAGCCGGCGTCGTCGAGCGCATCGGCGGCGGGGTGACGGATGTGGCGCCCGGTGATCACGTCGTCACGCTGTTCTCGCCGCAGTGCCGCGAGTGCGAGCACTGCCGGGATCACCGCACCAATCTCTGTCTCGCCATTCGCGACCAGCAGAACCAGGGGCATCTGCCGGACGGGACGACACGGCTCTCGCGCGACGGCGTGCCGATCCGTCACTTCATGGGGACGTCCACGTTCGCGGAGTACACGGTGATGCCGGAGATCGCGCTCGCGAAGATCGATCGGGATGCCCCGCTCGACCGCGCGTGCCTGTTCGCCTGCGGGCTTTCGACCGGGATCGGTGCTGCGATGAACACTGCGAAGGTCGCCTCGGGATCGACGTGTGTCGTCTTCGGCGCGGGCATGGTCGGCCTCGGCGCTGTGGTCGGCTGCCGACTACAGGGCGCCGAGCGAATCGTGTGCGTCGACCTGTCGGACGATCGGCTCGCGCTCGCGCGCCGGCACGGTGCGACCGACACGTTTGTCGGCGGCTCGGACTCGGTGCAGCAGATCGTCGACATGACAGACGGCTTCGGCGCCGACTACACGTTCGAGGCGACCGGCAACGTCGACGTCATGCGCCAGGCGGTGGAGTCGGCGCGAATGGGCTGGGGCCTCGCGACGATGTGCGGCGTTGCAGGCAAGGGCGAGACGCTCGACGTCGTCCCGCGCTTCCTGATCACAGGACGGCGCGTCGCAGGCTCTTCGTTCGGGGGCGTCAAGGGACGCGACCAGGTTCCACAATTCGTCGACATGTATCTCGCCGGCGACATCGACGTGGACAGCTTCGTCTCACACAAGCTGACCCTCGACGACGTCAACCGGGGCTTCGAGCTGATGGAGGCCCAGGACGGCATCCGCAGCGTGATCGACTTCACCTGAGATTTGGAGTACAAGAGCGTTTTCAGAGGGCCGCGCCGAGCGGCCCTCTTTCTCTCCAACCAGACCAGGCGCTCGTCGAGGGCCTCGACGTGCTCCCGTTCGTAATACTTTCGGAAGTGAAGCGAACGGCCGATCCATATCGCGATCTCGACGTGATCGACTCGAGGGCTCCGCGGTTCAACCAGGCGACGATCGGCCTCCTGGCCGCGCTCGCCGTTGCGACCGGCTGGTGGTGGCTGCTCGGCCTGCTCGCGGCGCAGCTGGTCGTCGGGCTGACGCTCGGCCGGCGGTTCTGCCTGCCGTGCCTCGCCTACTTCGAGCTCGTGCAGCCCCGATTCGGCGAAGGCGCGCTCGAGGACGCGCGCCCGCCGCGCTTCGCGAATCTCGTCGGAGCCGGATTCCTCACGTCCGCTGCCATCGCGTCCGCAGCCGGTCTCACCACTCTGGGAGTCGTGCTCGGGAGCATCGTCGCGGCGCTTGCCCTTCTGGCCACGGTCACGGGGTTCTGCACCGGCTGCGAGGCCTACAAGCTCGGCTCCTTCCTGCTCGGCAGGCCTTTCGTCTCGTGCCCGCTTCCGCCCCGGCCCGAATGACGTTTCGTACGCTGCACGAGTGACCGACTGGTGGGCAGTGCGCCGCGCGCACAGCCGCAAGCCTGCGACCTACACCTGCCCGCTGTGCGGACGCCGGCTGCACGCGATGAGCGACCACGTCGTGATCGCTCCGGAGGACGACGCGAGCCGGCGACGGCACGCACATCTGGAGTGCGTGCTCGCAGCGCGGCAAGCCGGCACCTTCAAGACGTACGACGACTGGCGGGCGACCCAACCCCGCCGCTCCTTTCTCGACCGGTATCTCCGGCGCGGTTGACGTCCCGACTAGGACCCGTCAGATCAGGCGCGGCCTGGCGCGGCGTTCGACGTCGCCGAGCACCTGGTCGCCGATCCAGTTGACCGCCCAGATGACGAGGACCGTTCCGACATACGTCCAGAAGCCGTCGATGGAGAAGTTCGGCGCGATCCACGCGGCGAGGGCGACCATCGCGATGTTGATCAGGAGGTAGAAGAAGCCGAGAGTGATGATGATCAGAGGCAGCGTCAGGACGGTGAGCACCGGCTTCAGCACGGCGTTCGCGATCCCGAGGACCGCCGAGCCGATCAGGTACGCCTCCCAGCCGTGGATCTGAACGCCGTCCCAGATCGCGTTTGCCGCCCACAAGGCGACGAGGTTGATTCCCCAGGCGATGACGAGACGGGGCGCGAACGCCATGGCGAGAGTGTAAAACCACAGGATGTTCGCGCGCTTGCACGCCCTTCGGACGACCCAGGAGCAGCACGATCTCGGCCTCGAGATCGTCCGTGACCAGCTCCTGCCCTGGCTCCGCGACAGCTCCGGCTTCCGCGGGTTGATCCGGCTCTGGGATTCCGCCGAGGCGAAGACGCTCGTCATCACCCTGTGGGCCGACGAGGAGTCGCTACGGGCGAGCGCAGCGGCAGGTAACCAGCTCGGCGAGCTCACCGCGGAGACGGTAGGCACGACCAGGCTCGCGCTCGAGGACTACGAGGTGAGCCTCTTCGATGTCACAGCGGGCTGAGTTCGTCCTCGGCGACGAGTTCGCCAAGGTCCTGACGGAGACGACGATGTCGCTCGTCTCCGTCCTCGACCGCGACGGAAGAATCTTGTTGTTCAACGATGCCTGCGAGCGCGTGACCGGGTTCACCCGCGACGAGGTGATCGGCGTCGACGCACGCGAGTTCGTCATTCCCCCCGAGGAAGCCGAGGCGTTCGGCGAGGTGCTCGCCTACATCTGGAGCACGGGGCTCTCGAGCCCGCAGGTCGGTCATTGGCTGACAAGGAACGGGGAACGCAAGCTGATCGCCTGGTCGAACAGGCTGATGGAGAGCGAAGACGAAGGCGGTTCGGCGGTACTCGTCACGACAGGCATCGACCTGAGCGCGAGCACGCCGACCGGGGTCGACGACGCCGCGTTCGAAGGCGACCCTGGGGCGAAGCTCGCTGAGATCAGCCGACTTGCGCAAGAGCAGCGCGCGCTCCGGCGGGTCGCGACGCTCGTCGCGTCCGAGGCCACTCCCGAGCGGGTGTTCACGGCCGTCTCGGAGGAGTGCGCGCGCGTTCTCGAGGTCAACGCATCCGCGGTCTTTCGGTTCGAGGGCGACGACACGGCGACCATCGTCGGCCGGCACAGCCGTGCAGGAGACGCCGACGCCTTCAACCTCGGTATGCGGTTGTCGGCCACCGAGGACACCGGTATCGGCCGGGTCCTCAGAACGGGCACTCCGGCGCGGATCCACGACTACGCCGAAAAGCCGGGAGAGATCGCGGACAACATGAGACGCATGAACTACCGCTCGTCCGTGTCGGCCCCGATCGTCGTGGCCGGCATTCTGTGGGGCGCAGTCGGAATCGCGAGCGCCGAGCCCCTGCCGGCCGATACCGAGGCGCGGCTGGGCGCGTTCTGCGAGCTCGTGTCCCTCGCGGTCGCGAGCGCCCAGGCTCGCGAGGACCTGACCGCGTCGCGCGCACGTCTCGTGAAGGCAGGCGACGAACAACGCCGGAAGCTCGAGCGGAACCTTCACGACGGAGCACAGCAGCGACTCGTCTCGCTGGCACTGACGATCCGCCTCGCGCGGCGCAAGCTGGACTCGGACCCGGCCGGAGCCGCTTCCTCACTCGAAGGCGCGGCCAAGGAGCTGGACCTTGCTCTCGAAGAGCTGCGCGAGCTCGCGCGCGGCCTGCATCCGGCGGCGCTCACCGAGCAGGGGCTCGGTCCGGCGCTGGCAGCCGTTGCGAAGCGTCTCCCGATCGATGTCGACGTGAGCGCGCCCGCCGAGCGTCTGCCCGAGAACATCGAGGCAACGGCGTACTACATCGTCTCCGAGGCGCTGACCAACGTCGCCAAGCACGCGCATGCGTCCAAGGCGAATGTCGACCTGACCGTAGCCGGTAGCGCGTTGAGGTTCGAGGTCACCGATGACGGCCGCGGCGGCGCAGATCCATCCGCAGGCTCGGGGATCCTCGGTCTGCGCGACCGTGCCGAGGCCGTCGGCGGAACGCTCTTCGTGATCAGCCCGCCGGGCAAGGGGACGATCGTGACGGCGCAGCTGCCGCTCAGCGACGCGTGACCGGGATGCTCTGGCTCGAGCGGAAGATGTTCTGCGGGTCGTAGCGGCGCTTGACGGCGATCAGGCGCTCGAGGTTCGTGCCGTAATACGCGCGCCAGCCCTTGCCGAGATCGGGATCGATGTAGTTCTGGTACGCGAACGGCGAGACGTACGGGCGCATGGCCGCGTAGAAGTTCCTGAGCCAGCGTAGGTTCGGCTCCGCGGCCGCCGACGGCTGCCAGTACGCGAGGTATTGCATCGAGAACAGCGCGTCGCGGTGCACGAATGCTGTCGCGTCTTTCTTCACGCGGTTGATCGCGCCGCCGTAGGAGTCGAGCAGGATGATCCCCGAGCCGCTGCCCGTGGTGATGCGCGCCTCGATCTGCCGGATCATGGCGTTGATCCCCCCGAGGGTCAGCGGCTTGTTCGCGTAGCTCGACTTGCCCTTGAACGTCGAGCGGCCGAGATGGCCCTGCGGCGGCAAGTGGCACTCTGCGATCGTGCCGGAGCAGCCTGCCCACATCTCCTGCGCATCCAGGTAGCTCCGCGAAGTCACCGTGAAGCGCGTCGGCGTGCCGGTGTTGGCAAGCGGCTTGACGAGCTCGCGCAGCCGGTCGGCGCTGCCGAAGAGTTGTCCGGCGGAGCTGATGCGGGCGGCGCCGCCCACGACCGAGTTGAGGTTCAAGACGGAGAAGAGGCCGTCCGGCGCGTGCGGTGCGAGCTTCTGCCAGGCCTGGACGACCTTCACCGCGTCCGACCAGGGCCATTCGATGGCGTACGTCGCCACTTGCCCGATCGGGTGCGTCCGGAAGACGAGGCGCGTGACGATTCCGAAGTTCCCGCCACCGCCGCCTCGGAGCGCCCAGTAGAGATCGGGGTGTGCCCGCGCGTTGGCCGCCACTGCGGTGCCGTCCGCCAGGACGACCGTCGCCTCGACCAGGTTGTCGCAAGTGAGCCCGTACTTCCGCGAGGCGAAGCCGACACCACCCCCGAGAGCAAGCCCGGCAATGCCGACGGTCGGGCAGGATCCGGCCGGCACCGTGCGTCCGCGCTGCGCAAGTCCCGCGTAAACGTCGATCAGCCTGGCTCCGGCCCCCACAACTGCGTGACGGCTCGAATCGAGGGTGACGCCGCTGAGGCGAGAGACGTCCACGATCACTCCCGTCGTCGTGGAGTAGCCGCCGTAACTGTGTCCGCCGGAGCGCGGAACGATTCGCACCACATGCTTACGCGCCCAGCGCACGGTTCGCTGGACGTCGGCGGTCGATTCGCAGAAGACGACCGCGCGCGGCTTGATGGCGTCGAAGCGCATGTTGTAGAGCAGCCGGGCCTGCTCGTACGCGGAGGCGCCGGGCAGAACGACCGCGCCGCGAAGGCCGGCGGCGAGCTCGTCGAAGATGCCGCCCGCGCCGGCCCGAGCGAGCTCGACCAGCGGCCGCGCGAGCGAGAGGCCGCCGGCAACCAACGCGACACGGCCGCCCCGGACGAGCAGCTCGCGGCGCGTCAGCTCTTCCACGCGCCGAATCTAGCGGCTCGGCGTTAAGACCTGTGGACGCCTATCATGATCGTCGCGACGTACACGCCCGCGCTGTTCTTCTTGACGTTCAGCAGCGACTTGCTCCCGCCGTTGCGGAAGATGGCATCGGCCGCGTTGCGCACGTCCCTGTTCGGGCGCGCGCTGTACGGCTGCTTCCGGTAGACCGCATCGGTGAGGGTGTCCGGGAAGTAGAGCTGGCCCGTGTGCACGATGTTGCCGCCGAGGTGCACCTTCACGTGGATGTGCACCGTCCGGCCCTGGTACCACCCCGGATAGACCGTGCGGAAGAGCGCGAGGCCTTTCGCGTTCGTGCGTTGAATCCCGCGCATGAAGGTACGGCTGGCGGCACCCGAGCCGAAGCCCGAGTAGACGCCGCCCGCATCGGCATGCCAGATGTCGACCGCGGCCGACTTGATCGGCTTGCACGTCGAGGCGTCGACCACGAAGGCTCGGAGGAGCAGCGGAGTGCCCGGGCGGCCCTCCGTGATGTTGCGGCGCACCGCTTCGTTCGCGATGTAGTACGGGCCCTCCGTCTGCTCGGGCGTGAGCACGCATGACACCGCTCCGGAGGCGACTGCCGCCGGGCCGGCGCCCTCGGAGCTGTCGATCTTCAGCCCCGCCGCGCCGAGCGCGGTGGCGAGTAACCCACCCAGGCGCACGAGTGAGCCGCGACGCGTGAGCCTCGGCTCAGTCATCCGACGTCTGCAGAGATTCGAGGACGTAGCCGGCTTCGGTCATGGCTCTGCAGAGAACCAGCCGACCCTGAGAATGGGCTGAGAAGCGGGTAAGAGCTTCATAAGAGCGGGGGAGGGCTCGGCCGACTGCCTCATCAGGGGGAGATTGTTGCCGATGTCATCTGCCGATGTTGACAACCGTCCGCAGCTCCCTAGACGAAAGAAAGAGGCTGGCCATGACCTCTCTCCGTCCCAACTCTGTCCGCCCAAGGCTTCGCACGGCCGCGCGTGTCCTTGCCGGCGCCGGCATCTTCGCCGCAGGGATCCTCGTCCCCGGCACATTCACGAGCAGCGCACCGGCCGCGGCGCAGGACTGTCTCCCGGTCGGGTGCATCACGACGACGCTGCCGACCATCTCCGTGCCGGTGACCGTGCCGACGCTGCCCACGCTTCCCGGATCGACCTCGACCACTACGTCACCGACCACGTCCACCCCCCAGGGCTCGAGCACCACGACGTCCTCCACCTCCCCGACGACGACGGACGGCGACTCGACCGCGTCGGAGGGAGCCGTGGCCTTCAGTCCGAAGGCGACCGTTCGGGTGCGCGGACGAGGTGCCCGGCGTGTCATCGAGATCAGGGTCAACCTCACCAAGGCAGCACGCTTGAACGCGCTCCTCAGCCGCAAAGGCCCGATCGTCAGGCGACTGTTCAGCGCCAAGGCCGGCCCGCACCTCTTCAGGCTGCGTCTCGGGCGCAAGGTGAAACCGGGCCTCGCGAACCTGTCGCTCGTCTACCGCGCGGTGACGGGCGAGGCTGCCCGCACCACGCAGCGGCTGAGGCTCCCGCGCTGAGCTAAGCGGGAGCCGGCCGGCTGCTCTCGGCCTCGATGAACGCCAGGACCCTCGCCCAGGCGTCGGCGGACGCTGCTGCGAACTGCTCATGCCTGCGGTCGAAGAAGCTGTGCGGCGCGCCGTCGTACGTCACGAGCTCGTGCTCGACGCCCGCGGCGCTGAGCGCCTGATCGAACGCGGCGTTGTCCTCGGCGGTGATGTGCTGGTCGGCTCCCGCCTGCAGGGCGAGGATCGGAGCCTCGAGCTCGGAGGCGCGCTGAGCCGGCCCGGCTGTGCCGTCCCGGCCCTCGCCGGGACGACCGTAGAAGCCGATCGCGCCGGTGAGACCGTGTCCCCCGGCGGCAGCGAGCCAGGAGTTGCGGCCGCCGAAGCAGAACCCGACCGTGAAAATCGCGCGAGCGCCGTTCGAACGGAGGTAATCGACGGCAGCGCGGACATCTGCCTGGAATCCCTCGGGCGTCGTCTGCTCGACGTGCGCCATGTACTCGAAATCGTCGGCGCGCTTGGCGGCGCCCGCCGTGCGACCGAAGTAGTCGATCGCGACGGCTCGGATCCCTCGCTCGGCGAAACGCAGCGACAGCTCCTCGTAGAACCGATACAGCCCGCGCACGTCCGGAAGGATCACCACGCCGACGGCCGCCTGGTCGTCCGGCAGGGCCGCGAACGCCGCGAAACGGTTGCCGTCTCCAGCCTCGAGCACGAGGTCTTCGTGCGAGACGGCCGCGCCGCGAATGACCGGGATCGGCGGCAGGGAGTCGAGCTCGAAGCACACGTCCTGGCGAGCCTAGCTCAGCAGCCTTAGCGGGCTCGACGCGCTCGCCAGGCGCGGACAGCGCTGACGGCCTGAGCGGGGAGTCGTCGTCTTGACGTGCTGAGCGCCTCGCGGAGGGCGGCCCCGGCATCTTCCAGGACACCTTCGCCGTGACCGCACAGGATCACATCGGGCTGCAGCGCCCCAAACTCACGTCGAGGAGGACGCAGCCGCAGGAGTGGATGCACTGCGAGCCGTTCACTCCCCGCGCAGAAGTAAGGCGCGGTGCCGAGCACGTCGGCACAGACGAGCACGTGGCGGTCGGGCCACCAGAGCGCCACCTCGTTCCACGACCGGCTGTTCTTGACGGCGATGCACGCAAAGGGGCCGATCGATCCCTGAGGAACGACGTGGTGACGAACACCGAGCCGCGCGGCGAGGGCCGCGCAGTCGCGGTTGTGCCGGTCGAGCAGCTGGAGGACGCCCGCAGGAGTGCCCGCTGCGCGAACTCGCTCCTCGACGCCTTCCGCGTCGACGGCGTCTATGACCCAGACGCGGCCGTCTTCGACGAGCGCGTGCGAGCAACGCTGCATGAACTCAGGGACGATCCAGCCGAACCCGCCGTCGAACTCGTCGCAGAATCGGATTCCCACCCCGGAAAGCGTACGGGCACGCCGTAGATCGCCTCGAGGGTAGCCACGAGCTCCAGGTCGTTTGCGTAGAGACGTAGCGGATACGCGGCGGCGCCTCGATAGCCGGCCTCCGTCTCCACCACCAGCCCGGACAGCCGTACCTCACCCAGCACTCGACAGAGAGTCCTCGGCTCGTCGCGTCCGTGCAGATACGTGAGCGCATCGACCGGATCCCGCGTGGCGTGGAAACCGCACGTGCAGGCGATCGCCGGCGCTGCGTGCGAGTGGTCGCGGCGGCAGACGGCGCTTCCGGGATCCGTCGGACGCCAGACGGCGTCGTAGATGACCGACCCCAACCGCACCCCGTCCTTCGTCTCCTGCACCGTCCACGCGCGCCAGCCCACGACACGGTCGTGATTTGTCAACCGAACTGCCCGGCCGGTGTTCATCGGCGTGCCCTCGGTGCGAGCCGAACGTCGGCGGGCTGGATGACCTCGTCCACGAGCCCGTACGCAACCGCCTCGTCCGGCGTCATGAAGTAATCGCGGTCGATGTCCTTCTGCACCTGCTCGAGTGGCTGTCCGGTATGACGCGCGATGATCTCCGCCATCCGCTCGGTCATCTCGAGGATTTCCTTCGCCGCGATCTGGATGTCGGCGGGCGACCCGCGATAGCCGCCGGAGCCCTGGTGGATCATCACCTTGGCGTTCGGAAGCACGAATCTCTTGCCGGCCGCGCCGCCGCTGAGGATCATCGCCGCCGCCGACATCCCCATGCCGGTGCAGATCGTGCGCACGTCCGGCTTGACGTACTGCATCGCGTCGTAGATCGCCATCCCGGCGTACGCGGAGCCACCGGGAGAGTTGATGTAGAGCGAGATCTCCTGATCCGGGTCCTCCGCCTCGAGAAAGAGGAGCTGCGCGGTGATGACGTTCGCAATCCCGTCCTCCACCTCCTGGCCGAGAAAGACGATCCGCTCGCGCAGCAGGCGTGAATAGATGTCGAAGGAGCGCTCATAGCGCCCGTCCTGCTCGACGACCATCGGAATCAAGGGCATCTGGCCTCCCTGGTAAAGTGCAACCTATCGGTTGCGCTAGTATACGCAACCCGTAGGTTGCGGATTGGAGGAGTGATGGAAGTGACCCGCGAGATCGTCTTTCCGGACACGCCCGACGAGGTCTGGAAGGCCCTGACCGAAGCGGAGCGGCTCGAGGAGTGGTTCGCCAACGACGTCGAGCTCGACCCACGAGAGGGCGGAGACGGCGTGTTCCGTTGGGACGACGGCGAGGAGCGGCGCGCCAAGGTGCTCGTGGCGGAGCCGGGCGAGCGACTCGTGCTCGACTGGGACGACCAGGGCGAGGTCGAGTTCACCCTCGAGGAGGTCGAAGAGGGTACGCGCCTGCTCGTGCGCGAATCCACGCCGGAGTTCTCCACGGCGCTCGAGCTCCGCGCGCTGGCTCTGACCTTCGTGTGAACGATCCGACGGGACGCGTCTTCGACGCGCTCGCCGACCCCAACCGCCGTTACGTCCTCGAGGCGCTCGCTTCGCGCGAGACGGCGACGGCGACGGAGCTCGCCGCCGAGCTCCCGGTCACGCGGCAGGCGGTCGCGAAGCATCTCGCCGCGCTCAACCAGGCCGGGCTCGTCGAAAGCAGACGAGAAGGACGCGAAACGCTCTATCAGCTGACGCCGGCGCCGCTCGGCGCGGCGATGGACTGGATGGCGAGTGTGGGCGCCGATTGGGATGCCCGCCTTGCGGCCTTGCGCAAGCACCTGAGGACGCGCCGCTCGTAGACTCTCGCGATGGAACGCCGCCGGCTCGGCGGGACCGAGGTCGAGGTCTCGCGGATCATTCTCGGCTGCGGCAACTTCGGCGGAATCGGCTCCGCGCCCGAGTTCTTCGGGCAGGGCGAGAGCGAGGAGGAGGCGTTCCGCATCATGGACGCCGCCTGGGAGCTCGGCATCACGACGTTCGACACAGCCGACGCATACGGCGGCGGACGCAGCGAGACGATGATCGGCAACTGGATGGCGAGCCGCGGCGTGCGGCCGGAGCTGGCGACGAAGACGTTCAATCCGATGGACGAAGGGCAGGATCACGGGCTCGCGCGCGCACGTATCACTCGACAAATCGAGTCCAGCCTCGACCGCCTCGGCGTCGATGCGGTCGATCTCTACCTCGCGCACGACTTCGATCCGGACGTTCCAGTCGAGGAGACGGTCGCAACCTTCGAGGGCCTGATTCAGCTCAGGTTGATCAAGGCCTACGGCGTCAGCAACTTCGACGCCAAGCAACTCGAGGGAATCCTGGGAACCGGCAAGCCCGCCGTCGTCCAGAACTCGTACTCGCTGCTCGACCGTGGCGAAGAAGGCGTCGCGCACCTCTGCACTGAGCTCGGGATCGACTACACGCCGTACAGTCCGCTCGCCGGGGGCTGGCTGACCGGCAAGTACAAGACTGACGAGCCGGCGCCGGAAGGATCTCGGATGGCAATGCGCCCGGGACCGTACGAGCATCTGCGCAGGCCGGAGACATTCGACGCGCTCGATCGGTTCGCGGAGATCGCAAGGCGTCGTGGAGTCGATTCCGCGACGCTCGCGATCGCCTGGTTGTTCGCGCAGCCGTGGGTCACGGCAGTCGTTGTCGGACCTCGGAACCCGAAGCACCTCGAGCCGGCGCTGCACGCACTCGAGCGGCCGTTGTCGCAGGCTGACGCCTTAGAGGTGGGCGCACTCTTCGAGTGAGGGTCGCCTTTCGTCCGCTGAGCGCGAGCGACCTGCCGCTCGTCCACGACTGGTTGCAACGCGGACACGTCCGGCGGTGGTGGACCGACCGCGAGACCTACGACGAGGTGGTCCAGCATTACCTCCCAGCGATCGAAGGGAGCGAGCCGACTGACCTCTACCTGATCCTCTCGGACAACCAGTCGGTCGGGTTCATCCAGACCTACCGGGTGTCCGACCATCCGGAGTACCGCGACCTCGTCGCGGTCGAAGACGGGGTGGCCGGCGTCGACCTCTTCATTGGGGAACAAGAGCTGACCGGCCGCGGCTTCGGCTCAGAGGCGCTCGTTCGGTTCGTACGCGACATCGTCTTCTCGGACCCCGACATCCATGCCTGCATAGCCGATCCGGACGCGGAGAACCACGCGTCGCTACGGGCGTTCGAGAAGGCCGGCTTTCATGCCGTTCGAGAGTCGTCGAACCGGACGACCGAAACCGACTTCACGTACTGATGCGCATCGACCGCTAGGGCGAAAGCCGTTCCAGGATCCAATCGCCGTTCGCGCGCCGGTAGCGCAGCCGGTCGTGCAGGCGGTCGTCACGGTGTTGCCAGAACTCGTACATGTCGGGAACGAGGCGGTAGCCGCCCCAGTGATCGGGTCTGCGCACGTCGCTGCCCTCATGCTCGCGGGCGAGCCCGGCGACGCGGTCGTCGATCTCCGCACGGTCACGAAGCACCGAGCTCTGCTGCGACGCCACGGCCGCCAGCTGCGCGCCGCGCGGACGCGTCGCGAAGTAGGCGTCCGACTCCTGACCGGGGACTCGCTCGACCCGACCCTCGATCCGCACCTGGCGACCGAGCGCATCCCAGTGGAAGAGAAGCGCCGCGCGCGGATTCGCGTCGAGCTCGGCTGCCTTGCGGCTGACGTATCCCGTGAAGAAGACGAAGCCGTCTCCGTCGGCGCCCTTCAGCAGCACCATCCGCACCGAGGGCGCGCCGTCCGCCGCCGCGGTGGCCAGCGCCATCGCCTGCGGCGCCTTGATCCCGGCCTCGTCGGCCGCGGCGTACCAGCGCCGGAACTGCTCCAGTGGGTCCGGATCGACAGACGATTTGCGCAGCTCTTCCACGGCTGCCACCCTATTACCGGAACAAGTCTCGCTCCTCCGGAATCACGAGGTCCCGCGCACGTCCGTCGCCTGTGACCTCGAGGCCGCGAACGACTGCCGCCGGAACGCCGTCGACCTTTCCCATCACGAGCTCGGCGGCACTCGCGATCTCGTCCGCCACCGCGATCATCGTCGAGTGCAGCTCGTAGCCGACACGATCGCGCGTTCCGCGCAGATCGCGCATCACCTCGAGCCCCGACGCGCCGAGGGCGACGTCGATGGTGCCCTGGCGCCACGGGCGGCCGAACGAATCCGTGATCAGGACGGCAACCTCCTTGCCGGCGAGCTCGCGGATGCGGTTACGGATGTTTCTCGCGGAGGCGTCCGGATCGTGAGGCAGCAAAACGAGCGTCTCCGGCTCGGGCGCATTCGAGGCGTCGACGCCTGCAGACGCGCAGATGAAGCCGTGCGTCGTCTCTGCAATGACGAGCGGCGGCCGCACTCGCACGACCCGTGCGGCTTCGCGCAGGATGACCTCGATTCGACGGGGATCCTCCTGGTCGCCCGCGATCTCTCGTGCCTCTTCCGAGGGCTCGATGCCGGCGAGCGCGACGACTCGGCCTTCTGACTTCGACACGATCTTCTGCGCAAGCACGACCACGTCGCCGTCCTCGAGCTCGAGCTTCGCGGCGACGAGCTCGGCCAGATCGTCCCCTTCCTCGATCTCCGGCAGGCCGGTGACGGGGATGATGCGAAGCTCGCCGCTCAGGGCACACCAGTGAGGCGGATGCCGGCGTGCGCCCTGTAGCGCTTGTTCACATTGAGGATCACGGCGGTCATTCCTTCGAGCGCGCGTGAGTTCTCGAGGGGGCCGCCGTCGATGGCACGGTCGGCCACGCGGCCGGCGAGCTCGAGGGAGAGCTCCTTGGCGCCATCGTCGCCGCCGCAGACCAGTGCATCACCGGGATCGCCCTCGACCAGGTTCGCCGCCGCGAAGGACTGCAGCCCAGAGGCAACCGGACCCCGCACGATTCGCGCGACCTCCTCGGCCAGCGAGCCCTGATGGCGACCCGGGAGCACGCCTTCCTTCGTGAAGCGGAGATCGCTGGCGACGCAGAGGACCGGAGTCGTCCCGATCGCCGCCGCGAGCTCCCTCGCCGTCTCGAGTGTCCCATTCGACTTGACGGCCAGCACGACGAGGTCTGCGCCCGCGACGACCTCGTGGTTCAGGCCGCCCGCGATGCCGAGCTCCTCCGCCGTAGCCTGCGCCCTCTCGGCGTCCCTCGACCCGACGAGGACTTCGTCCTTCCCGATCTCGTGCAGTCTCTTCGCGAGCGCACGGCCGAACGCGCCCGTGCCGCCGACGATCGCAACCTTCATGCGAATGCGACTGCGTCGAGTGCCGTCTCGGCGAGCCGCCTTCGTGCGGCCGCGTCACGCATGAGCGTCCGGGTGACGATCGGCCGGACGCCGGCCTGCGCGACTGCGTCGGCGTCGTCCGCATCCTTCTCGTCGATCACGAGCGCGTCGATCAAGCCGGGATAACAGCTCGCCACGTGGGCCGCTGTCGTCCCGCCCCGAAGCCGTCGCACCATTTCTGCCGCCGGACCCTTGACCGCGAGACCGCCGATCAGTGGGCTCACTGCGACACAAGGAACGCGCCGCCGTTCCAATGCCGACCTGATCCGCTCGACGGCCAAGATCGGCCCGACCGAGACGAATGGATTGCTCGGCGCCACGAGGATCAGATCGGCCTCGTGCAGCGCGTCGAGCACACCCGGCGCAGGCTGCGCATCCGTCGCGCCCTCGAAGTGGACGCGGTCGACCGGATCGCGGTGTGCCCGCGCGACGAACCACTCCTGGAAGGAGAAGCTCCCGTTGGTCGTATCGAGCCACGTGCGCAACTTTTCGTCCGTCGCAGGAACGATGGTCGCCTCCACCCTGAGCGCCGCGGCCAGCCGTGCGGTCACGGTCGACAACGGCGTGCCTTGCCTCAGCGCCTGCGTGCGCACGAGGTGCACCCCGAGGTCGCGGTCACCGAGGCGAAACCACGACTCCCCACCGAGCGACTCGACGGCGGCCAGCGCGTTCCATGTCTCGTCCGCTCTGCCCCACC
>Ga0070707_100003395_pt1 | contig 15048 bp, 9 predicted proteins | sample KBSK5502metaG_FD_65468 | JGI IMG/M metagenome (GOLD analysis project Ga0070707, IMG submission 65468) | Corn, switchgrass and miscanthus rhizosphere microbial communities from Kellogg Biological Station, Michigan, USA - KBS K5-50-2 metaG | ecosystem: Host-associated > Plants > Roots >... | reverse complement strand
TTTCCTTGGCTTTGGCTATGGATGTTTTCGTGCGACGAAGCGACCAGTACAGCTCTTCGATTACGTGGCGCTTTGTGCGATCGCAATTTTGATCGAAATACCTTGGCGCGGTTGGGCGGGAATACTCGAGCTCATGGGCGCGGGCCTTTCGTTAAGCCCGGATGTGTCCATATGGCATGACGTGGCAGGCCAAGTGTCCTGGGCCGGTTTTACAGTCTCGGCCATGTTTGTAACGGGAATTCTGTTGCTGCTGATCGCGACGATGATTCCGCTGGGGAGTTGGGTCGGACGCTACCTGGAAAACGCGCCAAACACGGTCGCTGCGTATAGCGTGAACCTGCTCGGTAGCCTGGCAGGAATCTGGTTTTTTGCGGGAATGTCATTCCTGGGACTGGCTCCCGTCTACTGGTTCGGGCTTGCGTTTGCTGTCGCCCTACTGATGCAGCCAGTTTGGAAGAAAGCCGGAATCGTGGCAGTGATCGCGATGGCAGCATGCTTGACCGTTCTCGTCCTTGAGCGACTCCCCGCAGGCAAGACCGTTTGGTCCCCTTACCAAAAACTTGAAGTCATTTCCGAAGGAAACGAGGATTACGAGATTCATGTGAACAATACTGGCTACATGACGATCGCCAATCTCTCGGTGAAGGAATCAGCCAAGAACCCAGAACTAGCACATCGTTACCGAATGGAAAGTTCCTATGAAACACCTTATCGGTTTTTGGACCATTTGGATGAGGTTCTCATCGTAGGCAGCGGCGCGGGAAACGATGTCGCGGCGGCATTGCGGCACGGAGCCGGGAGCATCGATGCAGTGGAAATTGATCCGGCTATTTACAACCTTGGCCGTACTTTGCACCCCGAAAAGCCCTACGACTCGCCGAATGTCCACGCAACGATTGACGATGCCAGAGACTTCATACACCGGACGAGTCATCGATATGACCTGATTCTGTTTGGTTTGCTGGATTCTCACACCCAGTATTCCAGCCTCAGCAGCATGCGAATTGACAACTACGTCTATACCCAGGAGGCGTTTGCAGAGGCTAGGCGACTACTGAAACCAGACGGAATTCTCGTACTGAAGTTCGAGGTGAGACCACCGTTTGAGTGGCTGGGACAGCGCTTTTATGGCGAATTGAACAAGGTGTTCGGGCGAGCTCCTCTCGTTTACTACAATCCGCAGGTCTATGCGTTATTGCCCGCAACAATCTTTGTGGCGTCAAAAAGCGACGCCCTTCGGAAAAAGGCCGAAGATCGGGACTTGGCCACGTTCCTGACCGAACATCTGCCCCGGTTTCCGCTCAATCCGGCCTCAGCGGCACCGCTTACAACGGATGATTGGCCATACATCTATCAAAGAGGGAGGACTATACCCAGAGTCTATCTCGCAGTGTCGTTGATTTTGCTTACTCTAGCGATGTTGCTGGTGCGGAAGAAGTTTCAATTCCGGAGGACTTCGACCTGGCACTTTTTCCTGCTGGGTGCGGGCTTTCTGCTATTGGAGACGCAACTGGTGAGCCGGCTGGCATTATTTTTTGGTTCGACCTGGATCGTGAATTGCATTGCTCTCACTTTCATACTGCTGGTTTTAGTCGCCTCGAATTACTTTGTGATGAACATCCAGGTGAGGCATCTGGCGCCGTATTACGGTGTTTTAGTTTTGTGCCTGATCGGGATCTATCTGACGCCATGGGGCCAACTGCCATTTTCGAGCAGGATGGTAGGTGTTTTGCTGGGCACTGCATATTCGCTGCCGCTGTTCTTTGCTGGAATCATTTTCACGGAGAGTTTCCGGCGCGCGAGGGGAGCATCCGAGTGTCTGGGAGCAAATATCCTGGGAGCAGTTGCCGGAGGGCTAGCGCAGAATTTGTCGTTCATTTTTGGACTCAAAGCTCTGCTATTGATTACCGCCGTCTCCTACGGTCTTGCGGGTGTGTCAAGTTTGTTCGCCGAATCATCCGCCCACCGGTCCCCAGTGACTGCCTGATATAAGCGCGGCGATCCGGTAAGGAGACAAATGACTAAACGCCGTTGACAGAACGGTACGTCGCACGGACTTGCCCATGTTTGTGCGGTGGAGCTTCCTGTCGGCCTAGGTTCGTCCTTTTGGTTTCGACTCAGCCGGCAGGTGGAACCGGTCCTCGGTTTTCGGCCCAAAACTGTTTGGGTGCTCCTCGGGGCGCCCTCGCAAGTTCATCGGTGATGTTGCTCAAACCGCGGTGATAAGTTGACGGGAGTTCGCACGATGCTTTATCACTTGAGCTATTTCGTACGATTGTTGTCAGCGTCCGGAGTGTCACTGCTGAGAACTTCGCTGTCCTTCGTTTTGCTGTGCTCGCCTGCGGAATAGCTCGCTGGGATTTTAAGTCTGTTGCAACGCAAAATGCGTTACCACTGCGAGTGATTGCTGTTGCTGCCTGTTTCTGAAAAGAAATAATTGCTGCAAGCCCACTTCGCCAGGTCCTTGTTAAATTCCGGCTTGGCATTCAAATAGCGTGCTGCCCAGAAAATCTGGTCCAGGAGGTCGCGAGCGTAACACTGTGAAAGTGGAACTTTGACTTCGTTGCTTAGATAATCCACAAGAAAATCCAGAACGTCGTCATCCACTGGCAAGCCGCGCACCTCTTCCGATTCCTTGCGGAAAATCTTGATGAACTGTTCCGGCGTAGCGAAATCAACCTTGATCTTATTTGGGATACGGCGAAGAAACGCGTCATCGCCAAGTTGTCTGGGCTCAATGTTCGTCGAGAAGATGACCAGTGTGTCAAACGGAATTTGGAATTTACGGCCACCAGGCAATGACAAAAACTCAATTCTCTGATCCAATGCCGTCATCCAGCGGTTCAGCAGTTCCTGTGGCCGCATGCGCTGCCGGCCGAAATCGTCGATGACAAAAATGCCGTTGTTCGCTTTCATCTGCAGCGGCGCAGAGTAGTACCGCGAAACAGGATTGAACTGCAGTTCCAACATTTCGGCCGTCAGTTCGCCGCCTGTTACGACGCAAGGACGATGGCATAGCACCCAGCGCCGGTCCGAATCCTCGATTTCTGATTCGAGCCTCCGCCGGTGGACACCGGGATCGAATACGGTAATGATCTGGTTGTCCACTTCGACCGCGTACGGCACCCATACGTAGTCGCAGTAGATTGCCGAAATGCGGCTTGCGATACTCGTCTTGCCCGTTCCAGGGGGGCCGTAAAGAAACATCGAGGTGCCTGAAACTACCGCGGTCCCGACGCGCAGCAGCATGTCGTCCCCGAGCACCAGCTGCTCAAAAGCTTGCTCCAGCTGCTCCGGACGGACACCCGTCGCTTGCACGCTTTGGTGCTTGGTTCTCGAGATATAGTCCGCCAGAGACACAGGTGCCGCGCCCGTGTACTGGTTTAGTGACAGAATATCTGCTGCCCTTTGGCGGCCCTCGGCACTGGCTGCAATCCGGTGAGTACCACCCGTCATGCCTTTTACTTCGCAAAGCCGCTCTTTGCGGAAGAATTGGAAAATCTCTTCCACTACCCCTAAGCTCAAGCAAAGATGGTCACTTAACTCGATCAGAGTCATCTCACCATTGAGATAAAGAATCTTTAGCGCCAGATCTTCCAACAAACCACGACGAATACCCGTCCGCTCAATACGGTGGGGCACCATTAAGGGTCCCTGGTTCATTTCCGTCAAGAAGTCGGTCATATGCGTCCAGTTGTGCACGGAGGGATACACTTTCCCGCCGGGCCGGTTGCTAGCTCATGATTAGAGGCACATTTCGTGCCACTTTCTCCTAGCCCGGTACGGGTCACGCAGAAGCAGCAGAATGCTTATTTCGGCTAGTCAGTGTGACCGCTGAAAGAACATAGAGTAATACGGCTATCAACAGAAGCGCTCGCAGCCCAGTCCAAAACGAAATAGACTCGAGCACACCTCCGACCACCGCTCCCAGCAAGTTCGAACCCAGTGCTTCGCTATTGAACGAGGCATCCGCGAAACTCCGTGCGAATATGATCCCGGCGAAGTAAACCGGCAAACACAAAACTACGAGGGCAGCTAGACCCTTGACCCACGGATTTGGGAAAAAAAGACTTTGCATAGGCACCAAATAACCGATCGTCGCCGCTATCAAAATTCCGGCGTAAGCGATCCAACGAGAAATCAACGGAACACTCGAGACCGTCGCGTTAGCGGCAATGATCAGCAACAGCAGCGCTGCAACAACTATGGAATTCACCAACCAAGTCGTTCCGAAGAGTAGCGCAATTTTACTGATGATTTGTACCTCGAGGAGAAGAAAGCCCGCTCCAAGAAAGAAAAAGTGCCAATGGATACGCAGGGAGCCTTCACCGGTGCGAGACATGAACCAAAACGCCATGACAACAATTAGAACTGAAATGAGGATGACGCTAAGCGGAATGCCCGGCTCATGCTGGTAAAAATAAGGCCAATCATCCGTTGTCAACGAAGCCTTCGAGACTTCAAATGCCTTGTTGTTTCGCACATAGGTGGATATTGAGCCGTTATCTAACGCACTGGCCAATTTCTGCTGTGATCCCACGAGGAAAAATCTTCCAGGCGTGCCGTACTGAGCGGCTGACTGGATTTGAATCGGTGTTTGATCAAAAACGGTCGTTAGGAGGCCTTGAAGACGCCCTCCGATCCACGGATTGTCGACCTGAAATTTGACCACGAATAGCCCGTCAGGAAGGAGAAGCTTTTTAGCAGACTTCATGGCCTCAACGGTATACACGTAGTTATCAATCCGAATATTCGAAAAATTGGAACTCGTTGTGTGCGAATCGAGCAAAGAGAAAACGATCAGATCAAATCGCTCATGAGTATTTTGGATGTAGCTTCGTGCGTCATCAATGATCACCGAAACTAGCGGCGAATCGTACGGTTTTTCAAAATGTAATCTCCGGCCAATCTGAAGAATTAGCGGATCAATCTCGACGGCCGTCACCTGCTGGGCACCGTTGCGCAGGGCGGCTGCGACATCATTCCCAGTGCCAGCACCCAACACCAGCACCGACTTCGGCAATACAGAAAAACGGTAGGGAAGATTGTAGGGATCCCACTCGACCAGCTCGCCGTTAAGCAGATCCGAGTGTCGTTTCATAAAATCCGGCGAAAGATTGACGATACGTTGATACCACGTGTCGTTGGTGGATACTTCATACGAGATGATTTCGCCCGAATCCTGAATGGGCCTCACGGAAAGCTTCTGATACGGCGACCAGTACGTCGTCGAGTGGTCGCGAGTTGGAATTAACAAAAGAGCAACACATACTGCCGAGAGAGCTAACGTCGTCCATCGAAGGCGCGGGATTTTCCAAAGCCCCGCCACTATCAATGCCGCAAAGACGAGAAACCACACGACTGGCGGCGTATCCGCGAAACATAAACCAGTAAAGAGCGCGATGCCGGCCAGACCGGCAAGCACGTTCACGCTATACGCGCGGATCCCCGTGCGAGCATTCTCCAGCATCCACCCAACCGGTTGACCGAACGGAATAAAGCAAAACACCAATAGCCCAAAAATCGGGACCGTAATCAGAATTGCCGATATCGTCATCCGCCAATTCGTCGGCATCGACGGAATACCCCAAATATGAACGTCCGCACTGCTCCCTAGGAGAGCAGGTAACATGGTGATAAGCGTTCTCAGCGGAGTCCAGGGGAGTTCGATCAAAAGACAGAGCAACAACAGCGGCATAAACAACGCAATTAAGTTTACCCGCCGTTTGCTAAAATAACATCCCAATCCAAATCCAAAAAAACACGCCACCAGCACGAAGTTCTTGAAATAAGCGAAAATTCGAATCTCCGAAGAGACCCATCGAATCATCATCATTTCAAAAAACATTCCCGCGATGCTGAACACAATTAGCAAACGATATGAAAATCCTCCGAGGTCTTGCAAATCAAAATTCCACTTTGCGACTGTTGACCGGCCAATTTTCGCGATTCCTTTGACTCGTTCTTGATAAAATCCAAAAAGATACTGTATCGATAATAGTCCCAAAAAAGCGACCAGCACAAAAACCACTGGGCTTAAGCGGATCTCCACTAACTGTGTTTGCATAGTTGTTCTTTTAGAATTGCTTTGAGATTGAATTAGCTGCCTAAAAATGATGCGAGCATATCATGGTTAAGCTCAAATACAGCCGGCCCGTGTACTAGTTTAGTAACAGAAGGTTTGCTGCCTTTTGGCGGCCCTCGACGCCGGTCAAAGGCATAACCGTTGGGACTCACCGAAAGCGTGCAAGCGACAGGCGTCCGTCCGAAGCAGCTGGAGCAAGCTTTTGTCGGGTTCAGCGACTAGAAGCACACGCTGTTCTTTCCATAGGTTTTTTCCCAGCCCTTCGCGTCTGCCACGATTGCAATCAACCTGTGTTAGTGCGCCGGAGAACCACAAGCGCAAACATCCCTAACTGCCACTTTAGCGGGGACAACAGCTTTTCCACTCGTGACCAAAACGGATGCGCGAAGCCAGGCATCATACTGCGCATTCCAACTCCGCCGGAAAGCAAGTATCTCAGGGGTAAGAATGGCTCGATGCGCTCAACTTGTAATTCGGGAAACTCGCTTTCAAAGATCTGTCGATCTCGCTCGAATACGATCCACGGTAGTGCACCATTTGCACCGGACAGGGGCCCCTTCGAGGAAAAACTCCACTCGGTCGCATCGGGTGAGAATGGCTCGTGATGGAATCTAGTGTTGACTTGCAATGACCATGCGGTCACCCATGGTTCAATCATTACAATTTTCCCGTTCTCTCTTAGGCACCGGACACCTTCGGCTAAAAATCGGCGCACGTTCGGAAGATGGTGCAAAACGTTTACGAAGACGATAGCTTTCAGCACGCCACTTCCGAAAGGTAGTCGCTGCGCGTCCGCCACGACCTGAATTCCGCGGCATACAATAATTTCCGATGTGATCAGTTTGGGTATGAAGTTCTCGCAATACCCTGCGCCCGATCCCAACTCGAGGACAGCACCATTTCCACTGGGCAATTCGTCTCTCAACATCGCGTACCATTCGTCATAAATTGCGCGCAGAAATGGTTTCGAAGCGATGATCTGTTTGCGCAATTCAGTAGTCTTCGGATCATCCAGATTCAGACCCGCGGTAAGCGGATGCTGGAGTAGCAGACGCAGAATCGTTGCAGTCAAAGTTCAACCTAACCTTCCAGCCGCCGCCAAGCATGCCAACAAATACGCAGCATCCGCCAACCATTCGCAAAGACTTTCGTCATTTTGGTTATGCCGTGTAGGCGCTCTTGATAGTGCACAGGAACTTCCACAATCTCTAATTGCAGCCTACTCGCTCCGAAAAGCAGATCGAAATCCCCCCAGAAGTCTTTCATCCCCCAGCTTCCGAGGTCTGCTTCCATGCTCGACCAGTCCTTCCGCCACAAAACTTTCGTTCCACAAAGTGTGTCCTTGATTCTCTGATCCAAGAGAAACGAGAATGTAAGACCGAAAACCTTATTGCCGACCATATTTGTGAACTTCATCGCGAATTTTTGCATCGGGTAGACGAGACGACTGCCGTTTGCAAAATCGCCGCGTCCTAACACAAGCGCATTCAGGAAGATCGGTAATTCTTCCGGCATAACAGCAAGATCAGCGTCCAGAATCATCAATACTTCGCCCTGTGCCGCGCGAAATCCCGTCCACACATTTTCCGCTTTGCAGATCCCAGGACCCTCTACCAAACGGATATTCTTCTCCGGATATTGAGCCTGCATGCGCCTAACCTCGTTCGCAGTTCTGTCCGTCGACTTGTCATCGCAAAAAATAATTTCTGTCGACTTCCCCATTTCCGGAATTCGTTGGATTGCGAGTTCGATATTTCGTTCTTCATTTCGGCAGGGCACCACTACGGAAACCGTAACGTTTTCTGGATTTTTCGCTTCTAAAATTGGGCGTGCCACAGTGATCTGCATAAGGCACAGTCGCCGCAACCCGGGCAAACGTGCGACAACCTCGTTTAGCAGCCATGAAACCCCTGGAATCCGTTTCGGGAATAGCAGTAAGCGGTATCGATGTACGGGCCGAAATCCCGTAAGCTTTAAAAAGCAACAAATATCCTGCTCATTCACCCAGTTCGGTTCGAGAAACCTGGATCGTAATCCTAGTTTGCTCGCTAATTCTAGAATTGGCTGCCACCACTGGTTGTAGTTTAGAATGATGAAAACGGTATCCTCGTTGCAGTGCGCTCTCACCCGTTCAAACGCTCGCAATATGTCTAACGTGTCAAAAACATGATTAAAAATGATATAGTCGAAGCGCTCGCCCAATTCCAATTCTTCGGGATGGCAGCGCACAAATTCGAGTTGTGGATGCTCATTTGCTGCAATTTCTAGGATCCTCTGTCCGATCTCAACACCCACGCCGCGTGACGGCTTCGTCTCATTTAGCTGTCGCCCGGTGAGGCAACGAACTTCCAACACTCGCTTTCCAGGCTTCACAATAAATCGCAGCAATCTGTTTATCCTGTTGTAGAAGTAGCTGTTTGCATCGATCCATTTATTTCGGCCGTCCGCCACAGCGTCTTGATGATTTTGCCTAGCTTTTCGTATCTCTTCGAGCGCAGCAACGCCCCAACTCGAACGTTTATTCGCCTCTGCAGTCGTGGTGGTCACTTTGAAACCCCTTCTTCCTTGCGTTCCCACACGGTCAGTACCAATTCGTCGGTCGTGGTGTCGCCAGGAACCAATGGGCCCATATTCTCGTAACGTCCCTTCAAGTACGCTGCTAACTCCTGATTGAAGTCTTCTCCGAAAACCGGAACTCCGTATTCCCGAAACGTTCGGTTCGACCAAAGCAGGTACTTAACACGCTTATTCTGAATTTCCTGCAGAATCTTGTCCGTCATCCTGTCAGGCGATACCACTCCCGGAGTAAAAATATATACTCTCGTGGGTGCGTGTGTGCCAGACAGGAAATACATCGTCGTATCCTCTGGCAGAATTAATACCGTGTCACCTTGTGCGTACTTTTGTTTCAGAAAGGTAATACCCGCTTCGTAATTCCTCGCCACTGACTCAGGGACACGTGGCGATCCATATTCTGTTCGTAGTGCGGACAACTTGGGCTGGTACAGACTATACAAACTCGACCACACCGTAACGGTCGCCAAGCACGCGTAGCACACAAATCGCCCGGCAAGTCTTCCATCGGTTCTTGCTTTTTGTCCTCTGTCAACGAACATGCTCGCGAGAATCAGGTAACCCAGCACAACAGGTCCGTTGTAATAGATCGAATAACCGGACGCAGCTACCAAGAACAGAAGCCGAAACGCTAGGACAGCGGCGAATGCAAGAGCAAGCAGCAATCTAGCCGATTCCTTCTTCCAGCCCCCCGTCCACAGATACCAAGTAAGCCACGCTGTGCCTCCCACTAGATACAAGACCATCGCGCGTGGAAAAAAAGCTTCCTCGAACAATTCAAATGCACTGTTTTTTTCAAGAACGCCACGATGATATCCCACAAGACATATCACAACACTCACGCGAACAAGAATTCGCACGAGGCTGGGCTTAATTCCGTAGCAGCATTCGCGGACGACGAGGAGTACCCCGACAACAAAAACCGTCTGAAGCAAAGCCTCACCAAGCGCCCTCCAAGTCAGAGCAAATCCCGTCAATGTCAGCCATGTACCTCCGTACGTCCTCATGAAATACGACGTCGGCCAGCTTGCAATGTTTTCCTGAGTTATGAATTCCACTCCTCCGATCGACACCATCCACCTAATCACCAAAAAACATCCAAGAGCACTCGGCAAAATCGCTGCGCACTCTTTCAGCGTTCTTCTGAGACTCTTCATGTCAATAGCTCTAAGAACGATTGCCAGGCTCACCGCTCCGTAGCACGCTACACCGTATTCCAGCTTCAACAGGAATCCAATGGCTGCTAGGCTCCAAGCTACGAGGATCCAAATGAGGTTCGGTGATCTCAGCGACCGCAGCAATACCCACAGCAGAATACAAGTTACGAGACATCCATACACGGCAGGAAAGCTATACGGCAACGGAAACGAAAACAGTCCGGGTTCAAACGCTTCAATTGCTACAACGGCGCCCGCGATCCAGCCAGCGAGGCAGAAACCCAGCTCGATTCCACTTAGGAACAAAAATATTGCGGAACCCAGAGCCGCACTACTTCCCGCGAAATACAAGACATTTAAATGCACACCGAAGATTCGGAATAGGTAACTATTAACGTATGGTGCCATCGGTCCGTAGTGATACCAGAGGTCGCGATATAGCATCTTCCCTTCGGCTAGCGCAGCAGGCACGTACGTCTCGTGTCCCGAGTCGATGGAAAGATTTCCCCACGTCGCCCAAGTCCAATACATTCGAAGCACCGCAATGAGAGTGAGTAAGGCGATTCCCCCCAATATCGTTCGAAACCCGATTCGGCCATCACTTTGGCGTTCAGCCAAGAACGAAAAGTATCGGCCAATGGCGGCAGATAATCTCGTCGTGCACAAATCACTTTTTGCCTTGGGCGAAATCGTAGTGGAGCCCATTAGAATTTTTACTGACTCTCCTGTGGGAGAGGAACACGCTGGCACCGGGCTATCACATTGATGCTCGCACCATCTGGAATGAGTCGCTCGAGTTCCGCTGAATCAAGCGGGACAGCCTCATCGTGGTCGGCGTCGGTAAGCGCATAACCGGCTACCTTGAGAAGTTCAATTAAGTCAGAGAAACTGTGATGGCGCTCAGCATGAATATATGGAGATATTTCCATTACGAGAATAGGTCGGAAACGCCGGATTGTTTTCTGGCCGCCCTTAAGTACCGGAAATTCGCTGCCATCGACATCGATCTTGATCAGGTCCAACCGAGAGATTCGCTCCCGGTCGACGAAATCGTCAAGAGTGTCGACAATCGCGTGGTCTGCCGGAACAAGGCGACCGCGATGTTTTGGGTGAACTGGATCAACGCTTTGCAACGGCCAACTAGCATATATTAGGCGTTCCGCTGGATCAGACCCGCTCGCGGAAAGAAGGATTTGCCGCGCAACGGTGCGGGCCTCAAGTTCAGGATTTAAGGCGAGATTGCGACGAAGTTTCGCAAATCCAAAATCTGACGGTTCAAAGGCATACACCTTTCCTGAAGGTCCCGCGGATCGAGCAAGACTTAGCGTATGAGCGCCGACGTTGGCGCCAATGTCAAAGACCACGTGGTCGGGCTTGACGAGCTTTTCGAGAGTTCTTTTCGTCCCACGTTCGAATGCGCGCAGAAGATAGATGGAAAAATCGATACCTTCCGTTAGATTCAAATGATATCGAACTCCTCCCCGGCCTACTATTACAGAATCGGTTTTCCCAAAGACCCGCCGGCCCGCCGAAATTAGTCTGTAGGCGATGCCGGCAAGCAATACTTTAGTTCTGGTGGTGAGCATTTCTTCACACTTAAGCGGGGAATTTGACCCTTAGTATGTACTGCCATTGCGACTGAAGGGAGAGGCGGCTCATTAAATCGACGTTCTGTATAACAGTCCGTAGAGGGGTCACTTTGGTTCCAGTCTTGTGGGGCTCCAAGGAATGAAGCACGTCTGGTACCGAAGAATTCGTCAGGCATTCTCGTTCTTTTCGTGAGTTCGCGGTGCGCGAGAAACGATGTAAGCTCGCTAATCTGCTGACAACACGCTACTTACCTCAAAACGATAAGCTCAATGGGTTTCACGGAACGCTCTGGTTTTCTGAAGAGCTGGACGGAGTATCACGAACCGAGCCGGTTAGATTATTCGTTAGTGCCCTTTTGTTGACGCAAATGGTGGGGCAAGCTTTTGATTGTGCTCAGAATAGATCAATTCTCTAGTAATTCTAAATCACCAGAAAATTCTGAGCGATTCCTCCTGGCGAGTCCTAACGAGGCCATTTACGCTGTGCCCGAACGCTCACCGAATCACCGGGATCCGGCCGGTTGTGTCTTCAACTGGACGGCCAGTCGATGGCGTCCGTAGAAGTACCACGCGAACCACAGCAGGCTGCTCCAGAAATAGATTCCCGATTGCAGGGGTATTTTGGAAGCGATGAGCAACAGCATCATCCAGTTCCAGAAACGCGAAAACAGCTAACGCGATTCATGTGGTCGCCGGTATTTTTTTTCACCGAAAATAAACATTGGGGCGCACAGAATCGCAGGCAATAGCACAACTTCATCCGTCAGCCATAAGGTGTGGTCAGGATAGAAACCACCATCACAGTGAGCCCGTGATCGCGCCAAGACCACTTGCACATATTCTTGATGCAAAACCAAATGCTCCAAATGAGACCCGGCAACATCGGAACGAATTGCGCTCTGAAATACGGCCGGAAAAATATCAGCCGCAGCACTCCGCTCACCGTGGGAATGAATTCGCCTTCGATCGCAGCAGTACGCAGAAACTCTCGGTAATGCTGAAAAGCCGCAGGGTCGAAAATCAGTGCCAAAATAGTCGACGCGACCACCGCAATTACAAACCCGCCGGCGACTGCGAACTTTTTGTGTGCCACGATCCAAAGAAGGATGGCCAGCCAAAAAAAACGAGTAGATGCGGTTTTGCAACGGCAGCATCGGCGGCGGCAGACCGACTGCGTCTTTTGTTTATCGCCTAACCCCGCGCCGGAAAGTATTTTTCGCGAAGGCTCAGAAACGGTGTCTCAACCAGATCAGCCAGTCCAACACCGATTGACAATGCGATATAGATCGGAAGCGAGAGCACGAGCCAAGTATTCTCGGGATCGCGAGAAACTTGCTTCTGATAACCCAATTCGACAGATCCTTGAACAACAAACCGGAAATTAGGAAGCCCGAGAGCACGAAGAGCAAATCGACTCCCGACGAGCCTACTTTGTGGCCCAGTCATGGATATTCGCCGAATGACCAGCAGAATGGCCACGCTTCGCAAGACATCGAGCGTCACGCTGCGGTTCATGCGCTGAATGCATAACGTATTGGCATTATTCAGCCGGTGTCCGTTGAGTTCAGATTTGAGACTGGTTAGGTCCGGCCAGCACTATTTGGGTTCCTGAATGCTTTGAGTAACGGAGGCAATGGCAAGTTGGGGCACAACCGTCTCCCGGCTCAGGCCGGGAATCAGGCACGGGAGGCCATAGTAGACAGTACATGCAATGCCCCTGAATCCGTCTTTCCAGCTGATTTTCTTGCCCTGCTTTTGAGTGCGGTACGAATAGGATACCGGAACCTCACATATCCGCCACGAACCACGCGCGACTTTCGCAGTGAATTCCGGCTCGAATGCAAACCTGTTCTCGCGTAGGTCGATTCCATCCAGGATTTCACGCCTAAAGGTCTTATAGCCCGTCCAAACATCCGTCAGATGCAGACCCGTGAAGATATTAGAGGTCGCGGTGAGCAACTTGTTGCCCCAGTAATTCGGTGTTGCAGCACCTTGCGAATTTTTTCCTAGGAAACGCGATCCATAAACTATATCTGCAACGTGCAACTGAATCGGCTCGATCAACTTTCCATATTCTTGAGGATTCAACTCAAGATCGGCGTCCTGAATAACGACGATTTGTCCTATTGCTTGCTCGAATCCCCTCCGCAACGCTGCGCCTTTCCCGTAGTTTCTATCCTGGAAAAATATCTTCAAGGTTCTGCGCTTCTCAGTCACCGCATCATCGGCGGCCCCCGAAACGGCGAGGCTCTTCAGATACTCGCGCGTTCCATCCGTTGAGCAATCGTCGACAATGATCAGTTCTTGATCCAGATCGACCGCCAGAACCCTCAAAATAATTTCGTGTATGGTGGTTATTTCGTTGTAAACGGGCATCACGACCGACAGCAGAGGCACGCCCGATTTTGGACGATTTTCGCTATGGATCATTAGAATGAGTCACTTTCCGATGCGATATTGCCGTATATTCGTAAGGAGGGAGCACGTCCCGTGCCGAACCCTGCGTGTCCGCGCCGCCATTCCGTATATGCTTGACAATAAGGCGTTTATTGCAATATTTTGGGGCTATTCTAGAGTCGTCAATTCTTGGCGGAGTTGTCTTGAGCTTAAACCAGGTGTCTGGCGATCTAGAGGAGTCTCTTTTTACTCACTTTCACTCAGTTCGCCCCAAGTTCGGCAGTGCGACGTGGAAAACCTTTGTTGGCAAAACTATAGCATCATGGAAACCCATGAGTACCTGCTCTAAGCCTCGCTTACCGTCCCATGATGAGCTTGCGGTACCTCCCCAGCTTAACCTCTCTAAGTTTCTGTAACTTCCATTCTTTCCATACTCTTTATGGAAGAACGCCAGCTAACTTATTTGTTTTCATCATCTTCCCCCCCACACACAATCCCTCAAACTTTAAGTGAACTTTCCTCCGAGCGGCACGGCACGACTATCTCAAATTTGTATTGCGTCGCAGCTATTACGAAGCACCCGCCAGTTGCGCACTTTGTCCTTTGTAACTCACGGACAGGCGACGCCGGCAGTAGAAGTACCACGCGCACCACAGCAGGCTGCTCCAGAAATAGATTCCCGATTGCAGCGGAATTTGCGAAGCCACAAGCAACAGCATCATCCAATTCAGAAACGCGAAAACGACCAGAACGATCTTTGTGATTACGGGAATTTTCTGCTTCCCGCCGAAAATACACATCGCGGCGAACAGAATCGCGGGCAACAGCACCACTTCGTCCGTCAGCCAGCCATACGGAGTGGTCAAGATGGATACGACCATAACGGTAAGCCCGTGATCGCGCCACGACCATTGCGGCATGTTCTTGATGCAAAACCAGACGCACCAGAGGAGACCCAGCAACAGCGGAACGAATTGCGTCTGAAAGTATTGGCGGAAAAATATCAACCGCAGCACCCCGCTCAACGTTGGAATAAATTCACCGCCCACCCCGGACGCGCTCGCCAATTCGCGGTAATGCTGAAAAGCGTTGCGGTCGCAGATCAGCGCCACGATCATCGCTACGGCCAGCGCACTGATAAATCCGCCAGCGACTGCGAATTTCTTGCGCGCCACCACCCAAAAAAGGAAGGCCACCCAGAAAAAAACCAGGAGATGCGGTTTTGCAAACGGAAGAATCAGCGCGG
>Ga0070707_100003392_pt1 | contig 15052 bp, 9 predicted proteins | sample KBSK5502metaG_FD_65468 | JGI IMG/M metagenome (GOLD analysis project Ga0070707, IMG submission 65468) | Corn, switchgrass and miscanthus rhizosphere microbial communities from Kellogg Biological Station, Michigan, USA - KBS K5-50-2 metaG | ecosystem: Host-associated > Plants > Roots >... | reverse complement strand
TACTGTATTTTATGTGCTTTTTATGATCGCGCCCCTGAAGCGCCTGCGTGATATCGAACGTGAAAGCGCTGACATTAAGTCCCGAAGGCGGTTTTACTATTTTGCCATCGGATTACAGGCCTCCCTAACAGCTTATATGGTAGCAAGCTTTTTCGCCTCAGTTGCGTATCTATGGTACGTCTACTATCTGGTCGCCTACGCAGTCTGCCTTCGTCGTATTTATAAAGCCGCGATAGAGCGAGAAGTGATGACCGCTCCGACGCTATCTCAGCCCCTGGGTTAGTTGCTGGCAGCCTACTCGAAATACTTACCTAATGACGATTTCAAAAACAGCTCAGGATGATCCAGAATCTCGGAGTCCCGAGGTCAGCATAATTATCCCGGCTTACAAAGTCGCGGCTTTTATGCGAGAAACACTGGACTCAGTGTTTGCTCAAAGCTTCAGGGACTTTGAAGTGATTGTTATTAACGACGGCTCTCCGGATACCGCTGAACTCGAAAACGCGATCGAGAGCTACCCTCACGTCATCACTTACATGAAGCAGCCAAACCAGGGCGCCGGCGCGGCAAGAAATGCCGGATTAAGAGTGGCCGCTGGTCGCTTCGTGGCTTTTCTAGACGGCGACGATATCTGGTTGCCGAATTTCTTAGAGGAACAGCTAAAACTCATTCAGCGTGATGGGGGCTATGATCTCGTGTACGCCGACGCCCTAAATTTTGGCGATGTGACTTCTGATGGTCGCACCAGCATGGAGACAAATCCCTCCCACGGAGAGGTAACCTTCGACAAACTACTCTGCGGGGAATGCTGCGTGATTACCTCTGCAGTAGTTGCACGCAAAGAGCCGATCATCCGGGTGGGTCTGTTCGATGTGAATTTCCCTAACTCGCAGGATTTTGATCTCTGGTTGCGCTTGGCTAAGGATGCAAAGGCACGAATCACTTATCAACGGAGTGTGCTGGTTCGAAGACGCTTGTATCAGGGAAGCCTGGCTTCTGATGGCGTCAAGTCTTTCGAAGGTGAACTGCGAGTCCTGGAAAAAGTGAGTCGACGCGCGGACCTCACATCAGGAGAGCGAGTTGCGTTGGAGCGTACAGTTGCAGCCCGTCGGACTAGTGCGGAAATCATAAGGGGAAAGCGTTTTTTGTTAAGCGGAGATTTCGCTGATGCGATGCGCTCGTTTGAGTCAGCGAATGCAGGTATTCCCAGCTGGAAACTGCGATTGGTCCTCTGGTCTCTGCGCGTAGCGCCACGCGTAACACAGCGGGTCTATCGAGTACAAGAATCCAGATCGGGAAGCATGATACGGGCCTAACACACTAATGTCTCTTGACGACTCTGCAGTACTGACACCCAGCGACAGGTACTTTGGCACCGATCACCTCAAGACGAATCTCGGCGGGCGTACCGCGCGAGGCGGTGCAGTGGCAATTACCGCGCAGGCCCTGAAATTTATTATCACTATAGGTGCTACTTCTATATTAGCTCGGCTATTGACGCCTCAAGACTACGGTCTCATTGGGATGGTCGCATTTGTGACAGCCTTTGTTTCTCTATACAAAGATCTTGGTCTCGCCGCGGCAACGATACAGAGGCCCGAGATTAGTTTTGACCAGATTAGCACCCTCTTTTGGATAAATGTCTCGCTGAGTGTTGCCGTCTGTATATTCACGGCAGCGATTGCCCCCTTAGTATCCTGGTTCTATGGTGAGCCCCGTTTGACCTCGATCACAATTATTACCGCAGTTGGCTTCATAATCAGTGGGATGGCGGTGCAACACGAGGCACTCTTGAGAAGGCAAATGCGGTATTTTGCTCTCGCCTCCATTGGCTTAATTTCGCTGATCGCCGGATACATGGTGGCGATCGTCATGGCTTGGAAGGGATTTCATTATTGGGCGCTGGTCGGCAGCCAGCTCGCGTTTGTTTTTGCAGGCACGGTGATCACATGGACTGTGTGTCGTTGGCGTCCAGGTATGCCAAAGAAAGACACTGGCGTGCGATCGATGCTTAGGTTTGGCGGCAATTTTACCGGCTTTTCCACGATAAATTTCTTCTCCAGAAATCTGGACAACTTATTGATAGGACGAGTCTGGGGTGCACAGCAATTGGGTATCTATAGCAGAGCCTATCAATTGATGATGCTGCCTATCGATCAGATCAATGAGCCGATTTCATCGGTTGCTATTCCCTCCCTAAGCAGGCTGACTGATTCTGACATAGCTTACCGGCGCGCCTATCTGCGAATGCTGGAAAAGGTAGCGCTGCTGACAATGCCAGCAGTCGCGTTGATGATCGTAACGTCTGACTGGATTGTTGCAATTGTTCTGGGGCCTCAGTGGCGCCAGGTTGGAATATTGCTCATCATCCTGGGGATTGCAGGTTTAATTCAGCCAATATCCAACACAACGGGGTGGCTTTTTATTACTCAGGGACGCACGAAAGAGATGTTCAGACTCTCGATGGTAAGTGGTCCAATTACTATCGCGTCAATAATCGCTGGATTGCCTTGGGGTGCTGTGGGTGTCGCCGCCTCATATGTGACTGGACAACTGATCACCATTAACATTCTGTACTGGTACGTCGGACGACGTGGACCAGTACGCACAATGGACTTTTATCGAACAATCGCCCCCTTCGCTGCAGCATCTCTGTCTGCGCTAGCTGCTTGTATTGCGTTCCGCTACTGGCAACATCCCGTGAACGCTCTCGGCGGAATTATGGTTTGTACAGTAGTCGCTCTTCTAACCACCATTTTTGTACTGGCTATAATCCCGGCTGGTAGAAATGCACTCGGGGATGCGGTACGTTCAGTTCAACTGCTACGGGCGGGCCAAAAAGGAGAGTCTTTCTAGCTGTTTACTGAACTACAGGTCACTAAAAAGGAAGAACTAGTCTAGTATTAGTTTAGATACCTAATGAAGTCGCTGCTTATCAGTGGAGCTTACTATCCGCCTCAGGTGGGTGGACTTTCGCAGTTTATGAGCAAACTGGCGTCCACGATGGGACGTGAGCGCGTCTGTTGTCTCACTGGTGTTAGTCAAAATGGGCGGGTCTCTACCAGGGAGGATGGTCCGAGGGTTTACCGCTTCCCAACAGCCTTTTCCAAGTCAAGGTATGTTAGGGCGGTGGGACGGGGCGCCGCAATCACCCAGATAATGGTTCAAGAGCGACCGCAGGTAACTATGCTGGGGTCGATTGATGAAGGTCAAATCGCACTTACGTTACGTAATTGGCTAAAGTTGCCTTTTATTGTTTTTGCTGCCGGGAATGAGATTTTGGATGTGATCGAAGAGAAATGGCCTAAACCTATGCTCGCTCTGCAGACTGCCGACAGGGTAGTGGCAATCAGCCGATACACTGCCTCATTTGTTGAGCGTGCCGGAGTGGATCCGAGCCGCATCGAGATCGTCTATCCTGGATACGACACCAACCGTTTTTGTCCGTTAGAGGATAGACTTGAGTTGCGCCAAAAGTTGTTAGGAGAGCGGTACAGAGATCAGGTGATCCTGACGGTTGGCAATCTAGTGGCTCGCAAGGGCCACGATACGACAATTCGCTCGCTTCCAAGATTGCTCCAGCGCGTTCCCGATGTCACCTACCTTGTAGTGGGTGACGGGCCTTATCGAAGCCAACTAGAAACTTTCGCGACAGAGCTGGGCGTCCGGAACCGCGTGATTTTTGCCGGAAGGCTGGCGGACGAAGACTTGGCTCAGTTGTATGCTCTTTGCGACGTATTCGTGATGCCCAGCCGAGCGCAATTGGATGAGAAAGACGTCGAGGGATTTGGCATTGTCTTTCTCGAGGCCAATGCTTGTGCCAAGCCTGTTATCGGTGGGAGATCAGGTGGAGTTCCTGAAGCGATAGTTGATGGCGTTACAGGGTTATTAGTAGATCCGAATGATTCTGGCGAACTCGCGGATGCTATTGCGCGCTTGTTAACAGATCGAGAATTCGCCCATCGCCTGGGCCAGCAGGGGAGGGAACGCGCTGTTAACGAGTTCAGTTGGCGACGGGCTGCTGACAGCGTTCAGGGGATCCTGGATTCTGTAAAACGCGAGCAATTGACCTCTAAGGGAGAATGATACTTGTGAGTAAGAAAGCTCTTATAACCGGCATCACCGGACAGGACGGCAGTTATCTGGCAGAGCACCTCCTCGGTCTCGGATACGAAGTGCATGGACTGGTGAGGCGCGTTGCTTTAGAAGACCCACAGCGGAGATTCACCCGCATCGCTCACCTTTTAGATAATATTGTTCTCCACCCCGCGAGCTTGGAGAGTTACCCAAGCATCTTTCACGTTATCAGCCGGCACGACTTCGACGAGTGCTATCACTTGGCGGCACAAAGCTTCGTTGCCGAATCGTTCGCGGACGGCTTCTCAACAATGAACATCAACATCAATGGCACGCATTACATGCTGGCGGCGCTCCGCGAGTTGCGTCCCGCATGCCGGTTTTATTTTGCCGGGTCCTCAGAGATGTTTGGCAAGGTGCGCGAAACTCCGCAACGTGAGTCGACGCCGTTTTACCCGCGCAGCCCCTACGGAATTAGCAAAGTTGCAGGTTTCGAACTGACAAGGAATTACCGCGAGGCGTACGAGATGTATTGTGCGAGCGGCATCCTCTTTAATCATGAGGGACCGCGGCGCGGTTTTGAGTTCGTCACAAGGAAGATCACCAGCACGGTGGCGCGGATTAAAGCAGGATTAGCTTCGGAGCTCAGGTTGGGCAACCTCGACGCACAACGCGACTGGGGACATGCAGCGGACTACGTCCGTGCGATGCACATGATGCTGCAGCAGCCAGAGCCCGACGACTATGTGGTGGCAAGTGGAGCGTCGCATACTGTGCGGGACTTTTGCGAGCGCGCCTTTGCCGAGGTAGGTCTCGAATACCAGGACTATGTGAAAGTCGATGAGCGGTTTTATCGCCCAGCAGAGGTTGATCTGCTCGTCGGCGATGCCGCGAAGTCGCGGCGTGTGTTGGGATGGCAGCCGCAGTACACTTTTGAGCAGATGATCACTGAGATGGTCCACGCCGACTTAGACAGCCTGGAGCGTGACACAGAGGAGAAACCGGCGCGTTTGCGGGGATGAGTTTTGATTCTCCCGCTATTTTGCTGACTCAGGAATGCTGCGCTTGCAGCGTCGGGATGGATCGGAACGGAATTAAGGGAAAAGACGCTACCGCAACGGGAACTGAATAGGGCATTTGAATTCTACTGAACGATGGACGACCCATATGCAATCAGAGAAAGATACACTTAGCTTTCAAGGGCAAAGCCACCCCTTGATGCATATCGACCAGTTCTTTTCGCTCGAAGATTATTGTCTTCGCCTAATGCATTTGAGTGCCTATGAAGAGGCGGCGAAGAGAGCCAGTGGTAAGAAGGTTCTTGAGATCGGGTGCAACACCGGTTACGGAACCAAAATTATCAGCCGTGTTTGCCGCAGGATTATTGGCGTAGACCTGTCGGCCAGTGCACTCAAGGTGGCGGCAGAGAGATATTCAGGAGCGAACATAAATTATCTCCTCATTGATGGATTGAAATTGCCGTTTGCCGATGGTGAATTCGACCTGATTATTAGCTTTCAGGTAATCGAGCACATAAGCAATTACAATACGTATTTGTCAGAACTGAAGCGTGTTCTTTCCGCTGAAGGAATGGTGATTTTTACGACCCCGAATGCTCGCGTGCGACTGGATCCGGGCATGAAACCCTGGAACGAGTTCCATGTTCGCGAGTTTAGCGCTGATGAATTGGGTGACCTCCTGCGAGATTGGTTCCCCAGGGTCGAGATTCAGGGACTCTCTGCCAGCGAGGAGGTTTACAACTGCGAGTACGGCCGAGTTCAGAGAAACCTGCGCGAAGCCCGGCGCAATTCTAAAACGCTGCTGCCGACTTATGCTGACATGCGGAACAGGATTATCAGCGGCGCGAAAGCAATATTGCCTGACCCTGCGGTGGATCGAATCCGAAAGATCGTACGCTCCAGAAAAAGGGACGAGGCCTCACAACTCGCACCGCGACAGCTGGATTCATCCATTCTCGAGCGGTATTCGACGAAAGACTTTTTCTATCGCGTCGACAATTTGGACTCGGTGTTGGATCTGATGGCGATCTGTTCAATGGGCGGCCGAGCCGAAGAAGCTGGCAATTCGGCGTCGAGGAAGAGTTGAACCGCATTAGCAGTATATACTTCAAGTCGGATTCGTATTTTCAAGGATAAATGTGACCGAACGCCACGGTCCGAGTGGCAAGGTAGCGACTGATGTGTGGCATCGCCGGATTTATCGATTTCTGGGACACGAAAAACCTGCGTGAGCGGGAGGACCGAGCACGCATCCTCGAGAACATGTGCGAGGTCATCCGCTATCGCGGACCAGACGACTCCGGGTCGTTCATCAAGGATGGTGTGGCGCTGGGAATGCGGCGCCTGTCGATTATCGACCTTTCCGGTGGCCACCAGCCGATCTCCGGTGAAGACGGTTCGGTGACAATCGTTTTCAATGGCGAGATATACAACTTTCGCGACCTGCAACCGCAACTCGAAGGCCGCGGTCATGTTTTTCGCACTCGATCAGACACCGAAGCGATCGTCCACGCTTACGAGGAATATGGCAACACCTGTGTTGACCATTTGCGCGGGATGTTTGCCTTTGCGATTTGGGATGACCGCGACAAAAAGCTCTTCATCGCCCGCGATCGGGCTGGTGAGAAACCGCTTTACTACACCCTCACTCCGAGCGGTACCTTGGTCTTTGGTTCCGAGCTAAAGTCACTGCTTGAACACCCGGGAGTCAAACGCGAAACCAGCTCGGAGTCTCTCGACGCTTACTTCTCGCTGGGTTATGTTCCTGATCCGTTGAGCATTTTCAAAGATATCAAAAAGCTTCCGCCGGGCCATTTTCTGACCTTTAGCAAGGGCCGCGTGGAGATCAAACAGTATTGGGACTTCACTTACGAAGCGAACGGGCACCGCCATAGGGAAGAGGACTACCTGGAAGAGCTACGGGAGTTGCTCGATGAGGCAGTGCGTATCAGACTTGTTGCCGATGTGCCTTTGGGTGCGTTTCTTTCCGGAGGCGTTGACTCGAGCACTGTCGTAGCCTTGATGGCCCGCAATATGGACCAGCCAGTAAAGACCTTCTCGATCGGGTTTCTCGAGGACAGCTACAACGAATTGAAATACGCGCGACTGGCGGCCAAGAGATTTGGCACCGACCATCATGAGTTCTTCGTCACTCCGGAAATTTGCAACATAGTAGATCAGCTGGCGTGGCACTTCGACGAGCCCTTCGCCGACTCCTCGGCGATCCCAACTTACATTGTGTCGAAGCTCGCCCGCGAGCACGTCACCGTAGTGCTTTCCGGAGACGGTGGCGACGAACTGTTTGCGGGCTATACGCGCTACGCCACCGAGCGCCGGCGTCGCAAATATGGCTTGCTGCCGAGAAGGTTCCGGCGGGGCCTAATGGAGCCCATTAGCCGCAACTTGCCACACGGAGCCTGGGGTCGCAATTTCATTCATAACGTCGCGCTGGATCCGATCGAAAGATATTTTGATAACGTTTCCATCTTCACAGGATTGAACAAAAGGTCCTTGTACACTGGGGACTTTTATTCCGGTTTGGGCACGCATAGTCTAGTCGCCAGCTTTCAGGAGTATGGCGACAACGTGAACACGAATGCCTTGTTGGATGCCCTGCTTTATATCGACAGCAAGACCTACTTGCCGGGAGATATCCTCACCAAAGTCGATCGTATGAGCATGGCCGTCTCGCTTGAGGCGCGCGTGCCGCTGCTCGATCATAAACTCATCGACTTTGTGACTCGCATACCAGCCTCGATGAAGATGGCTGGTCTGGAAACCAAGACACTGTTCAAGCGTGCGGTCGCCGACCTGGTTCCGGAAGAAATTTTAGGCAGGCCCAAGCAGGGATTCGGCGTGCCAATCCAGCAATGGATCAACCTGCAGTTGCGCGATCGTATTCGCGACACACTGACAGATTCCCGCTTTCGGCAACGCGGCATCATCTCTCCCGCTTACACCGATGTGTTGCTCGATGAACATGAGCGCGGCCGCCGCGATCACTCGATGGCGCTCTGGTCTCTGCTGATGTTGGAATTGTGGCATCAGGTTTTTGTCGACGGTGGTGCTCAAGTGACGAAGCGCCAGAGCGACGAATTCATCATCGATAGCGGCGCCCGGCGACTGGCCGAAAGAGAGCATATTCAGGAATGGGAGCGCGAAGAGATCCGGCGCAGCGCCATCGAGTCGACCTATACGGCAAAAGGCTCGCTGCGTTATAGCGAAGGAGACATCACTCGCTTTCTGGACGCCTCAGCGGATACGATTTATCCGCTTGAGTACTCGCACTACTTGCTCGGCGATGTTGCTGGCAAGATGGTTCTGGATTTCGGTTGCGGTGCGGGGAAGAGCAGTGTCTTATTGGCGCGGCGTCAGGCAAGAGTAATCGCCATGGACATCTCTGAGCCGATCATGCACGTAGCGCGCGAGCGGCTGGCCAACAATGATATCGTGAACAACGTGAGCTTCATCAACGGGTCGGCGCACAACATCCCTCTGGCTAATGAATCGGTGGATCTGGTTTTTGGTATTGCCATACTCCATCACCTGCATCTGCAACTGGTTTCACGCGAGGTCTTCAGGATTCTGAAAAAGGGCGGGCGCGCCATCTTTCAGGAGCCGGTGCGCAACTCAAAAGTCATCAAACTACTACGCGGTCTGATTCCTTATCAAGCAGAAGACGTCTCGCCATACGAGCGGCCTTTGACGGATGAAGAGTTGGCCGATTTCGGGGAAGGATTTTCGCAATACCGCAGTAAAGCTTTCACGTTGCCTTACATCAACCTCGCCAGCATTCTGCCTGTCGCCAATAAATTCATCCATCCGCTGCAGCGTTTGGACGGAGCAGTCTTGCGCAAGTTTCCGTCGCTTGAATATTACGCCACCGTGCGCGTTATCGAGATGGTAAAATAGTGATTCTATCGAAGCGGAGTTCTTTGCTTCTTGAAACCTGTTGTCCTTCAATTGATTGACAGTTTTGAGCAGGGCGGGTCCGAGCGTCAGGCCCTAAAACTCACTCAACTTTTGCATGATAGCGGCCACTTTAGTCTGCGGCTTGCCAGCCTTAGTCCCAAGGGTCCACTCAGAAAAGATGTCGACGGAGCGGAACTGGGCGAGATCTGCAGCTACCCCCTGAACAGCTTTTACAATTTCCACGCCTGTAATCAGCTGCGCCGCTTAGTGCGCGATCTGAGGTTTTCTAAGGTCCACGTACTGCACACGCACGATTTCTATACTAACGTCTTTGGCATGCTTGCCGGCGCGCTGGCCCGCGTGCCAGTGCGCATCGCGTCGCGTCGCGAAACTAGTGGGATGCGTTCCACAGCCCAATACAAGGTACAGAGCTTAGCCTATAAGCTCGCTCATCAGGTGATCGCAAACTCTGAAGCGGTACGAGCACAATTGATTGTGGAAGGTGTCCGCGCGGATAAGATCACGGTTATTTACAACGGTCTAGAGCTCGACCGCGTGCAACCGCATCCAGTTCCGACCAGGGAAGAATCTCTTGCGGCGCTCAGTCTTTCCACGGAACTGAATAACCGGCCGCTAGTGACGATTGTTGCCAACATGAGGCTGGCGGTAAAGGATCATGCGATGTTCCTCCGCGCGGCGAAGCGAATAAGCGAAGCGATTCCAGCAGCAGCTTTTCTGCTTGCCGGCGAAGGCGAGTTAATGCCTTTGATTCGCACGCAGGCGAAAGAATTGGGGCTCGGCGGCAATGCCTTTTTCGTCGGGCGTTGTGACAGGCTGGCCGAGTTACTGGCCGCTTCGGATGTTTGTGTTTTGACTTCGAAATCAGAAGGGTTCTCGAACTCAATTCTCGAATACATGGCCGCCGGGCGTCCGGTAGTGGTCACCGACGTCGGCGGCGCGCGTGAGGCAGTCGTTGAAGGTGAGACGGGTTATCTAGTGCAGTCAGGTGATGATAAGTCCATGGCGGAACGAATCATCTCCTTGCTAAAGGAGCCGATAAAAGCACGCGCTATGGGAAGATTGGGGAGACAAGTGGTCGAGGATAGGTTTTCGTCCGCGGCCCAGCTCAAAAGGACAGAACAGCTTTACGATAAACTGTTGAGTCGCCAGTGGCGCATAGGGGAAAACAGAGCTGTTAAGCTCGAGTGCTGATGCCGGTCTTAACAAAAACAAAAAAACTCCGGGTCCTCATCGTCGCCCCCTCATTTGACATCCTGGGTGGGCAGGCTGTTCAGGCGGCGCGTTTACTGGACCGACTGGCACAGGAGCCGGGACTCAAGGCTGATTTTTTGGCGGTCAATCCTCGCTTGCCAGGCGTTTTGCGAAAATTGCAGTCGATCAAATATGTTCGTACAGTCGTGACCTCGCTCGCTTATATCGCCTCGCTCTTCAGCCGCGTGTGGAAGTACGACGTAATCCATATTTTCTCCGCTTCTTACTTTTCCTTCGTGTTGGCGCCGACACCGGCACTTCTTATCGGCAAACTTTACCGCAAGAAGCTATTGCTCAACTATCACAGTGGTGAAGCTGCGGATCATTTGCAGCGTTGGCGAAGGTCGGCCATTCCAACTATCAGAATTGCCGACGAATTGATTGTGCCGTCGCCTTATCTGGTTCGGACCTTTTCGAAGCTTGGACTGCGCGCCGCGTCGATCTTCAATCTGATCGAAACAGACCGATTTCGTTTTCGCGCACGGCTAGCTTTGCGTCCCGTCTTCCTTTCCAATCGAAACTTCGAGAAACACTACGGGGTCGATCGCGTCCTGCGGGCTTTCGCGATTATTCAAAATCGGATTCCTGAGGCCCGCCTCATCATTGCCGGTGATGGTCCTGAGCGAACATCGCTCGAACGACTAGCGCGTGAACTGAATCTGCAAAATGCGGAATTCACTGGCAGGGTCGGGCATGAAAGAGTTGTTGAACTCTACGACTCCGCAGATATCTTCCTTAACGGATCGGAGATCGATAATCAGCCGCTTTCGTTGCTTGAGGCATTTGCTTGCGGGCTGCCTGTCGTGACAACCGATGCCGGTGGAATACCGGATATGGTCGTGCCGGGAAAAACTGCCTTAGTCGTACCAATAGGTGAATATGAACAACTTGCGACCAACGCGCTGCGCCTGCTTGACGATTCGGCATTAGCGCAGGGCATCATCAAACAGGCGCGGGAGGAATGTCAGAAATACCAGTGGGAAGCTGTTCGTAATCAGTGGTTGAATGTGTACTACGAGTTGGCCGCTGGTTCCGGAACTCGTCAAATGAGACCTGATTACGAAAGGGTAGTGTCAAAGACAGGGGAGAGTGTTGACAGCGGCGACGCTCAGCAACCTCATGCCGAACTGGAAGAAAATCAAAGAGCTACGCTTTGACGAACTGCGTGTGCGGAGCGCGCAGAAACTCGCGGCGCTTGCTGAGCGTCGCGGCTGGTCATCGTTGACGAAACTGCCCAGCGACACCGAACTTCTCGCCATGCTCGATCTTGAAAGCATCGGCAGAGACCTCTGGTCGGCTCAAGAGCTTCTCGAACATTTTCGTTCGCGCACAACGCCAAGATTTTTCGCGAGCCTTCACGCGCGGAATTCCACCGTCGAACAGTTACGGACCAGGTGGCCCGAGGCCGAGCAAGAAGTCCTCGGGCGGGCCAACCGCATAGCGCAGGGACAATTTGATCTGCTCGGTTTCCGCAGTCTGAGTTTTGGTCAGCCGATCGATTGGCATCTGGAACCGGTGTCAGAAAAGCGCACTCCAATGCTTCACTGGAGCCGTCTCGATTACCTCGATGTAGAAATTGCCGGCGACAAGAAGATCGTTTGGGAGTTGAATCGTCACCAGTATTTCGTGACGTTGGGCCAGGCTCACTGGCTGACTGGCGATGAACGTTACGCGCAAACGTTTGCCGCTCACCTCGAAAGTTGGATGGACCGAAATCCCCCAAAGCTTGGAATAAACTGGGCCAGCAGTCTGGAAGTGGCCTTCCGTTCAATCTCCTGGCTTTGGGCGTTCTATTTCTTCAAAGAGTCGCCGTCGTTTACTTCGCGAACATTTATGCGAGCTTTACGATTCCTGTATTTGCACGCACGACATCTGGAGACATATCTGTCCACTTACTTCAGTCCCAACACACATCTGACCGGTGAAGCACTCGGCCTGTATTATCTGGGACTGTTATTGCCCGAATTCAGAGATGCGACTCGATGGCGGGAAACTGGCAAGCGGATCTTGCTCGAGCAGTTACCAATTCACGTGCGACCCGATGGCGTCTACTTCGAGCAATCCAGTTACTATCATCGCTATACCACAGATTTCTATACGCATTTTCTGATTCTCTCACGGGCAAATGGTGAAGGTGTCTCAGGCGAGGTCGATAGCGCGTTGAGATCTCTGTTGGACCATCTGATGTACATCACGCGACCGGACGGTACGACACCTTTATTCGGCGACGATGACGGTGGCCGGTTGGTAACGCTGGATCGAAATCACGCAAACGACTTTCGCGCCACATTGTCGACTGGCGCAGCCTTATTTGAGCGACCAGATTACAAGTTCGTTGCTGCCGGTCCAGCGGAAGAAACTCTCTGGTTGTTGGGAGTCGCGGGTTTAGAAGCACTCGATCAAATCGTCGCTAAGGAACCTGCGAAGCAATCGATTGCCTTTGAAAGCGGCGGCTACTACGTGATGCGAGACAATTGGACGCCAGAAGCAAATTATCTTCTCTTCGACTGCGGTCCGCACGGACAAGCAAACTGTGGTCACGCGCACGCAGACGCTCTTTCGTTTGAGCTGGTCGCAAATGGGCGGACGCTGCTCGTCGATCCTGGTACCTACACTTACACCGGGACAAAGGAATTGCGCGATTGGTTTCGCAGCTCACCAGCTCATAACACCTTGACGGTAGACCGACAGTCGTCGTCGGTTGTCGCTGGACCGTTTTCGTGGAAGAGTATCGCCAGTTGCCAAGGTCTCGCCTGGATCAGTCGGGACCGCTTCGACTATGTGGCCGGTGAGCACGATGGCTATGCGATGATGTCGCAGCCCGCAGCACATGAACGCGGCATTCTGTTTCTCAAACGCGACTATTGGGTAATTCGCGACCGTCTAAAATCTGCCGGAGAACGGAGCGTGGATCTCTGGTTCCATTTCGACCCTTCCTCCGATCCTTTGATTGAGGCCGTTGCCGGACAAGACGCGTTTATTGCTGAGAACAACGGCGGATCCGGCCTTGATGTCCACGGCTTTGCAGAAAACGGCCGGTGGAGACGGGAAGACGGCTGGGTTTCGCACTGTTACGCACAAAAGGACCCTGCGCGTGTTTATGCTTTTTCGGCCCTGTTGAGCGGAGCACATGACGCAGTCAGCCTGCTGATGCCGCGCACGGCCCAGGCCCGTTGGCGTGTGACCGAGATTGAGACGATAGGTGGACGGGCCTTCGAGGTTATTAATGACAATTGGCTCGACATTGTTATGATTCGGAACCGGGAGCGAATCGAGACGGCACGGCTGGCCTCGGATTTTGAATGGACATGGGCCCGCTTTTCGCATGCGGACACACCAATTCTCGAAGAGTTGGTGTTAATCGGTGGGAGAACTTTGGAACTCCAGGGTCGCCAGGTTTTGCAGGCGGGACAACACCTGAAGTACGTGGCCGCGCGTCGCATCGACGGTCAATTTCAAGTCGATACTGACAAGGGAGCTTTTGATTGCCAATTGCCGATTGCCGATTTTGAAGCGGCATTGCGCGGCTAACGTCAAGTAAATCGGCAATCTAAAATCGAAAATTTCTATGTGTGGCATAAACGGAATTGCGTTTGCGAGCAGATCGCGGCGGACGGTAGACGCTGCCGTGCTCAAGCGCATGCGCGACGTTATCACCCATCGTGGACCTGACGACGAAGGCATCTTCATTGATGGTGCTGTGGGGTTGGGTCACCGGCGTCTGAGTATCGTAGATGTAAAGGCTGGTCATCAGCCAATGACGAACGAGGACAAAACTCTTCATATCACATATAACGGCGAGATCTACAACCACGCTGATTTTCGCGAAGAGCTGGAGTTCCGAGGTCACGTTTACCAAACACACTGCGATACAGAAACAATCCTGCATCTCTACGAAGAGCACGGCGAGAACTGCGTTGATTATTTGCGCGGGATGTTCGCGTTTGCCATTTGGAATCAGCGCAAGAAAGAACTATTCATTGCGCGTGATCGATTGGGAGTAAAGCCGCTCTACTACGCGCACACCGATGACGGCTCGCTTTACTTTGGGTCAGAGATCAAGACTTTGCTTGAAGCGGGTGCCATCAAACCTGAAATCAACTACCCTGCGATGCCGGATTACCTGGCCAACCACGCACCTTCAGGTGAGGAGACTTTATTTCATGGCGTAAAGCGTCTGCTCCCCGGTCACATCATGGTCTGGCGGGACGGTGAGCTGCGCGTCAGCCGTTACTGGGACGTGAGTTTTGCCAGGCATGCCGACGAAGGGCGCACTGACAAAGACTATGTAGACGAGTGGCGCGAACTATTTCGCACGTCAGTGCGGCTGCGCCTCATGGCTGATGTGCCGTTGGGAATGTTTCTTTCTGGCGGCATCGACTCATCTGCTATTGCGGCATTGATGAGCGGGATGGTGACAGAGCCGATCAAGACATTCTCGGTCGCCTTCAAGGAGCGCGAAGCAAACGAGCTCGGGTATGCGCGGCTGGTCGCCCGGCAATTCAAGACAAATCACCACGAGGTAGTTGTTAGTCCGGAAGACTTTTTTACCGCCTTGCCAAATCTCGTCTGGCACGAAGATGAACCGCTCGCACATCCATCCAGCGTGGCGCTCTACTTCGTTTCGCTGCTGGCGTCGCAGCACGTAAAGGTTGTACTTACTGGAGAGGGCAGCGATGAGTTGCTCGCCGGCTATGCCCGTTATCGAAAGACAATTCTGAACCTCGCGTTGGGAGCGCGTTATCACAACCTTACGTCCAGCGGTCTCCGAA
>Ga0070707_100003388_pt1 | contig 15062 bp, 13 predicted proteins | sample KBSK5502metaG_FD_65468 | JGI IMG/M metagenome (GOLD analysis project Ga0070707, IMG submission 65468) | Corn, switchgrass and miscanthus rhizosphere microbial communities from Kellogg Biological Station, Michigan, USA - KBS K5-50-2 metaG | ecosystem: Host-associated > Plants > Roots >... | reverse complement strand
CGAAACGCTGCCTTCAATGTCTGCCATGTATATTCCTGCGCATCTTTAACCGCGTCGCTGATGCTGAGCCCGTTGGCTATAGTGGCTGCGATCGCCGATGCCAGCGTGCAGCCCGAACCGTGATAGCTTCCGGGCAGACGTTCCCAGCTGTCGCTGCGTACAACGCCGTCCTGTCCATACAATGTGTTAATCACTTGCGGCGTGTTCTCATGGGTGCCGGTGATCAGCACGTATTCGCAGCCCATCGCAAGCAGCCGCCGTGCGCATTCGGCAAGGTCGATGTCGTCCTCGCCATCTTCCTGCGCGAGGCGCCGCGCCTCGATGCTGTTGGGCGTAATGATGGTAGTCTGCGGCACCAGCAGCTCGCGCAATGCCGAGATCATTTCATCGGTCGCGAGCTCATCACCGCGGCCGGAGGCAAACACCGGATCGAGAACGAGCGGAATTTCCGGGTAATCGGAAACGACCTCGGCGATGGCGGCGATGTTTTCGATGCTGCCCACAAAGCCGATCTTGAACGCCGCGACCGGCATATCTTCGAGCACGCAGCGCGCTTGGTCGGCGACCCATTCGGCTTCGAGCGCCATGACTTCCTCAACACCCATGGTGTCCTGAATCGTCGCCGCAGTCACTACCGACAACGGGTGACAGCCCATGCTCGCGAGCGTCATCACATCAGCCTGCAAGCCGGCACCGCCGCTTGGATCGGTAGCCGCGAAAGCGAGCACGATCGGCGGCAATGGCGACGACGCTGACGGGGAATCCATATCGCGCAGGGGAATATTGGTTAAAGGCGGGGTGAATCGTTAAAATGATATTTTAGCTTACTTTGCAAATCATCATGACAACTACGGACGTCAACTCATATCAAACGTACATGTGCCTGATCTGCGGTTTCATCTATGACGAAGCCGCCGGCTTGCCCGACGAGGGCATTGCGCCCGGCACACGGTGGGAGGATGTGCCGATGAACTGGACGTGCCCCGAATGCGGTGCGCGCAAGGAGGATTTCGAGATGGTGCAGATATGAGAATCATGCATACGATGCTGCGCGTGGGCGACCTGGATCGCGCGCTCGCTTTCTACACCGAAGTGCTTGGCATGCGTGAGCTTCGACGCAAGGATTATCCGGCAGGCCGCTTTACCAACGTGTTTGTCGGTTATGAAGACGAAGCGAGCGCAGCGGTGCTCGAATTAACGCATAACTGGGATACCAAGGCTTACGATCCCGGTACCGGCTATGGCCACGTCGCAATCGAAGTCGATGATGCCTACACGGCGTGCGAGGAAATCAAAAAGCGCGGCGGAAACGTAACACGCGAAGCCGGACCGATGAAGCATGGTACGACGGTGATCGCATTTGTCACAGACCCCGACGGCTACAAGATCGAGCTCATTCAGAAAAAAGCGACTTGAGCTCTGGACGCGCAGCTCCAACCGCCTGCAATCGCGCCCGCTTCCGATGATGCTCGATAAAGAGAGTCTTTGCTCAGAGAGCTTCTCAATCAAATTTCGCGCCGCGACTGCCGACGTAGTTCGCGATCGCAACGTATTGCGCGACGCCAAGATCCTGAGCCCTCGCCATCGGGGAGATGGTCAGCCCGGCGAAATCTGCTTCCGATAGATAACCTCTGAGCGAGTTTCGCAGCGCCTTGCGCCGTTGTGAAAATGCAGCGCCGACGATGCGTCCAAACAGTTTTTCATCGCGTGCCGGATGCCGCGGCGGCCGCAGGGGCATCAGACGTACCACTGCCGATTCGACCTTGGGCGCGGGATTGAAAGCTGCCGCGGGCACATCGAGCAGTTTTTCCATTTCGAACCGGTACTGCAGCATCACGGATGGCCTTCCATAATCACTGTCAGACGGTGCGGCCACCATGCGCGCGACAACCTCCTTTTGCAGCATGACGTGGATGTCGCGTATGCGTTCAGTGCAGCGCGCAAGATAAAACAGCAGCGGCGTTGAAATGTTATACGGCAGATTTCCGACGACCCGCAGATCGCCGCCGAGCGCGGCAAAGTCGAATTTCAGCACATCAGTGATATGTACCCTCAGGCTGTCGCCGAATTCGGCAGTCAGCGTTTGAGCTAGATCGCGGTCGATTTCGATCGCATCCACGCGCCCGGTTGCGGCGAGCAGCGGGCGGGTCAGTGCCCCCAGTCCAGGCCCGATTTCAACCAGGCGGTCACCACGCGCCGGTGCTATTGCGGCGATGACTGCGGCTATCACGTCGGCGTCGACGAGAAAATTCTGTCCGAACCTTTTGCGCGGGCGGTGTTTCACCAGGAGTCTAGACGCGGCGCTTCAGTCTGCTAAGCATTGCCCCGCGCCAATGCGGCAGCCATCTCGATCGCGGCGCGCAGACTGCCGGCATCCGCCTTGCCAGTGCCGGCGAGGTCGAGCGCGGTGCCGTGATCAACGGAGGTGCGGATCATCGGTAGCCCGAGCGTGACATTGACACCGCTCCCGAAGCTTGCGTACTTGAGCACCGGCAATCCCTGATCATGATACATCGCGAGCACGCAATCGAAATCGCGCAGGCGCTGGGGGGCAAATAGCGTGTCGGCCGGAAGCGGTCCGGTTATCCGCATGCCGTCATGGCGCAGCTTTTCGAGCAGCGGAGCGATGATCTCGATTTCTTCGCGTCCGAGATGGCCTGACTCGCCGGCATGCGGATTGAGTCCGGCCACCGCAATGCGCGGCGCTGCAATGCCAAAACGCGTCGTCAGGTCGAACTCGAGGACGCGCAGCGTCTGCTCGAGACTGGCGCTTGTGATATGGCGCACGATATCTTTCACCGCGACGTGTGTGGTCGCCAGAGCGACGCGCAGGCCGCCGCCTACGAGCATCATCACAACGTGCGGCGTGCAGGTACGCTGCGCGAGGTATTCGGTATGCCCGGTAAACGCGGTACCGGCGTCGTTGATGATGCCTTTATGCACCGGCGCGGTGACCATCGCGTGGAAATGGCCGTCCATACAGCCGTCGACCGCAACTTCGAGCGTGCGCAGGACGTAAGCGGCGTTAGCGCGGGCTAGCCGGCCCGCGGTCACGGCCGCGGCGAGCGGAACATCGATCACCGGCAGTGCACCGCTTGCAACCGCGGGTTGCGTGGCAGGATTGAACGCGAGGCTGCGCCATGGCAAGCCCATCATGCGCGCGCGTTGTTCGAGCAGCTCGCGATTGGCGATCACCACCAGGTGTTCGGTCGGGGGTTGTTGTGCAAGCATCACGCACAAATCAGGGCCGATGCCAGCCGGCTCGCCGGCAGTAACTGCGATGATGGGACTTAAAGGTGATGGAAGGTGAGCGATGGCTGCCGCCGCTGTAGCACTAACAAATCTCCGGACAACTGGGCCTGGAAAGGTGGGATCAAGCCATTCCCATTCGGCCCCGTATCTATCCTCGCTTCAGATGAAGCTCTGATTAATTCAAACGCAGATCAGAGCTTCTCGAAATAAAACGCCGCACATTTTATGCGCTCCGACTCGATCTGTGCTTTACGTTCGGCATTATCTGTCTTCGAGCCGGTACTCGACAAAAGCCTTGTCGCGCAGCTGACGCACCCATTCCTGATACGCTTCGTCGGCTTTCTGCGCGCGCAATGCCTGGCGTGCGCGCAGCCGCTGCTGCTGCTGCGACATGTCTTGGTTGCGGCGTTCGAGAACCTGGATCAGATGCCAGCCAAATGGCGAACGCGTCGGTTCGCTGATCTGCCCGGGTTTCAATCCATCCATCGCCTTCTCGAATTCCGGAACCGTATCCCCGGGCGAAAGCCAGCCCAGATCGCCGCCGCGGGAAGCGCTGCCATCTTCGGATTGCAGTCGCGCGAGCTCGGCGAAATCAGCGTTGTTATCGAGTCTCTCTTTCAACTTGACCAGACGATCTTTGGCATCGTTTTCTGACACCAGTTCGGTGGTCTTGATCAGGATATGGCGCGCGTGCGTTTGCGATACGATCATCGGCGCATCCTGGCCGCGCCGCTCGTTGACGCGAACGATATGAAAGCCGTTGGGGCTGCGCAGCACAGCGCCGACCTCCCCGGACTTGAGATTCTTCACCGCTTCGGCAAATATCGTCGGCAGCTGAGCGAGCTCGCGCCAGCCCATGGCGCCGCCTTGCACCGCATCGGGCGCATCGGAAAAACTTGCGGCAACCTGCCTGAAATCAGCCCCGCCTTTGATTTGCGCCAACGCCTGCTCGGCGCGCGCGCGACGCTCCTGCAATTGCTCCGGGCTTGCCTGTTCCGGAACCCGCACCAAGATATGCGAAAGGTTGAATTCTTCCACTTTGCCATCGTGCGTCTGCAACGTGCTCAAAAAGTTGTCGATTTCGCTGTCGGCGATCTGGACTTTGTTGTCGACCTCGCGCTCGCGCAGACGCACGATGATGATCTCATCGCGCAGCTCCTCGCGGAACTTGTTGAAATTGACACCGTCTTTTTCAAGCGCCTGGCGCATCGCGGCAACGGTTATCTTATTGTCTTCAGCGATGCGATTAACGGCTTTTTCGAGAATTGCGTCCTCGACGCGCAATCCGGTTTCCTTGGCGTATTGGAGCTGAACCTGGTTGTAGATCACGCGTTCCAAGACCTGTTTTTCGAGCACATCGGAGGGGGGCAGCGGTGTGCCTTGTTGCTTGAGCTGGCTTAATACGACCTTGATGCGGTCATCCAGGTCGCGGCGCGTGATGACCTCGTCGTTGACGACCGCGATGATGCGATCGAGCAGCACGACGCGGCCGGCAGCCGGCTTTTGTGCGGCGGCGCGCGGCGCGCTGGCAAGCGCGAGTAGTGCGACGCCCGCCGCCAAAGCACGTGTATAAGCGGTATTCATGCGGTTCAGAAGTGCGGATTATCAGCGTGTCGGAAACATATCGTCGGAGAGCGTGGGCTGCACGGTCGGTCGGGAATAGCCGCCGATGTTCCGCCGCAGCAAGTCCAGCGGATTAGAGCCGATTTTTGATACGCCGTTCAACTCAAGCTGCAAAAATACCGAGCTGACATCGGTCGCAGCCGTGGTGGCAAAACGGTGGGCGATGAAGCGCAAAGCCCAGCAGCCGCCGTCATATTCAACGCCGGCAAGTCCTTCGAGCAGGCGATTGTCGGCAGTCGAATAATTCCAGCGCGCAACCGCGCTCAGATGCCGGGTTATCGGCCACTGTCCGGAAATGTCCACCTGGCGCAGCGTATTGGATGGATTGACAGCGCTCACCACGGTTACTGTCTGGCCCAGGGCGGCGGCCTGCGCACCGGTCGCGTAACGGTAGGCAAGATTGAGAACCTTGCCCGGCTCAGGCTGGTAACGCGTGCCGACATTGAGTCGTTGGGTTTGCGAGAGATCGGTCGTGTACTGCCAGCCCGCATCGACTGTCCAGTGCGGCGCGACTGTTCCGTTCAGCGCCGCAAGCAAATCGGAATTGTTACTGGAACGCGGCGTTACGCCCGGCAGCGTGACGTCCTGCGACTTTAAGTAATAGCGCTGCGCCAGGCCGACCCGCAGCCGCTCGATGCCGTTATCCTGCTGCAGCAGGCGCGAAGTCACCCCCATCGTGATCTGGTTGGCGTCATTGATGCGGTCGCTGCCGCTGAACTGGTTCTCGGAATACAACGTGGCAAAGTTAATGTCTTGCAGTCCGGTGTCGAAGATCGGTATCTGATTCTGGTTGCGCGTCGGAATATAGACGTAATAGAGCTTGGGCTCGAGGGTCTGCAGCATGCCCTGTCCGGACCAGCTCGTGTTGCGCTCGAGTACTAATCCGGATTCGGCCGAAAAAATCGGCACCGACCGGTTGATGGTAGTTGCCGGTGTGGTCGGCGTCTGCTCGAGGTCGTAATGCGTGACATGCATGCCGATTTTCGGAGTCAGATACGCGTACGACGTCTGCAAGGGCATACTGAGGCTCGGATAGGCGACAGCGCGCTTGCCGTTGACCATCGTTGGATGCGTGAAGTCGATGAAACTGCTCTGCCAGTCAAAATCCGTGTATCCGATATTCTGCTTGGCCGCATTAAGATTAAGCTGCGAACTGCTGTAAGGTGCGGTGACCGGATTCAATGGATCGGCTTGCAGCGTTTGCCAGCGCTGCACCACCGTGGAGAAAACCCATGTTCCGTCATTCCACCAGTTGCCTCCTTTTGCAAGCGTCGCGCTGCGCGGCAGCAGCACTTGGGAAGTCGCCGCGATTTGCGTCGACAGGTCGGTGAAATACGTTCCATCAGATACGGATTGAATATTAAGTGACCCGCTCCAGCCATTGCTGAAAGTTTGCGAGTGAATCAACGAGAGCGCGCTACGCGTGTCGCCGTTCTTGACACGGTCATCCGGCAGAATTTCGTAGTGAAGCTCGCCCCGATAAAGCGGGGCCAGATACCGAAATTCGTTTTGCAGCTGCACTCCGCGTTTGGCCATGACTCGCGGTGTAATCGTCGCATCGCGCTCGGGCGCAATGTTCCAGTAATACGGCAGCGAGAATTCATAGCCTGAATTGCCGGTAGAGCCGAACGTTGGGGCCAGAAAACCCGACTTGCGCTGGCGATCGAGAGAGAAACTTAAGTACGGCGTATACAGTATCGGAGCGCCGAGAAATAGGATGCTTGCATTGCGCGCGGTGCCGATCTGGCGTCCCTTGTCGATCTCGAAATCTTTGGCGCGCACGAACCAGTCGTCGTTGCCGACTTCGCACGAGGTATAGTTTCCGCTGAGCAGCCGATACTTGCCTTCGCCCTCGAACAGCAGCCGCTCCCCCTTGCCGCGGCCTTTGGTGGCGTTGACTCGCACTTCGTAGTTTGGATGTTCCATTGCGCCGCGCTCGGTATCGAGCTTAAGCTGCATCTCAGTGCCTTCGAGCACATCGCCGCGCTGCTCGAGGCGAACGTTGCCGCGCGCGTTCACCTGGTCCTGGGGCTGGTCATAGCGCAGCCAATCGGCGTAAACCGCCTGACCACGCCGGCGCAACCGCACCGTGCCCTCGGCCTCGATTTCCTGTTCCTGATGGCCTTGCAGGGTGTCCGCGTCGAGGAACATCGGTACCGGATTCTTGTCGTCCGGCGCGATACGGATCAATGATGGTTGCAGCTTCAACTGCGGCCCGCCCGCGCCGGGTTTGTAGCCGATCGCGCCGTCGTCTGCGGCACCGGCGTGACCGCAGGCGCACGACAGCAATAATGCAATCGGCCTGGCGCGGAAAATTCTCATTATCAGTGTTGTTAGGAGGGAGTGATAAAATCGCACAATTTCCAGAATTAGGCAATCACGGCGAGTGGATCGACGGCAGCAACTTCAGTGCTGGATCGAAACCCGGTTGAATGCCTCCCCGCTCGCGCTCGAGGTGGCATCCGCGGATGCGAGTTTCCGGCGCTATTTCCGGGTGCGCACAGCGGGCGCTTCGCTGATTGCAATGGACGCGCCGCCCGAACACGAGGATTGTGCTCGATTCGTGCGCATCGCCGCATTGATGGCGGATGCGAACCTGCACGTTCCCAAAGTGATCGCACAGGATCTCGAGCGCGGCTTTCTGCTGCTGTCCGATCTGGGCACCGTGAGTTATCTGCAAGCGCTCAATGCGGACAGCGCCGATGGGCTGTTTGGCGACGCGATTGCCGCCTTGCTGCGCTGGCAGCTCGCGAGCAAGCCGGACGTGCTGCCGCCCTACGACGAGGCGTTGCTTGCGCTTGAACTCGAGCTTTTTCGCGAATGGTATCTGGGTCGCCACCTCGGGCTCGAACTAAGCGTTGCGCAACACCAGGCGCTCGACACGGTATTCGCGCTCATCCTTGAGAACAACCTTGCGCAGCCCGCGGTCTACGTGCATCGGGACTATATGCCGCGCAATCTGATGGTATGCGAACCGAATCCGGGCGTGCTTGATTTCCAGGATGCGGTATTCGGGCCGATCGCTTACGATGTTGCATCGCTGTTCAAGGATGCGTTCGTGAGCTGGGAGGAAGAGCGCGTGCTCGACTGGACGGCGCGCTACTGGGAGCAGGCGAAGCGCGCACGGCTGCCGGTGGCCGCGGATTTCGGCAGTTTTTACCGCGATTTCGAATGGATAGGCCTGCAGCGCCACCTTAAGGTGCTCGGTATATTCGCGCGCCTGTATTACCGCGACGGCAAACGCGGTTACCTTGAGGATACTCCGCGCTTCGTGACTTACGTGCGCGCGGTCGCAGTCCGCTACCATGCGCTCGCACCGCTGCGCGCGATCTTCGACGCGATCGAAAACAAATCCCACGCCAGCGCCGGCTACACCTTTTGAAAGCCGTCGTCAGCAATGGCGCGCCAAGCGCGATGGCGATGCGCTCAGCGCCTGAACCGTCATGAAAGCAATCATTCTTGCCGCCGGACGCGGCGAGCGCATGCGCCCGCTCACGGATACCATCCCCAAGCCGCTGCTCGAGGTAGGCGGCAAGCCGCTGATCGTCAGGCATATCGAAAAACTCGCCGCCGCCGGCTTCCAGGACATCGTGATCAATCACGCCCACCTGGGCGCGCTGATCGAACGCGCGCTCGGCGATGGCGCGCGTTTTGGCGTCACGATCGCCTACTCGCGCGAAGCCACGGCATTGGAATCAGCCGGCGGCATCGTCAATGCGCTGCCGCTGCTCGGAGCCGCGCCGTTTGCGGCAGTGAACGCCGACGTATACAGCGATTATGACTATGCGCGCCTAGCGCACACGATCGCGCGGCTCGCGCGGCCGGGACCGCTGGCGCATCTCGTGCTGGTCGATAACCCCGATCATAATCGCGGCGGAGATTTTGCGCTGCGCGGGGACGCAGTCGCGCTCAAAGGCGCGCGTCTCACTTTCAGCGGCATCGCGGCCTATCGCAGCGAGATGTTCGCCGGCCTCGCAACCGGCGTCCCGGCGAGGCTCGCGCCGTTGCTCGCCGAATACATCGCGGCAAAGCGCGTGCGAGGTGAACATTATCGAGGGTGCTGGCGCGATATCGGTACACCGGAACGTCTTGCCGAACTCGAGCGCGAGTTGGCCGCGCGCTAAAGCCGCCGCGCGGCTCTGCATCAGCCTGCAAGGTTTATAATTTGCTCATGTCCCAATTCCCGATCGGCGGTAGCGGTCACTCGGTGTACGCCGGGCGCCGCGCACGGCTTAGTCAGGCGATGCAGCGCGGAGTGGCTATCGTGCCAACTGCGCGCGAATATGCGCGCAACCGCGATTCGCATTATCCGTATCGCTACGACAGCTATTTTTATTATCTGACCGGATTTTCAGAGCCGGAAGCGGTACTGGTGCTGGTGGCGGGTGAAAATTCCAAAAGCGTACTTTTTTGCCGCGACAAAAATCCCGAACGCGAAATTTGGGATGGCTTCCGCTACGGTCCCGCTCAGGCGTGCGCGCAATTCGGTTTCGACGAATGTCATGCCACGGGTGAACTCGACCAATTGCTGCCGCAGTTGCTTGCCGATCAGCCGCAGCTCTTTTGCCATCTCGGAAATGACCAAGCCTGGGATGAACGCGTGCTGGGCTGGCTGCAAACCGTGCGTGCGCAGGCCCGCAGCGGCATCCTGGCTCCGGCCGCGATTCACGACGTGCACGCGCTGCTCGATGAGATGCGTCTGATCAAAGACGCGCACGAACTCGAGACCATGCGGCGCGCGGCCGAGATTTCGACTGCGGCACACCAGCGTGCGATGCGCACGGCCCGGCCCGGCCGCGCCGAGTACGAGATCGAAGCGGAACTGCTGCACGAATTTCGTCGTTGCGGCGCGCAGGCGCCCGCCTACACCTCGATTGTCGCGGGCGGCGCCAACGCCTGCGTCCTGCATTACGTGCGCAACGACGCGCGGCTCAAGGCTGGCGATCTGCTTTTGATCGATGCTGGCTGCGAGCTTGACGGTTACGCGTCCGATATCACGCGCACATTTCCAGTCACCGGCAAATTCACGGCTGTGCAGCGCGATGTGTATCAAATGGTGCTCGCAGCGCAAATGGCGGCGATTGCGACGGTGCGTGCCGGCACGCCGTGGAACGTGCCGCACGATGCGGCGGTGCGCGTGCTGGCGCGGGGGCTTATCGATTTCGGGCTGTGCCACGGCAGCGTCGATCAAGTGATCGAGAGCGAAGACTACAAGAGATTCTATATGCATCGCACCGGACATTGGCTCGGACTCGACGTGCATGACGCCGGCGAGTACAAGCGTGACGGCCGGTGGCGCGAACTCGAGCCCGGCATGGTGCTGACAGTCGAGCCGGGATGCTACATTCGCCCCGGCGAAGGGGTGCCCGAGCCGTTTGCCAACATCGGCATTCGTATCGAGGACGACGTGCTGGTGACAGCGGCCGGCAACGAAGTGCTGACGCAAGCGGCGCCGAAAACCGTCGCTGAGATCGAAACGTTGATGCGTGGCTGAGCCGTACGACATTGTCGTTGCCGGCGGCGGTCTGATCGGCGCCGCGCTCGCGCTGGGACTGCGCGACAGCGGTTTCAAGATTGCATTGCTTGAAGCGCAGCCGCGCGCGGCCGTGGCAGACGATGCGCGCACAATCGCGCTGTCGTACGGCAGCCGGCTTATCCTCGAGCGCCTCGGCGTGTGGCAGTCGCTCACAGCCCTAACTCCAATTGAGCACATATCGATTTCGCAGCAACGCGGCTTTGGCCGGGTCGAATTGCACGCGGCAGAAGCGTACGTGCCCGCACTCGGCTACGTTGCCGGATATACCGCGCTCCAGCATGCCTTCACGCTGGCCGTCGGGGAAAGTGGAGTACGGGTGATGGCGGGTTGCGCCGCGGTGGCCGTCAACGGGGACGCCGACAGCGCGGCGGTAACGGTAGACTGTGGCGGCGCGCAGCAGGAGCTACGCGCACGGCTCGTCGCGATTGCCGACGGCGGCGCCAATCTCGGCCTCGCTCACCACCAAACTCGCGACTACCATCAGTCTGCCGTGGTATGCGATGTCGTGAGTGAGCAATCGCACCAAAACTGGGCCTATGAGCGTTTTACTTCAGAAGGGCCGCTTGCGCTGTTGCCCACCGCGCGCGGACAAGCGCTGATTTGGAGCGCGGTTCCGCAACGCGCGCAAGAACTCGCGGCACTGCCCGACGCGGAATTCTGCATGCAACTGCGCGCCGGCTTCGGCCCGACGCTCGGCGCCTTTCGCTTACTGGGTCCGCGTCAGGTGTTTCCACTCGTTCTGAAATATGCCGCGCAGCCGATCGCGCCGCGCCGCGTTTTGATCGGAAATGCGGCACAAACTTTGCATCCGGTCGCCGGGCAGGGCTTCAATCTCGGTTTGCGTGATGCGTGGGAGCTCGCGCGTGCGATTATGTCGCGCGACTGCGGCGATCCTGGCGCGCGCGCGCTGCTAGATGCATTTCTGTCGCAACGCCGTGCCGATCGAACCGCGACCATTTTATTCACGGATTCGCTGATCCGTTTGTTTTCCAACGACATCCCGTTGTTTAAACACGCTCGCGCCGTCGGATTCATCGCGCTGGCAAGCTTGCCGCCGGCAAAAAATCTTCTGGCGCGCCGCATGATGTTCGGTGTTCGCAGCTGATCAAAAATAATTGGCCGGCTTCTCTTTTCTTGCTGCGGCAGTGAGATTACAATTACGCCCTTTCCCGAAATTTTCCTTCACGGTAACGATCGATTGTCGCGCCATGCATATCGGCCCCTATCAATTGAAGAACCGTCTCATGGTTGCGCCGATGGCGGGCGTCACCGATCGGCCTTTCCGTCAGCTGTGCAAGCAGATGGGCGCCGGCATGGCGGTATCGGAAATGGTGGCGAGCAATTCATTGCTGTGGGGCTCCGAAAAAACGCGCCGCCGCGCCAATCACGAAGGTGAAGTCGATCCAATTTCGGTGCAGATCGCAGGCGCCGATCCGGCGATGATGGCGCAAGCCGCGCAATACAACGTCGATCAAGGCGCGCAGATCATTGATATCAACATGGGCTGTCCCGCCAAAAAAGTATGCAACGTGATGGCAGGTTCGGCCTTGCTGCAGAACGAGCCGTTGGTCAGGCGCATTGTCGAGGCTGTGGTGCGTGCGGTGCACGTTCCGGTTACGCTCAAGATCCGCACCGGCTGGGACCGCAGCAACAAGAACGCGGTGCGCGTGGCGAAACTGGCGCAAGACTCGGGCATCCAAATGCTTGCCGTGCACGGCCGCACGCGCGCGTGCGGTTACACCGGTGACGCCGAATACGACACCATCGCCGCGGTCAAAGCCGCAATCAACATTCCCGTAATCGCGAACGGCGATATCACCACTCCCGAAAAAGCCAAGCACGTGCTTGCGTACACTGGCGCCGATGCGATCATGATCGGGCGCGCCGCGCAGGGCCGGCCCTGGATGTTCCGCGAGATCGAGCACTATCTGCAGACTGGCACGCATCTGCCGCCGCCCGAAGTACGGGAAATCCAGCGCGTGCTGGTTGCGCATCTGCACGCGCTTTATGCGTTCTACGGCGAACACACCGGCGTGCGCGTGGCACGCAAACACATCTCATGGTACACGAAGGGGCTTGCCGGTTCGGCGGTCTTCCGGCACGCGATGAACCAGTTGCAAAGCTGCGCGCAGCAATTGGCGGCAGTCGATGAATTTTTTGGGGAACTGGCAAGCCGTGGTCAGCGGCTTGCCTACGTTGAGGAACTCGCGGCATGATGATGAATGAAAATGAAATGGCCCGCTTTGTGCGCAAAGCCATCGACGGATACTTCAAGGATCTGGACGGGGAGAAGGCGCGCGGCGTCTACGACATGGTGATCAGCTGCGTCGAAAAGCCACTGCTTGAATCCGTTTTGCACAAGCTTCAAGGCAACCAATCGCACGCGGCGCAGGTGCTTGGCATCAACCGCAACACGCTGCGCAAGAAAATGAAGGCACACGGCATCAAAGGCTAGCGGTGAGGGACCGGGGATCCTCAATCCTCGATCGTGCTTCATGAGCGTCATCAAAACCGCGCTGATCAGCGTTTCCGACAAGACCGGGCTCGCAGAATTTGCGCGCGGTCTCGCGGCTTTCGGCGTTGCGATACTGTCTACCGGCGGCACCGCCAAACTGCTCAAGGACTGCGGCATCGCGGTAACCGAAGTGTCTGATCACACGGGCGTGCCTGAGATGCTCGATGGCCGCGTCAAGACGCTGCATCCTAAGATTCATGGCGGCATTTTGGCGCGGCGCGATCTGCCGGCTCATGTCGATGCGCTCGCTGCAGGCGGCATCGCGCCGATCGATCTGGTTGTAGTCAATCTCTATCCGTTCAGCCGCACCGTTGCGCGCGGTTCGACGCTCGAGGAAGCTGTCGAGCAGATCGACATTGGCGGCCCGGCGATGGTGCGCAGTGCCGCCAAGAACTATGCGCATGTCGCGGTAGTCACCGATTGCGCCGATTACGCGGTCGTACTCAAGGAAATGCAGGCAGCGAACGGCGCAATCGGCGCGCCCACGCGTTTCGCACTCGCGCAAAAAGCGTTCTCGCACACCGCCGCCTACGACGGGGCGATCAGCAACTACCTGACCTCGTTATCCGCGAGCGGCGCGCGCGCCACATTTCCGCAGCGACTGAATCTTCATTTCGAGCGCGTGCAGACGCTGCGCTACGGCGAGAACCCGCATCAGAATGCGGCCTTTTACCGCGATCTTGATCCCGTGCCGGGTGGTCTCGCGCGCTACGCGCAGTCGCAGGGCAAGGCGCTTTCATACAACAACATCGCTGACGCCGACGCGGCCTGGGAGTGCGTCAAGACATTCGACGATCTCGAAAACGAAGCGGCATGCGTGATCGTCAAGCACGCAAACCCGTGCGGCGTCGCGGTTGCCGCGACGCCTCTCGACGCGTACCGTCTTGCGTTTGCGACCGACCCCACTTCGGCGTTCGGCGGAGTCATCGCGTTCAATCGCGAACTCGACGCGGCGACGGCGCACGCGGTGTGCGCTCAGTTTGTCGAGGTGTTGATCGCGCCGCAAGTATCAGTGCAGGCAAAAGCAGCGCTCGCGAACAAGGAAAATGTAAGGGTACTTGAAGTGCAATTACCCTCGCCGCGGTTCTCATCTCCAGCCTCTGCCCCGCAGGGCGGCGCCTCTGCGGCATGGAATCAAATGGAATACAAGCGCATCGGCGGCGGATTGCTAGTGCAGACGCCCGATCATTTCAAGATCGACGCATCGGACCTGAAGACGGTGACCCGGGTCAAACCGACCGTGCAGCAGCGCGAAGACCTATTGTTCGCGTGGCGCGTTGCCAAGTACGTGAAATCCAACGCCATCGTGTTCTGTAGCCAAGGACAGACGCTCGGCATTGGCGCGGGCCAGATGAGCCGCGTCGATTCAGCGCGCATTGCCGCGATCAAAGCGAAGAACGCGAACCTCTCTCTCGCAGGTTCGGTGGTCGCATCGGACGCGTTCTTTCCGTTCCGCGACGGGCTCGATCTCATCGCCGATGCGGGCGCGGCCGCCGTGATCCAGCCCGGCGGCAGCCTGCGCGACGACGAAGTGATCGCCGCCGCCGACGCGCGCGGTTTGGCGATGGTCTTTACCGGCCACCGGCATTTCCGCCACTGACGCGCCGAAAATGCGAGAGGAGTGAGGCGTGTGGAGTGAGGCGAAATGCTTATCGCGCCGAGTTAGGCGCATCCTTGTGGAAGGCCTTTCCCGCCTTCCGCCTCCCGCCTCCCGCCTCCCGCTGTTATGAAGTTATTGGTCGTGGGCGGCGGCGGTCGGGAGCATGCGCTGGCATGGAAGCTCGCGCAGTCGCCGCGCGTTTCCAGGGTATTCGTCGCACCCGGCAATGCCGGCACCGCACTCGAAGACGGCGTGACCAACGTCGACATTACCGATTGCGTCAAGCTCATCGAATTCGCGCAGCATGAGCACATTGCGCTGACGGTCGTCGGGCCCGAGGCGCCGCTCGCCGCAGGCATCGTTGATGCATTCCATGCCGCGGGGCTTAAAATTTTCGGACCCACGCAGCGCGCGGCCCAACTCGAAAGTTCAAAGGATTTCGCCAAAGCGTTCATGGCGCGGCATGGCATCCCAAGCGCCGAATATCAGACGTTTACCGACGCGCAGGCCGCGCGCCGCTACATCGACCAGCGCGG
>Ga0070707_100003386_pt1 | contig 15064 bp, 18 predicted proteins | sample KBSK5502metaG_FD_65468 | JGI IMG/M metagenome (GOLD analysis project Ga0070707, IMG submission 65468) | Corn, switchgrass and miscanthus rhizosphere microbial communities from Kellogg Biological Station, Michigan, USA - KBS K5-50-2 metaG | ecosystem: Host-associated > Plants > Roots >... | reverse complement strand
AAGTACATCTCGGTGCCGCTGATGGCGGTCGTGATCTGGCTGCTGGTGGTGCGCGGCAGCTACCCGGTCGTAGAGAAGGTGCTGCTCTCGATCGGCGTCATGTACGTGACCTACGTTGTCTCCGGCCTGCTCGTCCACCCCAACTGGGGCGACGTCGCCGGCGGCACCTTCGACGTGCCCCGGAACGTCGTCGCCTCGAACGCCTACTACCTGCTCGCGATCGCGCTCATCGGCACCACGGTCACGCCCTGGATGCAGTTCTACCTGCAGGCCGCCGTGGCCGAGAAGGGAATCCCCAACGAGCAGCTGAACTACAGCCGCGCCGACGTGATCGTGGGCGCCTTCGTGACCGACTTCATCGCCTTCTTCATCGTGATCGCGACCGCGGCGACGCTCTACGGCCACCTGACCCCCGACCAGCTTTCCAACATGCAGGCGGGCGACTACGCCAAGGCGCTGGGCCCGGTGGCGGGCAACGCGGCCAAGCTTCTATTCGGGGCCGGGCTCTTCGGGGCCTCGGTGCTGGCCGGCAGCGTGGTTCCACTGTCCACCAGCTACGCGGTCACCGAGGCCTTCGGCTGGGAGCGGGGCGTCGGCAACAAGTTCTCCGAGGCGCCCGTCTTCTTCGGCATCTTCACCGGCCTGATCGCGTTCGGGGCCGCCGTGGTCCTGCTCCCCGGCGTGCCGCTGGTCAGTGTGATCCTGGCCAGCCAGGATGTGAACGGCTTGATCCTGCCCGTGATCCTGCTCTACATGCTGGTCCTTCTCAACGACCGCCGGATCATGGGCCGCCACGTCAACGGGCCCGCCGCCAACGCCATCGGGGGCGGCACCGTGGTGGTGCTGGTCATCCTGACCGGGCTGTTGCTGCTGAGCGTGATCCCGGGCTCGCCGCTGGCCGGCTAGCGCAGCCTCGCCGCGAGGGTCTCGGGGGTCGCGCGCGCGAGGGCGCGCACGCCCACGTCCTCTATGACGATGGACGCCGCCGCCACGCCCCAGTGGAGCGCCTCGCCCAGGTCGCCGGCAGCCTGCCAGCGCGCGAGGAAGGCGCCGGCCAGCGCGTCGCCGGCGCCGGTGGTGTCGACCACCGGGTAGCGCGTCAGGGCGTCGGCGTGGATCGCGCCGTCCGCAGTGTGGACGGTGACGCCGGCCGGGCCGTCTTTGAGCACCAACCCGGCCAGGCCCCAGTGGCCGCGGAAGGCGCCAGGATCCACGCCTCCCAGCGCCCGGAACTCGAGGTGGTTGCAGAAGAACCAGCCGGCCGCCTCCAGGATCCCCGGCAGGAAGGCGGGCTGGGCGCTGGCGTAGGAGAGCATGGCGTCCGCCGCCAGCAGCTCGGCGCCGCGCAGCCGGTCCAGCGCCTGGAACTGGCGATCGGGCCGCATGGAGCCCGCGAATGCCCAGCCCTTGAAGCCTGGCGGCGGCTCCGGGGTCCAGGCGTCGTAGATCGAGTCCCGGCTGCCCAGGTCGCGGTTGCGGCCGCCGACGTCCCGTGCGCTCCAGCGGTAGGTCGGCGCGTCCAGGACGGCCAGGCCGCTGAGGTCGACGTCCCGCCCCGTGAACACCTCGTGGACCCGCCCGGCGGCGTCGTTGCCGACTGGGGCCAGCACCTGCACCGGCCCTACCAGGGAAGCCGCCAGCGCGAAGTAGACCGCCGAGCCGCCCAGCTCGTCGGTGACCCGGCCGTAGGGGCCTTCGAGGGTGTCGAGGGCGATCGAGCCCGCGACCAATAAGGTCACGCGCGCCGCTGGGTGCCGCTCAGCTCGGTGACGACGTGCCGCGCCCGGCGCAGCTTGTCCAGGAAGTCGGCCGGGCCCTCGTACTCCTCGATCTCCATCCAGCTGAGGCCCAGCTCGCTGGGTGCGTGGGCGTCGCTGCCGGTCGCCGCGACCTTGCCCAGCTCCTGGCAGAGCTCAGCGGCCAGGCGGTTGTCCTGCGGCCGCGCCCATGCGTTGTAGGTCTCGATGATGTCGACCCGGGGCGCCAGCTCGATCACCCGCTCGGGCGAGAAGCTGGACCGGTAGCGGTCGACGGGGTGGGCCAGGTAGGTCAGACCGCCCTGCTCGTGGACCAGGTCCAGCACCTCCTCCGCCCGCAGCCAGGGCTTCACCTGCTCGGCCAGGAAGAGGCCGATAACCTCGCCCTCTCGGGTCTTGATCTCCTCGCCGGCGATCGCCAGGCCGGGGTGCAGGCGGACCAGCTCGAAAGCGCCGGCGGCGGTGTTGTGGTCGGTCAGGGCGATGCGGTCGAGGCCGATCTCGCGGCAGCGCGCGACCAGGTCGTCGAGGGTGGTCGAGCTGTCGTGCGAGTAGCGGCTGTGGAGGTGGAGGTCGACCCGGAGCGTCAGCGGAAGAGGCGGATGATCTTCGCCGGCCTGCGGGCCTTGACCGCCTGCTCCATGAGCGCTTCCTGGGCTCGGTAGACAAACTCCATGACCTGGGCCGGGCGCCGCTCGTGGCCCAGCTCTCGAGGCAGCGCGGGGTGGGCCTGGGCCAGAACCACGAGCAGCCGGGGCATCAGCCAGCCCGGCACGATCCTGAGGCGCTGGACCAAGCACTCCTCGAGCCAGAACATCAGCTGGTCGGTCTCCCGCAGAAGCATCCGCGGAACCTCGCGCTCATGGACGCGGCGGCGGTGCCAGTAGAGCGCCCGCTGCTGCTCGGCCACCGTCCGCTGAATCACCGCCCGACTATATCAGCGGGCCTTTAGCCGGCCTCCTCGGCTGGATAGAACAACGTCCGCCAGCCGCCCGCGGCGGGCACCAGGTGGACCTGGCGGCGCATCGTCAGGTCGCGCCAGCCGTGCCGGATCCGGTAGCGCACGTCGAGCCGGGCCACGTTGCGGTAGGTGCGGTTGCGGTGGCGGTCGGTCCACTCGGGCACGATCTCGGAGCCGCCCACCTGAGCCTCCAGCAGCTCGTACTCGGAGGCCTGCGCGCGCATGCGCTCGACGAAGCTCTGGCGGCTGCCCCAGGAGCGCTGGGCGTCCTCGGCCAGCAGGTCCCACATCACGTCGAAATCCTGGTCCTGGTGCAGCTTGGCGAACCTGAGCTCGAAAGTGCCGGGCGCGATCGAGGTGGCGTCTGGCGACCGCAGGGGCGGCGCCGCGGGCGGCAACGCCGAGACCACCGCGCCGGGTTCGCGGGGCGCGGAGCGCGTGAAGCGTGCGAACTCGTCGGCCGGCCAGGTGGTGAAGTGCCCGGCCAGCCACTCCAGGATCCGATCCAACCAGGGATGGCGGCGCAGGGTGCGCATAAGCACTAAATGTTGTGGGATTTCCCCAGACTGTACCCAGAATGTGGATATACTGCAACCGATGTCGCGCGCCGCGACCGGACCCGGGCGCTGCGTCCTCAGGCGTCGCGGTGGAGCCTGCGCGCAAGCTCGGCTAGCGCTCTGCGGCCCCCGTCGCCGTCCGCGCCATCACTCTCCAGAATCCGCTCCAGGAGCTCGCGGATGCGGGCGAGCTCTGGGGTCGACAGCCCCCGCAGTCCCGCGCGAGCGCGGGCGATGAGCTCGCCGTAGCCGTCCAGCTCCGGCTCCTGGCGCGGCTCCCGACGGCCCGCCGTCAAGCTGTGGCCAGCCGGCGGATCATCACCAGGACGCCTCCCAGCGGCACCCCCACCGGGCAGGCCGCGGCGGCCTCGGCCAGGCCGGACGGGGAGTCGCCCACGAGGTCGGAGGCGGCCGCCGGCAGGCGCGGGTAGTCGCGTAGGTAGGCCGCCGCCAGGTCGGCCGGCCGCAGGCCGGAAACGCGCGCCGCGACCAGCGCGCAGAGCCCGCAGTTGATGCAGGCGGAGGCGGCCGGCAGCAGCTCGCGCTCGGCGGCGGTCAGTGGTCTCAGGTTGTCGGCGGCGTACATCTCGAGCAGGCGGCGGCCCCCGCCGCGCGGCAGCCGGCGCAGCCGCCGGCGCAGCTCGTGCCGGGCGAAGGCGCCGGCCAGCCGCACCATGGCGTCGGCCCGGCTCACGACGCGTACCCCCTCCGTGCGGCGTAGGCCATCTCCTCCTGCGCCCAGCCCCGCCGCTCCAGCAGCGGCGCCCGGCCCAGCCAGGCCCCGAGCAGGAACTCGCGGGCGGCCTCCACCTGCTGTGAGGCGCTCCAGCCCAGCTCCCGGCCGATCACCTGGGCGGCGCGGTCAATGCAGGCAGCCCCCGCGCAGGGGCCGGCCGCCAGGCCGACCCGGCGGAAGGCGTCGGCCAGGCTCCGCGCCTGCTCGTGGCGCGCGGCGTGGGCCAGGTCGGCCTCCGGCAGGTGCTCGCAGCGGCAGGCCAGGCGTCCGTGGCGCGGGTCCTCGAGCACGGCGCCGGCCCGGCAGCCGTGCCGGCGCAGGACGTTGGTCGCCGCCAGCGCGGTCACCCGGTGCTCCCGGGCCAGCTCGCCGGCCGCGGGAGCCTCGGACTCCGAACCCGGCAGCCGCGCCTGCTTGGTCTGCGAGCGCGCCTGGACCCCCAGGCGGCGGCAGGCCGCGTCGGCCGTCTCCTCGGCCATCAGCCGGTACATCGAGAGCTTGCCGCCGGTGATCGTGAGCAGGCCGGGTGCGTGGGGGTGCTCGAAGAGCTCGTGGCGGCGCGAGAGGCGGTCCTCGTTGGGCCGCCACTCATACAGTGTCGGGCGCACGCCGGTGGTGGCGCGCACCGGCCGCAGGCGCTGGATGGCCGGGAAGACACGGGCCACGGCCTGCAGCAGGTAGTCGACCTCGTCCGCCGTGACCTCGACGTCGTCGAGGTCGCCGAAGAAGTCATCGTCCGTGGTGCCCAGGACCGTGATCGGCCCGTGCGGCACCAACAGGATGTCGCGCCCGTCGACGGCCTCGGTCGAGATCACGAAGTTGCTCAGGCGGCGGTCGTAGACGAGGTGGATGCCCTTGGCCGGGCGCAGACGCACCTCCTGGCCGGCCATGGCCGCCACCTCGGGCGACCAGGGCCCGGCGGCGTTGATGACGACGCGCGCGCGCGCCTCGACCTCGGTCCCGTCGCGCGCGTAGCGGGCGCCGATCACCTGGGCGCCGTCCCGGACCAGGGAGGTCACGCGCGCGTGGTTGAGGGCGCGGGCGCCGTGCTCCACCGCGTCCAGGACGTTGGCCCAGGTCAGCCGGTGGGGGTCGACGCCCCACTCCTCGACGGTCACCCCGCCCACCAGGTCGCGGGCCAGGCCGGGCTCGACGTGGAGGAGCTCCTCGGCGTTGAGGCGGAGGTGGGGGTGGGCGTGCTTCAGCGGCTGGTAGCGGTCATAGACCTCCATCACGGTCTCGATCTGCTCGATACCGTGGGGGTCGTCGGGCAGCACGGGGATCAGGAAGAGGACGCGGTGCACCAGGTGGCGGGCGATCTCCACGATGTGGCCGGCGTCCTCGCAGGAGAGGCGGGTCGTCTGCCAGTCGTACTCCAGGTAGCGGAGCCCGCCGTGGATCATCCAGGTCGAGGAGCCGCTGGTGCCGGCGCCCCAGTCGTTCTTCTCGAGGAGCAGCACTGACACCCCGCGCAGCGCCAGGTCGCGGGCGACCCCGGCGCCCGTGACGCCGCCGCCGATCACGATCACGTCGTAGGCTCCCGGGGCCGCGCTCAAGCGCGTTGCGCCGGCATAACCGGCGGTAAGGATGCCCCGGCAACCCCAAGTGCCGGCAGATCACGCATCGGGTGTAGCTGCGACGCCCCAAGTGCCGGCACTTGGGCACACCGCCCGGTCAGTCCTTGTTCGAATGCTCTTTTTGGTACTGATCGATGAGGTTGCGGGCGAGGTGGGCGGGCATCTCGTCATAGTGCGAGAGCTTCATCGTGAAGGTTCCCCGCCCCTGCGTGATGGACCGCAGGCCGAGGGCGAACTTGAGCATCTCCGACTCGGGCACCTGCGCGCGCACGATCTGCCAGCCGTCGTCCGGCTCGGTTCCCGCGATCTTGCCGCGCTTGCTGTTGAGGTCCGACATGATGTCGCCCAGGTAGCGCTCGGGCACCTTGACCTCGACGTCCATGATCGGCTCCAGGAGCACCGGCGAGGCGTCGGCCGCGGCCTTGCGGATGGCCAGGGAGCCGGCGATCTGAAAGGCCATGTCCGAGGAGTCGACGGTGTGGTACTTGCCGTCCAGCAGCGCCACCCGCACGTCGACCATCGGATAGCCGGCGACCACCCCCCTGGACATGGTGTCGACGATGCCCTTCTGGACCGAAGGCCGGAAGTTGTGGGGGATGGAGCCGCCGAAGATCTTGTCCTCCCAGACGAACCCCTCGCCGCGGGCGGTGGGGCCGACCTCGATCACGGCTATCCCGTACTGGCCGTGGCCCCCTGACTGCTTGACGTGCCGGCCTTCGGCCTTGGCGGTGCCGGCCAGCGTCTCCTTGTAGGCCACGCGCGGCGTCTCGGTGGAGGCCTCGACGCCGTACTTGCGCTTGAGCTTCTCCAGGATCACGTCCAGGTGCACGTCCCCCAGCCCGGCGATCACCAGCTGGTGAGTGATCTCGTTGCGCTCCACGTGCAGCGTGGGGTCCTCCTCGGCGAGGCGGGCGAGCCCGGTGCCGATCTTCTCCTCGTCGCCCCGCGCCTTGGGCGTGATGGCCACCGAGAAGACGGGCATGGGGAGCTCCAGCTGCGGCAGCTCGCCGATGCCCTTGTCGCCCAGGGTGTCGCCGGTGACCGTGTGCTGAAGTTTGGCCACCCCGCCGATGTCGCCGGCGCAGACCTCGGGGGTGTTGACGTGCTCCTTGCCGCGGGGGAAGAAGAGGGTCGCCAGCCGCTCGGCTCCGGCGCGCGCGTTGGTCACCTGGCTGTCCGACTTCAGGCAGCCGCCCATCACCTTGAAGTAGTTGACGCGGCCGACGAAGGGGTCGGCGGCGGTGGCGAACACGAAGGCCTGGGGCGGCTTGGAGGTGTCGCCCTCGGCAGGCGGCAGCAGCTCACAGATCGCCGAGAGCAGCGTGCGCACGCCCAGCAGCTTGGTGGCCGAGGCGCAGACCACCGGGATCACCTTCATGGCCACGATGCCCTCGCGCAGGCCGCGCTCGACCTCTTCGTCGGAGAGCGTGCCCTCCTCCAGGTACTTTTCCAGGAGCTCGTCGTCGCCCTCGGCCGCCGCCTCCACCAGCTGCTCGCGCCGCTCCTCGACGACGGCCTTCAGGTCGGCCGGGATCTCGGCCTCGGCGCCCTTGCCGTCGGGCTGGCTGACGAAGGCCTTCATGTGCAGGAGGTCGACGACGCCCTTGAACTCGGCCTCCGCGCCGATCGGCACGTGCAGCGCCACCGGCTTCGGGTTGAGCGCGGCGCGCATGGCGTCCAGGGCCCCGAAGAAGTCGGCGTGCTCCTTGTCCAGCTTGTTGATCACGACCAGGCGCGGCTTGCGCGCCCGGTTGAGCTGCTCCCAGGAGACCTCGGTGCCCACGGCCAGCTGGGGGTTGGCGGCCACCACGACCAGCGCACCTTCGGCGGCGCGCAGGCCGGACTGGACCTGGCCCGCGAAGTCGAAGAAGCCGGGAGCGTCCAGCAGGTTGACCTTGAAGTCGTTGTGCTCGACGTGGGCCAGGCCGAGGTTGATCGAGATGGTGCGCTTCTGCTCCTCGGGCTCGAAGTCGAGGGCGGAGGAGCCCTGCTCTGTGGAGCCCATCCGGGAGATGGCGCCCGTCACGAAGAGCATGGCTTCGGCGAGCGTGGTCTTGCCTTCGTGGGAGTGGCCGACGATGACCACGTTCCGGATCTTGTCCGGGCCGAACTTGGGCACGGAGTTTAAGTGTAGGTTTGCGCCGCGGCTAAGATTGGGCCCCAGTGGCAACCACCAAGCGCACCGCCTCGCTCGAGGAGGTGCTGGCCGCGATCGAGGCCGCGCGCGACAAGGTGATGGCCGACGAGGTCAAGTCCCTGACCAAGCTCGGCATCCCCAAGGCCATGGCCTACCAGATGATCGCCAGCCGCTACCACCAGAAGATCGGCGGCCACGAGGAGGCGGAGCCCGACCCCTTCGAGTCGACCTCCGGCTCTTCCTGGGAAGAGATCACCTAAGCGCTCGTACGTTGGATCGGGCGCGGCGCTTCGCCCGGCTGCTCTCCATCCTCGCCGCGGTGATCCGCGAACCCGGTCTCTCCCCGGGGCAGCTCTCACGGCGGGTCGGCGTCTCCGAGCGCACCCTCCGCCGCGACCTCGCCCGCCTGCGCGGCCTCGGCTACACCGTGACCTGGAACCGCGGTTACGAGATCCAGGAGCGCTTCGGCTTCGAGGGCGGGGGTGGGGCGCGCTCGCTGGCCGCCGTGTACGAGCAGCAGGTCAAGCTGTTGCGCACCGAGCTGCCGGCGCTGGCGACCCAGGTCGAGGCGGAGGTGGAGGCGGAGGCGCCGGCGGCGGTGGCTTCGCTGTTCGCCGGGGCCATCACGCGTCGGCTACGCTCCAAGAAGAAGTGACGTCCGGACAGAGGCCGCTGATGCTGGTCGCGCCCGGCCAGGGCGACTCCGACTGGCTCTACGCCTGCGGCTTCGACGTCGAGCAGGCGCTCTTCTTCGACTTCGGGGCCGAGCAGGTCCTGGTCGTGTCCGAGCTGGAGTTCGAGCGCGCGCAGGCCGAAGCCCGGGTCGGCCAGGTGGTCGATCGCCGCGACGCGGGCTGGGTGGAATCGAGGGACACCGTCGCGGCCTGGTGCGCCGTGGCGTCCCACGTCCTCCGCGGACGCGGCGTGGACTCGGTGCGCATCTCGCCCCGGCTGCCGGTCGGCTACTTCCAGGCGCTGGAGGCGGCCGACGTGCAGATGGAGGTCGATGGCGAGCTGTTCCGGGAGCGGCGCCGGCGCAAGTCGCGCGAGGAGGCGAGCTTCATCCATGCCGCCCAGCGGGCGGCGGAGGCCGCCTGCGCCGAGATCATCGCCCACCTGGCGGTGTCCGAGATCAGGAGCGGCCTGCTCTGGCTGGACGACCGCCCGCTGACCTCGCAGCGCCTGATGGCCCGGGCCGAGGCCGCGCTGGCCGAGATCGGCTACACCGGCAGCCACATGATCGTGGCCGGCTCGCCGGAGAACGCGCTCCCCCACTACCGGGGCGAAGGCCAGCTGCGGGCCAACGCTCCGATCATCATCGACATCTTCCCGCGGGGCATGACCAGCGGCTACCGCGGCGACCTGACGCGCACGGTGGTCGTGGGCGAGGCCTCCGACCAGGTGCGCCGGATGTGGGACGCGAGCCTGGAGGCGTTCGAGGTCGCGATCGGGCTGCTGAAGGCCGGGGTCAATGGCCGCGACGTGCACCTGGCCGCCTGCCGGGTGCTGGTCGAGCGGGGCTTCGGCACCTACACCAAGGGCTACGAGGGCGACCTCGAGGGCCCGCGCATGAGCCACGGCCTCGGCCACGGCGTCGGCCTCGACGTGCACGAGGGGCCCAGCCTGCGCGACCTCGACTACCCGCTGGTCGCCGGCGACGTCGTGACCGTGGAGCCGGGGCTCTATCGGAAGGGGATGGGCGGGGTCCGGGTGGAGGACACCGGGATCATCACCGCCAACGGCTTCCAGAACTTCACGACCCTGCCCAAGAGCCTGGATCCCAAAGCCTACTTGTAAGTTCCAGCTTTACGCGGTAAGCTCGCGGCCCATGCCCGAAGAAACGATGGGCGAGCGCATTCGCAGACGCCGGATGGAGCTCGGCATGAGCCTGGCCAAGGTGGCCGGGGGCGACTTCAGCCGCGCCTACCTGCACCAGGTCGAGCTGGGCAAGACCCAACCCTCGACCCGCATCCTGCGCGTGGTCGCCGACCGCCTGGGCTCGCGGGTCGAGTACCTGCTGGACGGCTCCATGCCCACGCTCGACCGCGAGATCGCCCTCGAGCGCGCGCGCGTCGCGCTCCTCCAGGGGCGCCCCAAGGACGCCGTGGCCGACCTGGAGTCGGCGGTCGACTCCAAGGAGTGGCCGCTGGGCGCCGACGCCCGGCTGACCATGGCCGAGGCGCTGCTCGCGCTCGGCCGCGAGAAGCAGGTGGTGGCCCTCCTGGACAAGGAGGAGGAGCTGATCAAAGCCCGCGGTGACCGCACCCGGCTGCGCCGGCTGCGCGCGATCCGCGCCCGCCGACCCTTCCGCCCCAGCGCCGCCGAGTGGCTGGCGCTGGCGGGCCAGGCGGTGCAGGAGGGGCGCCCCAGCGCGGCCCTGGAGTTCTACCGGACCGCCCGGATCCTGCTCACAGGCCCTGCGCGAAGGTATAGGAGGGCGGCGGGTCGACGGTCGGAGGCGTGATCTCCAGGACCACGAGCGTGTGGGCGTGCAGCCCGATCGACCGGGGATCGGTGCCGTCAGGCTGCTGCTTGCCGTCGACGAAGATCAGGAGCTTCTGGTCGGGGGCCAGCTTGAAGGTGCCCACCTGCGTCCTGCTCAGCGGCTGGTTCCAGACGTCGAAGAAGTTGCCCAGCGTGTAGGTGTGGTTGGCCTCGGCCTTGGGCGCCTCGATGTGTATGACGCCGGTGTTGTCGTGGGTGTGCAGCCAGTAGAAGCAGTTGCTGGTGATGCCGATGTTGGCGGGCACGAAGACGTCGTTGCCCTGATTGAGGATCTCCAGGTGGGCGTGGTAGTGCACGGCCAGCTGCTCGCCGGTGTCGCAGCTCACGTTGGCCACCTTGCGGGCGCCGCTGCCCGAGCTCGTGATGTAGGCGATCGCCAGCACGACCGCCGCCACCAGCAGGACCGCGGCGGCCCCTACGGGCAGGACCGGGAAGCTGCTGGTGGGACGGACGGGTGCGCGGCGGGCTTGCTTGCGCTTGGCCTTGGACGTGGGAGGGCTCCTGGTGAGGGAATGGCGGGCCGCCGGGGGGCCGGCCGCCCGGCTGATAGAATACCGGCTGCCTCGAGAGACCCCTCCGAGCGCATCCCCTCTGGCCTCTGCCCAGGTGCCACCGCCCGCACCGGCTGCCGGGGCCAACCACCATAGAGGAGACAGCTTTTGCTGCGCGACTACGAGATTCTTTTCATCGTCCGGCCCGACCTGGACGAGGAGCAGGTCACCGCGGCCGCCAAGTCCGTGGAGACGCTGATCACCAACCTGGGCGGCGAGCACCAGAAGACCGACGTCTGGGGTCGCCGCCGGCTCGCGTATGAGGTCGCCCACCTCAGGGAAGGCCAGTACGTGCTGACCGACTTCAAGCTCGACCCCACCCGGGTGCCCGAGCTGGAGCGAACGCTGCGCATCTCGGAAACCGTGTTCCGGCACCTGGTCGTGCGCAAGCCCGACAAGCTGGACGGCGGCGCACCCGCGCCCGCCGTGGCCACGCCGCCGGCCGCGCAGGCCGCGGTCGCTGAGGAGGAGGTAGAGGAAGCATGAGCAGCCTGAACCGCGCCGAGCTGATTGGGCGGCTGACCCGCGACCCGGAGATGCGCTACACGCCTTCCGGCCAGCCGGTCACCTCCTTCTCGATCGCCACCAACCGGTACGCGTCCGGTCCCGAGGGCGAGAAGAAGGAGTACACCGACTACCACAACATCGTCTGCTGGAACATCGGGCGCCGGAACCTGGCCGAGGTCGTGGCCCAGTACGTCAAGAAGGGGGCCCTGGTCTACGTCGAGGGGCGCATCCAGACCCGGTCCTGGGAAGGCCAGGACGGCCAGAAGCGCAAGGCCACCGAGATCGTGGCCAACGACGTCCAGTTCCTGGAGCCCCGGGGCAGCGATGGCCGCGGTGGCGGCGGCTACGAGCGCGGCTCGTCGGCCCAGCCCAGCGGCCGCGACGCCGATGACATGCCGCCGATGGAGGAGTCGCACGCGCGTGACGTCGACCCCGATGACATTCCCTTTTAGGAGCAGCTGAGCACATGGCAGTTCGCACCCCGCGGGAGGGCAAGCCGAAGCGGTCCGGCCGCAAGGTCTGCCAGTTCTGCGTCGAGAAGATCGACTACATCGACTACAAGGAGGTGGGCCGCCTGCGCCGCTTCGTGTCCGAGCGCGGCAAGATCCTGCCCCGCCGCCTCACCGGCACCTGCGCCAAGCACCAGCGGCCGCTGACGACCGCCCTCAAGCGGGCGCGCGCGATCGCGCTCCTGCCCTACGCCGCGGACGTCTCCAGGTGATCTTCCAGCCCCAGCTCCGGATCCCCGGGCCGGCGCCGCTGCCGGAGCGCGTCGTCCGGGCCATGAGCCGGCCCATGATCGACCACCGAGGCCCCGAGTTCGCCGAGCTGCTCGACGAGGTCGTGCGCGGCGCCCGGGAGGTGTTCGGCACGGAGAACGACGTGATCGTGATGTCGAGCTCCGGCACCGGCGGGCTGGAGTCGGCGATCGTCAACCTGGTCTCCCCTGGCGACCGGGTGCTGGCCGCCATCTGCGGCAACTTCGGCGAGCGGTTCGCCGAGATCGCCGCCGTCTACGGCGCCGACCTGATCCGGCACGAGGTCGAGTGGGGCCAGCCCGTCGACCCCGACGACCTGCGCCGGCTGCTGGCCTCGCACCCCGAGGTGGAGCTGGTGCTGCTCACCCACAACGAGACCTCGACCGGCGTCACCAACGACCTCGCCGCCCTGGTCGCGGTGGTCCGCGAGGCCGGGCGCCTCTCGGTCGTGGACGGCGTTTCCAGCGTGAGCTCGATGGCCGTCGAGGTCGATCGCATCGGCGCCGACGTCGTGGTCAGCGGCAGCCAGAAGGGCTGGATGGCGCCCCCCGGGATCGCCTTCGCCGCGGTCAGCCAGGCCGCCTGGGAGCGCTCGCAGCGCGCCAAGGCGCCCCGCTTCTACTTCGACTGGGCCCAGCACAAGAAGTTCGCGGGCAAGGGCGCCACGCCCTGGACCCCCGCCGTCAGCGTGCTCTTCGGAGTCCGCGAGGGCGTGCGCATGCTCCTGGAGGAAGGCCTGGCCAACGCCTACGCGCGGCACCGCCGCTGTGCGGACGCGGTGGCGGCGGGCCTGCAGGCGATGGGCTTCACGCTCTTCGCGGCCGAGGGCTACCGCTCGGCCACGGTGACGGCGGCGGTGCCCGCCCCCGGCCTGGACGTCAAGGCCTACCGCAAGCTCCTGCGCGAGAAGTACGGCGTCGTGATCGCCGGCGGCCAGGGCAAGCTGGAAGGCCGGCTGGTCCGGGTCGGCCACCTCGGCTACGTGACCGAGGGCGACATGGTGCAGGTGCTCTGGGCCATGGAGCAGGCCCTGGAGGAGCTCGACGTCCGGGCCAACGAGGGCGCCGGCGTGAGCGCCGCCGTTGCTTCACTGAATCGGGCGGCGGTTCTGGCTTAGCGCCCTTGCCTCGCATCCTGGTCGCCGATCCTCTTGCCGAGGACGGGGTCGCGCGCCTGCGCGAGCTGGGCGAGGTCGAGGTCCGCACCAAGCAGAGCGAGGACCAGCTGGTCGAGCTGGTGCCGGACTATGACGCGCTGGTGGTGCGCAGCGAGACCAGGGTCACGGCGCGGGTGCTGGAGGCCGGCCGCCGGCTGCGCGTCGTGGGCCGGGCCGGTGTCGGCGTCGACAACATCGACGTGGCCGCGGCCACGGCCAAGGGCATCCTGGTCGTCAACGCCCCCCGCGGCAACATCATCGCCGCGGCCGAGCACACGATCGGGCTGCTCTTCGCGCTGGCCCGCAACATCCCTCAGGCTGACGCCTCGGTGAAGCGCGGCGAGTGGGCGCGCAGCAAGTTCACCGGCGTCGAGGTGCGGGGCAAGGTCCTGGGCCTGGTCGGCCTGGGCAACATCGGCTCCGAGGTCGCCAAGCGGGCCCAGGGGCTGGAGATGGAGGTGGTCGCCTACGACCCGGCCGTACCCGCCGACCGCGCCGAGCAGTTCAACGTCCGCCTGGTCGCCCTCGACGACCTGCTGTGCACCGCCGACTTCATCAGCATCCACGCGCCACTGGTGGAGAGCACCCGCAACCTGATCGACGCGCGCCGGCTGGCGCAGGTCAAGCCCACGGCGCGGCTCTTGAATGCCGCTCGGGGCGGGATCGTCGACGAGGCCGCGCTCTACGAGGCGCTGGCCGCGGGCCGGCTGGCGGGCGCCGCCTGCGACGTCTTCCTGCAGGAGCCGCTCTCGCCCGAGAGCCCGCTGCTGAGCCTGCCCAACTTCATCGCCACCCCGCACGTGGCCGCCTCCACGGCGGAAGCCCAGACCTCGGTCGCGTTCGACGTGGCGGAGGAGGTGGCCGCGGTGCTGGCCGGCGAGGTGCCGCGCTATGCCGTGAACGCCCCCTCGCTGCCGCCCGAGGAGCTCGCCTTCCTGCGGCCTTACGCCGAGCTCGCCGAGCGCATGGCCTCGCTGCACCTGCAGCTGGTCTCGGAGCGGGTGTCGGCTCTGGAGGTCGAGTGCGCGGGTGAGCTGGCCGAGCACGACACCTCGCTGGTCACGGCTTGGGCCGTGCGCGGCATCGTGCAGCCCTTCGTCGAGGACCGCGTCAACGCCGTCAACGCCCGCCTGGTGGCGGCCGGCCGCGGCCTGGAGCTGGTGGAGCGCCGCCTGCCCCGCGCCGCCGGCTACCCCAGCTCGCTGGCGCTGCGCATCGATGGCGGCGAGATCGAGGGCACGGTACTGCTGGGCGAGCCGCGCGTCACTCGCATCGGCGCCTTCCGCGTCGACCTGGCGCCCGAGGGGCGCTTCCTGGTCTCCAGGCACGAGGACCGGCCCGGGGTGGTGGGCCGGATCGGGACGATCCTGGGCGAGAACGACATCAACATCGCCTCGATGCAGGTCGGGCGGGACGCGCCCCGCGGCCACGCCATGATGATCCTGGCCGTCGACGACGCGGTCGACGACCGCGTGCTGGGGCTGCTGCGCGGCGTCTTCGGGATGTCCGACCTGCGCTACGTCGAGCTCGGCGCGCGCTCCGATGGCTGACGTTCGCCCGTTCCCCGCGCTGCGTTACGACCCGGCCCGGGTGGGCGACCTCGGCCGCGTGGTGGCGCCGCCCTACGACGTGATCCCAGACGACCAGCTCCAGGTCTACCGGGATCGCTCGCCTTGGAACGTGGTGCGCCTGATCCGGCCGGGCACCGACTACGAGTCGGCGGCGCGCCTGCTCGCCGATTGGAAGCGCGAGGGGGTGCTGCGCCGGGATCCGCCGGCCATGTACGTGCACGAGGTGGCCTTCGCCGGCCGGCGCCGGCTCGACCTGCTGGCGGCGCTCCGCCTGCAGCCCTACTCGGACCG
>Ga0070707_100003383_pt1 | contig 15069 bp, 13 predicted proteins | sample KBSK5502metaG_FD_65468 | JGI IMG/M metagenome (GOLD analysis project Ga0070707, IMG submission 65468) | Corn, switchgrass and miscanthus rhizosphere microbial communities from Kellogg Biological Station, Michigan, USA - KBS K5-50-2 metaG | ecosystem: Host-associated > Plants > Roots >... | reverse complement strand
GAGCCTGGTTGGTCATCTTCGCAGGCACGCGACCTCGTGGCGCTCGCCCGCAGGATCGGCCGGCGGCTGCAGGCCGGGGTCGGTGTGCAGGCATCGCTCCTCCCTGATTGGGCACCGGCCGTAGAAGCGGCATCCGGCAGGGATCTTCATCGCGTTCGGCGTCTCACCCGTCAGGATCTTCCGGGGGGAGCTGTCCCGGGGATCTCGCTTCGGCACCACCGAGATCAGCGCCTGCGTGTAGGGATGCCGAGGGTCGTCGATCACGTCCCTGGCCGGCCCCTGCTCGACGATCCGGCCGAGGAACATCACGGCGATCCGGTCCGCGAAGTGAGCTGCTGTCGAGAGGTCATGAGTAATCATGAGGATGCCGAGTTCGCCGCTGCGGCGTAGGCCGCCGAGCAGCGACAAGACTCCCGCTCGCACCGATACATCGAGCATTGACACTGGTTCGTCTGCCACCAGCAGCTCAGGTTCCAGAATGATGCTGGCGGCGATGGCCACGCGCTGGCGTTGTCCGCCGGACAACTCGTGGGGGAAGCGGTCCAGGTACTGCTCGGGAGGGCTGAGACCCGCTCGTCCGAGAGCCCCCACAACGCGGGCCGCGCGCTCTTTCGATGATCCCCCGATGCCGTGGATCAGCAGCGGCTCTTCGATCGTGGCGCCTACCCGAAAGCGCGGGTCCAGGGACTCGTAGGGATCCTGGTAGATCATCTGCATCCGCCGCCTGAGCGGCCGGAGCCGGTTGGCCGGGAGTGTCGTGATGTCCTGCCCGTTGAATCGAATCACTCCTGCGGTCGGTTCAATCATGCGCAGGATCGCGTGTGCTGTAGTCGTCTTGCCGCAACCGGATTCGCCCACCAGGGCGATCATTTCGCCCCTGCGCAGCGTCAGTGAAATCCCGTCGACCGCCCTCACCGCATGACGCGGCTCGCGACGCAGCACGTCGGTGAGTCGGCGTCTGACCGGGTAGCCCGCGGCGAGATCTTCGATGGCCAGCAAGGTCGGTTCGGTGTCGCCGACGCCGTCGGTGGCTACCTGCGAGCGGGACGCCGCACGGGTGATCTTCATGACGGTGTCCGCCTGCCAGCCATGTCGGACGCAACACGAAGGTCATTCAGATGGCATGCGGCTGTGCGGAAGATTCCTACCGGCCGCAGCGCAGGGCGCTGGTTCGCGCACAAGTCGAAAGCCCGGTCGCAGCGGGTGCGGAATGGACAAGCGTGGATCGGCCGGTCGAGGCGCGGCGGTTCTCCCGGGATCGAGATGACCTCTTCATCGCCGAACAGATCCGGCGTTGCCGCGAACAGCAGCCGCGTGTAGGGATGGCGCGGATCATGATAAAGATCATCTATCGGCGCGCTTTCGACGATCTCTCCCGCATACATAACCGCGGCGCGATCGCACACCTGCGCGACCACCGGCAGATCGTGGGTGACCAGCAGCAGCGTCAGACCGAGTTCGCGGGTGAGCCGGACGAGCAACTCAAGGATCTGCGCCTGCACTATGACGTCTAGCGCAGTGGTCGGTTCGTCCGCGAGCAATACCTTGGGCCGACACGCCAGCGCCATGGCGATCGAGGCGCGCTGACGCATGCCCCCAGAGAATTCGTGCGGGAAACGCGTGGCGGCCGAGCCCGGGATACCGACCAGCTCGAGAAGCTCTCTTGTGGCGCTCGAGGCTTGGGGCCCGGACGCGATGCCGTGCAACTCCATGGGCTCGCGGATCTGCGCACCAACGGTCTTGACCGGATTGAAAGCGTTCATGGCGCCTTGAAACACGACCGCTATGTCCCGCCAGCGATGCGGCCGGACAGATCCCTCACCGCGGGCGAGGAGATCAATACCGTTGAGCAGGACGCTTCCGGCAACCGAGGCGCTAGGGGGCAGGAGTCCCACCATGGCCAGAATCGTGGTCGTCTTGCCGCAGCCGGACTCGCCCACCAGTCCCACGCGGTCGGCAGGCTCAAGGCTGAGATCCAGGCCACGTACTGCGTGGAGTTCGTTCCCGCCGCCGAGGTCGAACCACACGTTGAGATCCCGCACCTCGAGCACGCTCACCTCTCAGCGTCCCTTCGCGGTGGCTCGCTCATGCGGATTCCTTCCCCTGGCCCACTAGCACGCGGAGACGGAAGCCGCGCGGCGCCAGGTGCGCCACCTTGAGCCGCGGGTTGAGTACGTCCTCCATGGCCTGGCCGAGCAGATAGCAACCGATGGTGAGAGCGGCAACGCCAAGGCCGGGGGGTACCAACGCCCACCAGGCACCTGCGCTGATTGCCGACCGCTCGAATGCGTGCGCGATGAGCTGACCCCATGTCACAGACGTCGGGTCCCCCAGGCCAAGGAAGGACAGAGCGGTTTCATCGAAGATCGCCACGGCCACAGTCAGGACGGTGTTGGCGATAAGCAGCGGGCCAACCTGAGGGAGGATGTGCTGGAAGAGCAAACGGGCGTTCCCTGCGCCCAACGATCGGACCCGCTTGACGTAGACGCGTTCGCGCACGCTCTTGACCTGGGCCCTGATTACCCGCGCTGTGCTTGTCCACAAAATGATTCCGATTACGAAGATGATGTTAAAAAGACTGGATCCGAACAACGCCGCCAGGACCATCATGAGCGGAATATCTGGGATGACAAGGAAGTAATCGGTCACGCGCATCAGCACCGCGTCCGTAGGTCCGCCAAAGTATCCGGCCGTCAGACCAACGCCACCACCGATGATCATCGATACGCATGTCGCGGCGGCGCCTACGATGAGAGATACCTTGGTGCCCTCGATCAGCAGGCTCAACATGTCATAACCGGAGTCATCGAGCCCCAGCGGATGTGCCCACGATGGATGTCCGAACACCGGGCCGACTTGCTCCGCGATCGAATATGGCTCAATCCACTTAGCGAGCAGCGCGACGAGCACGAAGAACAGCAGGATTGTGGCACCCGCAATCGCGGATGGACGCTGTTTGAGGACCTTGAGAACCCGGGCGATCTGCGCGACCTGCGTGGACTCCGCGACCATCGCCGGATCGTGGATGACTTCGCTCATTCCGTCACTCTCGGGTCGAGTTTGAAGTAGACGAGATCGGCCAGCAGGTTGAAGAGAACCACTGATATCGTCAGCACGAGAAATATTCCCTGGAGCATGGGAAAGTCGCGCTGGACAACGGACTGGTACGCGGCCTGGCCGATTCCTGGCCAGGAGAAGACAACTTCGACAAGAATGAAACCACCAACAACGGTTCCAAGCGAGAGGGCGATCAAGGTGACCATCGGCAGCATGGCATTGCGCAGTGCGTGCTTGCGGACGGTCGCCCAGTCCGTAAGCCCCTTGGCGCGCGCCGTCAGTACGTAATCCTCGCCCAAGGTTTCCAGCATTGAGGACCGGACGATGAGGGCGTAACTGCCGTAGAGCGTGAGTGCCACCGTAGTCGAGGGCAGGATCATATGCCGAAGAACGTCCGTCACCTTTTCGGGAACGGATGGATTCACCAGAAACGGATCGCTCATTCCTGAGACAGGCAACATGCTGGCGAAGAACACCACCAACATGAGACCCAGCCACTGCGTCGGGAAGGAGTAGAACAGCAGGGCTAGGCCGGTGAGACCATAATCTCCGACCCGGCCCCGGCGCCATGCGGCGACTACTCCGGAGGCGATGCCAATCAGGATCGCGAGAATCGTGCCGAGCGTGAGCATGGGGATCGTGTTGGCGAGGTCGGTCCTGAGCTCTGATGTGACCGGTTGCTGGTCGGCCCACGAGATGCCAAGGTTGCCCTTGCCCAATTCCTTGAGGTAGAGCAGGTACTGCTCCCACTTGGGCTTGTCGAGCCCGAACTCGCGGGTCAGGGATTCCTGCAGCTGTTTAGAGGAATGTGGTACGTGGGCGATGTTCGTAATGGCGCTGCCCGGCAGGACGCGGAAGAGGAAGAAGTTGATCGTTATGGCGACCAAGATCGTCGCCAGCGCGAAGGCCGTCCGCTTAATCAAGTAGTCCCCGCGCCGCATCCTGTTAGGCCTCCCACCCGCGCGCGCGGCGATCGCGGGAGCGCCCGCGGACGCTAGTGGCCCCCGCCTGGTCCTCGCACCGAAAGGTGGGGCGGTGGTCCTCCGTCGGGACGGTCGGGACGGCAGAGCCACTCTCGCAGGTACGCGAAGCTACCAAGCCGCTCCAGGCGACGATGGCGGCTGCCGGGCGGAGCGATGGCCCACCTTCGTGGATATCGCCGATGAACCGGCCGCGCCGGAGCCTCGCACCGTGGCGGTGGATCCAGGAGTGGTCCGGACGGGAAGCCGGGCTTCGCAGTGACGAACTCCACGCACACTTCGCGGCGACGCCGTAGCGTCCGCGCGACGGGCTCAGCCGTCGTTGCCCATCATGTGATACCAGCAAAGTGTCTCCCGGTCACATGCTCTTTGCCGGATCTTGACCGGGATAATACGCTCCGCTGACCGTTGCGTGAAGAGATAAGTCCGATTTCTGAACGGCCATTATATGACTCGTGGTCATACTGGTCGGCAGACCGCCCCTGGGACCTGCGGGCGGTGGGCCGTGGCTCGGCCCTGCTAGCTGGCACGAGGGCGGTACGCGGGTTGATCGTGCTGCGGCGCACGCGCCGACGCCTGCTCCCCGCCCCCGATAGCGGGCTGGACGGCCACTGCGGTTCGAAACAGTTCGACGAACTGATCGATGCGCATCTGCGCCCACTCCCTTGAGCCGCCGATCGGGCGGAAGATCCCCGGGTCGAGTTCCTCCTTGACCAGAGCGTCCTGTGTCCGCTCGAGCACCCAGTCAAGCAGCGCTATGACAAGGTCGATGTCGAGATCGCCGCGAAGCTCGCCTCGCTCCATCCCGAAGCGCACAAACTCTCGGGCCCGGTATGGATCCTCGGTGGCGAAAAAGCGGTTGATCTCACGCCTGATCCGGAGGCCGGTGCCCCAACGGCCGATGAGCGTGACGCGGTTGGGAACCCAGTCCTCGCGGATCATATTCTCGATAAGGTCGAGCCCATAGCGGAGTGTGGCGAAGAATCCCTCTCGGAGAACCTCTTCTGGGACGTCGAAGTATGTCGGCAAGGAGCGGGCAGCACGCTCGTATGTGGCGAGAAATAGTTGCTCTTTACTGCCGAAGTGCTGGAATATCGATCCCTTGGCGATGCCGAGGTCGGCGGCAATGTCTTGGACGCGGGTGTCCTCGTAACCGCGCTCGGCGAAGTGCCGCATCGCCGCCTCGATAATGCGGCCGCGCCTGACAGCCGAGCGCGGACGCCCTCCACCGTCGCCCGATGACCTGGCTATGATTTCCTCCCTTGGTGGGCAGCGATGCTTGGTTGCCGGTCGCTGTGGCGGCCGGGCTGACCTGCCCGGATCGGGCGGATCTGAAAGCTGGGCAGCAGACTCGTGATCATCAGCTCTGGCGACAGTTTGCGATCTTGAAGCGGCTGCTGCCTCAACTGTAGAAGAGGCCGCGCCGGCGTGCCAGGTGCCGGATGAGTTCATCGCACCCGGTCAGGCCAGCGACGAACACGGCATACGCGAACGCAAAGTATGACTGCCTACACCCGCTCGGCCTGCCCTGCAGGGTTGCATTGGCTCTGAAACGGCGGCCAGCGTGCAGACCGGGTACGGCTGCCCAGGACGGGCTAGCTATCCGAAATCCCCGCCACCGAAATCCCCGCCACCGAAATCCCCGCCACCGAAATCCCCGCCACCGAAATCCCCGCCACCGGTGTCCCCGCCACCGGTGTCCCCGCCACCGGTGTCCCCGCCATCGGAGTAATAGCCGTCAGCAAAGCCAGCGTGTGGCGCAAACGCCTCCCCGAGCAGAAACCCGGTGAACAGGCCAGGGGCAAAGCCGAAGCCGCCCCAGTACGTCGGGGCGAAGCCGGCGTTGACGTAGCTGACCGAGGCACCGTTAGCCTCCACCTTGCGCATGTCGGGCTCGATACCCTGCTCGAGTTTGTGTGCGCAGGCGGAGCAAACCGGGACAGAGCGACCCGGCCCGCCTTCCGCAGGCGTCCAGTAGCCATCGCTCACCGACATGCCGTGCCGCGGATCAAAGAAGCACGACGGACGCCGGTCGGGCCTAGGCCGCCCGGCCGCAAGAGCCTCGGCGCAGGCCAGGCGATATTGTCCCTCGGCGATGGCCCGGCTGACTGCCCCCATGTCCCTGCCACGTTTGGCGGTGTCAAGGGCCATGGTCCCCCGCTCATAGGCGCTCAACGCCGCGCCCTGTTCCGCCGCCGCCTCCGGGTTCTGCTGGATAGCGGTGTCAGCACGATGATCGCTGAGCGCCGTGCCGAGCGCGATCAGGTCATCCTGAGCGGCAGACTTAGCCTCCCTGAGCTCTTGATGCCGACGCTTGCGGATGGGACGCGCGATCAAGAAGAAGCCAAGCGCGAGCAGCACCAAAAATATACCGATGGCGATCAGGAAATTACGTAGCACATTCGAGGACGGAGCGGCCGCAGCGCCGCCCGAGCCTGAGCTAGCTTCGTGCTGCACAACATTCACGAAATCAGTCAGCGCCGCAAAGACATTCGGATCTGCGCGATGTCGATCTACCACACTTGACGCAATATCGGCTGCGCCGTGAGACGGCAGCATTCCTTTGTTGTAGGCGCCAAAGTGCCTCAGTCGGCTGTCCAGGAAGCCGACAGTGAACTGCTCATGTCCGCTCAGAGCACTGATGATCTGATTCATCGCACCGTTGTAACCCGATGCAGCAGATCTACTGACTACAAGGTAGATGTCGTTATCGCCGATCTGCTTCTCCAGCTGGGCTTGCTGACCCTCGGAGATCAGAGCGCGGCTATCGCTGCTAACGCAGACGTGGCGCTGGGCGAGGCAATCCGTCGGGGAGCTGGCGCTGGCCTGGAAGGAGGATAGCGTGAGCACTGCCAGTGCGCTCACTGCGATTGCCAAGAACCTTTTCACGCCGCGAATCTCCCCTAATGCCCCAGGTCCAGGCTACACAGGCCGCGGATGTGTCTGGGGCGCTGATGGCCGCCAACGGCGAACGTTCGGCCGCGGCTGGCGCAACGGCAGCGTAGCGGTCCGAGAACCGGCACCGCCGATCAACGCTGTCAGCGCCACGCCCGCGATCCCCTTTTCTGTCAATATCTCCTGGACTTCCTCGTGACAGGCCGTGATGCGCCCAGCCCTCGCCGAGTGCCGGGTCCGGCCGGAACCAGGCAAGTCGGCGGCGGTGCAGTCGCCGTGGCGGCGCGGTGATGACCTTGTGGAGGCTCCAGCTGGCTGCCCTGAGTCATCGTGGCGCCTGAGCGGTCGCTGCCAACCCGCGCCACTCAAGCAAGCCGATGGCGGCTCGAATTCGTTGTCGAGCTCAGTCGTAAAGGCCGCGAGCAGCCCGGAAAGAAGGGCCGGAGCCCGCCGCGCTCGGTCGTCCTGGTCACCGACAAGCCCAGGCAAGGGGTTGACCCCGATGCCATCGGCCGTTACGTTCGCCACAATTGTCGTTGCAGTGGCTACTGAGAGGAACGATCAGGAATGACGGCAATGGTGCTAACGTCCTTGACCTCCAGGACATCACGAACGCTGCCGGCATCGCGACGGCTCTCGCTGAAGCTGGTCACGCTCTTCATCGCGGCACTGGCGATCGCTATGGCCTGGGGTCTGGCCGCTCCGGCGGCGGCTCAGGCCGCCGTCAGCGTACAGCGCCTCGGGTATTGCGGCGGGGACGACTGGGAGCCAGCAATGGCCGCCGACAGCAGCCACGTCTACGTGCTGATCACCCATTATGCCGGAGACACGACCTGTGATCCGGCCTCGGGCCAGAACAACTCGCGGATCATGATCCAAGCATCGAGCGACGGCGGCAAGACATTCACCGCCCCGGCCGTCGTGTCGAACACCCCTGGCGGCATCAGCTACCCGTCCCAGGCCGACCCGGCTATCGCCATCGACAAGGCCACCGGCGCGGTGTACGTGTCATTCCTGGCCTACGGTCAGTCTGGCGGGCACACTGATATCTACGTCGCCAAGTCAGTGAACTTCGGGCAGAGCTTCAGTCAGGCCGTCCGGGCGAATGCCAAGGGCTGCAAGAACTGCGACCACGAGAAGGTCCTGGCCAACAACAACGCAATCTACGACGCCTACACCCAAGCCCAGTATCACTTCGTCTCGGTCTCCACCGACGGCGGCGCGACGTTTATCCAGCATCGGGTTGACAGCACCTACGTTGTCGGGTTCGCCGAGGGCGGCGTGTTTGACTCGCACGGCAACGCCTGGTTCGCGTGGGGCGACTGCGAGACGAGCAACTGCACCGGGACGCCGGCTGCGGACTACCGGGTATCGGAGACGCTGGCGGGCACCGGCACGACCACGTTCAGCCCGGTGATCGGTCAGACCCCGCAGGGCCCGGACTGCCCGTATGGCAGCTGCGGGTTTGCCTACTTCGGCGGTCAGGACGCGATCGCGATCGACTCCGCCGGGACGATGTACCTCGCCTGGCAGGTCGGGCAGGTGCAGTCCCAGCGCAAGAGCCCGACGATCATCAACCTGTCGCGCTGCTCGTCGAACTGCACGTCGGCGGCTGGCTGGTCGCTCGTTGGCAGGGTGGACGACAAGACTGCGGCCAACTGCCCGAATGCTGCCTGCTACGCGCTGTTCCCGAGCATCGTCGCCGCCGGACCCGGCCAGCTGTTCGCGACGTGGATGGACGACAGGAACGACTCGCTCGACGGCACGGTCGACCACGTTGACGGATACAACCTGTATTACCGCGCCTCAACGAATGGCGGGACCTCGTGGACCACACCCGGCCAGCAGATCTCCCAATTCGACCCGGCCCAGTCGCAGTCCACTGCGAATGGCTTCCTTTTCCCCTACGGGGACTACACCGACCTGATCATGAACACGACGTGCCTGACTCCTGCCCCCGCGATGTCATGGGGTGAAGGCCACAACTGGGTCGGCGGCGCGTCGGCACCTGGCCATATCGAATTTGCCTCTCTCTGTTAGCTGCTCGGCCCTACCAGGACAAACAACGTGGGCGCGTGGCTGCTCTAGCGACAGCATCGCGCCCACGTTATTCACGGCCGCCGTCCGCCGACTGATCGGCCGAGAACTGGGTAGCCGGCGCCAATGAGCAACGAGTCGGCTGCGGCGAACCAGACCAATGGCGGTACCAAGAGGACTGTGCTGATTGCCGGAGCCGCCAATCTGATCGTTGCGCTGATCAAGGCGGTCGCCGGGGTCCTGACCAGCTCGAGCGCGATGCTGGCGGAATCGGCTCACTCGGTCGCCGACACACTGAACCAGGCTCTCTTGCTGACGTCCATCAAGCGGGCGAGCAAGCCGGCTGACGCGGAGCATCCATTCGGCTACGGTCAGGAGCGATATTTCTGGTCGCTGCTCGCAGCTTTCGGGATCTTCGTGCTCGGCGCCGGGTTCTCGGTCTTCGAGGGAATCCTGGCGCTCGGCCGGTCAGGCGAGCCGGGCAGCCCGCTGATCGCTTACGTCGTCCTGGTCGCCTCGGCGGTAGCGGAGACCATCTCGTTCATCAGGGCCTTCCGGCAGATGCGCGGCGAGGCGCGGCAGGAGCGGACCGAACTGATCGAGCACGTCAAGAGCTCCGCTGACACCACGGTCAAGGCGGCACTGTTCGAGGATTCGGCTGCCGTCGTCGGGCTCGTGCTGGCTGCGGCCGGCATCGGCCTGCGGCAGCTCACTGGCTCGGCCGTGTGGGACGGCGCCGCCTCGATCGCGATCGGCGTCCTGCTCGTCGTGGTCGCGGTGCGGCTCGGCATGGATAACCGGGACCTGCTGATCGGCCGGGCGGCAGGCAACCGCGACCTCGCCGCCATCCGCCAGCTGATCGAGTCCACCGACGGCGTGGACGATCTGCACGAGCTGCTCACGATGCACCTCGGGCCCGACCAGCTCATCGTGGCTGCCCGTGTCTCGCTGGCGCCCGGCCTGTCATCCGATGATGCCGAGGATCTTGCCGATCAGATCGACGGCAGGCTGCGCGAGCGAGTGCCGGAGGTCTCGCACGTCTTCATCGACCCGACGCCTAGGGAGGCCGAGCGGCGAGCGCGCGCCGGCAAGCGGGCGGCTGGCTTGCGGGAGGCGGCCATGCGCGACGCCGCCGGGCCCGCGCATGGTGGCGCCCGATCCACGGGATCATAGGCATGTGACCGGTATCAGCCGCAGCAGCCTCTTCGGCACCCTGTTCGCTCGCGGCGCGGCCGACGCGAGCGATGCCGCCTGGCTGCAGGCGATGCTCGACACCGAGGCGGCGCTGGCCCGCGCGGTGGAGCGGGCCGGGCGCGCGCCGCCTGGCTCGGGCGCTGCCGTAACCGCCGCAGCGAGTGCCGATTTTTTCGATAACGGAACGCTCGGGGAGGCTGCCGCAGCGACAGGCAACCCGGTTCCGGCGCTGGTCAGAGCGCTGACGGCGCAGCTGCCCGAGCCGGTGGCCGGAGCCGCCGCTGCTGTCCATCAGGGCGCGACCAGCCAGGACATTATTGACACGGCCGCCATGCTGATCGCCCGCCAGGCACTGGACGCGATCCTCGCTGACCTCTCGGTCGCGGCCGGAAGCTGCGCGGCCCACGCGGCGGAACAGGCCCGCACCGTCATGTCCGGCCGCACGCTACTGCAGCAGGCGGTTCCCGTAACGTTCGGCCTAGTCGCGGCTGGCTGGCTGACGGCGATCGACGAGTCACGGCAGAACCTGGACCGGGTCAGGTCTACCCGGCTGGCCATTCAGTTCGGCGGGGCGGCCGGCACGCTCGCCTCGCTGGGGGACGCCGGACCGCGGGTCGCGGCCCTGCTTGGCGAGGAGCTAGGCCTCGCCGTGCCGACGCTCCCCTGGCACACAAATCGGCTGCGAATCGTAGACGTGGCAGCCGCGCTAGCCAGCACGTGCGCCGCCCTCGGCAAAATCGCCAGGGACGTCACCCTGCTAGCCCAGACCGAAGTCGCCGAACTCCACGAGGCCGCCGCAGCCGGCCGCGGTGCCTCCTCGGCAATGCCGCACAAACAAAACCCAGTCGCCGCGATCACCATCCTCGCCTGCACCAAACAAGCCCCAGGCCTCCAAGCCACCCTCACATCCGCCGCCGAGCAAGAACACCAGCGCGCCGCCGGCGCCTGGCACTCCGAATGGCAACCCTTTTCAGACCTGCTAACACTGACCAGTTCGGCCTCCTCCTGGTCCGCCGAGCTCCTGACTGGCTTGCAAGTAGACCCCACCCGCATGCGTGCCAACCTCGAAGCGACCAGCGGCCTCCCCATGGCAGAGCACATCGCGACCCTGCTGGCCCCCGTTCTGGGAAGGCTCCAGGCACATGACCTGATCTCGAGGGCGAGCGCCAGAGCCACCGCCGACAACATCAGCGTGACCGACGCGATCTGCGCCGATGAGACGTCGGCAGCGAAGCTAGCCGACGCCGGGGTGACCCGCGCCGACATCGAGTCCGCCGTCCGCCCCGAGTCCTACCTAGGCGCTACCGCCGAGTTCATCCGCCGCGCCCTGTCCGCCCACACCGCTCGCGAGGATGCCCTCTCCGGGTAGCCTCCTGCGACACCTCAGGATCGGACGGCATGCTCCCGGTGTCAGGCGTTGCGAAGCCAGCCGGCACCGGCGGGCATGCCGCCCGATCCGCCCGCGCCGTTTTCAGGACATTAACCAGTAGTAGACAGTCCCTATGACCGACGAAGAACGCACCGAGCAAGGCATGAAGACCCGCCGCGCAATCCTAGGCAACGACCCCGTAGACCGAGCGATCGCGAAGACATCCGACTTCACCGCGCCGTTCCAAGACTTGATCACGAGATATGCGTGGGGAGAGATCTGGTCCCGCCCAGGCCTGTCGCGCGCCGAGCGCAGCATGATCACGCTGACCGCCCTGGCCATTTTGCGCCAGGACGAAGAACTCGACCTGCACGTCCGGGCCGCACTGCGGAACGGCCTGTCAGTCTCCCAGATTCAGGAGATCCTGCTGCAAGTCGCCGTTTACGCCGGCGTGCCGGCGGCCAATCACGCGTTCGGCATCGCCGCCGACGTGCTGGAGAAAGCTACGTAGTCCGCACAGTTGTTCACTTAGCGGCCTGTCGATATCGTTCCGGTACATGCGGCGAGGAAGGCTGGTTCCGAGTGGCTGAGATCATGTCGCTGGCCGAGGCGATCGCCACCGCCGTCCGCGACGGCGACACCGTCGCGATGGAGGGTTTCACCCACCTCATCCCGCATGCCGCAGCCCACGAGGTGATCAGGCAGGGGCGCAAGGACCTGACGCTGGTCAGGATGACGCCCGACATCATCTACGACCAGCTGATCGGGGCTGGGTGTGCCCGCAAGCTGGTGTTCTCCTGGGCCGGCAATCCCGGCGTCGGATCCCTGCACCGGTTCAGGGACGCGGTCGAGCACGACTGGCCCGTCCCGCTCGAGATCGAGGAGCACAGCCACGCGGGGATGGCCAACAGGTACGTCGCAGGCGCGTCCGGGCTGCCCTTCGCCATCCTGCGCGGATATCGCGGCACCAGCCTGCCCGCCCATACGGCGGGCGTCGCCGAGGTTGTCTGCCCGTTCACCGGCGAGCGACTTACCGCCGTCTCGGCGCTCCGGCCGGACGTCGCCATCATCCACGCCCAGCGCGCCGACCGCCGGGGCAACGTCCAGTACTGGGGCATCACCGGCGTGCAGAAAGAGTGCGTGCTCGCCGCGGCCAGGTCCGTGATCACGGTCGAGGAGATCGTTGACGTGCTCGACCCGAGGCCAGGAGCCGTGGTGCTGCCGTCCTGGCTGGTCAGCTACGTGGCCGTGGTGCCGGGCGGCGCTCACCCCTCCTACGCGCTCGGCTACTCAGCCAGGGACAACAACTTCTACTTGGCCTGGGACGCGATCAGCAGGGACCGGGTGCGGTTCGGATCCTGGCTGGACGAGCATGTCTACGGCCGCGAAGCGGTGCCGGGGGGCACAGCCGAGGACCCGGTGGACGCGTCATGAGTTACACGTCAGACGAGATAATGACTGTCACCGCAGCACGCGCGCTCACGGACCGGATGACCTGCTTCGTCGGGATCGGCCTTCCGAGCGAGGCAGCCAACCTGGCGCGCACCACCCACGCCCCGAACCTGGTGCTGATATACGAATCAGGAACCATAGGCGCTAAGCCAGGGGTGCTGCCGCTGTCGATCGGCGACGGGATCCTGGCCGAGACCGCCGAGTCCGTGGTCAGCGTTCCCGAGATCTTCAACTACTGGCTGCAGCCAGGACGGATCGACGTCGGCTTCCTCGGCGCCGCCCAGCTGGACAAGTTCGGCAACATCAACACGACGGTGATCGGCAACTACGCAGACCCCGCGGTCAGGCTGCCGGGAGCGGGCGGCGCCCCCGAGATCGCGGCGGCCTGCAAGGAGGTCATCGTCATCATCAGGCAGTCCCGCCGGACCTTCGTCGACTGCGTCGACTTCGTCACCTCGGTTGGCTTCGGCGACGGGCACGGCACCAGGCAACGCCTCGGCCTCACCGGCGCTGGCCCCCGCCGGATCATCACCGACCTGGGCGTTCTAGAGCCTGGCCCCGAAACTTCTGAACTCTTGCTGACCGGCATCTACCCCGGAGTGTTGGTTACCGATATCAAGGAGAGAACCGGGTGGGACCTGCGCGTCTCCGCCGAGCTCAGCGAGATCCCGAAGCCGTCGCAGTCCGAGTTGACGGCCTTGCGCAGCCTGCTCGCGACCATGCCGGCCAGCGAGGCGGGCGGCTCGGCCGACTCGCAGCCTGGCGAGCAGGCCGGAGGCCCGCAGCCGGGCAAGCCGGACCGCGCGCTGGTCCCCCCGCGGGCGACGAAAGAAGCGGCCCGATGACAGCCGGCACCGACCAGCCGGCCGCCGGCGTCGGACTGATCCTGCCGCGCTACCAGCGTCCTGACGGCGTGAACCCGCCGCTGAACTCGCCCGAGTACCGCTCGTCCGCCCTGCGCGCGCCGGCCCAGCCGCTCGTCTCCATGCCGCAGTGGCTGACTGAGGTCACGGGGCCGCTACTAGGCGCGGAACGGGTCACCGCCGCGGACAGCGACCTGACCACGCGCCACGCGGGCGAGCCGCTCGGCGAGCGGATCATCGTAACCGGCCGTGTCCTCGACTCCGACGGCAGGCCCGTTTCTGACACGCTGGTGGAGATCTGGCAGGCCAACTCGGCTGGCCGGTACGCCCACCCGGGCGACGATCATCCGGCACCGCTCGATCCGAACTTCGACGGAGGCGGCCGGTGCATGACCGATGCGCAGGGCCGGTACCGGTTCGTCACGATCAAGCCGGGTCCCTATCCGTGGCGGAACCACTTCAACGCGTGGCGGCCGGCACACATCCACTTTTCACTGTTCGGCCGGGCATTCACGCAGCGGCTGATCACGCAGATGTACTTTCCCGGCGACCCGCTCTTCGCGCAGGACCCGATCTACAACTCGGTACCCGACCCGAAGGCTCGGCAGCGCATGGTCGCCAAGTTCCACCTCGGCCTGACCGTTCCCGACTGGGCGCTCGGCTTCGAGTGGGATATCGTCCTCCGCGGCAGTGCCGCGACGGTGTTCGAAACGGGGGAGGACCGGTGACGCTCGCAGTCACACCGTCGCAGACGGTCGGCCCGTTCCTGGCCATCGGGCTGCCGTGGCCCGACGGCCCGTTCGTGGTCCCGGACGGAACTCCCGGTGCCATCACCATCACCGGCCTGGTGCTGGACGGCGCCGGCGATCCCGTTACCGACGCACTGGTCGAGACCTGGCAGGCGGACCCCGAGTCCCGGTTCAATCACCCTGACGGTCCGCGCGGGGCGGTGCGGTCGGCCACGCCTGGTTTCCGCGGCTTCGGCAGGTGCGCGACCGACACCGACGGCCGGTACCGCATCGTCACGGTCCGTCCTGGCCCGCTGCCTTGCCCGGTTGGCGGCACCGAGGCACCGCACCTGGATGTCTCGGTCTTCGCCCGGGGCTTGCTCGACCGGGTCGTGACCAGGATCTACTTCGCCGACGAGGCAGAAGCCAATGCGGCGGACCCGGTTCTGTCCGCCATCGCCGGACCAGAGCGGCGCGAGACGCTGCTCGCCAGG
>Ga0070707_100003382_pt1 | contig 15071 bp, 13 predicted proteins | sample KBSK5502metaG_FD_65468 | JGI IMG/M metagenome (GOLD analysis project Ga0070707, IMG submission 65468) | Corn, switchgrass and miscanthus rhizosphere microbial communities from Kellogg Biological Station, Michigan, USA - KBS K5-50-2 metaG | ecosystem: Host-associated > Plants > Roots >... | reverse complement strand
TCACGATGGGATAATGGGGAGGAGGACGTGCGACGGCCGATCCGCATCATGAAAGATGGTCTGGAGCGCCGGCTGTGAGACCTGCTCGCGCCCCAAGGGTCCTCCCGTGTTGCGGTTGACGTCGAAGCGAGGGAAGTTCGACGAGGAGATGTGCAGGCGGAGCTGGTGACCCCTCTGGAAGACGGCGCTGGTCGGATACAGGACGATCGTGAACTCGTAGACGCTGCCCGGCTCCATGAGCGCCGCCTGCTCTCGAGAGTCACGGTACCGCGCGCGGACAATCGAATCGCCGATATTCAGCTCGTATCCATCGGGGTAATCGCCGTTGGGTGGATAGACGTCGATGAGCTTGGCCGTAAAGTCGGTATCCGGAGCCGAGGAGGCGGCCCAGAGTTTCACGGTCACAGACCCTGTCACTTCCACGTCACGCTCGAGGGGAGGCGTCGAAAAGACCAGGACGTCTCTTCGGGCGGACAGCGGCAGGGTGTCCGTTGCCCCGAAGACGTGCGGGCCGCCGCGCTGATTGAAGCCCCCGCCCGGCATCAGGTCATAGCCGACGGAGATATTGCCGCCGATGGTCGGCACGGGATCAGCCGGGTCAAAGACGTAACGTGAGGCGCTCGCCCCGGCGGGCGGCTTCCGCGGAGCCAGGCCGCCCCCGGCCTGCAGGTAGAAGGGCGTGTCCTCGGTGCGGCGCAAGGGCCATTCGTGCTCGAATCGCCACCGGCCGCCAACATCCAGCCTGCCGGTACCGGGCACCTTCCGTCCCGAACCGCCGCCCATCACAAAAATCTGCACCGGCGGCTTCTCGAGAAGTCCGTTTCGCGCTCCCTTCAGCACCGCGTCAAACCAACGCAACCGAAAGTAGTTGTAGCCCAGCGGCGCGTCGGGGCCGAAGTCGGCGTCCCCGGCGTAGGAGAGATCGATGTTCGCCCCTCCGTGGATCCACGGTCCCATGATGAGGCGCACGGGTCCCTGTTTGCGCCTGCTCAACTCGACGTAGTTCGTTACCGTGGAGCGCGCGTAGGAATCGTACCAGGCCCCGCACAAATAGATGGGGACGTCGGCATGCTGATCGTAAAGGTCCTCGATGGAGTACGCGGGCCGGCTCCGCCAGTACGCGTCGTATTCGCCGTGCTCCCAGATGTCCAAGATCCAGCGTTCGTAAGACGGGACGTGGCGAAGGGGCGTCAGGCCCGCCTTGGGGGGCGTCTGCTTGAGCCACGATCGCACGTCGGCCCACGCGCGCTCCAAGGCGACCCGCTTCGTCGGGTCGGCCATTGCCTCCTTGGACGTGATGCCCATCATGAAGGCGTAGAGGAAGAACCGGACCTCGAGCGCCCCGCCTTGTCGCATCGACGCCGTATGATAATTGTGGAAGCCCATGCTGACAAACTGAGCCGCCAAGCCGGGCGGGTTCATCGCGGCGATGCTGGTCTGCGTGCACGAAGAATAGGAGAGCCCCATCGTGGCCACCCGCCCATCACACCACGGTTGGGCGCGCACCCAGCCCAGAATCTCCACCCCATCCGGCCCCTCATTGCCAAACGGATACCACTCGCCCTCGGACGCATAGCGTCCGCGCACGTCCTGCAGCACGACGGCGTACCCGTGGCTGGCAAAGTATTTCGCCGAGAGGACCAGACTCGCGCCGAGCTTGTCATAGGGCGTGCGCTCCAGGATGGCCGGCCAGGGGCCGGGGATCCCCCGGGGAAGGTAGATGTCCGTGGCCAGCCGGGTGCCATCGTTGAGCCGCATCATGGTGTTGCGCTCGCAAGTCACGTCATACATCAGCATGCGCCCGCCGTCGCCTCCATCCCTGACACGCTCCCGGATCCGTCGCCTACGGGGGCGCGCCATCCTCGGCGCGCGCCCGTCTTCTCTTATCGGCAACGGGCGTCGTCTTCCCTCTCACCTCAATGGTACACTTGGACCATGGCCGAACCCGCGGATGCGCCGTTTCGAATTCGACGGGCCACCGTTCGCGACGCTCCGATTATCTTGGCCCTCATGCGGGGGTTGGCGGAGTACGAAGGATTGAGCCATGATTTCCACGCGACCCTGCCACGGCTCCGGCGGCACGGCTTCGGACGGCACCCTCACTTCCAGACGCTGATCTGCTGGCGGCGCCGGGTTCCCGTGGGATTCGCGTTGTATCTCTTCACCTACTCCACGTTCCTCGCCCGCCCCACGCTCTACCTGGAGGATCTCTACGTCCGGCCCGAGTATCGCGGGCAGGGTGCCGGCAAGGCGTTGCTCGCCGCGGTTGCGCGCATCGCCGTCAGGAAGGGGTGCGGACGGATGGAATGGGCCGTGCTCAAAGTCAACACTCCCGCCATCCGCTTTTATCACCGGCTGGGGGCCGGTTTGCGCAAAGAGTGGATTTTGACTCGACTGCAGGGCGACCCGCTCCATCATCTTGCCCGGCGGTCGCCTCGGCACACCGAGCGCTGATTCAGGAGTGAGGGCCGCCGGCATGGGACGCAGCGTGGCGATCGTGGGGGGTGGTGCGATCGGCAGCGCTGTCGCGTTTTTTCTCGCAACCCATCCGCGATTCGTGGGTGAGATCCATGTCATCGAGCGTGACCCAACGTACAAATTTGCCTCATCGGCCCTTTCGGGAAGCGCGATCCGTCAACAGTTTTCGACCCCGGTCAACATTGAGCTGTCCCGTTTTGGCATCTCCTTCATGCGGAACATCGGCACCCATCTGGCAGTCGGTGGAGAACGCCCCGAGATCGGCCTGCGCGAGCCCGGGTATCTCTTCTTGGTGGGTAGCGAGGGGCTGTCGACGCTCGAGGCGGTGCATCGCATCCAGCAGAATCTCGGCGTCGACGTGGCGCTTCTTGGACCCGGCGAACTGGCGGTGCGGTTCCCCTGGCTGTCCACGGAGGGGATCGCCGCCGGCTCTCTCGGCCTCTCCGCCGAGGGATGGTTCGATGGATACTTGTTGCTGCACGCCTTTCGCCGGAAAGCCGTTTCGTTGGGTGTCAAATACATAACTGGGGAAGTCACCGGCTTTCGCCGGTCGGGAGGGAAGGTCGACGCGGTCGTCCTGGGCGACGGCTCGAGCGTGCCATGCGATGCCGCGGTCAACGCCGCCGGCCCCTGGGCGGCGTCCGTCGCGGCGATGCTCGAGGTGGATCTGCCCGTCCGGGCCCGCCGCCGCACGATTTTCGTGTTCGCGTGCCGGGAAGCATTGGCCGGCTGCCCGCTTGTTATCGATTCATCCGGGGTCTACTTTCGCCCCGAGAGCGGGCAGTTCATCGGAGGTACATCCCCAAAGGAAGGGGAGGATGACCCCGATGATCTACCGCTCGAGGTGGATTACAGCCGGTTTGATGAGGTGATCTGGCCGGCGCTGGCGCGGCGTGTTCCCGCGTTCGAGGCGATCAAAGTGACGGGGGGCTGGTCCGGCTACTACGAGTTGAACACTCTCGACCACAACGGGATCGTCGGCCTGCACCCATCGATGAACAACGTCTTCTTCGCGAACGGCTTCAGCGGCCACGGGTTGCAGCATGCGCCGGGTGTTGGGCGCGGCGTGGCGGAACTGATCGTGGACGGCGGGTTCAGAACATTGGACCTCAGCCCGCTCTCGTTTGACCGCATCCTCAGCGGGCGGCCGCTCGTCGAGCTGAACGTCATATGAGCGGGACGTATGCTTACGGATGTGCCGGACCAAGGACTCTGACGGCATACGCCGTGAACGACTCATCCACGAAGCGCGAGGGTGGAAGGAATTCGGTGACTTGGCGAGTGTTGACGAGCCAGCGTTCAAAATCGAGGAGGGTCCGCGTGGTGACAACGCCGTCCGGGTGGAGTCCCGGCCAGATCATCCTGTCCCACACCGTGCGCTCCTTGATGGGCGTGTGCGCGGTCATGATCGTGATCACGTCGTCACGGACTGAGGGATTCTTGAGCGCCTGGTTGTAGTACCGGAGCCCCCTGACGTAGGCGACCATCCACCGGCGTGCCTCCTCCGGGTGCTGCCGCGCCCACTCGGTGTTGTAGAAGATGGCGGCGGACTGGAAACCCGGCAATAGCTGATCGAGGGGCATCACGATCTTGCCAATGCCGCGGGTCTCCGTCGCCGTGGCGAACGGTTCGATCATGACGGCGGCGTCGATCTTGCCGTTCGCCATCGCCGCCGGCTGGTCGGCGAAATCGATGTACTCGATCGTCACATCGCTGGGGGCGAGCCCGCCCCTCTTCAGCATCAAGTAATCCTGAAAGTTGACGATGGACGCGGGGCTGGGTGAGGCGAGGACGCGGCCCCGGAGATCGCTTAGGCCCTTGAACTGGCCGGCGTCCATCAGGGCTTTGCGCACCACGAGGACGTTAAACCCGTACCCTTTGCGCAGCGAGCCTTTGTCGGCGACCACCATGATCGGTAGCCCGCGGGCGACCGCATTGAACAACGTGGGGCTTGGGGCCCCGCTGGCGATGTCCAGCCGCCCCGAACCCAGGAGCGCCATCTGGTCGGCCCCCACCCCGAAGCGCTCAAGGGAGAGCTCCAGGCCCTGCTCACGAAAATATCCTTTGTCGAGGGCGATGAAAATCCCGGCGTCGCTCGAGACCGCAAGGTGGCCCATACGGATCGGCGTGGCTGATCGCGCGACCGGCGGAAGCGCGAGCACGGTGAGGGCCAGGGACACCGCGAGCAGGAGGGCCCGCCTCATCAGGAGACCTTCCCTGCCCGGAGCCGGGCTACCAGCCGGCGGAAGTTGCCCTCGTCGATCATCTGCCGGCGCTCAGGCGAAAGGCCGGTCTGATCCAGCGCCGCGATCACCTCGCGGATATACCCGGCGCCGCCTTCGACATCGAACGGTGTGTCGGTCCCGAACAGCACGCGCTCGGTCGGAAAGTACTCGAGCCCGCACCGGACGGCATGGGGTGCGCCGTTGAGGGCCGTGTCGGCGTAGAATCGGGTGAAGTACCATTGAGGCGGATGGGCAAGTTGGACGGGGAGTTGCTCGACCTGCTCCTCCGGGCTTCGCGTGCCGAACTGGTCGTACCCGCCGCTGAGGCGGCCTGAGAAATACGGCGCCATCGCGCCCATGTGGTGGGTGATGATCGCGGCGTCGGGGTAGCGGTCGAACAACCCGGTGAAGACCAGCCTCGCCATGGCGATGGTGGTCTCGTAGGGCCACCCGAAGATCTGCCAGAGGTCGTACCGCGACCTGGCCTCCTCGACGTAATCGGGCACGTCGGCGCCTCGAGCGGGATGGATGAAGATCGGCATATCGCGGCGCGCACCCTCCTCGATCACCTCGAGCGTAGGGGGCTCGTCCAGCGGGCGGCCGGCAACGTTCGAGCAAATCATCACTCCGACGAACGCCGGGTGGCCGGAGAGCCGCTCGAGCTCTCGCACGCTGGCGGCTGGGTTATTCAGTGGAAGGCTGCCGAACGCACCCACGAACCTGTCGGGATGCTCGGCGACGAGCTCCGCCAGCGCATCATTCCCCAGGCGGGCCAGGTCCGGGGTCACATCAGGAGGGCCGAGCCGGTCGATCGGAGGCAGGGACAATGAGAGGACCTGTTTGTAATCGGGAAACCCGTCCATCACTCGGAAGCGCACGCTCAGGTCAAAGAGACACCGGATTCCCTTGACGCGTCTGGACATGAGGAAGCCCGGGATCTGTTGAAGCCGGGCGAAATATCGCTCGGGCAGGATGTGAGCGGCCACGTCGATTCGCATAGGGGGGCGTCTACGGCGGGCCCGCCGGAAAACCCTGCCCGCGATGCGGACCAGGACTTCCAGCGACAGGTTCCGTAGTAAGATACGCTCGGTTCGCAGGACCGCGGCTTCGCTGTGAGCGGATCGCGTTTGTGCAGACGTCCGGCTCGCGAGGCGCCAGCAATGGTGACGGTCTTAGGGACGCACCCCCTCGGGGGGGCACAAGGCCGACCATGGAAAGAACGCGTGCTGGGCCGCGACTGGCGCATGGCTTGGCTCTTCCTCCTGCCCCTCATCGTCATCCTCGTCACCCTCATTGCGTACCCGTTTCTGAGCGGCATCGTGTTGAGCTTGCAGCACAAAGTGATCGGCGGCCCGGCTACCTGGGTGGGCCTGCAAAACTACCGTGCCCTCCTGTTCGGGGATCAATACGGTGCCCTGTTCCGGAAGACGGTCTGGATCTCGCTGCTCTATACCGGGACGGCCGTCGCGGCAAAGCTCTGCCTGGGCATGGGGTCGGCCCTTCTCCTGAACGAGCGGTTCCGGGCCCGGGCGTTGATGCGGGGCATTTTCTTCCTCCCCTGGACCGTCCCCTCTGTCGTCGTGGCGCTCACCTGGCGCTGGGTCTATGACGGCACGCCGAGCGGCCTGCTGAATCTGATCCGTATCCAGATGTTTGGCAGCCAAACCCTGGTCCAGTTTCTCGCGGATCCCCATCTCGCGCTGTGGTCGGTGATCGGGGTCGTCGTCTGGCAGGGAACGCCTTTTTACACCATGATGTTCCTTGCCGGCCTCCAGTCCATCCCCGGTGAGCAGTACGAGGCCGCGGCAATCGACGGCGCGGGGGTGCTTCAGCGATTCCTGTACATCCTGCTCCCCGGACTCGCGTCCACGATCGTCATCACGGTCCTGCTTTCCACGATCTGGACCGCCAACAGCATCAACTTCGTCTACGTGCTCACACGCGGCGGTCCTGTGAACGCCACGATGACGTTTCCGATGTTCGCCTACGACATCGGCATTGCCGGTGCCCGCCAACTCGGCATGGCCGCAGCGGTGTCCGTGATCTTTTTCCCCCTGTTCGTCGTCCTCATTTACTTCCTAACACGGCGCATGCTCGCGCCGGAGGCCCAGGCATGACGCGGAGACCCGCGCCACCGCCCGGCGCTGCGCGCGTGTCCCGGAGCCTGCGGAGCGGCCTGCGTAGGGCCGTGCTCATCGGCGGCCTAGCGATGTTCACCGTCTGGACGCTCTTTCCGTTCATGTGGGTCCTGGAGACATCGTTGAAGCCCAATAGAGACATCTTCGTGGAGGTCAGCCTCGTCCCACGGCACGTCAGCCTGCAGCACTACGTCGCGCTATTCCACCAGAGCGAATTCCTCGCCTATTTCAGGAACAGCGCAATCGTTGCAGTGTCCACAACGATCGTCGCCATGATCGTTGGCGTCCTCGCAGCGTATGCGATCACGAGACTCTCGTTTCGCGGACGAGCCTTCGTCGCCAACGCGACCATCGTCACCTATCTGGCCCCGCCGGCCCTCCTCTTCATCCCCCTCTTCCAGGTCGCGTACCAGTTCCGCCTCACCGATAAAGCGCTTGGCCTGATCCCGATCTACCTGATCTTCTCAGCCCCATTCTGTACGTGGCTCGCCATCACGTACTTTCGCACCATCCCTGCCGAGATGGAAGATGCCGCCCTCGTCGACGGCGCGACCCGCCTGCGCTCTCTGCTCTCCGTCTTCCTCCCGCTCTCACTCCCCGCGCTGGCGGTCATCGCGCTCTTCGCGTTCACCAATGCCTGGAACGAGTTCCTCTTCGCGCTCCTGCTCATCGCGAGGGACTCCCAAAAGACGATCCCGGTTGGACTGGCACAGTTTATCATCGGCGACGTATTCCAATGGGGTCCCTTGATGGCGGCCGTCCTCGTGGCGTCACTGCCGCCCGTTCTCATCTACACGCTGGCCCAGCGGTGGGTGGTGGCCGGCCTCGCCGCCGGAGCGACCAAGAGCTAAACGGGGACCGCGCTCGGGTCCTCGGGTGATCTCGGGGTTCCATAGAAGATGAGGAGGGGTGGAGCGTATGCGAATTGATCCGCGCCATCGGCTTACCCGACGCGCTTTCGTGAAGGGAACGGCCGCGCTGTCGGCGGCGACCGCGTTCGACCTGATCGAGGCGCCGCCCGCTCCGCTGTCCGCACAGGGGAAGTTCAGCGGCAAGCTGGCGGCGTGGGGCGTGGTCTCGTTCACCAAGGATGGGGATGCGCTCTTGGGGCAGCAGATGGCCGAGTGGGGCCGGCAGCACAACGTCCAGGTCGAGTACTCGCCGCTGCCCGGCTCGGACTACTTCGCCAAAGTGGCGGCCGCGGTCGAAGCAGGGGCGCTGCCGGATGTGGTTATGATGCTGCAGGAACAGACGATCTTCTACGCAACCCAGGGCAAGCTCGTGGATCTCACCGATGTGTACAGTGACATCAAGTCGCGCGCGGGCGGCATCTACAAAGGGCTGCTGCCGTATGTGACGGTCGACGGCAAGATCTTTGCTATCCCAATGGAAGCCGACGTCACCGTCATGTACGCGCGCCTCGACCTCTGCGAGAAGGCGACGGGGAAGCGCCAGCCACCCGCAACCCTCGACGAACTCGAGGAAATCGCGCGGAAGGTCCAGACGCCACCCACCCTGTACGGCATCGGTCTGCCGATCGGCCGCACACCCGATACTGTTGGCAACCTGACGCTCATGATCTACGCGGATGGCGGGACGCTCGTCGATGGCCACGGGCGCCCCCACCTCATCAACGCGGGCGTGATTTCCGCGCTCACCCGGGCCAGGCGGTGGTGGGTGGACAAACTGATCCAGCCCGACTCACCATCGGCCGACGATGCGTGGAACAACAACGCCTACCAGTCGCACCGGGCGGCGTTCGTGTTTAACCCGGCATCGATTTTCGCGTGGCTCGAGAAGAACGACCCGGATCTTCTTAAGATGACGGCCCAGGCGCCCTTCCCAAAGGGGAAAGCAGGGGTGTCCGCTCAAGGCGCCGGGACCTGGGCGTGGGCGATCTCCGCGACCAGCAAGAACGTCGCCGCCGCCAAGACGTTGATCAAAGACATCATGGAGCCGAAGGCCCTCGAAGCGGTGTACGAAAAGGTCGGCGGCCGATGGTACCCTGTCTACAAGGACCTGAGCCAAGCGGAGTTCTGGAAGAAGCGCCCATTCTTCGATCAGTTCCCCGATATCATCGAACACGCGAGGCCGAATTGGTATCCTGCGCCGCCGACCCCGCAGCTTCTGACCCAGCTCAGCGCGGTGTCGCAGAAGTTCATCCTCGCCGACATGGTGCAGGACGTCTGCTTGAACGGCAAATCCCCCGAGGCGGCGGCCAAAGCAGCGCAAGTCAGGATGGAACAGGCATTCCAGGAGGCGATTCGGAAGTAGGCGCTGCGCGCGCCCACGCGCGCAGGGGGGAGGCCAAGGCGATGAAGCTGGCACTGATCCTGCCACCGTATCCCAACGAGCGGTGGACGCTGGCCAGACAACTCGGCGTCACCCATGCGGTGACGCAGTTGGCCAATGCCGAGCCAAACCTCCGCCCCTGGGACTTCATGCCGGTGCTGCACATGCGGCAGCGGTTCGAGGACGCAGGCATCACGGCCGCGGTGATCGAGTCATCCCCTCCGATGAACAACGCCCGGTTGGGGCGGCCGGAGCGGGACCGCGAGATCGACGACTTCTGCACGCTCGTCACGAACATGGGCGCGGTGGGCATCCCGGTCTTGTGCTGGAATTGGATGGCGGTGTTCGGCTGGACGCGCACGTCGACCACCACGCCGGCGCGCGGCGGGGCGCTGGTGACGAGTTACGACCACTCGCTCATGGAGCGCGCGCCCTTGACCGACGCGGGACGGGTGGCCGAGGAGCCGCTGTGGGAGAACCTGGCGTACTTCCTCGAGCGGGTCGTGCCCGTCGCCGAAGAGGCCGGCGTGAAACTCGCCCTGCACCCCGACGATCCTCCGATCTCACCCATCAGGGGAGTGGCCAGGATCCTTCGCACCCCCGAGGCCATGGAGCGCGCCGTGCGGCTGGTGGACTCCCCGCATAGCGGCATCACGTTTTGCCAGGGCACGTTCTCAACCATGGGGGTGGATATCCCGGCGACGATCCGTCGGTTCGGTGCCCTCGGGAAGACGCACTTTGTTCATTTTCGGGACGTCCGTGGGACGCCCGAACGCTTCGTGGAGACCTTCCACGACGATGGCCAGACGGACATGTATGCGGCGATGCGAGCGCACCGGGAGACCGGGTTTGACGGCGTGCTGCGGCCGGACCACGTCCCCACGATGGCGGGTGAATCGAACGAACGGCCCGGGTATGAAATGCTGGGCCGGCTGTATGCGATCGGCTACATGAGGGGGCTGCTCGAGGGCGTCACCCACGAGCCGCGATAAGCGCTGCGACGGTCGTCGTGTGGGGGCGGCACCCTACGTCCGCCCGGCCCGCCACCGCCGGAAGTCCTCTTCAATCTCCTCCGTCCAGTCGCGGTCGATCACCAGCGCGCTGTAGCGCCCTTCGGCCAGGCGCTGCTTGCTGAAGGTGTCGCGCAGCCCGATGTCTTCAGCACTGGTCGCCACCTCTTCGGCGAGGTGGGGCGGGATGAAGATGACGCCGGTCTCGGTGCCGAGCACCACGTCGCCCGGCAGCGCGGTGGCCCCCCCGATTCGCACCGGGACATTGACCCCCACGAGCGTGCACTCCCTGAGGAAAGAGGGGTGCACGCCGCGGCAGAAGATCTGAAGCGGCGAGATGTGCTTGATGCCGTCATAGTCGCGGATCGTCCCCTCGATCACGGCGCCGGCGCCGGTGCGGCGGCTGATGGTGGTGGCCAGGTTGTCACCGACCAACGGGCCGTCCTCGACCTTGCCAAACATATCGGCCACCATCACGTCGCCCGGGAGCAGGTTGTCGATGACCCACGAATTCTGACCGCCCGAACTGTGCCGGTCGCCCGCCGGCTTGCCGGACGCGGTGATCACCACCTGATCGAGATCCGGCCGGAAGGGCATGAAGATTGCGGTCACCGCCCTCCCCACCAGCACCCGCCCGGGGTGCGACTGGAACCAGCCGCCCTCGAACTGGTGGGTGTACCCGTGCAGGCCCAGGGTTCTCCAGACCTGTTCGGTGGCCGCCTTCGAGATTCGTTCCAGCAACGCATCGGGCACCCCGGGCCGGCCGTCGGGCAGCCGGTCGAAGGGGTTGAGCGGGGTCATCGACCGGACGGTTTCGGGACTTGCGAAGACCTGCATCGGGCTCGCTCCTGAAAGCGTATCCTATGCCGGCTTGATGTTCTGGTTCAGGCGAAAGAAGTTGCCCGGATCGTACTTGTTCTTCAGCGCGACCAACCGCTGTGTGATCAGTGATTCAATATTCTCGCCGGCGGTGGACGAAACCCCTCAATCGACCATAGAGTCTCAACGCCGGAACGCCGCGCTATGTCCACCACCGATAGCGGGAAGGGTTGGTAAAGACGGTGGGATATTCGCCCTCCCGCTCACAGCGGGCTGCGGCCCGCGCCAGCGCATCCGCGTCGAGCTCGACCCCGAGCCCTGGCGCCGTGGGCACGGTGATGCGACCGTTCCTGATCGGGAGCGGTCCGCCCGTGACCACGTCCTCTGCGTGGAACCAATGGGTCACGTCTATGGGATAACTCAAATGTGCGCAGCCGGCGGCGAGGTGCAGCCGCGCGGCGGTGGCGATGCCGAGCTCGTGCGAACTGTGGAGACCGAACCCCCAGTTCAGCCCCTCGCAGAGGGCGCCCAGCTTTCGCGTCGGCCAGATGCCGCCCCAGATTCGAGGATCCCCTAGGATGACATCGACGGCCTGGGCGCGGAAGGCGACCGGCACCTCGTCGAAGTTGCGCACGCACATGTTCGTGGCAAGGGGAATGGCCACGCTGGCCCGCACCCGCTGCATCCCTTCGATGCCCCAGGTCGGATCCTCCATCCACTCCAGGTCGAGGTCCAGCACCTGGTGCCCGATCCGGATGCTCTCCTCCGGAGACCACACCCCGTTCGGGTCAATGCGAATCGCGAGGTCGGCGCCGAACCGGCGCCGCAGCGCGCGCAACGCCGGAATCTCGGACCCGGGACGGTAGACCCCCGCTTTCACCTTCACCGCCCCGAAGCCGTACCGGGACACGACGTCATCCGCCAGCGCGACCGTCGCGGAGGCGAAATCGGTCTCGCGCTCCTCGTGCGTGAAAAGCGGCGCGCAGACGGGGACCTCCCCCCGGTACCGGCCGCCCCACAGGTCGCTGATCGGACGGCCGAGCGTCTTGCCGATGATGTCCCAGATCGCCATCTCAATCGCGGACATGGCGGTTGGGCTCGGACCATAGAGGCCGCGGTGTGACCCCGGCAACCGCTCCAGGATCGCCTCGATCCGAAACGGATCTTCACCCCGCACGCTCTCGAAGGCACGGGTAATGTCGGCCCGCACCGCCTGCCCTCCGGGAGCTTCGCCGAGCCCCTCCACGCCTTCGTCGGTTCTGAGACGGACAATACACTTGGTCGCCCCGCCGGCTTTGGACGAAGCCGAGGAGATCGTCTCCGCGTAGGGGATGTTCACCAGGTCGATCCGCAGATCCGACATCTTCATGGTTCACCCCCCTCTGTGATCGCCAGCGTCCCGGCCTGCGTCACGAAAGCTCCACGACCCGCCCGCGCTCCGCCGAAGCGAGGATGGCCGCCTGGACCTCGACGACGTGGAGCGTGCGCGCGGCCGACGTAGGCGCGGCGAGGTCGCCCGCGGAGATCGCCGACAGGAACGCCCGCAAGGACTCCACGAACGCCCCGGCGAGACGTCCGTGCACCTCATCCGCGGTCCGCGGCCCCGCGAACACGACCGACTCGCTGCGCTCCGGAGTGTACAGGCGTAGCGTCCGGGCGTTGCCATCCAGAAACAGCCCGCCGCGCGCGCTCAGCATCTCCAGCCGCGTGTCCGCCGCGGCCGGGAAGGTCTCCGGAAGGATCCAGGACGAGTGCAGGCTCACGCGGGCGCCGCCGTCCAAAGATAGCAGCGCGTCAATCCCGTCCATGACGCCTTCCTGGGAGAGCGCGCCGCGGTGCGAGGCGGCATACACGCTGCGGACACGCCGGCCGGTCCAGTGGAGGATAAGGTCGATATCGTGGCTCGACATGAAGTGGATCGGCGTGGTGCGGGCCGCCCACCCCGCGATCATCCGTCCCGGGACCCAGGCGGCGTCCCACCGGTGGGATTCGACAAACGCGACGTCCCCGAGGGCGCCGCCGGCGAGCAACGCTTCGATGCGGCGGTGCTCGGGGAGCCAGCGCTGACTGTAGTTGACCATGAGCACCCTGCGCACGTCGCCGGCCTTCGCGACCAGCAGCCGCGCTTCGTCTGGGTCGATGGTCAGGGGCTTCTCCACCATCACGTGCGCCCCGGCGTCGAGGCAGACGGTCACCGGGACGCAGTGGACGTGATCCGGGGTGGCCACCGACACCGCCTCCACGCCCGCCTCGAGCATCTCGCCGAGATCCGTGAAGGCCCTCGCGCCAAAGCGGGCCGCGACCTCCTCGGCGCGCCGGCGATCCAGGTCGCACACGGCGACCAGATGGCACTCCGGCAGTTCGCTGTACGCACGGGCATGCCGGGCGCCGAGCAGGCCCGCGCCCACGACTCCGACCTTGAGCGTCACGCCTTGATCGCTCCCTGCGTGATGCCGGCCATCATGTACCGCTGCGTCCGCAGGAAGAGGACCGCCGGGACCAGGGTGATGACGAACGCGGTGGCCATGAGCGCCGACCACTCCACGAAATACTCGCCCATGTAGGTGACCAGCCCGACCGTGGCCACCCATTTCGTTTCGGTGCTCAGGAAGGTGCTGGCGAAGAAAAATTCGTTCCATCCCAGCATAAACGCGAAGGTCGCGGCGGCGACCACCCCGGGGGCGGCCGTTGGCAGAATGACACGATAGAGGGCCTGCAGGCGCGTACAGCCGTCGGTCTGCGCGGCCTCGTCCAGATCGCGAGGGACGCCATCGAAAAATCCTTTGAGCATCCATAGGCACATCGGAATGGTAAATGTGGTGGTCGCGATGACGATGCCGCTGAGCGTGTTGATCAGATGCAGCGCGCGAAACAGGATGTAGAAGGGAATCGTCAGCACGGTCACCGGGATCATCTGGCCCACCAGGATCGTGAAACCCGCCGCGTCGGTGCCGCGTGTCCTGAATCGCGACATCCCGTACGCGGCATGGACACTGAGCAGGATGGAGCAGACCATCGTCCCGACCGCGACCACGAGGCTGTTCACCAGCCAATGCGCCAACGGGTTGACCACGAAAATCCGGATAAAGTTGCCGAGGCTCGGGTGGGCGGGGATAAAGTGCGGCGGGAAATTGAACAGATTCCCGGGCTCCAAGGCGCTCACGACCATCCAGTAGATGGGGAACGCCACGATCGCGCAAAGCAGGGTGACGCCGGCGTAGAGCGTAACCGTTTTGGCCAGACGCACCGTCGGCTACACCTCCGTCACGGACCGCAAGGTCAGTCGATAGTAGGCCACCCCGATGAGCAAGGAGATCGCGAGCACGATGGTCCCGAGGGCGGCCGCGCTTCCGAACTGGAAGTCCGAGAACGCCCGAGTGTAGACGAGGATGCCCAGTGTCTGGGTCGCCCGGGCCGGGCCGCCGCCGGTCAGCGTCCAGATAATGATCACTTGGCCCAGCGACCCGAAGAGCAGCAAGAGCAACAGGATGTTGCGCACGTGCCGCAGGCCCGGCCAGATGATGTGCCGGAACCGGTGCCAGGCGTTGGCCCCGTCCATCCGTGCGGCCTCGAACAGTTCCAGCGGGATCGACTCGATCCCCGCCTGAAGAAACGTGGCCGCGATCGGGTACTGCCACCAGACGGTCGTGGCCAGCACCGCGTAGAGACCCAGGTTGGGCCTCACCAACCACGGCACGCTGGGGGCGGCGATCAGGTGGAGACGCCAGAGGAGATAGTTGGCGGCGCCGTATTGAGCTTGAAGAAGCCACCTCCACACAACAACGGCGGCGACCTGCGGCAGCGCCCAGGGGAGCAAGAGCACGGCCCGCGCGAGGGGCCGTCCGCGGAAGGGCTGGTGCAGCACGAGCGCTGTGAGCAGACCCAAGCCGAATGACCCGGCCACGTTGCCGGCCGTGAACACCGCAGTGACCCGCACGGAGTGCCAGAAGATCCCGTCGGAAAGGAGCGCGGCGTAGTTCCCGAACCCTACGAAGGGCGGGTGCGGGTCGAGTCCCGCCCCGACCTGATAGAAACTGTTCCGAACGGTCACCCAGATCGGGTAGATCAGCACCACGGCCGTCCACAGGAGGGTGGGCGCCATCATCCCG
>Ga0070707_100003377_pt1 | contig 15083 bp, 36 predicted proteins | sample KBSK5502metaG_FD_65468 | JGI IMG/M metagenome (GOLD analysis project Ga0070707, IMG submission 65468) | Corn, switchgrass and miscanthus rhizosphere microbial communities from Kellogg Biological Station, Michigan, USA - KBS K5-50-2 metaG | ecosystem: Host-associated > Plants > Roots >... | reverse complement strand
GCGGCCAGCGCCAAGGTCCCGTGCGAGGGCACCCGGCGCTCCCTGGTCACCGAGATCAACCCCACGGGTGCCTGTGACGCGCTGGTGGCCCCGGGCAACAAGACCGGCCAGTGCCGCGCCTGCTGGCGTGAGGGCCTGGCCAGGAACGGGCACAAGACCGACCCGTTCGAGCAGGCCGCGATGCTGGAGCGCATGGTGCGCAGCTTCGCCCGCCGCTCGGTGGCCGAGGATCCCGGCATCGGCCTGGCCGCCCTGCTGGGGCTGGCCGAGAGGGTCGGGGACCTGGCCGAGACCGTCGGCATGAAGCTGACCGCCGAGCTGGGCAGCTCGAACGTGGCGCGCGAGCTGGGCTGGGACCGCCGCCGCGCCGACAAGCGCTGGGGCCCCGAGGCCCGCGCCCTCAAGGACGGGTGGGACCGGTGACCTTCTACGTGACGATCAGCCCCGCTGCCGGCGGTGAGCCCTGGTACACCAGCTACGACGAGGCGGAGGCTGCCAGCCTTCTGCGCCGGGCCGCCGCGCACGGCTACATGATCGAGCTGACCCCTGGCGGGGGGTTCAACGTCCTGCGGGAGGTTCCCGGCCGCGGCTGCCGCACCATCCGGTGCGAGCCCGCCCGCCGGGCCGGGAACCTGACCGCCACCGTCCAGCGCGACCTGGACCTGATCGCCCTCCGGCCGGGTGCCTCGTGGGAGACCTCCGGCCGGATCAGGGCCGGGCATTTCAGCTCGATCCCGCCGGGCGCCTCTGCGCGGCTGCGCGAGCGCGGGCTGATCACCACCGAGGGGGAGGCCGTGACCGTCAGCCTGCAGGCCCGGCTGGCCCGGCTGCACCAGGACCGGCGGGGCCGCTCGCCGTGGTCCTACAAGCCAACCGCCGGGGAGCTGGCGGGGCTCACGGGCCGGTAGCCGCCGGCCGCGCACTACGGAGAGGCAGGGAGCATGACGATGGAGAAGTACACCGCCGCGCAGGTGGGGCCCTCGGCTGGTGCAGGCCGGCCCCATCTGCGGGCCGTCAGCCCCGGCAATGAGGCCGCGTCCGCTGAGCGGCGGGCGCGGCTGCTGGGCGCGTTCGACCGCCTGGACCCAGCATCGCGGGCGGACCTGCTGGAACTGTGCGAGACGATCTCGGGCAGCCGCGGGGAGATGCGCACCGAGCGCGCTGAGCTGCAGGGGATCATCCGCCGCGTCTTGACCGCGGGCGGGCTGGCGTGAACCGCAAGCGCCGCGAGCTGCTGGACCGGATGCTGGCCTGCCCGCCCGAGCGCGACGACGAGGAGCGCCCCCGGCGCCGCGAGTGGGAGCGGTTCACCAACGGGCGGCCCGGCCTGCGTGTGCGCTGGGCCGATGAACTGCCTACCCCCGAGTGGGTGACCAGGCGCATGTGGCCCGGCGAGACCTACTGGCGGCATGTGTCGGTGACGATGACCAGCGAGACCGCCAAGCCGATCGTGCGGTTCGCGTGGTGCCCGTGGGTGGAGGCCCGCGACACGGACGCGAGCCTGGAGCGGGCCCTGGAGATCCTGGGTGACCCGGCGGGCGCGCTGGAGCGGAAGTCATGAGCCTGCCGCCCGCGCCCACGGTCGAGGCGGCGCTGGGCCAGGGCGCTACCCGGCTGTCGGAGGTGTGCGGGATGACGGGCCTGGAGACAGCCGGCGCGCTAGAGGAGCTGCTGGCCCTGCAGCGAGCCGGGCGGGTGGTCCGCGAGATGGGCCAGGAGTGCTGGTTCTGGTATCTGGCAGGCGGAGGTGCAGGGGCATGAGCAGGCCGCGGGACGCCGACGGGGATCGAGGGCGAGTAGCGGCCACCGGGCCGCAGGAGAGGCCAGCGCGAGGGCTGGCCGCGGAGAGGAGAACCACATGACCACCAACGGCAAGCCCGCCACGGCCACGCCGCACCGCGCGCAGAGGCACTGGTGGGACACCCTGTCGGACCTGGAGTCGCGGCTGATCGCCGCGGCCGTCACGGTCCCCGTGCTCTGCGTGATCTTCATGCTCACGTTCGAGCGGGATCTCGCGCTGACCGCGTGCGCGCTGATGTACGCCTCGGCGCTGTGGCTGGGCGCAGGCGCGCTGATCGCCCGCATCGCCAGGGCCCGCCGGGCGCGCTCGTGAGCGCCGTGCTGGCCCAGGCCCCGGCCGACCCCCGCGGGACCAGCCAGGCTGACCTGGAGGAGGCTATGGTGACCGCGTGGGCGCACCTGGCTGGCACGGCCGCCGACCCGGTGCCGCTGGACGTGGTGGCCGAGGAGCTGGACCGGTTCGTCACAGTGATCCTGGGCCGGCGGCCCGAGCTGCGGCGGATACTGGAGCGCGGCCGGGGGTGGCAGGAGTGAGTACGTTCCTGGTGCCGCCCGGCGGTGTGCGGCTGGTGATCGCATGCAGCGAGGGCACCGTGGCGGAGGTGGAGGGGTACAAGGGCCCCATCCCGCAGGCGGGGCAGTACATCGGCCGCCCCCCATCGCGGGGCGGCGGCGTGATCAACGTCATGTCGGTCGAGACCGTGACGTACCACATCCTGGACCGCGCCCCGGAGGGCGGGTTCACGGCCTCGGCGGACCCGTGGGTGGAGGTGTTCGTCTAGCACCTCGGACACACCTGGAGGAGGTGAGCAGGGCCCGGCCGCGGGAGTGGATGCGGCCGGGCCCTGCGCTATGCGCGGCGGCGCAGGCCCAGGCGCCGCGCGACCGTCTCGACCTGTGGGACGAGGGTGGCCAGCTCCGCACTGCACACGGCCATCTCGGCCCAGTCGCGGCGCCGCCGGGCGGCGCGCTGCTCCGCGAAGATCCGCCGGCACAGGGCCCACAGCTCGGCCTGGCCTGCGGCGCTGGAGTCGGGGTGCATGACCTGCCCGGGGAAAGAGTAGCGGGCCGGCCGATCTGTCGCCCGGCCCCGGCGGGGGGGGGGCCACGGCCGGGCCGGCCGGCCCGCTGCGGAGAGGGCGGCCGGGTGCATGACTACCCTTCCGCCTTGCTGGCAAGCATACACACCGCTGGTGCCGCGCCCGGGGCGGCGCGCCTGTCACTGCCGTGTGCCATAGTGGACCCGCCAGGTCACCCGGGTTACCCGGGAGGCCCGGAACGGAGGGCGCAAGCATGACGGAACAGCCTAAGGTGACCGCGCCGGAGTGCGCCGAGTGCGGCTCGGCCATGGCCGTGGTGCCGCTGCTGATCGGCACCGGCATGCAGTGCACCGCGTGCACCCACTGGTATCCGCTGCCGCTGGAGGCGAGCCGTTGACTGACCAGGTGACCACTGACCGGCCCGGGTTCATCTGCCTGTGGCCCGGCACCCCCGGCGAGTGCCAGGGCTGCGGCGGGTGGACCGGCGCGGAGGGCGGCCCGTTCCCCGGCGACGCCCGGTACTGCTCCGAGGATTGCTACGCCGGCGCCCAGGACCGCGCCGCGCGGGCCCGCGCCCAGGTGGCCTGCTGCCCCGGCTGCGGGTTCGACCGGCAGGAGCATCACCCGAAGTGCACGGCGATCCCTGAGGGGTACTGCCCCGGCGGCGGCGGCCCGGTGTGCGCCTGCGGCGCCTCCTGGCCCCCCGCGTCGCTGGACGCCACGGGCTCCCCCGCGCACCGCCCGCTGAACCCCGGGAGGGCCCGTGCCTGAGGTCACCGTGTCGCACCGTGAGCACTGGGTCCTGGAGATCCGCCCCGGTGTGGCCGACCGCTGGCCCGACCGCCCCCGCCCCTACACCACTTCCGGCCAGGTCTACCGGCCCGGCAAGGTGACGGTTCAGCTAACGCGGGGGGCGCAGCAGCCCTCCATCACGGTCAGCGTGCCGCTGCTGAACAGCAGCGGCACGCCGGGCAAGCGCTCCACGTCCGAGGGGTTCGACCGGTTCAGGGCGCCGCCCCTGTGGCTGGCGGACCTTGTGCGCGAGGCCCGCATCAGCCACGGGCTGACGCCGGACCGTACGGACGCGGGCTGGTGAGCGCCGTGCGGCTGGCCCCGGCCTCGCTGGAGCACACCGACCGGGAGCGCTGGCTGGCGCTGCGCCGCGAGGGGCTCGGCGGGTCGGACGCGCCCTGCGTGATGGGCATGGATGACTCCCGGTCCCCGTGGCAGGTGTGGGTCGAGAAGGTCACCGGCCGGTCCCGGCAGTTCACCGAGGAGCAGCAGGAGGCCATGGACTGGGGTCACGAGGTCGAGGCGCTGATCGCCCGGCGGTGGGCCCGGCGGCACGCCATCCCCGGGCGGATGGCCCGGTGCGGGATGCTGGCCGACACCCGCCGGCCCTGGCTGCGGGTCAACCTGGACCGGCGGGTGAGCAACTGCGGGCTGGGCCGCGGCCCGTGCATCCTGGAGTGCAAGCACCGCACCGCCTGGCAGTCGGCCCGCTGGTCGCGCACGGGCGACGCCGAGCAGGTCCCCGACGGGCCCGCGATCCAGGTGCAGCACGGGCTGCTGATCACCGGCTACTCCCACGGCCACCTGCTCGCGCAGATCGGCCACCAGCTCCGCGAGTACCTGATCCCGGCCGACCCGCGGCTGCAGAAGATCATGGCCGAGGAGCTGGGCGACTTCTGGCACGGCCACGTGGTGCCGCGGGTGCCGCCGCCCGTGGACGCCTCGGAGGAGTCTGGCCGGATCCTGGCGCGCATGTTCGAGCCCGCGGCTGGCGCGGTGATGCTGGCGACCCCGGACCTGGACATGCGCCAGGGCATGATGCGGCTGCACGCCGAGCAGGCGCAGCACCACGCTGAGATCGCCCGCCGGCACGCCAACGAGATCCGCCAGGCGATGGGCACCGCCGAGGTGCTGGCGGACCCGGAGACCGGTGCCCCGCTGGTTACCTGGAAGCGCAACGGGAACTTCCGCGCATCCGACTTCGCGGCCGACTGGCCGCAGGTGGCCGGGACCTACTCCCGGTCCGCCACCCGGATCGACACCGACGCGCTCGCGGCGGCCGACCCCGACCTGTACGGCAGATACCGGGCCCGCGTGTTCCGTGTGGTCCCGCTCAAGGACACCGAGGAGACCTGATGGCAGGAAGCAGCGGGGGCAGCCGCGCGGAACGGGCCGGGCAGAAGGCCGACGCGCGCAAGAAGGCTGCCGGCACGGAAGTGGCCGAGACCCAGGGCGCGGCCAGCGTGGCCGTGGTCGAGGCCGACGCGACGGTGGCCAGGTCGATCCTGGCCCCGATGATGAGCCAGCTTGAGCTGCAGCTCGCGCGGCAGATCCCGATCCAGGCGTTCACCCGCACGGCGCTGACGATGCTGATGGACGAGAAGTCCGGCCCGGCGCTGATGAACTGCGACCGGCCCACCCTGTACAAGGCCCTGCTGGACGCCGCCCGGTTCGGGCTGATGCCCGGCACCGACGAATGCGCGATCGTCGCCTACGGCACGACCGCGACGTTCGTCCCGCAGTACCAGGGCTTCGTGAAGATGTTCTACAACACCGGCCAGGTCGCGGCCGTGGTGGCGAAGATCATCTACAAGAAGGATGAATGGGGCGAGGAGTACGGTGACGGCCGCGGCTTCTACCACCGGCCGCTGCGGTTCACCGAGGATGGCGAGGATGTGCCCCGCGCCCGGCTGGACATCAACGGGAACCCCGCCCCGGGCCTCGGGGACGACAACCCGCCGATCCTGGCCTACTGCTTCATCCGGTTTAAGGATGGCAGCCGGACCGAGGTCGAGATCGTCTCCAAGCAGGATGCGGTCGAGGTCCGCGACCACCGCTCGCGTTCCTACGCCAACGCCGAGAAGTCCTGGTACGGCAGGCCGCCCAAGCGCAACTCGACCTGGCACACCGACTTCCTGGCCATGTGGCTCAAGACCGCCGTGCGCCGGGCGGCGAGGTACGCGCCCAAGTCGCCGGAGATCCTGGACCTGATCCTGGCTGACAACACAGGCGACGGGCTGCTGCCCGGCCGCCCGGTGCCGCCTCCTTTCACCCCCGGCGGCCCGGCCGCCGCGTGGCCCGGTGACGTGGAGCACGGTAACGGATCAGTCATCCCGGGTACGGCCGAGCCGGCTGACGGGGAGAATGGCGGAGCCGCCCCGGCGGGCACCGCCCCGGCGGGCACCGCCCCGGCGGGCACCGCCCCGGCGGGCACCGCAGGCGCCGGCTCATGGGACCCTGCATGGGGGCCTGAGGAGCGCAGGTGACCGCCAGCCCTGGGGGGGATTCCCTTACCCACCCCCAGGGGGCAGCAGTGGCGTACAGCGACGAGCAGATAGCGCGTGCCGTGCATGAGGTCAACGGCGTGCTGCAGGGCATCAACGGCGAGGCGCACCGGCAGCCGCCCTGGGCGGATCTGGCCGAGGCCGGGCGCCAGCAGGTGCGCGACCTGGTGCGGCTGTACCGCAACGGCGGCACGCCGCGCCAGGCGCACGAGCACTGGCGCAGCGCGATGGAATCCGCCGGATGGCGGTGGGGCCCGGCCCGGACCGAGGGCGCCCACCCGAACCTGGTCCCGTTCGAGGAGCTGCCGTTCGCGCAGCGGGTTAAGGACCGGATGTCCCAGCAGGTGGTCATGGTGATGGTGCTGGGTGACCGGCTGTGACCAGTGGCGGCCCGGCGGGCCTGATTGAGCTGCGCGAGATCATCCGCCAGTTCCAGCGCAGCGGCCACAGCACCGCCCGGCTGGTCCTGCGGTGCCATCCGCTGGCAGCCCGGCTGCTGCGCACCGGGGCCCCGGATCTTGTCCCCGCGCCGGGGACAGGGCCGGGGTCCGGGGAGATCACCCGGCGGCTGGAGATCGAGATCCGCCGTGACTACGCCGAGGGCGGCTGGCGGCTGCTGGAGGGCGGCGAGGAGATCACTGCCGGCACAGTCGGGCCGGCAGTTCAGGGCGGCGAGGAGGAGGCAGGGTGAGGATCGACTGGTGGGCGGTGGCCGTGGTGTGGGCGGCCTGCGCGGTGGTGCTGGCAGCCAGCGTGCAGTCATGGCGGTGGACCCGGCGGGCCCGGGAGAACTCGGACGCGGCGGTCTCCGCCTGGCAGCAGTCCGCGACCCTGGCCGGGCTGACCCTCAAGATGTGCCAGGCCCTCCCGCTGACCGAGGCCGAACAGCAGCTCTACGACGAGCTGACCGAGCTGGAGGCCGCTCGTGGCGGCTGAGGAGTGCAAGCACGAGCTGCCGCCGGACCAGTGCGGGCTGTGCCGGCCACGGGCCCGCACGCACCGCTCGGCGGCTCCCCCCGGCGCAGTGGACGCCCAGTACCCCGGTGAGTGCACCGCCGAGTGCGGGCATCGGATCCGGCCCGGGGACCCGATCATCCCCGACCCGGCGGGGGATGGCTGGATGCACCGGGAGTGCTGGTGAGCACCCCGGCGGCGGAGCGCTGGCAGCGGGCCGCGGTCGAGGGACTGCCCCTCGACCCCGCCCGCGAGATGATCATGTACATGGACCACCACGTGTACGTGGCGTGCACGAGGGCCCAGGCCGCCCCGATCTGGCCGGTGCCCGACCCGCCGCCGCGCGGGAAGTGGGGCCACGCCGAGGCGGTCGTGCGGCACGACTTCCCGCCCGGCGGCTGGGTGCTGTGCCACACCGGCGGCGAGCCGATCTCCGGCGGGGTGCTGACCCCCGGCCAGCTCGCGGCGTTCGCTGAGCCCGCGGACCCGTTCGAGCTGCTGGGGGCCTACGACCTGTGACCCCCTACGAGGCCGAGATCCGCGAGTCCAGCCGGCTGGAGCGCGAGGGCTGGACCTGGCGCGAGGCCCAGGGCCTGTCCGCCGAGTGGCGGAACCCGCGCTACCAGATCTGGTGGCGGTGCACCCAGGCCAGTGACCGGCGGTTCGCTGAGCTGATGGCTGACCTGATCAGCGGGCCCGAGTACGTGGCCGGCGAGGAGGCGTACTGGGGGAGGTGCGCGGACCTGTGAGCGGCAGCCCGAACGACCCGATCTACATCCGCGACGGTTACCGCTGCGCCTACCAGGTGCCCGGCGTCTGCTCCGGCCGGGCTGACGGCGCCGACCACCGTATCCACGGCGACCGTTCCGACCGCCGCCCGTCCAACCTGATCAGCGCGTGCGGGTCGGGCACGACCGGCTGCCATGGGTGGAAGGAGGCCCACCCGGCCGCCGCGGGCGCGTGGGGATGGACGGTCAGCCGGCACGGCGACCGGGACACCTCACGGGTCCCGGCGCACCTGGACCACCCGGTGTACGGGCAGGGCTGGTACGCGCTGGATGACGAGGGCGGGATCAGTCGGCTGCACGCGGCACCCGGCGGCGGGGGCCTGCTGGACAGTGAGGGCCGCGAGTACGCGTGGCCGAGGTGGGAGGGGCAGTGAATCCCGGTACGGTGACCCTCGTGGTCAAGAGCTTCCCCGCGCAACTGCACCGCGCGCTTAAAGTCCAGGCCGCCCACGATGACGAGCAGATGCGCGAGATCGTGCAGGAGGCCCTGGAGCGGGAGCTGGCCCGCCGGGCCGGGCCAGACGGGGGCAGCGGTGGACGGTGACGAGCACCAGGACATCGAGGGCCGCGTTCCCGCGTGGCGCGAGCGCGAGGTGGCCGAGATCAGGGCCATGCTGGACCAGCTCACCCAGGCGCAAGGGCTGGCCCGGGGGGTGAGCACCTACCTCGCGGGGCTGCCCGCGCCGGCCGGGACACTGCCGCGCAGCCACCTGGGCGCCGCCCCGGGCCGGTGGATGAACAGCTTCCCGCAGATGCACGAGTGCGTGTCCCCGCCGATCGAGCCCGGCTCGGTCGCGGTGTGCGGGTCCTGCCGCACCCAGCGGGTGCGCGACCAGCTCGGCCAGGTGGTGATCTACCCGTACGAGCAGGAGACGGTGCGGGCGCTGGCTGACGAGCGGTTCCGGGCCGAGGAGCGGTGGCGCGCCGCACAGGCCAGCGGGGAGGTCACCGTGCTGGGGGACCCCCCCGAACCGCTGGCGATCGAAGCCGGCCCCGCCGAGGGGAGCCCCGGGTGGTGGGCGGCGGCCACCAGGGAGGACCTGGAGCCGGGCTGGTGGGGCCAGCCCGACCTGCCCGAGCCTGCCCGCGGGCAGGTGTGCGCGGAGTGCCGCATGCCCTGGCCGCCGCCGGGCGGCTCGGGGCTGTGCCGGTACTGCCACCTGGCCCGCGAGGAGCTGTGCCCGCCAGCCCCCGGGGAGAAGATGGCCGCGGGCGTCGTCGTCCCGTGGCCCGGCGAGTTCGCCAGCCGGGCGCCAGCGGCCCCGCGGCGGAGAGGCCGCTGGCAGGCGGCCCGGCGCCCGGCTGGCGGGGTGTTCCTGCCCGTGTACCTGATCGCATGCGCGCTGGTCCAGGGCCCCGGATCGCCGGGGTTCTTCCTGTTCCTGGGGCTGTTCATGGCCCTGATGTCCTACAGGGCGCTTAGGAAGTAGCGCGCCCCCCGCCCACCGCGTACACTGGTGTGCGGAGAGGGAGGTACGCATGACGAACACAACAGGCACCCCTGCCCTGGACGGGGCCGCCAAGGCCGTGGTGGTCCGCTGGATCCGCTCGACCGCCGACGCATACCGCCGCGACGCCGAGATACTGGAGCGCGACGGTGACCCGGAGCTGGCCGCGCTCGTGCCCCAGTTCCGCAGCTTCTCGGACTTCCTGCGCGACGAGGCGTACAAGTTCGACGCGCACGGGCCGCTGCCGGTGCTGGACCCCCGCGTCCGCTCGCACGAGATCTCCGGCGCCGCCCGGTGCCCGGACTACCCCGAGGGCTGCGGCGAGCGGGCCCGGTACGAGGCGCCCGCCGGCCGCAAGGGCACCGTCGTGGTCTACCACCGCGACGGCTGCGCGGTGAAAGCCGCGCTGACCGCCGAGCTGCGCCAGGCGGAATGGGGGGACCGGGCATGAGCGGCCCCGTCGCCGCAGCCGCCTACACCGGCTCGGTCTACAGGACCCTGGCCGACTTCTACGCCGCCCGGCCCGAGCGCAAGCTCTCGCCCGAGGCCGATTACGGCGTGCACTGGACCGGCCCCGGGCCGCTCAGCGCGCCGTGGCGCGTGTCCTACGTCCAGGGCACGGGCGAGATCTACGCCACCCAGGGCGACCGCCGGACCGAGGTACTGGGCTGGGTGCAGCCCGACCCCGACCACCGGTTCGGGCCCGGCGGGGACCCGCACGGCCCGGCCTACTACGGGACCCTGGACCGGGTCCTGGCCGGCTGGGCGGAGCTGGGCCGCGGCGAGCGCAAGCTGTCCTGGGTGCGGCTCCGCCTGGAGTCCTACCTGCGCGAGGCGAGCTGATGGGCGGCACGAGACCCCGCGGGCCGCAGCCAGGCTGGCGGCCGACCACGGCGCGGGCGCAGGGCATCCTCGCGGATGTCCTGGCCCGCTACGCCCAGCACAACCGCGAGGGCACCCTGCCGCGCGGCGCCCGCGGCATCTTCTACGACCTGCGGCCCGGCGGCATGGGCAACGGGGTCACCTACCGCAAGCCCGACAGCGCGCACCCGCTGTCCAGCTTCGACAAGATGACCGCGCACCCCGCGGCCGTGCAGGAGATCGTGGTCATGGCCCGGCGGGCCGGGCTGATCCCCGAGGAGTGGGTGGCCGACACCCGCGCGCCGGACCCGATCCGCCCCTACTTCAACGGCTCGGCGGCCGAGGTGGCCGACTCGATCGCGGACTGGGCCTCGACCGCGGCCGGCTCGTTCAGCATGGACCCGCAGGGATTCCAGCACCAGTACGTGGAGCTGTGGTGCGAAGCCGCGGACCTGGGCCCGCGCATCGCGCAGACCGCCGAGCCCTACGGCGTGCCGGTGTACTCCGGCGGCGGGTTCGACGGGCTCAAGGGCAAGCGCCGCGCGGCCGAGCGGGCCGCGTCACGGCTGCCGCTGCCCACGGTCATCCTGCACATCGGGGACCGCGACCCGCACGGCGAGGGCATCATGACCGCGCTGGCCGAGGATGTCACCGCCTGGTGGGCCGCCGACCCGGGCACCGGCCGCGAGGTACGCCGCCTGGGGGCTGAGGATGGGCTGGGCCGGGAGGAGGCCGTGGAGGCGGTCCTGGCCAAGCTGGACATCCGGCGGCTGGCGCTGACCTACGAGCAGGCCGAGGAGCTGGGCCTGCTGGACGCCGACGGCAAGGCCGAAGCGGACTCGATCCCGGTGCAGACCCTTGACCAGATGGTCCGCGACGCGCTGGACGAGCTGTTCCGGGACGACATGACCGCCGAGTACCTGGCCGAGGAGGCCCGCCAGCGGGCCGGGCTCCCGGCGCTGATCCGCGACGGGCTGGCCGGCGTGCTCGGCGGCGATGACGAGGAGGGGTGACCGTGCGGCGATGGCAGAAGTTCGCGCTGCTCCTGGTGGCCGTGGCCATCGCCTCAGCCGTGGTGACCGGGGCGATCGGCGAGCTGGCCGGCCCCGCCGCGCAGCTCGCGGCGACCCCGGTGATCGTGGTGGCCGGGTACTGGGCGGGGTCGCTGGCGGCGCGGAGGTGGGGACTGTGATCATGTCCTACACGTCGGTGAAGGGTGACATGGTGATGGCCGACCTGGCCCACGTCACGCGGCGGCAGGAGCGGTTCCTGATGGGCGACGCCCAGCCTGCCGACAAGCTGACGGTGGCGCGGACCCTGGCGGCGATGGCGGTCACGGAGCGGCGGCTGCTGGCCATGGCCAGCCCCGCGCAGCGGGCGATCGGCTGGGGCTCGTGGGTGTGGATGCGGTTCGAGCCGCGGCCGGGATGGCTGTCCGGGGCGGACCGGGCAGTGACGATCTACGGCTACATCTTCACCCAGTCCGAGCTGGAGCGCCGCGAGCGCGAGGCGCTGGCCAGGCTGATGGAGCTGGGCCACGCCGGGCAGGACCCTGCGGATACGGTCGCGGCCTGCTGTGAGTCGCACCGGCTGGGCTGGCGCTACGGCTCCTGGTACAGCGAGATCGAGCCTGAGGGGGAGCCGGGGGAGAACCACGTGGCCATGCTGAGCCGGCTGAGCCGGGTGCAGTTCGAGGCCGCCCGCGCCGCGGGATGGCCAGAGGAGCCGCCGCGGGCGTAAGGCGCGGCGGGCGGAGGGAGAGGCAAGCATGACGGCGACCATCGCGGAGCGGGCGGCACCGCAGACCGGGGCGCAGGCCGCCGCGGCGGCGGCCGGGCGGCGGGCCGGCCAGGCCGCCTCGGCGCGCCGGTTTGAGAACCGGGTGCGCGAGTGGGTGTTCCTGCGGTACGTGTGCGGGCTGCCCGAGAAGGGCGCGCGGGAGCGGCTGCGCTGCGGCGAGCGGCAGATCTACCGGTACACCAGCCACCTGCGGGAGCACCCGGAGCTGCTGGCCGACGAACTGTCCCACTACTTTGGCCCCGAGTCAGTGGCGGGGGTGATCGCCCAGGAGTGCCCCTGACCTGACCACGGAGCAGAGCAGACCGACTGAACGGAGATCATCACGATGGCTATCGAGATTGCGCTGACCGGCACCAGGGCCGACCTGATCGAGCACCTGCAGGCCAAGGCCACCGAGCACAAGGTGGCGGCCAGGTCGATGAGCAAGGATGCCGCGGCCAAGCAGCTCGGCATCGCCGAGGGCCTGGAGGAGGCCGCGTCCGACCTGGGGCGCTGGGTGGACAGCGCCCAGCCCCAGCCGGCTAACGGCCAGCGGCCCCGGGAGTACGCGGGGATCTCCCCGCCCGAGTAGCGGCCCCCTGCGCAGGAAGCCCGCGTACCCGTGCACGGTCACGGTGCGCGGGCTTCCTGCTGCCCGGGGGAAATTAGCTGTCCCCGCAGGGGGGACAGGGCCCCCACCACACGGTACATTGGTGTATACTGTGGATGTAAGGGAAGGGGGACCGTCCCCCTCCCGGGAAGGGGTGGTGGAGATGTTCGTCTCCGTGGCCGGCTGGGTCCCCTGGTTCGTCGGCGGGGGCGGCGCTGCCGCCGTTGCCGCCGTGTTCGCGGCGGCCAAGGCCGACACCGCCCGTTCCGCCCGCCAGGGCGCGCAGTGGCGCGCCGAGGTCCGCGCCCGCGCTGCGCGCCCGGGGTACTCCGCCGGGCCCGGCGCCGCGGGCAGTTGGCCCGCCGCCGTGAGGGCCTGATGGCGGTCACCCAGGCCGCCGTCATCCTGGCCGCGCTGCTCGCCCGGCCGCCCAGGCAAGACGACACCGCCGGCCAGGCGGAGAGGGAGGACGATCGATGACCGTCACCAGGAGGGCCCGGCGCATAGCGGACACCTTCGCTGACTTTGACGCCCAGTACGGGGCCGAGGTCACCAACGCCCTGAGCAACCAGGCGCGCCACATGGACGAGGCCGCCGCTGATGCCCAGCGCGCGGTGGATGCCGCCGCGGCTGACCCGGAGGTTGCCGCGAAGATGGACGCCTCCGTGGTCACTGTCAACGGCTACCGCCAGATGGCGCAGATGTTCGCGGGGGCCGCCGCCAGCGCGCGGGCCGCCTGCGCCGCGTACGAGAAGCTGCAGGAGGAGGCTGAAGACGATCCCGGGTGGTAGTCACGGCACACGGCGGCCGGCCAGCTCCGCGCTGGCCGGCCGCCGTGTTTGCTCCACTGAGTACATCGATGTATACTGTGGTTGTGGGGCCAAGGGTGGCCCCGGGAAGGGGGTCCGGGGATGACCGTGACGAGGCAGGCCGCCAGCCCGGAGCTGGCCGCGGCGCGAGCCGCGTGGGCGGACCCGTTCCGCGACACCGGGCACGAGGGCCTGGCGGCACTGACCGCCGCGGCCTCCGTCGGGACCGTGGTGGACAGCCAGAACTGGCTGCCCACCCTGACCGTGGCCCAGGAGGGCTGCGACGGCCCGTACCGCTGGGTGCGGCTGACCGGGGATGGCACCCCGGCTGAACCGGGCCAGTGGTGCCGGTGCCAGCCGCCGCCTGATGACTGGGCGTACTACGAGACCTGGCACCCGACCCTGGGGCGCACCGCGCACGGCTGGGTGCACGCGTCGGCCTCGTGCCGCCGCCTGGTCCAGTCCGGTTAGGGGGAGCAATGCCAGGCGGGTTCTGGGACCAGCGCGGGAACTGGATACCGATCGGGCCCCGGCCCGCCGGGCTGGTCCTGCCGTGCCAGTGCGATGCCGTGGTCACCGGGGGCGAGTGCCGCCCCTGGTGCCCCGGGAGAGAGGAGAACCGATGACCTACCGGGACCGGCGCGAGGCCCGCGCCGAGAACTACCGCGAGTGGGCCGCGAAGCGCCAGAAGGCCGCTGAGCCCGTGCTGGCTGAGCGCGAGCGGTATCGCGGTGACCACGCGTTCAACTTCCAGCCCGGCCACATCCCCGAGCGGGCCCGGCTGATCGCCCGCGAGGAGCGCATGTTCCGGTCCCTGGACAAGGCCGAGTCGATGCGGTCCCGCGCCGACGGCATCGAGGCTCAGCTCGCCACGTCCATCTACGATGATGACCCCGACGCGATCGAGCAGCTCCGCGCCCGGATCGGGCGGCTGGAGGCCGAGCGCGACGCGGCCAAGGCCGCCAACGCTGCCTACCGGCGGGAGCACAGGGCCGAGCTGGCCGCGATGACCCCGTATCAGCGAGATCAGGCGGTGCCCTATCCGGGCTACCACTTCCAGAACCTGTCCGGGAACATCACCCGGCAGCGGCAACGGCTGGCCCGGCTGGAGCGGACCGCGAAGGCCCGCGAGGCGGAGCCGCTGGCCCGCGCGGATGGGGTGACCGTCCGCAAGGTCGGCGGCTGGACCGAGGTTCAGTTCGACGCCAAGCCGCCCTATGAGGTCCGCAAGGGCCTGAAAGATCACGGGTTCCGCTGGCGCGCGGGTGCGTGGCGCGGCACCGACGCCACCTACGCGGCGGAGATAGCCGCCGCGGGAGCGGAGGGGAAATGAGCGTGTCGTTCATAAAGGCCAAGCTGGCGTGGGTGCGTAACCCGGGGGTCCCGCCCGGCCAGCCCGCGCCCGGGTCCTACACCTGCCCGTGCGGCACGGTGACCGGCGGGCAGCCGTTCGGCGGGCCAGCGTGGGAGTGCGCCGGCTGCGGGCGCCGGTACGACGGCCGCGGCTGGCTGGTTAGCTCGCGGCCGGCGGGCACCCGGGCCACGTGCTCGGACTGCCTGCTGGGCGCCTCGTGGATCACCGACGAGACGCACCCCGCGGGCGGCTTCTGGCGCGGGGACCGGGACGTGGAGCCGTGCCCGTACGGCGGCAGCGACTTCCACGACTTCCGCTGATCCGCAACCTGTACCCCGTGGCCC
>Ga0070707_100003374_pt1 | contig 15089 bp, 15 predicted proteins | sample KBSK5502metaG_FD_65468 | JGI IMG/M metagenome (GOLD analysis project Ga0070707, IMG submission 65468) | Corn, switchgrass and miscanthus rhizosphere microbial communities from Kellogg Biological Station, Michigan, USA - KBS K5-50-2 metaG | ecosystem: Host-associated > Plants > Roots >... | reverse complement strand
CAAGAGCTAGCGCCGGGAATTCAACTTCGGGATGCTCGAAAGAAACCGAATAGATGTGACCTTCGATGTGATTGACCGCGGCGAGCGGCTTCTGCCTGGAGAAAGCGAGCGCCTTGGCATAGGTGAGGCCAACGAGAAGCGAGCCGATCAAGCCGGGACCTGATGTCGCTGCAATGCCGTCCATGTCGTCGAGATTGAAGCCGGAATCCGTGAAAGCCTGATCGACAATCGGCCCGATCTTCAGCAAATGCTCGCGCGATGCGAGCTCGGGCACGACGCCCCCAAAGGCGGCGTGTGTTTTCACCTGCGAGTAGATCACGTTTGAAAGAATTTCTTTTCCATCGCGCACGATGGCCGCGGCCGTTTCGTCACAGGATGTTTCAATACCGAGGACTAGCATTAAAAACGACTCAACTTTTCGAGGCTCTCTATGTACGGAGGATGCGCGACGCCACGATCGGTGATGATCGCCGTCACGAACGAATTCGGCGTCACATCGAAGGCGGGATTAAAGGCCGACACACCTTCGGGCACGACGCGCATGCCACCGATGTGCGTCACTTCCATCGGATCGCGCTGCTCGATCGGGATGTGCGAGCCATCCGGAATTTTCAGATCCAGCGTGGAGAGCGGGGCTGCAACGTAAAACGGAATGTCGTGTTGCTTCGCCAGGACAGCGACAGTGTAGGTTCCAATTTTGTTTGCGACATCGCCGTTGGCCGCGATGCGGTCGGCTCCCACAATGACAGCATCGATCAGACCCTGACGCATGAATGTGCCGGACATGTTGTCGGAGATCACCCGTACATCAATATCGTCCTTCCACAATTCCCACGCGGTCAGGCGCGCGCCCTGCAGGAACGGCCGCGTCTCGTCTGCCAGCACTCGCAGGCGCTTCCCATGTTCAACTGCGGCGCGAATCACGCCGAGCGCTGTTCCATATCCAGCCGTCGCCAGCGCGCCCGCGTTGCAATGCGTGAGGATCGTGCCCGAATTCGGCAGCAGTTCCTGTCCAAGCCTGCCCATGCGTTTGTTGCCTTCAATATCTTCAGCCTGGATGGCGAGCGCTTCCTGGATCAATCGATCCGCGATCGCGCGTTTGTCTGCGCCGTCCGCTGCGATTTCCTTGAACAACCGGTTCATGCGCTCGATCGCCCAGAAGAGATTGACTGCTGTCGGGCGCGTGGAGGCGAGCGTATTCGTGATCACGTCGAACTCTTCGCGAAGGGCGGCTGCATTTCCGGCTTTCGAGTTGCGGACGCCCAGAGCCACGCCCATCGCGGCCGCCACACCGATGGCCGGAGCGCCTCGCACCACCATGGAGCGGATCGCTTCGGCAACTTCCTGGTACGTTTTGAAGACGGGATATTCCTCGACGGTGGGCAGCTTCCGCTGATCGATCATCTTGACGCCGTCGTCGGTCCATTCGATCGGTCTAATCATTACAGGCTATTCTAGCATCATGAAAGGATGCGTCATTTCCGCGCCCATGACGGGTTCGGGCAAGACGACGGTCACGCTGGGCCTGCTTGCGGCGCTGCGGAAGCGCGGGATTGCGGTGCAGCCGTTCAAGGTTGGGCCGGATTTTATCGATCCGGGTTTGCATGAACTGGCGGCGGGAGTGCCTTCTCATAATCTCGATGGCTGGATGCTGAGCCGGGAAGCGAACGAATCGCTGTTTGCGCGTGCCAACGCAGGCAAGGACATCGCGGTCGTTGAAGGCGTGATGGGTCTGTTCGATGGCTTTGATGGGAAGTCGGAGACCGGAAGCACGGCTGAGATGGCGGTGTGGCTTGGTCTGCCGGTGATTCTTGTTGTCGATGCACATGGAATGGCCAGAAGCGCAGCCGCGCTTATTGGAGGATTTCAAACGTTCGATCCGAGAGTAAAATTCGCGGGCGTCATTTTCAATCGAGTTGGCGGCGAAGGGCATTACCGCATACTCGCCGACGCGGTAACGGACGTGCCCATTCTCGGATGGCTGCCGGCGAATCCAGAGATTGAAATTCCCGAGCGGCACCTTGGGCTGTTTACGGCGAAGGAGGATGTCGTGGCATCACGGATTCAGGCAATCGGGGAATTCTTTGACGCGCACATCAATGTAGACCAGAAATTCGGGGACAGACACCTAATTTCTGAACCCCAAGAAATTAGGTGTCTGTCCCCGAATTTCTTTAGCCCGCGTGTGGCACTGGCCCACGACAAGGCATTCTCGTTTTATTACCAGGCGAATCGGATGGAACTTGAACGGGCAGGAGCAGAGATCGTCGAGTTTTCGCCGCTGTCGGATCGTGCGCTACCGGATGCGGACCTTTTGTACATTGGCGGTGGCTACCCCGAGCTCTATCGCCGCGAGCTCGAGGCCAATATGTCCATGCGCACATCCATCCGCCGCTTCATCGAATCCGGCAAAAAGTTCTACGCGGAATGCGGCGGCCTGATGTATCTCGCCCAATCGATCGACGACGCAGAGATGGTTGGCATGCTTCCCGCAAAGATCGAAATGACCAACCGCCTCGTCGACTTCGGCTACTGCGAGATCCGAACGAATTCCGATTCGATCCTCGGGCCCCGCGGCACGACCGCCCGCGGTCATCAGTTTCACTATTCTCGATGTACGGGACCATCAGGGACGGCGTATTCCGTCAAGCAGGGCAGCCGCGAGTACACCGAGGGGTTCGTTTTCCCGAATGGCGTTATGTCTTATATTCATCTTCATTTCCTCTCCAACCCAGCCCTCGCGCGAAATATGTTAAATTCTTAAACTCTGTCTCACGGGCGAAGCGCAAGCGCGATAGCGCGCAGGCGTAAGAAAATGACTCAACAGTACGAAGCTGTGATCGGGCTGGAGTGCCACTGTCAGCTCCTCACGAAATCCAAGCTTTTCTGCTCCTGCTCGACGAAGTTCGGAGAATCACCGAATGTGAACACGTGCCCGGTGTGCCTGGGATTGCCGGGCGCCTTGCCCGTGCTGAATCGCGTGGCCGTGACGATGGCAGTGAAAGCCGCGCTGGGTCTGAACTGCCGGATCAATACGGAATCGCAGTGGGCGCGAAAGAATTATTTCTATCCCGACCTGCCGAAGGGTTATCAGATTTCGCAATATGACAGACCGCTGGCGCAGCACGGCTTCATCGAGATCAATGTCAACGGAACGCGCAAGAAAATCGGCGTGCAGCGCATTCACATGGAAGAGGACGCGGGGAAATCGCTTCACGAAGGATTTCCGGATTCGAGCCGCTACACCTATCTCGATTACAACCGCAGCGGTGTGCCGCTGATTGAAATCGTGACCGATCCGGATATTCGAACGTCCGCCGAAGCGTACGACTATCTGTCACGCCTGAAGCAGATTCTGGAGTACCTCGACGTCTGCGATGGAAACATGGAAGAAGGCAGCCTGCGGTGCGATGCCAACGTCTCGGTGCGCAAAGCGGGTGAGACGACGTTAGGCACACGAACCGAGCTGAAGAACATCAATTCGTTCCGATTCGTTCAAAAGGCGATCGACTACGAGGTGGAACGCCAGATCGAAGTGATCGAGAGCGGCGGCCGTGTCGTGCAGGAAACGCGACTGTGGAACAGCGTGGAAGAGCGGACTGTCTCGATGCGAAGCAAAGAAGAAGCGCACGATTACCGGTATTTCCCCGATCCCGATCTGCCGTTGCTCACCGTCGACAGCGAATTCATCAAGTCCACCGAGCGCTCGATGCCGGAATTGCCGGAGTCGCGCCGCGAGCGGTTTGTGAAGGAATATGCTCTGTCGGAATACGACGCCGGCGTTCTGGCAGCGACGCGCGCTCTCTCCGATTTCTTTGAAGAAACCACGAAGCTCAGCGGCCAACCGAAAACGGCAGCCAACTGGATCATGGGCGACCTGCTTCGCTTCTACAAAGACAGCAACGTGGATATCAAGGATCTTTCAAACTCTCCCGTCACTCCAAGGATGCTGGCCGGCATGATCTCGCTCGTCGAGAAAGGTACGATCTCCGGCAAGATTGCGAAAACGGTGATGGAGGAAATGTACCGATACGGCAAAGATCCTCAACAGATCATCGAAGAAAAGGGACTCGTTCAGATTTCGAACACGGATGAGATCGAGAAGATCGTCAACAAAGTCATCGAAGAAAATCCAAAACCTGTCGAGCAATACCGCCTCGGAAAAACCGGTAATTTCGGATTCTTTGTAGGACAAGTGATGAAGGCCACAGGAGGACGCGCGAATCCCCAAACCGTGAACGAGATATTAAAAAGAAGACTTGCAGGGTGACACTCGACGCGTTATAGTCCGCGCTTCATATGGAAATCGAGCAGGGCAAGAAAAAGCGGATCGCGGCCTTCTACAAAGAAGAATTCTTGCGCCACAAGTGCCGGCTGGAATGCCAGCGGCCGTTCTTTCAGGAGAAGACGTACGAGGAAATCGAATCGGTGTTGAACCGCATCATCGATGAGATGGACAAAATCTGCGAAGTCGAAAACTTCGAAGAGCTCGCCAGCCACCTCCTTCACCGCATCGACGTCGTGACAAACCTATCGTCCTCGAAAGTCAACCCCACGTACCGGATCCACTAATTATTAGCGTTCGGGCCCACCGGCCAAGCCATAGTTGGTACACCGCCTTCGGCGGCCTCCTTGAAAGGCTATTTGGCCGGTCCCCCCACGCCTATTCACATTTCCGTTCGAGCCGCCCACAACACAGGGAAAAACTTTTTCGTGAGCGTTTGAACAAGGTAGTCGACGCCGTGGGTTCCCATGGGTCCCGACTTGCCGTAGGTCGTTTCGACAAGCTGCTGCCCGGTGCCGGGCTTTGAGCCAATCATCCGCTGGGCCATCCGAATGTGATGCTCGCGCCAAAGCGAGAACATCTCGTCGTATTCGATCATGGCTTCGCACAGGACACGTAGCGCGTGGTCGCCATTGCGCCTGTAGATGGAAACGATGGCCTGACGCTGGGCCTCTTCATTCTGGATGCTGTAGCGCCGCCGTCCGAGCAGCGCGACAAAATGATCCCAGAATGAAGGCTCGGCGAATCGTTTCTCGAGCCGGGCGGTTGCCCCAGGATCCCCCTTGAAGAGGGGAATGTATTTGCGATCCTTCAGGCCGCAGGCGAATTCGATCTCACGAAACTGAACGGACTGGAAGCCGCTCGCCGGCCGCAGCCGATCGCGAAACTGGATGAAATCGGAGGGCATCATGGTTTCGAGGACGCTCAGCTTCGGGATGAAAAGACGCACGATGGAGGTCAACCGCCGGATCAAACGTTCGCCCTCGATAACGTCGTCCTGGTCGAGGATTTCGAAGATCTTGCCGATCTCGTGCAGGACGAGTTTGAACCACAGTTCGAAAACCTGGTGCACGATGATAAAGAGCGTCTCATCGTGAGATGGCGGGTCTGCCAGCGGCTGTTGAAGTTTTAGAAGCTCGTCGAGTTTTAAGTAGCCTTTGTAGTCGAGATCATCTGAGGCCATTACATCCATATTAACGTCGGGCCCACCGGCCAGGCCATAGTTGGTACACCGCTTCGATTACGGCTGCGCCCTGTCGGGCTTGCGCTTCGCGGCCTCCTTTATGGCTATCTGGCCGGTCCCCCCACGTCAAGTTATGGCTTCCTCGTGGGTGATGGAGGTGGTGTGGTCGGCCTCGGCGCTGGTGTAGTGGTGCGCGGAGCTGTCGGTGGCGGCGTCGGTCTTGGCGTGGCCGGAGCAGCCGGCTTCGCCTCGGAAGCCTTCGCCATCTCCGCATCGATGCGCTTGGTCAGCTCGGCGGTAACATCGTTTTTCGGATTGAACCAGACGACGTTGTTTTGGGGATTCGAGACATCCACGATCAGTGTGTACCCCTGCTCCACAGCCATCGCATTCAAGATGGCGCTGGCGCGTTCCGCAATGGGCCGCAACAGCTCGTCCCGAAGCGACTGCAGTTCCTTTTGCGTGTCTTCGTTATAACGCTGGAACTCGGTCGTACGCCGTTCGATATCTTTTTGAAGGTTGGCCTTCGCGGTGTCGCTCAGCGTGCGTTCCTGCGTCTGAAGTTTGCGCTGGGCGTCATCGAGCTCCTTCTGGCGCTTCTCGCCTTCAGCCTGTTTTGCCTGCAACGTGCTGTTGAACTTGTCCGACGACTTTTTGCCCTCCACCGATTCGACCACGGCTTTTTCGAAGTCGACCACAGCGACTCTGGAAGTCTGGCCGTGGGCCAGGGGAGCGGACACCAGCAAAGTCATGACGACCAGGAGAGGCAGTTTGAATCGGACCATAAAGTGTATTTTAGCCGTGAACTGCCCGGCTTACACAGCAAATCCTCCAGCCTTTTCGAAGTGGTGGGCAACGCTCAAAAGCAGGGCTTCCTGGAAGTGGTTCGTCGTTAATTGCATGCCGATGGGCATGTTCTCGGAGTTCTTTCCGCATGGAATGGAGATGCCGGGCAGGCCGGCAAGGTTCAGCGTAATCGTGAAGATGTCGGAAAGATACATCGAGAGGGGATCGCCCGTCTTCTCTCCGATCTTGAAAGCCACGGTAGGCGAAGTCGGCGTGAGAATGACGTCCACCTGCTCGAACGCCTTTTGAAAATCCCTCAGCAGGAGCGTACGGACTTTCAATGCCTTGAGGTAATACGCATCGTAATATCCCGCGCTCAAGGCGTACGTGCCCAGCAGAATGCGCCGCTTGACCTCTTTGCCGAAACCCTCGTGACGCGTCCGCCGATACATCTCCTGAAGGCTGGCATTTCCGCCCGCGCGCAAGCCATAGCGCACACCATCGTAACGAGCCAGGTTCGAGCTGGCTTCGGCAGTCGCGATCAGGTAGTACGTGGCGATCGCATATTCCGTGTGCGGCAGACTGATCTCACGCAACTCGCATCCGAGGCCTTGATAGATCTTCATGCCGGCTTCGATCTTCGCTTTCACTTCCGGGTCGAGGCCGGCGATGAAATATTCCTTAGGTACTCCGATGCGTGTTCCCTTGATCGATTGATCGAGATTTCTCGCGAACTCGGGTGTAGCGGCGTCGGCCGATGTCGAATCGAAGTGGTCGAATCCGCTGATGGCTTCGAGCGCCTGCGCGCACTCACGCACGGACTTCGCGAACGGTCCGATCTGGTCGAGCGACGATGCGAAAGCAACGAGGCCGTATCGCGACACGCGCCCATATGTCGGCTTGACGCCGACGACGCCGCAGAACGACGCCGGCGTGCGGATTGAGCCACCTGTGTCGGAACCGAGAGCGATCAACGATGTTCCCGAAGCCACGCTGGCCGCCGATCCACCGCTGGAACCTCCAGGTACGCGATCGAGATTGTGCGGATTCCGGGTGACAAAGAACGCCGAATTTTCGGTCGACGAGCCCATCGCAAATTCGTCGCAGTTCGTTTTTCCGATGACAATGGCGCCCGCGCCGCGCAGGCGCTCGACGGCCGTGGCCGTGTACGGCGGGGCATAATTTTCAAGCATGCGAGAGCCGCAGGTCGTTACGGTATCGCGGATCGTCATGTTGTCCTTGATCGCCACGGGCACACCCGCCAGGGGCTCCAGGCGCTCACCGGCCGCAATGCGGGTATCTAAGCGGCGCGCCTCTTCCAGCGCCCTGTCGCGGGACAGCGAAATGAACGCGCGCACGTCCTTGTCTGTGCGCTCGATCTCGTCATAAACATTCGTAATGACTTCGGTGACGGTCAGATCGCGATTCTTATAGAGGGCGACGAGCTTATCGGCCGTGATGTTCTTCAGGTTCATCGCTCGGTAATGACCTTTGGAACCTTGAACAATTTCACGGTTCTCGCCGCATCGCCGCTTCCCGTTCGGGGAGCGACCCGGTCGTCGCGAACGGCATGTTTGACGCTCGTCACGACCTGGGCGGTCGGTTCGACGTCAGTGAGATCCAACTCGTTTAGTTTTTCGACGTACTCGACGATCCGGCTGAGCTGCTCGGCCAGCTCTTTCTTTTCGTCGTCGGCGACCTCGAGCATCGCGAGCTTCGCGACGTATTCGACATCGCCTTCGCTAATTTTCATAGGTAAACACGATCTCCTTAATCCATGGCGCCGGCCAGGGTTCATTCATTCTGGCGAGGAGCTCCGGCCGCATTTTGATCAGCTGCTTTCGCCAGATTAGATCCGGAACATTCACGACCACGCGCGAGCCATGTACGGCAACGATAGTGGTGGCTGCGGCGAGTTTCGGACCTGCCAATCCCGGCCAAAGCTTCTGTAGAAGTTCGAGGTCGAGCTGATGGTCCCAATGCGGTGACTTCCTGAAACCTGCGATCAAATGCCGCAGAGCCGGATCGAAAGGCATCGTTACTTTTTAGCACACCTTTGTGTCTTTGTGTCTTTGTGGTTCACAATAACGTTTCGATATGAGTCCCCGGTTTCCCATGCACCCTTTTCCGAGCGGATGGTTTCGAGTTGGCTCAAGCGCCGACGTCTCGCGCGGCACAGTCGAGCCGCTCCGCTACTTCGGAAAAGATCTCGTGGTATTTCGCGGCGACGACGGGAAGGCACACGTGCTCGATGCCCACTGCCCGCATATGGGAGCGCATCTGGGTTACGGCGGAAGGATCAAGGGCAACACCGTCGCGTGTCCTCTCCACGGCTGGCAATGGAATGGTGATGGCCGATGCGAGGGAATTCCTTACAGCGACAAAATTCCTGCGAGCGCGAGCATCCGGACATGGACCATCAAAGAGGTGAACGGCCAGATCTGCTGTATCACGACGCGCAGGGCGGCCAGCCGGCCTGGGACGTTCCCGAGATGCCGGAATACCGCGACCCGCGATGGCTGCCGTTTAGTTTCGCGCACCGCTGGAAGATTCGCACCCACGTCCAGGAGTTCGGTGAAAACGGAATGGACATCGGGCATTTCCCATATCTCCACAACCAGCAGACAGCCACGGTTGAAAGCCGGGGATTGGAAATGTCGGGACCGTTTCTCATCCATCATTTGTTTCAACACTACAGCGTGTTCGGCCTGGTCAAACGTTTCACTACGGAAGTCTGCGGGCCGCTCGATGTCTATCTCTACGGTCTGGGTTTTGCCGTCAATCGCGCGGTGATTCAGACGAAAATCCAGATGCGATACGCGTTCGCTTTCTTTTTTACGCCGATCGACGAGGAGTACAGTGAGATCTACTCCATGCTCACTATGGAGAAGACCCTGGGCAGGACGCTGAGTTATTTGCTGGTGCGCAAGGCGATTCGCGAAGGGGGCGTGACGATCGATCAGGATGTGCCGATCTGGGAAAACAAACTCTTCCGGCCGCAGCCGAAACTGTGCGAGGGAGATGGTCCGATCATGACCTATCGCCGTTGGGCCGCACAGTTTTACCCGAAAGAGGTTTCATGCACGCCGGCTTCGCTCTAGTCATGATGTCGTTGCTGCTGGTGAATTCAGCGGCAACAGACGAAGCCGACCGGCTGTTTGCCTATGGTGCCGATCACGCGCAAGAGCGGCAAGCCCTGGAAATTCTCGAGCGCGCGATCACCGCTACTCCATCGGATTACCAGCTCTTGTGGCGTGCGGCGCGATCGTTCTACTACACGGCCGATGGCGCCGCTGCGAAAGACAAGTTGAACTATATTCAACGCGGCATCGAAGCGGGTAGACGTGCTGTGATGGAAAATCCCGACGGGATCGAAGGTCACTTCTGGTTGGGCGCAAATTATGGAGGCTACTGCAGAGAGAAAGGCGGAATTACCGCGTTCCGGAATGTCAATAAAGTCCGAATCGAAATGGAATTCGTCCTTCGAGTGAATCCTGCCTTTGAAGAAGGAACGGCCTACATGGCTCTCGGCGAAATCGATCGACAGTTGCCGAAACTGTTCGGAGGGAATCTCAATCGTGCGATTTCGTATCTCGAGCAAGGACTGAAAAGTGTTCCCGCCAGTGTTGAAATCAAGTACTCGCTTGCGGAGGCATACCTCGACGCCAACTTCAAAGATCGAGCGCGGCGCGAACTTCAGGAGTCGCTGAAACTGCCGCTCAGCACCACACGCACCAATGAAAGCCGGCGGGCGCAGGAGAAGGCGCGAAAGCTGTTGGAGAAGCTCGACTCGAAGTGAAACCGCAGCGCCCTGAATCCGAAATCGACGGGCTGACCGACTTCCTCATACGCCATCGCTGGCTGCTGGTCGTTCCCGTATTGTTACCGCTATCCTTCATCTTCGAACTGCTCATGAGCATGCGCGATTTTTACGTGCGGACGCTCCGGCATGCACCGAAGAAACATGACGCTCGGGTGCGCGACATTCAGGAACAGATTCGCCGCTGGCATGAGAACGGATCGAAGGGCAGGTTATGCACGGCGCGGCCGCCATGGATGAGCATCTCGACGCGGATGGTGAAGTACAAACGGCCTGAGAATTCCATCCACATTCCTCTTTACGACATCCTTTCGCTCGACGTCGAACGGCGAGTCGTTCGCGTCGAGCCGCGCGTGACGGTGGGTCAGCTCACGGCCTACCTGGTGCCGCGAGGCTGGACGCTTCCCGTCGTTCCGGAACTCAACGATCTCACTGTGGGCGGGCTGTATGTTGGTTACGGCATCGAGGTCTCTTCACACAAATATGGCTTGTTCAGCGAATCCGTGCAGTCGTGCGACGTTGTGCTGGGAGACGGCCGCCTGGTTCACGCCTCGCCGCACGAAAATGCCGACCTCTTTAACGCCTTGCCATGGTCGCAGGGATCGCTCGGCTTCGTTGTGGCGATGGAGATCGCCGTCATTCCGGCGGCGCGATTCGTCCACGTCACCTATCATCCGGCGCACAGCATCAAGCAAGCGTGCGAATTGATGAAACGCGAAGCATCCCGCGATAATCCGGCCGAGTTTGTCGAGGGGATGTTGTTTTCACCGCGCGAAGGAGTTGTAACGACGGGCGTCTTTGCCAATAAGGCGGCGCCCGGAAAGATTCATCACGCCAATCGCTGGTACGCGCCATGGTTTGCGTCGCGCAGCCGGCGCTTTATCGCGGCGGGCGGCGGTGATGAGTTCATCCCTCTCACTCATTATTATCAGCGCCACGTCAGGGGCATGTATTGGGAAAGCGAACTGATCGTGCCGTTCGGGAATCGGGCATGGTTTCGATATTTGTTTGGCTGGATGATGCCACCGAAAATATCGTTTCTCCGGCTCACACAGGGGGAACGCATCAAGCGCTATTACGATGAAAAACACGTTGTGCAGGATGCGCTCGTGCCGGTCGAGCACCTGGAGAAGACGGTACGCTATTTCGACAGGATCTTCGAAGCCTATCCGGTTTGGCTCTGTCCCATGCGAGTCAATCGGAAGAGTCCGCGCGGTTTTGTAAATCCTGACGGGAATCAGAGCAAGCACGAGATGTATGTCGATGTTGCCGTCGTTGCTGTACCTGGACCGATCCTCAGGGGCGAAGATTACAACGCGATGGATGGGGTCCGCAGCATGGAGCAATTTCTGCTCGAGCATCGCGGATATCGGGCGCTTTATTCGGTAACTCAGATGAGCGCAGATGAATTCCGGCGAATGTTCGACTGTGCGCTTTACGACCAGGTGCGCCATCGTTATGGCCTGGAAGACGTATTCATGGATGTTTACGAGAAGGTGCGGTTGACATGAAAGGCGACCAGGTCGCAACGGCCATACGCGAATACCACAGCCTCTTCGATGCAAGCGAAAGCGGCGATCTCGCGGCACGGAAGAAACACTACGACATCGTCGTTAATCACTTCTATGACCTGGTGACGGATTTCTACGAATTCGGCTGGGGCGATTCATTTCATTTCGCGCCGCGAAGGAAGGGCGAAGATTTCTGGGCGTCCATTCGAAGGTGTGAGCGTAATTTCGCCGACCGGCTTGGACTGAAGCCGGGCATGATTGCGCTCGACGTCGGTTGCGGCGTCGGCGGACCCATGCGCGAAGTGGCGCGGCACAGTGGAGCGAAGGTTGTCGGCATCAACAACAACGTCTATCAGGTGCGAAAGGTTGAAAACCTACAACCGCAAGCTGGGCCTCGATCACCTCTGCTCCGTCATGAAGGCCGATTTCCTGAATATGCCCATTCCGGATGCTTCGTACGATGCGATCTTTGCCATCGAGTCGTTTCCTCACGCGCCCGACAAGCGGCAGGCGTACAGCGAGATTTTTCGAATACTGAACCCGGGTGGCCTGTTCGTTCTCCACGAATGGTGTCTTACCAATCGGTATGACGCGTCGAATCCCGAGCACCTGCGCATGAAGTTCGGCATTGAAATCGGTAATGGTTTGCCAGAACTCGCACCTGTGCCCGAGGTAATATCTGCATTAAAGAATGCCGGGTTCGAGCTTCTTGAAACCTGGGATGCCGCACTGGATTCGGATCCGGAAACACCCTGGTATCGAGGTCTGGAAGGAAAGGACGTCTCTCTGACGTCCGTTCCCCGCACTCCCATTGGCCGCGCAATTACCAACGTTGTCACTCGTGCCCTCGAAGCCCTGCGTGTTTTTCCGCAGGGCACTACGGCAGTAAGTACTCTTTTGAATCACGCCGCGGATGATCTCGTGGCGGCCGGCCGCGCCGGCATTTTCACCCCGTTGCTGTATGCAAAAGCACGCAGACCTTGAGCCTCCAAAGATTCGAGGCTGGATTCGTTACACAATTCTGCCTTCTCTGCTGATCGCTCTGAGTCCCCCCGCGACAATTCTGATCTGGTACACGAATGTCGTTCACCATGGATCGCTCGTGGCGCTTGCCGGCGAGTTTGCGCGATCGGGCATCCTCACCACGATTGCTCGCGCGTGGGGACCGATTTTCTTCGGCTCCCGAATCGCATGGACGATGATCGCCATTTATGGGGCAGTCGAGCTGGCGCTGATGAAGCTCTTGCCGGGACGCATTTTTCACGGGCCGATCACGCCTGGCGGCAACATTCCTGTTTATAAAGCAAACGGCCCAATCGCATTCGTCGTGACAGTGGGTCTTTACGTCGGCGGCTCCGTTGGCCTTGGTCTCTTCCCACCATCGATCATCTACGATCACTTCGGAGAACTGCTCGGCGCGCTGAATATCTTCAGCGTAGGTTTCTGCCTCTTGCTGTATCTGAAAGGACGGCTATCGCCGTCGAGCAGCGATCACGGCGGCAGTGGAAAAGTCATCGTCGACTACTTTTGGGGCACCGAGCTGCATCCACGGATTCTTGGATGGGACGTCAAGATGTTCACGAACTGCCGTTTCGGCCTGATGGGATGGCCGCTGATCCTGGTGTCATTCATGGCGGCACAACAAGCGAAGTATGGATACATCAGCGATTCCATGCTGGTCGCGGCCGGATTGCAGTTCTTATACGTGGCGAAGTTCTTCTGGTGGGAAACCGGTTATCTTCGATCGCTCGACATGATGCATGATCGCGCCGGGTTCTATATTTGCTGGGGTTGTCTGGTATGGGTCCCTTGTGTCTACACGGCTTCGACACTGTACCTTGTCCACCATCCGCATTTCCTGGGCGTGCCTCTCGCGGCGCTGATCTTCACTGCCGGTACCGTGTGCATCACCATCAACTATCTGGCGGATGCGCAGCGGCAGCGCGTGCGCGACACCGCGGGTAAGACGATGGTTTGGGGCAAGCCTCCGGTTCTACTCATCGGCCGCTACACAACGGCAAGCGGCGAATACAAAGAGAATTTGTTGCTCGCGTCGGGTTGGTGGGGGCTTTCGAGGCATTTCCACTATGTGCCGGAATCGCTCGGAGCACTTTGCTGGACGGTGCCGGTACTCTTCGTAAATGTGCTTCCGTATTTCTACATGATCTTTCTCACGGTGCTTTTAACCGATCGCGCTTTTCGCGACGATAAACGCTGTGCAGCAAAGTATGGTTCCGATTGGGAAGCGTACCGGCGCGCCGTGCCTTACCGGATCATTCCAGGACTCATCTGATCCATCTACGCAAAATCATTTCCTACATGTTAGGCTGCTTTGTACCCGTTTCACGCATATGAATAAGGACGCAATCATCGCTGGGGGTGGTGTCGCCGGGTCGGCTGCAGCCGCCGTCCTGGCGGAGTTTGGCTATCATGTGCTGCTCATTGAGCCTGGTTTGCAGCACGCAAAACGCCTCGCGGGAGAACTCATCCATCCGCCGGGCGTCGCCGCGCTGAAAGAACTCGGTTTGCTCGCATGTCTGGAACAGGCCGGTGGCGTGCCCGTGCAGGGTTTCGCCGTGTTACCCGGTCCGCACCGTCTGCCATACAAAGATGTGCGTGAATTCACGATGTCGGGTCTCGCGATCGACCATGCGACCATGGCTGAGTCGCTGCTGCGCGAGGTGACGAAGCTCGATCGCGTTACGTTGTGGCGGGGTGCGCGGGTTACTGGGATTGATCTGAACCGGACGGATTACGTTACGACCACTGTGAATCGCGACGGAAGCGAAGACCAGTTGCGAGCGGACCTGCTCGTCGCGGCGGATGGCCGCTGTTCACACCTTCGAGGAATGGCGGGCATTCGTCACAAACAGGTTCATCTGTCGAGCATGGTCGGCCACACACTGAAGCACAGCCGCCTGCCGCATCCCGGCTTCGGGCATCTCTTCGCGGGTGGACCGTCGCCTGTGCTTGCGTACGAACTGGGAAACGGCGACATCCGAATCATGCTCGATCTGCCGAAACCCGAGCATGCGCGCGCTTTGGTGAATGCCCTGCCCGACGACCTGCGCGGCGATGTCGAGCAGGTGATGGAGACAGAAACGCCGCTGCGAGCTGCGAATTACTCTGTGATTCCCGAAGCAGTCTACAGAGGCCGTATGGTCTGTGTCGGCGACGCCGGCGGATGCTGTCATCCACTCACCGCCACCGGGCTGAGCGCGTGTCTGCGCGATGCCATCCTTCTTAAACAGGCACTGGGCGACACCAAGAACGAAATTCCCAAAGCGCTGCGGCGTTATTCTGCCTTGCGCGAAGGACCGCAACGCACACGGCTGGTAAGCGCAAAAGCCCTCTACGACGTTTTCAGAGCGGAGACCCCGGAGACTCGTCTGCTGCGGCAAGGATTGTTCCGATACTGGCAGCGCGCGCATGGACGGAAGGCAACCATGGAACTGTTATCCACGCACGAAGCGCGCCGGCTCGTCATGGTGCGCGAATACCTCC
>Ga0070707_100003373_pt1 | contig 15089 bp, 15 predicted proteins | sample KBSK5502metaG_FD_65468 | JGI IMG/M metagenome (GOLD analysis project Ga0070707, IMG submission 65468) | Corn, switchgrass and miscanthus rhizosphere microbial communities from Kellogg Biological Station, Michigan, USA - KBS K5-50-2 metaG | ecosystem: Host-associated > Plants > Roots >... | reverse complement strand
AGACCGGCCTCGAGAGCCTCGTCGCGGTCGATGAGGAAGAACGTGCCCGGATACGCCTGCTCCACGTAGGTCTTCACTTCGGCCGCTCGGTCGGTATGGAGGAACACGACGCGCGGCTCGCCGGCGATCGGGTTGCGCAGGAGCGCGCGGAGCTCGCGGTCGGCCTCGAGATCGACCAGCCGTCCGGGGTCCACGCTCGCGTGGCCGTGGTCCGCCGTGAGGATGACGAGCGTGTCGCCGGCCAGGCGATCGCCGAGCGCGCGCTCGAGGTCGCGGTCGAGCAGCGCGGCCTCCGCGGCGTGCTCCGGGCCGCGCGGCCCGTACCAGTGCGAGACGGTGTCGACGCCGGACCAGTAGGCGTAGATGTACACCGGCGAGTCATCCTCGGCGCGGCCGTCGAGGAGCTGCCGGACACGGACCCCCATCGTCGACGGCAGCAGGTAGCCGACGTAGCTCGCCTCGGCGCCATGCATTCGGGTCATCGCCTCGTTGCGGAAGATCTCCGGCTCCACGATGTACGAGCGCCCGCCATGGTCGCGGATCGCCTTGTGGATCGAGGGCACCTTCACGAACGCCCGTGGATCGAGCGTGCGGTCGTCGAAGAACGAACCGCGCCGCTGCGCCGCCGGCCCCCAGCGCAGCATCTGCGCGACCATCGCGAACTCCTCGAGCCAGAGGAAGTACGCGATGTTGCCGTGCTCCTGGGGCGTGCGCGCGGTCTGCAGGGTGGTGATCGCGGCGGCCGTGGTCGACGGAAAGATCGTGGTCGCGTCGATCAGCTGCGCGGCGTCGTGCCGCACGGCCCGATCGAGGATCCGCGCCAGGAACGGAACGTCACCGGATACGGAAAGACGCTGGAGCTGGTCGCTGCCGAGACCGTCGCAGAGCACCAGAAGGACGCTGCGCACGCCGTCGAGGAGCGCCGGGTCGATGCCGCGGAGCGGCGGCGGGTCGGCCGGGCCCCGCGCGCCGCAGAGCTCGAGGACCGTGGACGCGACGTTGACCAGCCCACCGCCGTCGTAATCGGGCAGCTGGAAGCCGTGCGCGCGAAGCCGCTCGCGGAGCGCGTTGGGCATCGGCGCACGATACGCGAGGAGCCGCTAGAGGGCTTCGGCCCCTGGCTCGTCGCGGACGTCGCGGGCGCCCGCCTCGCCGAGCATGCGCGTCGCGAGGTCACAGTCTTCGGCGACACACTGCACGGACACGAGAGCCCCGCCGTTGCGGACGACGCCCGCGAAGAGGTGCGCGTCCGGCGCGTGCCGGCCCATCTCCCGGCCGACGACGAAGCCGATGGCGGTGAGGCCACCGACGACGCCGACCGCGCCGACGACCAGGCCGACGGGGTTCGTCGCGAGGTTCCCCCAGACGGCGAAGCCGACGACGACCACGATGCCCGCGATCAGCCCGCCGATGCCGCCCTCGAGGGCGTAGGTCTTGCCACCGATCTCGGCCGCGCGCGACGGATCGTCCGCGGTCAACTGCACCCGGTCGGCGTCGAAGCCGGCCGCGTCGAGCGAACGCATCGCGTCGACCGCCTTCCGATCGCTGCTGAAGATCCCGACGACGGTCTTGATCGGAGCGTGGTGGGTGATCGTCGCGTGAGCCACGCCGACGGCTGTCGCATGGAACGTGCCTACTCGGCGCCGAAACGCCGCCGGGCGCGCGCCAGCTCGGCAGCCAAGTCGGCCGGCGCGGTGATCGGGGCGGAGCACACGGTGCCGATGCAGACGTAGGCCGCTACCCGATCATGCGGATAACCGCGCTCGGCGATGCGCTCGCTGTCCCGGCCGGGCACCAGGCGCTGACGCGCCCCATTGGGATCGTCGCTCTGGAGCGCGACCTGCCACAGGGCCTTCGCCGCCCGATCGTCGGCCGGGCCGACCACGACGACGAGCCGCGGCTCGCCGAGCGCGCGGGCGACGGCGGAGCCGAACGCGGCGGCGAACTGACCCCATTGCCGGTACTCCCCGACGAAGCCGCCGAGCGCGCGGAGCGCGCTGTCGCGCCATTGGTCGTCGCCGGTCAGCACGGCGAGGCGCAGCAGCGCGTCGGCCGCGGCGGCACCGTCCTCGATCGGCTTCTCCCGCATCGCCAGGCGGCCGGGGGCCTCGCGCTCCGGCGCGTCCCAGAATCCCCCGGACCCGGGATCCTCGAGTCGCTCGCGCAGCCCCGTCGCGGCGATGGTGGCGCCCTCGAGGGCGTGGGGATGTTCCCCCGTCTCGTACGTATCGATCATGGCGGTCACGAGCCCGGCGAGGTCGGCGAGCAGATCCCGCGGCTCCTCCTGGCCGAGCACGTGCGCGAGCCCACGCGCCGGGTCCCCGAGCCGGTCCGCGATCGTCACGACGACGTCGTGCGCGCGCGCGTAGGCGTGGAGATCCCCGAGCGCCGCCGAGGCGGCGAGGTACGCGCTCGCCGCGAGCGCGTTCCAGCCCGCGTACACCCGCCGGTCGACGAACGGCGCGCCATGAGACAGGCGACCGGCCATGTCGAGGGTGTAGTAGTGCTCGTCGGCGTCCTGCGATCCGGAGAACGCCTGCACGTCCGCGCGCCAGAGCACCGCGTCCATCCAGCGCATCACGTCGCGCACGATGCGGTCGTACCCCGCCGACGGGAAGGTCCGGTGGGTCTCGCTGTAGATGACCAGGAGCTCCGCGTTGTCCTCGAGCATCTTCTCGAAGTGCGGGACCCCCCACTCGCGCGTCGTCGAGTAGCGGAAGAAGCCGCCCTCCAGTGGGTCGTACATGCCGCCCCCGGCCATGGCGGCGAGGGTCCTGTGGAGCATCCGCGCGACGTCGTCGCTCATCGTCCGCCGGTACTCGTCGAGCAGGAAGCGCAGGAGCTTCGGTTGGGGGAACTTGGGCTCGCGGCCGAACCCGCCATACTCCGGGTCGTACTGACCGCGGATGAGCGCGGCGATGGCGCTGACGATCCCGGGCGCGAGGTCGCCGGGCCGTTGCTCGTGCGCGATGTCCGCGTGCGCCTTCATCTCGCGCAGCTTGGGTTCGAGCTCGGCCCGCTTGTCGCGCCAGATGTTGGCGACCTCGGCGACGTAGCTGCGCATCGCGTCCGGTGGGATGTATGTCGCGCCGTTGAGGATCTCGCCGTCCGGTGTGAGGAACGCGGTCGTCGGCCAGCCACCCATGTTGTACCGGCGGTTCACGTCGGGCCTCTCGTCGTTGTCGACGCGGATCGGGACGAAGCGCGCGTTGACCCCGGCGATCACCGCGGGATCGCTATATGACGTCTCGTCCATGACGTGGCACCAGTGGCACCACACCGCGCTGATCGCGAGCAGCACCGGCTTGTCCGATGCCTTCGCTTCGCGGAACGCCTCGTCCCCCCACGGCCGCCAGGCGATCTCGTGCGCGCGATTCGGCCGGGGCGAGAAGTGGAAGTCGCTCACCCGATCTGATCGAGCTCGATCTTGTTGCCGAACGGATCGAACACGTAGCACCGCCTCCAGCCACTGATCTCGACCGCGTCTTCGGACCGCACGCCCTGGGCCTCGAGCTCGCGACGCATTCGCGCGAGGTCGTCGACCCGAAGCGCGAAGTGCCGGCGCGGATGGAGGTGCAGATCGGTCTCGGTCGAAAGGTGCACCTGCCCGCCGCCGGGCGCTTCGAACCAGCAGCCGCCCTCGGGCAGCGATGCCGGTTTCGGCAGCTCCCGCAGGCCGAGCTGCTCGACGTAGAAGCGCCGCGCGCGGGCTTCCCCGCCCGGCGGGCAGAAGACCTGGGCATGGTGGAGTCCCAAAACCGGCATAAACCGAGTGTATTGAGCGTTCACGCGGCATCGGGAGCCTCTGGAATGAGGGCTGCCCGGCCCCTAGAATGAGCGTCGGAACACTCGCAGGAGGACCGTCTTGGCGATCGACACCAACCCAGCGGAGACCGGCACCAGCGACGCCATCGTGACCCTCACGGCGAAGGCGTCGGACAAACTGAAAGAGATCATCGCGAAGCAGGGGCGCGCAGACCTCGCGCTTCGCGTCTACGTCACGCCGGGTGGATGCTCGGGCTTCTCGTACGGCATGACCTTCGCCGACGGTGCGGAGGAGGGCGACGCGATCGTCGACCACGACGGCGTCACGGTCGTCGTCGACCCGATGAGCGCGATGTACGTGAAGGGAAGCGAGATCGATTTCGTCGACGCCCTGATGGGCGGCGGCTTCGCGCTCCGCAACCCGAACGCCGTCTCGAGCTGCGGCTGCGGTCAGTCGTTCAAGACCGCGGGCGACTCGGGCACCGCGAAGGCCTGCGCGCACTAGAGCGTCAGACCGTCTCGGCCTCGCGGCGCGTGAAGCGTCGGGCCTTCAGCTCGAAGCGGGGCAGACTTCCCGGTGCCGCGATCACCATGTCCGCGCGCACCCCGATGTCGCGATGGATCGCGTCGCCGACCGCTCGCGCGAGGCCGTCCGCGTCGACGCCCGCCCTCGGTTCGACCGTGCAGCGCAGCGCTTCCATCCCGCGCTCGGTGTAGGCCTCGATGCGGAACTCGACCACGTCGTCGAACCGGCGTACGACACCCTCGAGCGCGCTCGGGAAGACGTTCACGCCGCGCACGATGAGCATGTCGTCCACCCGGCCGAGGATCCCGCCTTCCAGCTTCACGAGCGTCCGGCCGCACCGGCAGGGCCCGCGGACCGCGCGCACCCGATCTCCGGTGCGGTAGCGGATCGCCGGCGAGCCCCACCGGCCGAGATTGGTGAGCACGAGCTCGCCCTCCCCCTCGTCCGCGACCGTGCCGTCCTCGGCTCGGATCTCGACGACGAACTCGCGTTCGATGAGGTGGACGCCGTCGCGCGTCTCGCAGCTGAACCCCGTCGGACCGACCTCGGTCGCTCCCGTGTGATCGAACGCCGTGACTCCGAGCGCCTCCTCGATCCGGGCCCGCGTCGCGGGGATCGACGCACCGGGCTCACCCGCGTGCACCGAGACCCGCAGCGACGAGCGCGCCAGGTCGATCCCCGCCTCGCGGGCGGCCTCGCCGAGGCGCAGCGCGTAGGTCGGCGTGCAGAGGAGGACGGTGGCGCGCGTCGCGGCGATCGCGGCCACGCGTTCACCCGACGACATCGCGCCGCCTGAGATCGCAAGCGCTCCCAGACGCTCCGCCCCGCCGAACGCCGACCAGAAGCCGATGAACGGACCGAACGAGAAGCAGAAGAACAACCGGTCCGCGGCGGTCACGCCGGCGGCGCGGTAGACGAATCGCCACCCTTCCTTCCACCACTCCCACGACGCGGCGGTGTCGAGGATCCGAAGCGGCGTGCCCGTCGTGCCGCTCGTCTGGTGGAGCCGGACGTAGCGATCGAGCGGATACGTCAGGTTCGTCCCGAACGGCGGACGGGCGGCCTGGTCCTCCGAGAGCTCGCGCTTCGTCGTGAAGGGCAGCTCCGGCCACGTCGCCACGTGGGCGTTCGGGCCCAGCTTGGCCCGATAGAACGGGTTCGAGCGAAGGACCTCGGCCAGCATCGCGGCGAGGCGCTCGCGCTGCGCGGCGGTCCGCGCGCCGTCGGTCCAGGTCTCGCTCCGATCGAGATCGGTCACTCCCGGACGATGCTACGGCGCAGCTTGGCCGGGCGTCGTATCATCCACAGCACGCCGTATGAGGGAGAGTACGTACCGGGTCGTCCCGGCAGTCGACAAGGCCGCGCGGCTCCTCGCCGAGCTCAGCGAGGACGAGGGCCTCGGCATCTCCGAGCTCGCGCGCCGGATCAAGGCCTCCAAGGGCACCGTGCGCGACATCCTGCTGACGCTCGTCTCGCACGATCTCATCACGCGCGATCCCGACGGCCGCTTCCGTCGCGGCGGCCAGCGATTCGACCTCACCCACCTCGCGCGGCCGCACCTCGAGGCGCTGCTCGACGCGTTCGGTGAGACCGCGCTGCTCGGGATCGTGGCCGACGGGGGCGTCGAGATCGCCGCGCGCGCCGAGCCGAGCACGGATCTCCACATGAGCGCGCCGCTGGGACGGCGGCTGCCGGCGAACGTCGGCGCGCACGCGAAGGTCCTGAGCGGCGGGGCGGACATCGGCTACGACGACGAGGAGTACCTCGCCGGCGTGCGCGCGGCCGCCGCACCGATCGTCGACGCCCGCGGGCGCCGCATCGCTGTGCTGATCGTCGTCGGCTTCAAGGAGCGGCTCGATATGCGGACCCTGAAACGCATCGGCGCCGCGACCGCCCGCGAGGCCGCGGCGCTCTCGGGCCAGCTCGGCCGACGGGAGAAGGTGGCGTGACGAAGGCGCTGCTGCGGCTGCGCGTGAACGGCGAGGCGCACACGGTCGCCGCGGAGCCGCACCACACGCTCCTCGAGGTCCTGCGCGAGGAGCTGCAGCTCACCGGCACGAAGCATGGCTGCGAGCTGGGCGAGTGCGGCGCATGCACGGTGCTCGTCGACGGCATCCCGGTGCTGTCCTGTCTCACCCTCCCCGCGCAGCTGGGCGAGCACGCCGAGGTGACCACGGTCGAAGGCCTCGCGAACGGCGCGGAGCTGCATCCGTTGCAGACCGCGTTCGCCGAAGAGGGCGCGGCCCAGTGCGGATACTGCACGCCCGGGATGCTGATGGCCGCGAAGGCCCTCCTCGACGAGAATCCGCGGCCGTCCCGCGACGAGATCGCCCACGCCATCTCCGGCAACCTGTGCCGGTGCACCGGCTACACCGCGATCTACGAGGCCGTCGAGAAGGCGGCCAGGGCCGGATGAACCGGACCCATCACGTCGAGGTCGCCGGGCTCAGCCGCGAGCTGCCGATCATCACGGTCCCGACCGGCCTGCGGCTCGCGGTGTTCAACATCATCGTCACGATGGAACAGGCGAAGTGAGCGAGCTTTCGATCCTCGGTCGGCGCCTGCCGAAGGTGAACGCGTGGGCGCATCTGACGGGCCAAGCGAAGTACGCGGACGACATCGTGCTGCCGCGGATGCTGTACGGGCGGCTCCTGCGATCGACGGAGGCCCACGCGCGCATCAAGAAGGTCGACGTCTCCCGGGCGCTCGCGTACCCGGGCGTCATCGCGATCGTCACCGGCGCGGACATGCCCGAGAAGATGGGGATCATGCCATCGACGCAGGACGAGACGGCCCTCGCCGTGGGGAAGGTCCGCTACGTCGGCGAGCCCGTCGCCGCCGTCGCCGCGCTCGACGAGGACACGGCCTTCGAGGCGCTGTCGCTCATTCGGGTCGACTACGAGCCCCTCGAGCCGATCCTCACGATCGAGGAGGCGCTCGCCCGCGAGGACGTCAAGGTCCACGAGGAGAGCAAGCGCGGCAACGTGTTCAAGGAGGTCCACCTGAGCTTCGGCGACCTCGAGGCCGGGTTCGCGACGGCCGATCACACCCGTGACGACTGGTTCTTCTTCGAAGGCAACACCCATGCCCCGATCGAGTCACACAGCTGCGTCGCGAACGGCGAGGCGAACGGCAACGTGACGCTCTGGACGAGCACGCAGGTGCCGCACTACCTGCATCGCGAGCTCGAGAAGGTGCTCGGGGTGCCGCGCTCGCGGATCCGGGTCATCGCGACGCCGAATGGCGGCGCGTTCGGCGGCAAGAGCGATCCGTTCGGGCACGAGTTCGCCGCGTGCCTGCTCGCGCTGCGCACGAAACGGCCGGTGAAATTCACGCTCGACCGCGAGGAGGTCTTCTACACCCACCGCGGCCGTCACCCGGTGAAGATGCACCTCCGGACCGGCGTCAAGAAGGACGGCGAGATCACCGCGGTGCACTTCCAGAGCTGGCTGGACGGAGGCGCGTACGCGTCGTACGGGATCGCCACTACGTACTACACGGGGGCGCTGCTCACGGTCACGTACCGGGTGCCGGCGTACAAGTTCGACGGCGTCCGCGTCTACACGAACAAGCCGCCGTGCGGTCCGAAGCGTGGCCACGGGACCACCCAGCCGCGGTACGCCTTCGAGACGCAGCTCGACAAGATCGCGACGGACCTCGGGCTCGATCCGCTCGAGTACCGCCGGCGGATCCTCCAGCCCGCGAACTCGCGCACGGTGAACGACCTCCGGATCACGAGCATGGGCCTCGGCGAGTGCCTGGAGCGCGTCGGGCAACGGACCGGCTTCAGCGCGAAGCACGGGACGCTGGACGCGGGCAAGGGCATCGGGATCGCCGGGAGCGCGTACATCTCGGGCGCGGGCCTGCCGATCTATTGGAACGAGATGCCCCACTCGGGCGCGACGGTCAAGATCGACCGCGGCGGCGGGGTAACCGTGTACTGCGGCACCGCCGAGATCGGGCAGGGTTCGGACAACGTGCTCGCGTCCGTGACCGCCGAGACCCTCGGCGTGCTCCCGGAGGACGTGCACGTCGTTTCGGGGGACACGTCCCTCGCCCCGGTGGACCTCGGCTCCTACAGCTCGCGGGTGACGTTCATGGCCGGCAACGCCGTGAAGGACGCGGCGGCGCGCCTGCGCGAGCAGCTCGTGACCGTCGTCGCGGAGCAGCTTGGCGTGCCGGCGGAGCGGATCCTCTCCGCCTACCGGCGCTACTACGACCGCGACGATCCCGACCGGTTCATGACCTTCACCGACGCGTCCGTAGCCGCGGAAGCCCACTTCGGCACGCTCTCCGCGGCCGGCTGGTACAAGCCGCCTAAGGGCATCGGTGGGACGTTCAAGGGCGCCGGCGTCGGCCCGACCCCGGCGTACTCGTTCCAGGCGTGCGTCGCCGAGGTGACGATCGACCGGCAGACCGGCGTCCTGACCGTCGACCGGCTGGTCACGGCGCACGACTGCGGCCGGGCGCTCAACCCGACGAACGTCGAGGGACAGATCGAAGGCTCCGCGTACATGGGCTACGCGGAGATCATCGGCGAAGAGCAGATCTTCCGCGGCGGCCTCCATAAGAAGCCGTCGCTCCTCGACTACAAGATCCCCACGTCGCTCGACACGCCGGCGCTCGAGGCGATCATCGTGGAGACCGTCGACGCCGAGGGACCGTACGGCGGCAAGGAGGCCGGCGAGGGTCCACTCAATCCGGTCATCCCCGCGATCGCGAACGCGGTGTTCGACGCGATCGGCGTCCGCTTCGACGAGACACCGATCACACCGGAGAAGATCCTCGACGCGCTCGCGAAAAAGAAGGACCGTGTCGGGCCGACCGGGCTCGACGGCGGAAGCGGCGGCGCCTCTTCAAAGGATCCCAAGGCGGCGTTGCGGCGGCTCTCCGCGTCGACCGAAGCCCGCGAACGGAAGCGCGATGCTTAGGCTCCCGCGGTTCCAGCTGCATGTCCCGGCGACGGTCGAGGACGCCGCGCTCCTGTTGCGCGAGCACCGCGCCGCGGAGCAGGACGCCGCGAAGACGGGAACGCCGGGGATCACGGTCATGCTCGTGGCCGGTGGCACCGACCTCTACCCGAACATGAAGCGGCGCCAGTTCACGCCGCGCACGCTCATCGCCCTCGGCAAAGCCGTGCCGCGCGGCATCCACAACGGGGCGGCGTTGACCATCGGCGCCGGCGCGACGCTGAGCGCCGTCGCGAGCGACCCACGCATGCTGACCGGCTACCGCGCGCTCGCGGAGAGCGCGATCGCGATCTCGACGCCACAGCTGCGGAACATGGGCACCCTGGGCGGCAACCTCTGCCTCGACACGCGCTGCAACTGGTACGACCAGTCGCTGTTCTGGCGGATGGCCGAGGGCATGTGCATGAAGACGGACCCGTCCGTCGTCTGCCGCGTGGCGCCGTCGAGCCCGCGCTGCCTCGCCGTCGCGAGCGCGGACACCGTCCCGGCGCTCCTTGCGCTCGGCGCGAGCGTGCGCGTCGTCAACGCGGAGGGCGAGCGGACGATCCGGCTCGCGGACATGTACCGCGAGGACGGCATCAGCCACCTGACGATCGGGCGTGACGACATCGTCACGGAGGTCGTGCTCCCGCCATCCGACGGATGGCGCAGCACGTACCTGAAGCTCCGGGACCGTGGGTCCTTCGACTTCCCGATCCTCGGGCTCGCCGCGGCCGTGCGCATGGACGGTGGGGTCGTGCGCGAGGCCCGCCTCGCGATGACCGCCGTCGGCTCGCGGCCGATGCTCGTCGACGCGGCCGCTGCGGCGCTCCTGGGCAGCCGCCTCGAGGACGACGCGATCGCCGCCGCGGCCGACGCCGCGCACAAGATCGCGCGACCGATGGACAACACCTCGGGCACGATCGCGCAGCGCAAGAAGACCGTGCCCGTCTTCGCGACCCGAGCCCTCGCTGCGCTTCGCGGGAGCTAGGTGCGCAGCGTCGCCGTCGTCCCCGCTGCCGGCAGCGCCGAGCGATTCGGTGGAAAGAAGCTCCTGACGCTCGTCGACGGCGAGCCGTTGCTGGACCGCACGATCTCCGCTCTCCTGAACGGCGGGGTCGACCAGATCATCGTGGTCGTCGGGCCCGATGCCGGCGAGCTGCAGCGCGACGTGAATGCGTTCAGCGACCCGCGGGTGTGGCCGGTCGTCAACCCTGATCCGTCGCGGGGCATGTTCTCGTCCCTGCAGGCCGGGTTGGCGGAGGCCGAAGGCGACGCGCTCGTCGTCCTGCCGGCGGACATGCCGTTCGTCCAGAGCGGCACGATCGCGATCCTCCTCGACGTGTTCGCGGCGCGCCCCGCGATCGTGTCGCCCCGCTACGACGGGAAGCGCGGGCATCCGGTCATCCTGCCGCCCAGGCTGCGCGACGAGATCCGCGCGGCAGAGTCGACGATCACGCTGCACGACGTCCTCACCCGGCATCCCGACCAGCGCGTCGACGTGGATGTCCAGGACCGCGGCGTGGTGCGGGACGTGGACCAGGTGGCAGACTTAGCGGAGTGAGAGAGCTGTACGCGCGGATGGCGGAGCTCGGGCGCGAGGGTCGGCCGTTCGCCGTGGCCACCGTCGTGCGCACCATCGGCAGCACGCCGCAGGTGGTCGGGGCGAAGATGCTCATCGACGATCTCGGCCGCACGTACGGCACGCTCGGCGGGGGCTGCGTCGAGGGCGACGCGTTCGCGGAGGCGAAGCGCATCCTCGGCGAGGGTGGCTCGTCGCTCCGCGAGTACGAGCTGACCGAGGAGCTCGCCTGGGACACCGGCCTCGTCTGCGGGGGAACCATGTGGATCCATATCGAGCCGGGCGAGGGCGCGCTCACGGTCGATGGCCACGACCTGCTGCCGGACGTGCTCGCGGCGTCGTCCACGGGCACGCCCATCGGCCTCGCCACGCGCCTGCGGAGGGAAGGTCGCGACGTCGTTCCCGCGGGCCGGCTGTACGTGGAACAGAGCGGCGTGTCAGGCGGCACACTCGGCGACCCGGCGCTCGATGCGCGCGCTCGCGCGCTCGCGACCGAGGCCCTGAAGGCCGGCACCGCGCGCACCGCACCGCTCGATGAGGGCAGCGAGCTCCTTGTCGAGCCGATCGTCGCGAAGCCGCACCTCGTCGTCGTCGGCGCGGGTCACGTCGGCCTGGCGCTCGCGCAGCTCGCCCACGGACTGGACTACGACGTGACGGTCATCGATGACCGCCCCGAGTTCGCGTCGCGGGAGCGATTCCCGGCGGGCGTCGAGGTCGTGCGCGCGGACATGGTCGAAGCCCTTGGCACGCTGGCCATCGGGTGGAACGCGTTCGTCGTCGTCGCGACGCGCGGCCACAAGCTCGACGCGCACTGCCTCCGCGCGGCGATCCAGACGCGCGCCCGATATGTCGGACTCCTCGGCAGCAAGCGCAAGACGATCCTCATCGAGCGGATGCTCCGCGAGGAAGGCCTGCCCGAGGAGCGCATCCGCTCGGTGCACGCGCCGGTCGGACTCGATCTCGGCGGTCGCACGCCGGCGGAGATCGCCCTCTCGGTGCTCGCGGAGCTCTCGATGGAGCGCTACGGAGGCACTGGGCGTCCCCTGCGGCTCGGCGACGACATCTACGAACGGGCGGTCTCACGTCCCAGGTAGGTCAGGCGTTCCATCTACGGACGTGCAGAACGATCCGCTGACCTTCGGGCAACTCCTGGAACGCCACGAGCGCGAGCTGTTCGCGTACGCGCTCCGGCTCTCGGGCCAGCGGGCCGACGCCGAGGACCTCTACCAGGACACGTTCCTCGCGGCCTTCCGGTCCTGGCCGCCTCCAAGACGAGGCAACGAGCGCGCGTGGCTCTACAAGATCGCGACGAACCGCGCGATCGATCGCGAGCGGCGGGCGAAGCGGATCGTCGCGAACGTCGACGACCTGGCCCTCGCCGCGCCGGAGCGCGACGACGTGACGCTCGCGGATCTCGCTGGGGCGATCGAGACGCTGCCGGCGGGGCAGCGCGCGGCGTTCGTGTTGCGGAAGGTCCAGGGACTCGCGTACGGGGAGGTCGCGGCGGCGCTCGACTGCACGGAGGAAGCGGCGCGGGCGCGCGTGAGCGAAGCGTTGAAGAAAGTGAAAGCGGCGGTGGCGTAGAGATGACGATGGATGTGGTGATCGGCGAGGCCCGCGAGCGGCTGCTCGCGAAGGCGAAGAAGGAAGGACTGGCGACCGTCGGCTACGACGTCCTCGGCTCGCCGCTCGGACCGCTCTGGGTCGCGATCGGCCCACGAGGCGTGACGACCATCCACTATGGCGATGAACCGTCTGACAGCGAGCTTCAGCGCCTCGTGCGCGTGTACGGGCCCGGCGTCGTCCCCGACCATCGCCGCTCGAGCGCCCTCGCGCGGGAGCTCGACCAATACTTCAACGGCCTGCGGCGCGAGTTCGACATCGCGGTGGACCTCTCGGGCCTCACGCCGTTCCAGACGAAGATCCTCGCGGCCACCGCGAAGATCCCATTCGGCGCCGTGAGCACGTACGGCGCGGTGGCGAAGCGGGCGGGCAACGCGAGGGCCTCACGCGCCGCCGGCGGGGCCTTGAACCAGAACCCGATCCCGATCGTCGTGCCCTGCCACCGCGTCGTCGGCTCGAACGGATCGCTCGTCGGGTACGCCGGCGGGCTCGACGTGAAACGCAAGCTGCTCGCGATCGAGGGGGCCGACGTCGCGCGGAGGCACTAGCCGTTCGGGAACTGGTACCCGACGCCCCGCACCGTGAGGATGAGCTCGGGCTTCCCGGGATCCTGCTCGAGCTTCGTTCGCAGGCGGCCGACGTAGACCTTGAGGTAGTGGACCTCTTCGCGGTACTCGTCCCCCCAGACCTTCTGCAGCAGCTCGTGGTGGGTCATGACGTGTCCCGCGTTCGTCGCGAGCTGGAACAGCAGGTTGTATTCGGTCGGCGTGAGCGCGACGTGCTGGTCCCGCACCGTCACTTTCCGCTGCGCGAAGTCGATCCGCAGGCCGCCGTGGATCAGCTCGTTGGTGCGGGTCGGGTCGGCCCGCGCGTGGTAGCGGCGCATCACCGCATCCATCCGCGCGACGAGCTCCTTGTGACTGAACGGCTTCGTGACGTAGTCGTCCGCGCCGAGCTCGAGCCCGTGCACCCGATCCTGTTCGGCGTCCCGGGCGGTGAGCACGATGATCGGCACGTCGCTGCCGGCACCACGCAGCGCGCCGAGTACGGTGAACCCGTCGAGCTCGGGCATCGTGAGGTCGAGGATCACGAGGTCCCACGGCTCGCGTGCCGCGCGTTCGAGCGCGTCGGCGCCGCTGTGCGATTCGACGATCTCGTAGTCCGGTCGCTGGTACGCGATGCCCATCTTCACCAGGTTCGCGACGTCCGGTTCGTCGTCGACGACGAGCACCTTCATACGGGCAGCTCGACGACGAAGGTGTTGCCGGTCGGCGCGTGATCTTCGACGAGGACCGTCCCGCCGTGCAGCTCGGCGAGGGTCTTCGCGATGGCGAGGCCGAGCCCCGACCCGCCAGGCTCGTCCCGGTGCGCCGGCCGGCGGTAGAACTTGTCGAAGAGGCGCTCGCGCTCGGCAGCGGGGATCGGCGGCCCTTCGTCGCTCACCGTGAGGCGCAGCCGACCGTCGCAGGCCTCCGTCCCCAGCGTGATCGTGCTCTTGTCCGGCGCGTACCGGACGGCATTGGCCACGAGGTTGCCGAGGATCTGCTGCATCCGCCGGCGATCCACGTACGCGAGGGGCGGCGCGCCGCTGTCGTCGACCGCGATGCCCTGACCGCGCTGCGCGGCGAGGACCGCGTGCGCCGCCGCCGCCTCGTTGAGGAGGACGGCCGGCGAGACGTACTCGCGCTCGAGCTCCATGCGGGTCTCCTGGAGGTGGGCGAGATCGAGGAGGTCCTGCACCGTGCGGTCGAGCCGCTCGACGTGCCGGCGCGCCTGCGCGATGAGCTGTTCGCTGTCGTTCGCGCGTCCGTGAGCGAGCAGCTCGAGCGAGCCGCCGATCACGGTGAGCGGCGTGCGCAGCTCGTGGCTGATCGTCGCGAGGAACTCGTCCTTCAATTTGTCCGCGGCGCGGAGCGCTTCAGCCTGGCTTGCCTCGGCGAACAGCCTGTCGTTCTCGAGCACCTGGGCGATGAGGCCGGCGACGGTCTCGGCGAGCCGCACGTCGTCGGGCCCGAACGCATCGGGGAGCGCACGTGACAGCGAGAACGCGGCGACCGCGCGTCCGCGCACGCGTAGCGGCACGAGCACGACCGAGCGTGGCTCGTCGTTCGGTCGGACGACCCCGTATCGAGGATCGGCGAGGACATCGGGAACGAGGAGCGTCGACTCGCCGCGCATCGCGGCGCCAAGCAGCCCTTCGCCCAGCTTGTATCGCGGCGGCGGCACCGCCTGGGCCGCCGCGTCCGCGGCGAGCCGATAGAGCGGGCGGTACTCGCCGAGCTCCTCATCCGTCACGAAAACGGTGGCGCGGTCGAAGCGCAGCACGTCGCGGCTCGCGCGAAGGACCGCCGGGACGATCGCGTCCGCCGACGGGATGCCGGCGACGATGCGCATGACCTGCTCGAGCGCGGAGTCCTCGGCGACGCGACGCTGCAGACGCGCGATGAGGTCCTCCCGTTCGTCGCGGAGCTGGCGCAGCTCGCGGAGGCCCCGATCGAGGAGCAGGGCGGTGAGCCCGAACACCGAGATGGTGAAGAGCCAGCGCTCGGCAGGCGTCGCGAAGCCGAACGCGACCTGTCGGAACGCCACGACCGCGAGGTACCCCGCGGAACACACGACGCTCGCGGTCCACGTACCGACCGTG
>Ga0070707_100003371_pt1 | contig 15091 bp, 16 predicted proteins | sample KBSK5502metaG_FD_65468 | JGI IMG/M metagenome (GOLD analysis project Ga0070707, IMG submission 65468) | Corn, switchgrass and miscanthus rhizosphere microbial communities from Kellogg Biological Station, Michigan, USA - KBS K5-50-2 metaG | ecosystem: Host-associated > Plants > Roots >... | reverse complement strand
CTGGATCTCGGAGCTGCCGGCGTAGATGGTCTCGGCCTGCGACCACATCCAGCCGTACTGCCAGCGCCCGTGCTCGACGGCCCACGGCGAGTCCGGGTCGAGCGCGCCGTACATTCCCTGCACCGCGATCGCCGCCTCCTGCAGCCGCTTGTCCATCTCCGACCAGTAGAGCTTCACCAGCGAGGCCTCCGGCCCCGGGACCTGGCCCTGCTGGGCGCGGGTGAGATTGCGCAGGCCGGTGGCGCGGAAGACGTGGGCCTCGATCGCGGCCTGCGCCACGCGCTGGCGGACCGCGTCATCGGAGCCCGCGTTCTGCAGGCGCGTGAGGTTGGCCAGCTCGCGCACCGCGCGCTCGAACCGGTAGGCGTTGGCCAGGCCGCCGCGCTCGAAGCCAAAGGTGGCCATGGCCATCTTCCAGCCGTCGGTGGGGCCGCCGACGACGTCGCGGTCCTCGACCTGGGCGTCGGTCAGGAAGATCTCGCAGAACTCGCCGGTGCCGGTCATCTGGATGATCTGGCGCACCTCGACACCCGGCTGCTTGAGGTCGATCAGGAACATCCCGATGCCCTGGTGCGGCGGCGCCTCGGGGTCGGTGCGCGCGAGCAGGAAGCTGCGGTCGGAGTAGTGGGCGCCGCTGGACCAGATCTTCTGGCCGTTGATCACCCAGCCGCCGTCCTTCTTGACCGCGCGCGACTTGAGGCCCGCCAGGTCGCTGCCGGCATCGGGCTCGCTGAACCCCTGCGCGAAGACCAGCTCGCCGGACAGGATCTTGCCCAGGTACTGCTGCTTCTGCCAATCGGATCCGAAAACGCTGAGCAGGGGCGCCAAGAGGCTGACGCCAAGGCGCCCGATGATGGGCGGGCCGCCGGCGCGCGCCACCTCCTCCGCGTAGATGGACTGCATGACCGGGGTGGCGCCCCGCCCGCCCTGCTCCTTGGGCCAGCCCAGCGTCAGCCAGCCGCCCTCATAGAGGCGGCGCTGCCACTCCCGCTGGATCGACTCTTCCTCGTTCTCGCGGTAGCCCCCGACGCCGCCGTGCCGCCACTCCTCCGGCAGGTTGGCGTCCAGCCACGACCTCACCTCCTGGCGGAAGACCTCCTCCTCAGGAGTGAAGCTGAGGTCCATGGTTCGGAGACTAGCGCATTTGGGAACCCTCTTTTCCATGGCCTCCCACGTGCTCTGTGGACGCTGCGGCGCGGCGCTGGCCCACCCCACCGCGACGTGTGCGAACTGCGGCGCGGCTCCCAGCTACCGCGCCTATCCGTACCGTCGCCACAACCCCTGGGCGGCGGTCGCACTCTCGATAATCCCCGGCCTCGGCCACGTCTACCTCGGCCATTGGAAGAAGGGCCTGGTCTACATGGCGCTGGCCGGCGGGCTAGAGTTCTTCGGCTTCGACCTCGACCTCACCGGCATCGGTGCCGCGGTCGGGATCCCCTTGGAGCTCGGCGGCTTAGGGATCTGGGCGCACGCCGCCTGGGATGCGTACCAGATAGCCAAACGCGGGTATTAGACCCAGCCGTAGGCCAGCCAACCGCCGTCGACGACGAGTGTTTCGCCGGTTATGAAGCTCGCCTCGTCTGAGGCCAGGAACACCGCGGCCTTGGCTATCTCCTCGGGCGTGGCCAGGCGGCCCATTGGTGTCCTTCTCCGCACCGCGGGCAGGTCAACCTTGCCCTCGCCTGCGAGTCCCTTGACCATGTCAGTGGCCACGTAGCCAGGAGCGATCGCGTTGACGCGCACCCCTGCGGCGGCCCACTCCACGGCCAGGACCTTGGTCAGCATCAGCAGCCCGCCTTTGGCCGCCGCGTAGGCGGCGCGCTGCGGGAAGGCGCTGTAGGAGAGGACCGACGCGATTGAGATGATGCTGCCCGACCGCTGCTCGAGCATCGCCCGACCCGCCGCCTGCGCGCAGTAGAAGACGCCGTCCAGGTTGGTGGCCAGAATCCCGCGCCACTCCTCGGGCGCATAGTCGACGGCCGGCTTGACGATGTTGATACCTGCGTTGGGGACCATGACGTCGAGGCGCCCGAACGTTTCCAGCGCCGCTTGCACGACGGCCTGCGCGCCCTCCGGCATGCTTACGTCGGCGGCCACACCGCGGGTGTCGGAACCCAGCTCGCGTGCGGTGGCCGCGGCGGCTTCTGCCTGACGCGAGTTGACGATGACCCGCGCGCCTTCGGCCAGGAAGGCGGCGGCGATGGCCCGGCCGATGCCTCGGCTGGACCCGGTGACGGCAGCCACCCGGCCGGCTAGCCGGTTCACCGGATCGAGATCCTTCCGCCCGGCGCTTCCAGCTGGACCTCGACCAGAGCCGGCTCGGGTCCGTCATCTACCCCGAAGGCGAGGTTGCCGTCGACCAGGTCGTCGAGGCTGCTCCTCGCCTCGCGGGTGTCAGGAGCCTCGAAGCGCGCGAAGACGATGTCGCCGGCGCCGGACGGGTGCTCGGCCGGCATCTCGGACGGGTGCAGCCCGTCGGGCACGTGCCACTCGATGAGGAAAGGCAGCACCGAGGATTGCGCATCGGGAAGCAGCTCCTGCGACTGCCACTCCAGGACCACACCGTCCGGCCGCGTCCGCGAGCCGCGGTTGACGGGCGGCAGCTCCCAGCCCTGGCGCCGGAGTGCATCCCGCATCCGGCTGAGGTCGTCGGTGCGCGCGGCCCAGGTCGCGAAGGCGCGACCCGCCCGCGCCAGCTCACCGATGCGGCGGTTGCGCGGTGACTCCGCGGCCTTCTCTTCGTCGACCACCGCGATCAGCTCGATGTAGGTGCGGCCCAGCGGGATGATCATGTTGGCGGTGCCCGTGGGGTGTCTGCCGCCCGGCACCGACTGCAGCCCGTACTCATCGCGGAAGCGCCGCGCGGCTGCCTCGAGGTCCGTCACCGGGACCAGCACATGGTCCAGAAAGACAGGAGGGCGGCGCCGCCCGGCGCCGCCCTCGTTGCCGATCAAGGTGTCTTTTCTGTCAGCTGCTGCTCGACGTCGTGCGCCGCCGGCGGCGCCCGTTGGTGGACGGCTTCCGCGCCCGGGTGGTGGTACGGCGTCGGGTCGTGGTACCGCTGCCCATCGCCCGCTGCACGCGGCGCTGGATGCCGCGCAGACCGCGCTCGATGGTGCCGGTGGTGGCGGCCTTGCCCTTGGCCGAAAGCCTCTCCACCTGGCGCCGCAGCTTGCGGTTCTCCTTGATCAGCTCGCTGACCATCGCGTTCAGCGAGTCGACCAGTTCCGCTCCGCCGACGCGCCGCCGACGCGTGGAAGTCGTGCCGCTGCCAGTGGTGCGGCGGGTGTATTTGCGCTTCGGTCGCGCGGTGCCTGCGGTTTCGTCAGCCATCGGCCATCCCCTTCGAAATTGTGGACAGGACTGAAGCAGTATAGGGCCGACTTTCTGAATTTGTTAGGCCGCGGCGGCCATCGGCTTCGATACCTGCTGCTTGACGAGGCTTTTCAATCCTTCTCGCGCCAACTCGTGCGCGGGATTCGCCTTACGGCTGACGTAGCGCACCACGCGATGACCCCGGCGGCAGCGCTCGCGCACTTCGTGGACCGCCATCCGAAACGTCTCGCTGGAGGGCATGCGGCTGCGCACCACGGGTGCGCAATCGGTTCGTACGACGACGCGATGCAGGGGCCACCGGGAGGCGGCGAGGTCGAGCGCCGCCGCGCAGACATGGGCTTCGAGCTGCGCGGAACCGCCACCGTGCGCAAGTCCGAACGATTCGGTGTACAGGGTGCGGCCACGAATGAAAACGGCCAGGCCACATCCGGCCCGGCCGTTTTTGTCGAGTGCGGCGTCCACGTAGATCACGAGGCACTCTCGCAAGCAATTCCCCTCCTGGGTGGATTTGCGCGGAGCTTACCAGCATGTAGGGGTGTTGCCAAGGGCGGACCCCAAGATCTGGAGGCCTAGGGAATAACCCCTTCTTGCCGGGGCGGAATCTCGGCGCCCATGGCGTGGTAGCCGCCGTCCGCGTGGATGATCTCGCCGGTGGTGGCGGGCATCCAGTCCGAGAGCATGGCGCAGGCGGTCTTGCCGACCGGGGTCTTGTCCTTGATGTCCCACCCCAACGGCGCCCGGCGGCCCCAGAGGTCTTCGAAATCCCGGAAGCCCGGGATCGCGCTGGCCGCCAGCGTGGCCAGCGGACCGGCGGCCAGCGCGTTGACGCGAATCCCGTGCCGCCCGAGGTCGCGCGCCAGGTAGCGCACGACGGATTCCAGCGCTGATTTGGAGACCCCCATCCAGTCGTACTTGGGCCAGGCCTGGGTGGAGTTGTCGAAGTCCAGGGTGATGATCGAGCCGCCGTATTCGCGCATCACGGGCAGCATCCCGACGGCCAGCGTCTTGAGCGAAAAGGCGCCGATGTGGAAAGCGACCGCCGCGCTCTCAAACGGCGTGTGCAGGAAATTCCCGCCGAGCGCGTCGCTGGGTGCGCCGGCGATGGAATGCACGAGCCCGTCGAGGCGGCCCCAACGCTTTTCGATTTCCGCGCAGACCGCCGACACGTCCTCCGGCTTGGTGGCGTCCAGCTCCAGGATGTCCGGCACCGGGTCGAGCCGCTTGGCGGTCATCTGCGTGATCGACATCACGCGGCCGAAGCTGGTGAGCAGGATCTCGGCGCCGGCCTGCTGCGCTTGCTGGGCGATCGAATAGGCGATCGACTTGCGGTCGAGGACGCCGACGATCAGTACCTTTTTGCCGTCCAGCAGCATGCCGGAAATAGGTTACGGCTCCGGGCCGGTGGCCGCCGGCAGGTCGGGCTGGCTGGACCAATCGCTCCAGCTGCCCTCGTACAGACGCGGCTGCTTCAGGCCCGAGACCTCCATCGCCAGCACGTGGTGGCAGGCGGTGACGCCTGAGCCGCAGTGGACGATCACGGTGCCGCCGTCCTTCACGCCGAGGTGCCGGTAATGGGCGCGCAGCTCGGCCGGCGAGAGCAGGCGGCCGTCGGGACGCAGGTTCTCCAGCCAGGGCGCGTTCAGGGCGCCGGGGATGTGGCCGGCGCGCGGGTCGACCGGCTCGGACTCGCCGCGGTAGCGCTCGCCCGCGCGCGCGTCAAGCAGGATGGTCTCGGCCGCCCGCTCGCGCACGGCTTTCCGGTCAACCACCTCGCCGGGCGTTTCGATGGCCTGGAAGTCGCCCGCCGGCGGCTCCACGGGCTCCGTCGACAGCTCGCCCGTCCAGGCCTGGAGGCCACCGTCCAGGACCGCTGCCTGGCGGTGCCCGAAGTGCCGGAGCAGCCACCACAGGCGGGCCGCGATGGAGCCGCCGGCGTCGTCGTAGACGGCCACCCGGGTCTGCTTGTTGACGCCGGCCGCGGCCATCGCCCCCGCGAACTGCTTGGCGGTCGGGATGGGGTGGCGCCCGGGCCCGGAGTCCGCGGTGACCTCCGCGAGGTCGACGAAGACCGCGCCCGGGATGTGGCCCGCGTCATACGCCGCCCTCGCGCTGCGACCGTCCAGGTACCAGCGGAAGTCGATGATCCGGAGGTCGGGATCGCCGGCGTGCTCGGCCAGCCAGGCCGCGTCGATGAGTGGGCCCACGCCCGACTAGCCTAGCGAGCGTGAGAGGCGGCAAGGGGACGCTGACCGTGATCAGCGGGCCGATGTTCAGCAACAAGAGCGGCGAGCTGCTGCGCCAGGCCACGGTCCATCGGATCGCCGGGCGCGCGGTCGCCCTCTTCAAGCACTCGCTGGACGACCGCTACGAGGGCGTCGACGCCATCTCCACCCACGGCGGCGTCTCCATGGACGCCGAGCCGGTGTCCACCTCTTCCGAGATCAGCCTGTTGGCAACGGGCGCCGATGTGGTCGCCGTCGACGAAGCCCAGTTCTTCGACGAAGGGCTGACGGAGGTGGCGGCGAGGCTGGTCGAGGAGGGGGTGACCGTCTTCGTGGCGGGTTTGGACCGGAACTTCAAGGGCGAGCCGTTCGGGCCTATGCCCGGCCTCATGGCGATGGCCGACGAGGTCATGAAGCTGAGGGCTGTCTGCATGCGCTGCCGCTCCCTCAACGCGACGATGACCCAGCGCCTGATCGACGGTCGGCCCGCGTCGCGCAACAGCCCGGTGATCCTGGTCGGGGCGGCCGAGGCCTACGAGGCGCGCTGCCGCGACTGCCACGAGCTTGGCGAGTGAATCTCCTCCCCGCTGGCGGGGAGGTACCGAGCGCAGCGAGGCGGAGGGGGCGCGGGGCAACCCCCGGCGTTTGTATACATTCGCTGCCTCGAGGTCAGCGCTGGACCCCGCGCGCGTATACAAACGCTGGGGTGTCGCGTAACCCCCTCCCCGCCCTACGAATGGACGACCGTTGTGTCGTGGCAGAAGTGGACTTGGGCCGGCCTCAGCGCGTGGATGTGCTCCAGCGACCGCTCCCAGGCCTCGCGGTCGGCCGCCTGGCCGCTGGGCAGCTCGGGCCGGTCGGGCTTCCGGTAGATGTGCGAGGTGTACGCCGCGTCGCCGATCATCAACTCTTCACCCTGGGCATCGGTGGCCACCATCACGGACTGGTGGCCGACGGTGTGCCCGGGTGTTGCGATCACGCGCACGCCCTCGGCGATCTGGGTGTCGCCGTCCAACAGCTCGAACCGCGCGCCGGCGAAGTCGAACCAGTCCAGCAGCGGCTTCGACTCGCGGCGCGCGCGGTCCAGCTCCTGCCGCTGCACGTGGAAGGGCGCGTGCTTGAAGACCGCGTTCTGCCCGCAGTGGTCGAAGTGCAGGTGGGTGTTGATCACGATCTTGATGTCCGAGGGCAGCAGGTCGTGCTCGGCCAGCGCGTCGGCCGCGGAGACGTTGACCACGCGCCAGTCGGTCAGCCACCGTTCGGGCCCCCCGACACCAGAATCGACCAGGATCGGCCCGGCCGTTTCGTGCAGGATCACGAATCCGTGCACCGGCCACACGCCCCCGCCCTCCGGCGAGGTCAGGCTGGCCAGGTGGAGCCGCACGATGCGCGGCGCGGGCACCCGGCTAGGGACTGGAGAAGGACCCGATGCCGAGCACCAGGAAGAGCGCGGCCAGGTAGACCATCGAGTAGCTCCAGAGCCGGCGGGTCCAGCCCTTCTCCTTGAGGTCGAGCACCACCAGCCCGACCAGGCCCGCGCCCAGCAACAGGGCTCCCGCCAGGTAGACAGCCCCGGCCGCGTGCGTGAAGAAGGGCACCACGCTGGCCGCCACCGTGAGCACCGAGTAGGCCAGCGACCGGCGCTTGGCCGAGCGGTCGCCTTCGACCACCGGAAGCATGGGGACGTGCGCGCGCTCGTAGTCGCGCCGGATCAGCTGGGCCAGCGCCCAGAAGTGGGGCGGCGTCCAGAAGAAGATGACCAGGAAGAGCGCCAGCGCGGTGAGGTCGAGGCCGCCGGTCACGGCCGACCAGCCGACCAGTGGCGGGATGGCTCCGGCGGCGCCGCCGATCACGATGTTCTGGGGCGTCGTGCGCTTGAGCCAGATCGTGTACACGAAGACATAGATAAGCGTGCCGCTCAGCGCTAGCAGCGCCGCCGCCAGGTTGGCCAGCGAGGCCAGCACCGCAAAGGCGGCCACGTTGAGGGCCACGCCCAGCACGAGCGCGTGCCAGGCCGGGATGCGGCCCGAAGGCAGCGGCCGGCGCCGGGTGCGGGCCATCTCGGCGTCGATGTCGCGGTCGAACCAGCAGTTGACGGCATGGGCGCCGCCCGCGGCCAGGGTGCCGCCCAGGATCACCGCCAGCACCGCCATCGCCTTGGGCCAGCCGTGGGCCGCCGGGAGCATGGTGCCCACGGCGGTGGCGACCAGGAGCAGGACGATCCGCAGCTTGAGGAGGCTGAGGTAGTCACGAAGCACGGCCGCCACTGAGCGCGGTTGGGCCAGCGAGCCGAGCATCAGTTGGGAGTCTACCTAGGGCCCTGAGCCCGGCGCCAACGCGACCAGGTGCCCGGACAGCGTCGCCTCGTCCAGCTGGCCCCGGACCGTGCCCTCGATGGTGCCGTCCGCCCGGATGAAGACGGTCATGGGCAGGCCCAGCACCCCGTAGGCGGAGCCTACCCGGCCCTCGAAGTCATTGCCGGCCAGCGGCACCCGGGCCCCCGTCCGCTGCAGGAGGTCATGGCCGCGGCCGGGGTCGTCGAGGTAGTCGAGGAGCAGGAACTGGACCTGCGAATTCCGCTCGGCGTACTTCTCCAGGAGGGGCAGCTCGTTCTGGCAGGGCAGGCACCAGGAGGCGTAGAAGTTGAGCACCACAGGCCGGCCCGCGAACTGGCTCAGCCGCACCAGGCGCCCGTCGAACTGGGCCACCTCGAACTCGGGAGCGCGCCCGCCGCCGGCGGTGGCGCGGGCCGCGAACCCGTTGAGCGCGTGCAGGGTGTCCACGATCTGCTGGGCGTCCCAGCCGCTGCCGTGGGAGTTGAGCTTGTCCAGGCCGGCGGCGTCGAGCTGGCCCAGGAGCACCGGCGGCACCGTCCCCCCCACGTCCGGCGCGCCGCCGTAGGCCACACGCACGTAGCCCCAGCGGTCGACCACCACCAGCCGGTCCCCGTGGGTGTCGCCGGTGCTGAGTGTGAGGTCGAAGTGCGCCCAGAAGTCGGCCACGTCGTTCGGCTGGCCGGTCGCCAGCGTCCAGTCGGCGCCCACGCTGCGCGCGTACTCGGCGAGCACCGGAGGCCGGTCGACGGTGGGGTCGGTGGTCACCTCGAGCAGGCGCAGAGCGGAGCCCGCCCTCTGGCGCAGCTGCAGGAAGAGCGCCGTGTAGAGAGGGCAGGTCTCGTGGCAGTTGGTGTGGAAGCTCCCGATCACGGTGGGCAGGCCGAGCAGGCTGCCGCGGTCGAGAGGGGCGCCGGCCTGGTCGACCAGCTTGAACTCGGGCATCGGAGTCAGCTTGCCGCCCAGCTCGGAGAGCCCCAGGTTGACGTTGTCCGGGCCCGCGTAGACACCTCCCGGGAGCAGGCCGCCCGCACCCACCGCGAGCAGAACCGGGACCACGGTGCCGGCCTCCAGGTCGAAGGGGGCATCCAGCGACTGGGCTCCCGCCCGCACCCCGTGGTAATGGGCGGCGGGCAAGCGGAGCTCTGCGAGCTGGCGGTACTTGGGCGCCGCCGGCACGCTGCCGCCCAGGCTGCCGGCGGCGGAGGAACCGCCGGCGGCCAGCACCCGGACGTCCAGGGCGGGGGAAACGTCGGCGCCCTGGGCCGAGCTGGCCAGCACCAGGACGGTGCCGACCGGGACGGCGGCGCTGCGGGGTGCCGTCAGGTAGTAGGCAAGGGAAGTGCCCGCGATCAGCGCGGCAAACAACCACAGGTACCGGCGAGCCCGCGGCACGGGCTTCAGGCTAGTGTGCCGGCGTCAGGATTCGTTCCAGGAGCGGAGCAGCAGCCAGCCGGCGGTGAAGCTGACGATCAGGACGCCCGGCGACCAGCCCAGGCCCGGGCCGAAGGGATCGTTGGGGGACAGGTCGGCGACCACAGCCAGCACCGAGACCGCCACGCAGAGCGCCAGGCCCAGGCCGACCCGCATCCGCCCGTGGCGCTGGACCGCCAGCTGCAGACCCAGGAAGCGGGTCCGGGGCTCGGCCGCCGGTAGGGCCGGCAGCTCGGCCGCCACCCGCTCCACGACCTGGCCCTTGCGGCCGATCCTGACCCTCGCTTCGCGCGGCGGCCGCTCGAAGCGATGGGCCACTTCGCGGTCGGCCGGCGGCGGGACCTCGAGGGGCTCCCAGAGCGGCTCCTTCCGGTACATGCGATAGGCGATGAAGGCTGCGGCACCGAGCACCAGCCAGAAGACGTAGATGAACGTGGAGTTCGACACGTTCTGGGCCATCAGCTGCGTGAACACGCTGCCGATGCCTACGGCCCCGATGACCGAGAGCACGGGGATGCTGGCACGCCCGAACTTGATGTTCAGCGGCATCCGGTATGGCCGGTAGAGCTCCGGCTCGACGTAGCGCAGCCGCATCACAGAGAGGTGCGCAGTGCAGAAGGCAAAGGTCGCGGCCAGGGAGTAGACGGCGCCCATCAGGACGATCTGGCCGGGCAGGATCAGGATGGCGCCCGCGATTCCGAAGACGACGATCGATATCCAGGGAGTCTTGAACTTGGGATGCAGCGCCGAAAAGGCCTTCGGAAAGAGCTCGTTCACGGAGAGCGAGTAGCTCAGCCGCGAGATCCCGATCAAGCCCGCGTTGGTGGCGATGATCAGGATCGTGAAGGCCAGGATGGCGACCCAGATGCCCGCGATCTGGGCCAGCAGCATCGGGTTGAAGGCCGTGACGATGCCGGCCACCGGGTCGTCCTTCCAGGTGGTCGCCAGAGCGGTCGTGTACTGGTGGGACTGGGGGTCCATGATGACCGGGAACACGCTCATCCCGATCGTGGGCAGGAACGCGGAAACGAAAAGCACGGCCACGATCACGCCGTAGGTGGCGCGGGGCACGGTCCGGCCAGGGTTCTTCGCCTCTTCCGAGAGATTGGAGATGGTTTCGATCCCGGTATAAGTCACCATCGCGATCGAAATCGAGGCCAGGAAGTTGCCCCAGGTGGGCGCCAGCCCCCAGTGGATGTTGCCGATCACGGTGCGCAGGTTGAGCAGCAGGAAAACGCCCAGCAGGACCAGGATCAGCTGCGTGAGAAGGTCCATCAGGGCCAGCGCCAGGTTGATCAGGCTCGATTCCTGGATGCCCACGATGTTGACCACGACCAGCAGCGCCACCAGCACCACCGCGCCTCCGATGTGCCAGCCGAACGAGTGCTTGAAGTTGGCCAGCACCCCTACGTAGCGGCCGAGGTCGCCGAGGTAGGAGATCGCCGTATACGCGCTGATGGAGACGGTGGCCGTGTAGTTCAGCAGCTGCACCCAGCCCACCAGAAAGCCCACCGGCTCGTTGAAGGCGCGGCGGGCGAAGCTGGACGAGCCGCCGGCGTGGGGCATGGCGGCGGTGCCTTCCGCGTAGTTCAGAGCCGTGGTCACGAAGATGAAGCCGGCCAGGATCAGGGCCAGGGGTGTGAGGCCGAGCGCGAAAGCCGCGGTGACGCCCAGCGCGTAGTAGATCGATGACCCGACGTTGCCGTAGCAGGCGCTGAAAAGCGCGCCCACGCCCAGCGTGCGCGGCAGCTTGGGCCGGCCACGAACCACCACGCGGTAGTCCCCCGGCCGGCGTCCGCGCTTCAGCGGTTCCTTGTCGCTCATCTCTTCGCTATGCGAAGACCGCCGGCGGGTAGCGGGCGATCACCTTGTCGACATAGCCGGCGAAGAGATCCGCCAGCCCGGGGTCCTGGAACTCGATCACGTTCTCGGCGTTCATCTCGCCTGAATGCGAGAGGTTATAGCTGCCGCAGAACACGTAGTCGTCGGCCACAACGCATTTCGCGTGCATGAAATCGTGCACCGACTGAGTGGACCAGGGCGTGGACACCTTGCCGCTGAAGGGAATGCCCGCCAGGATCGCGGCCATGGCCTGGAGCTTCCAGCCGGCCTGCGCGTTCTGCGACCACTGGTGGCGCACCTCGGCCATCTGGGTGGCGTCGAAGACGCCCTTGATGTCGGTGCCTTCGAAGCCGCGCTGGACGATGTCGGCCAGCGTGCCCAGGACGGGCCCCGAGGTCACCACAGGCGAGCAGATGCGCACTCGGCGGCGTGCGGTGGCGATGCGCTGGCTGAGCTCGTGGACCAGCTTCTCCGCGCGCCCCGGCGTGAAGTAGGGCCGGGCCTGGATGCCGGTGCCGAGCTCGAACCACTCAGGGCGCTGGCGCCCGGAGACCTGGACCTGGCGCCAGGTCCAGAGGTTCTCGAAGTTGGCGCGGTAGACGGCCGCCACCTCAGGCGCGTCGACGCGCAGGATCACGTTCTCCTCCCGGGTCCAGGAATCGTTGGTCCAGTTGGCGGAGCCCGTCCAGACGGTGGCCGAGTCGCAGACCACGTACTTGTGGTGCATGAGGTCCGGGTCGCCGTTGACCGGGAACCAGGTCTCCTTGGGCAGCTCCTTGATGAAGGGCCAGTCGGACATCTGGGGCGGGGGCGGCGCCGCGCGGTGATGGCCATAGTCCTGGTTGAAGACGATGCGCACGCGCACGCCGCGGCCGAGGGCGTCGAGCAGCGACTTCAGGACCAGGTCGCGCGGGGGGCCGTCCAGCTTGAGGTCGTAGATCGCGATCTCCAGGGAGACGCGGCTCGCGTTGCAAAAACCGGCCAGCAGACCCGCGATCGACTCCGCGCTCTGGCCGCCGTCCGTGAGGAAGACCGCCGCGACCGGGGGGGCTACCGTGGCTACTGGGCGTCCGCCTTGCGCGGATGCGGCTCGACCTCAGGGCGCGCGCGGGTGGCGATCTCGGCGGCCTCGTCGGGGTCGTCGGTCACGCTGAGCAGGCGCAGGTCCTCGCTCGAGACCAGCTCGTGGGCCAGCGTCTGCTCGTTCATCCAGCGCAGCAGCCCCGCCCAGTAGGCGCGGCCGAAGAGCACCACCGGGAAGTGGTCGATCTTGCCGGTCTGAGCGAGCGTCAGCGACTCGAACAGCTCGTCCAGGGTCCCGAAGCCGCCCGGGAAGATGATGAAGCCGCGCGCGTACTTGACGAACATCGTCTTGCGCACGAAGAAGTAGCGGAACTCGATGCCGAGGTCGACGTATGGGTTGAGCGCCTGCTCGTGCGGCAGCTCGATGTTGCAGCCGACCGACAGCCCACCGGCCTCCTTGCAGCCCTTGTTGACCGCCTCCATGATCCCGGGCCCGCCGCCCGTGATGACGGCGAAGCCGCGGCGCGCCAGCGCCTCCCCCACCAGCTGGCCCTGCGCATAAAGCGGGTCGTCGGCGGCGACCCGGGCCGAGCCGAAGACGGTGACCGCGGGGCCCAGGTCGGCCAGCGCGTCGAAGCCTTCGACGAACTCGGACATGATCCGGAGCACGCGCCAGGGATCGGCGTGGAGCGCCAGCTCCTCGAGCGCGTACTGCTCCTCTTCGAGGAGGGCGCGATCGGCCGGCGGCCGCGCCGAGGGGACGATGAGGCGCCCGGCGCGCCGTCGTTCCGACATACGGACAGGACTTTAGGCTAGAGGGGCGCGGCCGAAAGGTGGGCCGATGGATTTCGCGATCCTGACGCTCCGAGGCGACAGCCGGCGCCGAGGAGCGGAGGGAGCGCAGCCAGGCTGCGTGACTGAGCACCGCAGAAGCCGGCGTACGCATCGGACGTCCGGGCGCGAAAGGCACGGCCCACTTTGCGGCTGCGCCCCTAAGCGCTCGGCGCGGGCTTGGGGTGCTCGGTGGTGTGCGGCTTGGCCGGCTCGTGGACGGCCCGGGTCTTGGTGGCATGGGCGGCCGGCTCGGGGTGACTGGCGGCGTGGGCGGCCGGCTGGGGGTGGCTGGTGGCGTGGACCACCGCCACCGTCGGGGCGGCCGGCTCTAGGGCCGGCGACGGCTTGGTGTCGTCCGGCATCGCCAGCAGCTGATCGAGCCGGTGCTGGAGCTCTTTGTTCTGCCTCTCCAGCTCGCCGATCTGGTGGGACTTGCGCATGCTCTGGGTGAAGTCGTGGAGGCCCGAGGGCACGTGGTAGAGGTAGCCCAGGACGACGCCGATCAGCAGCGGCACCAGCGCCACCATCCCCAACGGCACGTTGGTGTAGTGGAACTGCCACCAGTCGATGTTCACCGAGGTGGTGTTGCTGTAGACGAACACCGTGAGGCCGATGCCGAAGGTCAGGAAGACGACGGCGATGACAAAATGGATGAAGCGCTGCCACAGGTAGCTCATGGTCGGCGAGAGGGTACCTCCGCCACCCGCCTCCCGTCACCCCTTTAGCGCGAAGGACTGCCTGAGATCGGCGGCCATCTCGGCGGTCAGGCCATGGGCCCGGTCGATCAACGCGTACATGCGCACGAAGCCGTGGATCATCCCCTCGTAGCTGAGCAGGCGCACCGGCACCCCCTCCGCCTCCAGGCGCCGGGCATAGGCGACGCCCTCGTCGCGCAGGGGATCGAGCTCGCAGACCACCACGGTCGCCGGGGCGATGCCAGCCAGCGACCGCGCCCGCAGGGGCGAGGCGTCGGGGTGGGTGCGGGCCGCCGGATCCGGGAGGTAGTGGGTCCAGAACCAGCGCATGCCGTCCCGGGTCAGCCCAAACCCGGTGCCGTTGACGACGCAGGACTCGCGGTCCAGGTCGCAGTCGGTCACCGGATAGACCAGCACCTGGTGGCGCAGCTGTACGCCCGCGTCCCGGGCCCGGATCGCCATCACCGCGGCCAGGTTGCCGCCGGCGCTGTCGCCGCCCACCGCGAGCCGTTCCCCGTCTCCACCCAGCTGCGAGGCGTTCTCGGCCAGCCAGGCGGTGACCATCCAGCAGTCGTCGACCGCCGCCGGGAAGCGGTGCTCCGGGGCCATCCGGTAGTCGACTGAGACCACCAGGCACGGCGTCGAGGCGGCCAGCCGCCGGCAGACCGAGTCGTGGGTGTCGAGGCTGCAGATCACCCAACCGCCGCCGTGGAAGTAGGCGACGGTGGGCAGGGCGGTCGTCGATTCGGGCGCGTAGACGCGGCAGGGCACGCCGGCGAGGACCCGGTTCTCGACCCGGTGCAGCTCGGGGAGCGGGCCGGCCAGCACGAGCGCGGCCGCCTCCGCGTTGGCGCGGGCCTGCTCAGGGGTCAGCTCCTGGATGGGCGGTATGCCCGAGGCGGCGACCATGTCCAGGTAGGCGCGGACCTGCGAGTCCATCGTGATCATGCGATAAACGTTAGAACGGCCGAGCGACCGACATGGCCTGGGCCAGCAGCTCGTCCTGGCTGACCTGTCCGCCGCTGGCCCCGGCCCGCACCTTGGCTTCCAGGGCGCGCCGTACGGCCTCCGCGATGTCGGCCCCGCTGTGGCCCTGGCTGGCGTCAAGCAGCCGCTCCCAGCCGGCCTCGTCGATGGCCTCGAAGACCGGCCGGCCGGCGCGGCGCTCCGCCCGCCGGACGTGGACCTCGAAGACCTGGCGCCGGCCCTCGCGGTCGGGCAGCGGCACCTCGATCAGGCGGTCGAAGCGACCCGGTCGGGTGAGCGCGGCGTCGACCGACTCCGGCCGGTTGCTGGCGGCCAACACCACCACCCCGTCCGTCCCCTGGAGGCCGTCCATGTTCTCCAGGAAGGTGCTGACCAGGCGGTGGGT
>Ga0070707_100003369_pt1 | contig 15100 bp, 11 predicted proteins | sample KBSK5502metaG_FD_65468 | JGI IMG/M metagenome (GOLD analysis project Ga0070707, IMG submission 65468) | Corn, switchgrass and miscanthus rhizosphere microbial communities from Kellogg Biological Station, Michigan, USA - KBS K5-50-2 metaG | ecosystem: Host-associated > Plants > Roots >... | reverse complement strand
GATCGCGGTGACCGTCGGCAGGCGTGAGGTCACGGTGGGCGTTGCCATATGGGCGACCGTTGTCGGGGTCTGGCCGCCGACAGGTGATGTCATGTCCGGTGCCCCAGAGGCGCCGGGCGCGCACGACGCGAGCAGCAGAGCGACCAGTGCAAGCACTGTCCCGCCAAACACAACAGTGGACTTCGCACTGGCGGGAGCCAGCGAGTGCAGGCGGCGTTGATCCCCTTCATATGGCCGCACCGGCGTTGCGTCATGCATGCCGCGGCCATGTGTGCCGCGCCAGTGCGCCAGGCCTTGCACGAATGTGTACGCAATAAGCGGCAAGCCGAGCCCAATGGCGCCGAATCCCTCCAACACGTCGCTCTGGCTGCCCAGGGGGACGATCTGCCCGGTGCTCACAAAGTGCACGGACTTCAGGTAGACCAGAGTCGCCGAGCTCACGAGCATGTAGCCAAGATAGAGCAGCACGCGCGTCTCGCGGGGGAACACCGCATTCGCCCGGTTCGTCACCTGGTCGCCGGACAGGAGGAGGTCCCAGAGGATGGCGAGCAGGAAGAGTAGCGCTGCCACAATTACTGATGCTGACGAGACGGCGGAGAGCGCAGGCTGCACCAGAAAGATAAACCAAGCAATAACCTGCAACCCCATGATCAGCCCCAGTACGACTGCAAACGGCTCGGCCAGCGCCCGCGTGAGCCGCCCGCGCAGCGCCAGTGTTGCCAGTGTTGCCAGCGTTACCGTAAGGACGATGAGCTTGATCGCCGGCACGCTCGGCTGTATCGCCGGAATCACCGGCAGGCCGAATAGGTTGGCCAGCTGCGGCGTGCTCAACGCGATGAATAGCAAACCCATCGTCGCCAGGAAAAAGCCTGCCGCGCGCAGGTTGGCGCGATTGCGCGCTCGCCCATGCGCAATCAACCAAAGCGCAGCGCCCAGCAGCGCCAGCGCCGCCGCGACGCTGATCGCCGTGTAGAGCGGGTTGAGCTCTGCCGCCGGCAGTCGCCGCGCAAACAGCGCGACCACGGCGGTGGCGATCTGGAAGAAAGCGTAGAGGAATGCCACACCAAGCGCTAGGGCTCCCATCGGCACCTGCGCCGGCCACGTGTCATCGGCGCGGGCAAAGCGGGCCACGAGCGCGACAGCGCACAGCAGCACCAGCGAGGTTCCCGCGGCGGGCAGCAGCGCGGCGACACTGAACAACCGGATCAGATCCGCGAGGAAGATGACCGTGGTAAGCCCCACGACGCCAAAGACCACCGTGGGCGTCCGCAGGCGCTGCGCCAGCAGCGCAACACCTGCCGCCGCAGACTGCCCCCACTCGATGAAATCCGTGCTGCCCCAGTACACCACCACGACCAGGATCGTCGGCAGGTAATTCGCTTGCGCCGCGATCGCGGCGGCAGATCGGCCACTCTCCGCGAGAGAGGTGTAGCCAATGACGGTTGCCAGTTCGGCTATCGTATAGCCCGCCATCAGCGCCGCGACGGGCCAAAGGTTATGCACAAATCTGCCAGCGTGGACCCCGCCCATCCCGCCACGTGCGCGAGGACGCGCACCGATAGCGCCGTACACCGCCAACGCCCCGAGGATCACAAGCTGCGCGGCGCGCAGCCACAGTTCTGCCACCGAAGGGGGGGTGGCCTGGCCGGAACCATCGGCGAGGCGCATCACTGGTCCGCTCACGAGCAGCACGATGACCGGCGTCAACAGCAGCAGACGCGCGGCCAGCGGCATCAGGAGCGCTGCCGTCAGCGCCAACGTCCACCCCAAGGAGAGTGAGAGCAGCGTCACGGCGTAGATCGCGGACGAAACCTGGGTCAGTTTGCCCTGCACAGATCCGGTGGCAAGCGGCGGCACCTGGAGGTCGGTCGCCGCGAACAGCGCCCCGCAGATGACGAGCAGAGCGATCACACTGAACGCGAGCCAGCGCAACGGGCGACTCATCGTGGCGAACGAGATCAGGCGCGCGCGCAGGCGTGTGACAGCGGCGCTGCGCGCGGACGACAACGGCGCGAGGGTGTCTGCCAACTAATACCTCCCGTCTGCACCTGCCCAATGGCAGCCAGCACGCGCAGCTCTTGTCGCGTAGTGCGTGCCCGCAGGATGCAGCATGCAGCCGGGTCAGGGGCGAACTCACTAGCAGCTGAACAGTTAGAAGCGTGTAGATACCTCAGCAGGATGGTTTCCAACAGGTGTACGTTGGCTGGTTTCATGCCCGCCAGACGCGGGCAAGCGCCTCCCGGATGGCATCCGTGGCGTCGACGGTGCCGATGAGCGCGGTGGCCATGCGCGCCGTCGGCGGGACATACGGCGCCATGAAGGTAGCGACGTCTGGCTTGTGTGTTCCCAGACCGCACCCCCTCTCCCTCGCCAACCGGATGGACGTCTCTCAACAATCAGACAGAAAGAGCGGGTGGTTTAATTCACCGGTGGGCGCGGGTGAGCAAGGCACGCATGCGGGTGGGCGGCAGCGGGAATAATGCATAGTGGCCCTATGGAGGTGGGGCGTGACAGTCGGCTACAGCTACGGGTCATCCCGCGCGAGACCGTGGCGCGGAACACTAGTGACTGAGCCAGATTCAATGCACGTGCTCAGCGTTGTCACTGCGAGAGCGAGCGCCTTGTTTGCAACGCCGGAAGACCACACTACCCGTCTAGTGATCCGCTTGCCATGGCGCTTGCACCGCCTGTCCACTCCGAGTCCGCCTGGACAATCACTGCTGCGCCAGGTATTGCGAGATGGCTTCTAGAGAACGAATGTTCATAAGTGCCGCGAATTTGTGGAAAAGTGCCGGCGAATGTGGAAAAGATGTTCGATTCACGGCGCCAGTTGCACGCCCATCTGGCGGAAGCCACCCTCCGCGTGCACGTCGCCGAGTATCACAGCGAGCGGATAGCGGAACAGCGGTCCATCGGTGACCAGCGTGTGGTATTCGCCGCGCTCGCCGCAGGGATCAATGCCTCGCTGCTCGAACTCGGCGATCAGCTGCTCGTCGATCACGCGCCCGAGCCAGGCGGGATCGGCGGTCGCCTCTTCCACACAGGTGATCAGCGCGCGATGACCGCGCGCCACCGCCTCGCGCACGAGCGCGCCAGGCGCCTCTCCCCACAGCGGCTCTACATGCGCCAGCCCTGCCGCGCGGACGCGCTCCTCATACCAGGCGCGCACGTCCGCCAGATGAATGTCACCGAAGATCACCCCGGAGACGCCGTCGTCGCGCAGAGCGGCGAGCGCGGCCAGGAACACCGCCTCGAAGGTGGCGGGCGTCGTGGGATAGTGGCGAGCGGCTAAGCCCAGCGCCTTGGCCTGAGCGCGCATGACGGCGAGTGGCACGCCATGAAAGCGCACGCGCTCGCTGGCCGCGTCGTAGAGGGTGAGCAGCGTCGGCCGGACGGCGCCCGCGCGCACCGCGCGATCCAGCGCCAGCATCGAATCCTTGCCGCCGCTGAACATCACGGCATAGCGGCCCGCAGCCAGCATGCGCACCGTGCTCTTTCTCCCCCTGATAGGCCCCGGCGCAAGGGACTCAGAACTTACCGCGCGAGCTGGACGACAATCGCCTCCAGCGGCTCGTCATCGGTCCATACCATATGATCGACGTTTGCGGGCCAGAGCACGGCATCGCCTGGCCCCACCTGGCGCGTCTCGCCCTGTGGACCGCCGAGGCGCACGTGGCCCGCGCCGGCCGTCACCAGGAAGACGATGGCATGGTCGGCGCTGTGCTCGTCGAGCGTCGCGTGCGGCTCGAAGTACATCACCTCGACCATCAGCGGCTCATCCAGCACGAGCGGCAGCCCGTGCACCCGCTCCGTGAATGCCGCCAGCCGCTCCGGATTGCTCGGCAGGCGCGTCTGTGGGAGCGCGATGGGCACGCCGTAGAGGCCGGGATGCCCGCCGGGAATCTTCGACTTCAGGTCTGCGCTGAACCGCCGGATCTGCATGGGAGCCTCGCTTACTTGTACGCCAGCACGCCGAACGCCTCGGCCTTGCGCACGACGCGCCGGAACTCGGCCGCCTGTAGGCGCTCGACAACGCCGCGGGTCATGCGCCGGCCAAACTTGCTGGCCGGGTCGCCGATGTAGTGGAACATGCGGCCACCAGGCGCCAACACGCGGCACGCCTCGCGGTAAAACTCCTCGGCGTAGAGCTCGCCTGCCAGGCTAAAGGTGGGTGGGTCGTGCAGGATGCGTGCGAACGTGCCGTCGCCGAGCGTCCGAATCAGCTCGAAAGCGTCGCCCACCAGCAGCGTGATCTGCGGGTTGTCGAAGAGATCGCGCGACCAGGGGTTCAGCCGCGCGATGTCGAGCGCGGTGGGATCGTACTCTATGGTGGTGACGTGGTCGGCGGTCTTGGCCGCCTCGATGGCGGTGTAGCCGAGGCCGGTGGCGATGTCGAGCACGGCGCCCACCACCGGCGCCAGCGCCTCGATCTTCTTTCGGGTGTCTTCCCACGGGTCGGTATCTTTGACGCGGTGCATGGGAAAGCCCGCCACCAGCGTCGTCGGCGCGCCGGGCGTGGGATACAGGCTGCGCGGCCAGTCCGTCGTCTCCGAAAAGAGCTGGATGGCGCGCGCTGTGCCTTCGCTCACGATGAAGCACTGGTTCTCGGACTCGGCAATCCGCTCGACGGCATCCCAGGACAGCTGCTGCCCGTCCGCGAAGGTGATGTGCTCCTGCCTGATGTTCACCTGCGCGGTCGTGCGCCCGAGGTCGAGCGAGGTGACGACACGGCGGCGACGCGCCTGGCGTGCCGCGAGCAGCGGCGTGGCCTGGTAGTGCGAAAGGACGATCAGCTCTGTCATGGCGCACCTCCTTGCGAGCTCGCTGTATGACGCATGGAGACACCGACGCGATGCTAGTACCAGGCATTATAGTGTATGGGGTGGGGAGACTGCCGAGCCCGCGCCGCTCGTCCCCATCGCTGTGTATAATCCTCACAACGTCCCACGAATATGCCCACCAAACGCTGCACACGCACACAGTGCTTTTCGATTTACAGCTGTCATTGCAAAGGAGATGTCCATGCGCACGGGATCGTACATCGCCGGCCAGTGGGTTCATCCCAGCTCCACGCGCACCGTCCGCAACCTCAACCCGGCGGACCCGAGTGATGTGATCGCGGAGTTCCCCGCCGCAGGCGCCGCGGATGCCGTGCGCGCCGTCGAGGCCGCCAAAGCCGCTGCGCGCGGGTGGCGCGAGACGCCGGCGCCGGAACGGGGACGCGTGCTGTGGCGCGCCGCCGACATCGCCCGCCGCCGCGCCGAAGAGATCGCGCAGACCATGACGCGCGAGGAGGGCAAGATCATTCGCGAGGCGCGCGGTGAGGTGACGCGCGGCATCGCCGTCCTCGAATACTACGCCGGCGCCGGCTTCCGCATCGCCGGGCGCACTCTGCCAGCGGAGGCCCACGATACCTTCACCTACACGATTCGGCGCCCGCTCGGCGTCGTCGGGCTCATCACGCCCTGGAACTTCCCGTGGGCCATTCCCGTCTGGAAGTCCGCCCCCGCGCTGGTGGCAGGCAATGCCGTGGTGCTCAAGCCCGCCGAGCTGACCCCGGCCACTGCCGTCATCCTGGCCGAGATCTACGAGGAAGCCGGGGTGCCGGCCGGCGTCTTCAATCTCGTGGTCGGCTCCGGCGGCGAGGTCGGCAGCGCCATCGTGGATCATCCCGACGTGCGCGCTGTCTCGTTCACGGGGTCGAATGCCGTCGGCATGGCGCTCTATGTGCGCGCGGCGCAGCGTGGCGCGAAGGTGACCTGCGAGATGGGCGGCAAGAACGCCGTGATCGTGCTGCCGGACGCGAATCTGGAGAAGGCGGCGGCAGCCATCGCCTCTGGCGCCTTCGGCTCCACGGGCCAGCGCTGCACCGCCACCTCGCGTGTCGTCGCGCACCCCGACATTCGCGGGCCACTGGTCGAGCAGCTGGACGCCCTGGCTGCCGCACTCAAGATGGGCGCCGGCCTGGACGAGACGACCGACCTCGGCCCCGCTGTCAGCGCGGATCAGCTGCAGACCGATCTGCGCTACATCGGCATCGCCACGGATGAGGGCGCGCGGCTGGTGCGCGGCGGCCGGCAGCACGAAGCGCTGCCCGGCTATTTCGTCGAGCCGACCATCTTCGATCAGGTCGCCCCGGGCAGCCGCATCTTCCGCGAAGAGGTCTTCGGCCCGGTGCTGGCGGTGAGCACGGCCAGCTCGCTGGCCGAGGCGCTGGAGATCGCCAACGGTGTCGAGTACGGCCTTGCCGCCTCGATCTTCACGCAGGACATCGACACCGCGTTGCGCTTCGTGGAGGAGGCTGAGGTCGGCATGGTCCACATCAACGAGGCGACGGTGGGCGGCGAGGCGCAGCTGCCGTTCGGCGGCAGCAAGTCCACCGGCGTGGGCGAGCGCGAGATGTCCGAGGAGGGCCTGCATTTTTTCACCGAGCTGAAGACGGTCTTCGTCAACTACGGCGCCAGCGGCAAGCCGCTCAGCATGCGCTGAGGCCGAGGAGATGATCGTGTCTTGGCTCTCTGATGAGATCGCGACAGCACAACATACGCTGCACGTCGGCGAGGAGGCATTTCACGCAGTGTCTCCGCCCGATGCCGACCATTTTGTACAGGCCGTAAAGCACCAATTCCTGAAGTATCCAGAGCGGCCCAGCAAATTCTGGTGGGATCAAGATCTGCGTGAGCAAGCCTGCTGTGCTGTCCAGTTTAATGGACCAGGTCTGCAACAGTTAGCACATGTCGCGCCCTCCGCGGGGGAAGTGGTGTTGCTCATAACCAACACGGAAGTTGCGGGTGAGGGCGAGCCGATCGCGGTCTATGAGGCAACGGTCCCCGCCGCTCAAAAGATCCTAAGTGAGGTGCATGGTCATCACGAGTATTACCTGGCTTCAAAGCTGCTAACGTGGTTGCTCTGCGAAACGCATCATGGGCAAATCATCGCGATGGGTACTCCCGTAGTCGACCGCTTGCAGGGGTATGTGAGGCAGCATCCCGACTTGGTGCGCGAGGCGTACGTTCTACCAGCCGGCTCCTTAGAGCGCGCCTGGTCGCGATGGGTGCTCCCGTAGTTGGCCACTCCACCGCCATCTTGATCCGCCAGGCCCTACATTCCGGCGGCATCCGACGCCGGGCGCGCCGCGCGTAGGCCACCACGTGACCAGAAGGTACCAGCCGCTGCGCCATGGGTGCGATACTGCGGGCAGAGAAAGGCTGGGCTGCCATGGCAACCGCACCGGTGGATGACGACATGCTGCGCGCCTGGTGGGCGCATAGCCAGGGGCTGGATGGCTCGCTGCAGGGGGCATCCGCCGGCACAGTGCTGGAGCGCACGGGCTGGTCGCGCTCGGTCGGTGGGTCCGGCCCGTATCTGACGCTCTTCGCGCGCGCGGGGATCACACGCGCGGAGGCCGACGCCGCCGTGGCTGCCCTGGAGATTCACGAATTGCCCTCGGCGCGTGGCTGCACCTATGTCGTCCCGGCAGCTGACTTCGGCTTGGCGCTGCGTGTTGGGCAAACCTCCGGCGACGCGCCAGAGATCGTCACCGCCAAGAAGTTCTGCGGCGTCACCGATGCGGAGCTCGCACGCCTGAACGATGCCGTGCTGTCTGCGCTCGCCACTGGTCCACTCGATCCCGCCGCTCTGAAGGCTGCAGTGGGGGACGCTGTGCGCGCGCTCGGTCCGGAGGGCAAGAAACGCGGCCTCACGACGACCCTGCCGCTGGCCCTTGGCACACTCCAGGCGCAGGGCGCGATTCGCCGCGTGCCCGTCAATGGGCGGCTCGACCAGCAGCGCTACCGCTACGCGCGCTGGGATGATATGGCGGCCCCCGATCTCCAGCTCACCCTGGAGGAGGCGCAGCAGGCCCTGGCCCGGCGCTATTTCCGCTGGATCGGCCCGGCGACGCTGGCGCAGTTCCAGTGGTTCTCGGGCCTGAGCGCGAAGGCGGCACGCGCGGCGATCGAGCCACTCGGCCTGGTGCCGTTGGCGAGCGAGGATGCGCGCCTGCTGTTCCCGGAGGACCGCGAGGCACTGCTTGCTTTCCGGCCGCTAGACACGCCCCACTTCGTCCTGACCAGCGGGCTGGACAACATCACGCATCTACGCCGCGACGTGCTGGGGCTGCTCGCCGCCGGGGACCGCGAGCGCCAGGTGTTTGGCGAAAACGGAATGCAGCTGGTAGGTGGCTTGAGCGAACTGCCCAGCCATCCAATACTGGACCGCGGGCGCCTCGTCGGGCTCTGGGAATACGACCCAGACACCGAGTCCATCGCCTGGATGACCTTCGAGCCCCAGCCGGAGGCATTGCGCGCGGCGGTCGCGCGGACCGCAGCCTACGTCCGCGAGGAGCTTGGCGACGTGCGCGCCTTCAGCCTGGATAGCCCCGAGAGCCGCCGTCCGCGCATCGCCGCGCTGCGCGCGGTTGGAGCGGCGGTCGCACCCTGACGCTTTCCGCCTGCTTACCTACGCGACGGCGCGGTCGGTGATCTCGAGCGCGGCGTCGACGATCGCCAGGCCCTCGCGCAGCTGCTCCTCGGTGATGCACAGCGGCGGGTTGACGAAGAACGAGTTCCAGCGCACGAAGGTGAAGAAGCCGTGCTCGCGCAGGTACGCGCTGAATGCCGGCATCGGTCCCAGCTCGGTGGGCTTGGGGTTGAAGGGCGTCAGCGGCACGCGGGTCGCGCGGTCTTTCACCAGCTCGACCAGGCTGAACAGGCCGATGGATCGCACATCGCCGACCGACGGATGCCGCTCTTTCAGGTTGTTCAACTCGCCGGCCAGCACGCCGCCCAGTCGCCGCGCATTCTCGATCAGCCCATCCTCTTTGTAGACGTTGATGCAGGCCAGCGCAGCGGCGCAGCCGACGGGATGGGAGTTGTACGTCAACCCAGCGTAGAGCGGATGGTCCTCGAAGCGCTGGGCGATCTCGTCGGTGACGATGGCGGCGCCCAGCGGCACATAGGCCGACGTGAGCCCCTTGGCGACGGTCATGATATCCGGCACGACGCCCCAGTGGTCCACCGCGAACCACTCGCCGGTGCGTCCGAAGCCGCTCATGATCTCGTCGCAGATCAGCAAGATGCCGTGCCGCGTGCAGAGCTCGCGCAGTCCCTGCATGTAGCCGTCCGGCGGAATGATCAGCCCATTCGTCCCCACCACCGACTCTACGATCACGGCGGCAATCGTCTGCGGCCCCTCGAAGGTAATGATGTCCTCGATGTGTTGCAGACAGTCCAGTGTGCAGGCGGGCTTGTCGCCGCACCAGCGGCAGCGATAGCGATACGGGTCCATCGCGTGCACGACGCCGGGGATGCCTGGCTCGGCGGCCCAGCGGCGCGGATCACCGGTGAGGGTGATGGCGCCCGCCGTCGCACCGTGGTACGAGCGGTAGCGGGCGATGATCTTGTGGCGTCCCGTCACCCAGCGTGCGATCTTGATAGCGTTCTCGTTGGCCTCCGCGCCGCCATTGGTGAAGAAGGCTTTGGCGAGGTTGCCCGGCGTGATCTCCTGCAGCAGCCGGCCCAGCTCGGCGCGCACCGCCGTCGTCGAAGTGGTTGGCGCGACGTAGCATACCTGGTCCATCTGCGCCTTGACGGCGTTGATGACTCGCTCGTCGCCGTGGCCGATGTTGACGCACATGAGCTGCGAATTGAAGTCCATGTAGCGCTTGCCGTCTACGTCCCAGAAGTAGATGCCCTTGGCGTGGTCGACCACCAGGGGCTTCATCACGCTTTGGGCGGTCCACTCGTAGAGCGTGGTCTCGCGCGAGAGGTCCAGGATCTCTTGCCGGGTCAGGTCGCCGATTGCCATCTACCGCCTCCACCATATATTACTCGCCTGCGCCGCCCCGCCGCGATCGGCGGGCGCTCGTAGCACCCACGCCGTTAGGCCAGGCCGGCGTCGGCCAGGCTCGTGGCTGGGGCGGCGCGCGTGAGCAGCGCCTCCAGCGCGGCGAGATCCTCCATTTGCCCCACGCGCGCGATCACCGCCGGTGGCAGCGTCCCCAGGCGCACCTCCAGCACGCGCAGCACATCCGCGCGCGCAGCACGCAACGCGCCCCGTGCCTCACCGCGTGCCTCACCGCGTGCCTCGCCCCGTGCCTCACCCCGTGCCTCACCGCGTGCCTGTGCTATTTCCTCTTGTTGTTCCATCCAGGTCTTCATCGTGTGCCCCACCCCCTGGTTTTCAGGCAGTTGCAGGAGTTGCTCGTACTGGTCGGCATCGGCGCCTTTCAAGGGCAGATAGGTTTCCACCACGTCGGCCAGGAGCTTTTTCGTCTCATCGCGTTGCGCACCGCTTCCCTCAATGATACGACGCAAACAGGCCAGTTTGTGCTGGCTCGGCGGCGTGCCGGCCCCTGGTCGCATCCGCGCGGCGAGTGCCCCGGCCAGCGCGTAGGGCTGCGCCAGATACGGCGCGGCATCCAGGGCGCGCAGGGTCACCGCTAGAAACGCGAACTCCAGCACGGTGTGGCCGAGCACCACCTCACGCTGCACTACACGCTCGTAGCCGAGCCGCGGCCGGCGCCCATGTCCACCGCCGAGCACGTCGACAATGGGAAACAGCGCGATAGGGAACACCAGCACACCGCGCAGGCGGAGCAACAGCGCGAAGTATTCGAGATCGCGCCAGACGAACTCGGGCTCACGCTGCGCCTGCACCTCGATCTGGATGGCCACCAACGCACCAGCCGGTGCGCGCAGCGGGATGTCTACCAACAGGTCCACTTCGCGCTCCGGTCCCATCGGCGGAGCGGCAAAGAGCTCTTTATCGACGAAGCGCGCCGCCTCCAAATCCAACTGAGCGGCCTCCTCCCGGAAGAACAGCTCCAGGAAGGGTGGCAATTGCGCGGTCAGCACCGCTTTAAACAGCTGATCGTGATCCACCTACGCGGCTACTTCTTGCGCCCGTTACGCACCGCCACCGCTGCCCCCGGCGCGGGCGGGCGCTGGGGCCGGCTCGGCGGCGCCCCAGCGCTGCCGCGCGATGAAGCGGCCCGCCCCCTGCTCGCCCTGCCACTGGCCGCCCTGCACGAGGACGCGCCCGCGCGAGAGCACGACGGCCGGCATGCCCGTCACCTGCATGCCCTCGTAGAGGTTGTAGTCGGTGCGCTGGTGTTGTGTTTTCGCGCTGATGGTGTGGGCCGCCGCGGGATCCCAGACCACGATGTCGGCGTCGCTGCCGGGCGCGAGCACGCCCTTTTGCGGGTACATGCCGAAGAGCTTGGCTGGGTTGGTGCAGCACAGCTCCACCCAGCGATTCAGCGAGAAGCGGCCGGCGCGCACGCCCTGCGTATAGAGCACTATCATGCGGTCCTCGATGCCGGGGCAGCCGTTGGGGATCTTCGAAAAGTCGCCGATGCCCAGCTCTTTGCCAGCGGGCTTGCCGTCTTTGCCGCCCTCGTACCAGAAGTCGCAATGATCGGTGGAGATCACCTGCAGCTCGTTGACGTTCACTGCCCGCCAGAGATCCTCCTGGTCGCTCTTCTCGCGGTAGGGCGGCGAGCAGACCCACTTGGCGCCCTCGAAGCCTGGCCGCGCGAGATCGTCCTTGGTGAAGAAGAAGTATTGCACGCAGGTCTCGCCGTAGATCGGCGCCCTGCCGCGGCCACGCGCCAGGCGAATCGCCTCCACCGCGCCGGCGTTGGTGACGTGCACGACGTAGAGCGGCGCGCCGGTCACCTCGGCGAGGCGGATGGCCCGATTGGTCGCCTCGGCCTCTAGCTCGGGCGGACGGGTGAGCGCGTGGTACTTGGGCTCGGTATGTCCGGCCTCGAGCGCCTGCCGCACGAGGATGTCGATCGCGTCGCCGTTCTCGGCGTGTACCATGATGAGCAGGCCGTGCTGCGCCGCCTGCTCCATGGCGCGGAAGAGCGTGGCGTCGTCCACCATCAGCGCGCCCTTATAGGCCATGAAGAGCTTGAGGCTGGTGACGCCCCACTCGGGCACGCTGGCGATCTCCTGCATGACGGCGTCGGGCAGGTCGGTGATGGCCAGGTGGAAGCCGTAGTCAATCGCCGCTTTGCCGTTCGCCTTGGCGTGCCACAGGTCCAGCGTCTCGCGCAGGCTGGCCCCTTTGGGCTGGATCGCGAAGTCTACGTGCGTGGTGGTGCCACCGAAGGCCGCGGCGCGGTGGCCCGTGAAGAAATCGTCCGACGCCACCGTGCCGCCGAAGGGCATGTCCAGGTGCGTGTGGACGTCAATGCCGCCGGGGATCACGTATTTGCCGGTGGCGTCGATCGTCGTGTCGCCGGAAAGCTGCTGCCCAATCGAGATGATCTTTTCGCCCTCAATCAGCACGTCGGCCAGAAAGGTATCGCTCGCTGAGACGACCGTGCCGCCCGCAATGACCGTTCGCATCGCTTCTCCTCCTGCCTTGCCGTCGTCAGTCGCACATCGTCAGACTATCGCCGCCGGCGCGCCGGCTGCCTCTCGCGCGCCTTGCCATTGCGGGCGGCCACAGGAGGCGCCAGCGCCGGCACGATCTCGCGCCTGTACACGTCGAGCGTCGCCTCTTCGTCGCCGCTCATGAGGTAGATATTGAACTGGTGGACGCCCAGGCTGGCCAGCTCCTGGAGCCGCCGCTTGTGCTCTTCCACCGGGCCGACGATACAGAACTTGTCTACCACCTCGTCGCCGACGAACTGTGCATTGCTGCTGCCGACCTCGGCGTGGTGGTGGTAGTCGTAGCCCTGGCGGTCGCGCACGTAGCCCGTCAGCTCCGGGGGCAACTCCGCCGGGTCGTAGCGGCTAATGAGATCCACCACATGGTTCGAGACGAGCGCCGGAAACCAGCGCACGTGCTCGCGCGCCGTCGCCAGGTCATCCGAGACCCAGACCGGGGCGGCCGCCATGATGCGAATCGTGCTCGGGTCGCGTCCCGCCGCCGCCGCGCCCTCGCGCACGAAGCCGAGGCACCACGTGATCAGGTGGGGATCGGCGAACTGCAAGATCACCCCGTCGGCGATCTGGCCCGCCAGGCGCAGCGCCTTCGGGCCATAGCCCGCGATCCAGACGGGCAGCTTCCCACTCGCCCACTCCAGGCGGATCTGCTCGCCCTCGTAGTCCGCTGGGGCGCCTTCCGCCAGCCGGCGGATGCGCTCGACCGCGTCCGCGAGATCGGCCAGCGTCGTCGGCTTCTTGCCCAGCACCCGGCGTGAGCTGTCGCCGCGCCCGATGCCGAGGTCCATACGACCGCCGGAGATCACGTTCAGCGTCGCCAACAGGCTCGCCGTCACGGTCGGGTCGCGCACGGCGGGATTGGTCACGCACGTGCCCAGCCGCATGCGTGAGGTGTTGAGCGCCATCATGGTCAGCAGCGGATACGGCTCCAGCCAGAGCACGTGTGAGTCGAAGATCCAGCCGTAGGTGAAGCCCGCCGCCTCGGCCTGCCGTGTAAGGGCGACCACGCGCGCGGGCGCCATGTCCGGCTTGATGGTGAAGCCGAAGCTCAGCATGGGATGCCCTCTTTCGCTGGCGGCCGGCAGACCGCCTCAGCCGCGTACCAGATCGCCATATTGATCTGGCCGGCGATCGCGGTAAAACTGCCAGACGTTGCGCACCTCGCGGTTCTTCTCGAGGTCGAGGTCGGCCACCAGCACCTCTTCCTCTTTGTCGCTGGCCTCGGCGACGATCTCGCCGCGCGCGTTGACGAAGTAGCTGGTGCCGTAGAAGTCGTTTTCGCCGAGCGGCTCCACGCCGACGCGGTTGATCGTGCCGACCCAGTAGCCGTTGGCGATGGCATGCGACACCTGCTCGATCTTCCAGAGGTGCATTGAGAGCCCGCGCGAGGTCGCCGAGGGGATGTAGACGATCTCGGCGCCGTTGAGGCCCAGGGCGCGGGCGCCCTCGGGGAAGTGCCGGTCGTAGCAGATGTAGACGCCGATCTTGGCGTATTTGGTCTGGAAGACGGGATAGCCCAGGTTGCCGGGCCGGAAGTAGAACTTCTCCCAGAAGCCGGTGACCTGTGGGATGTGCGTCTTGCGATACTTGCCGAGGTAGCTGCCGTCGGCGTCGATGACAGCGGCGGTGTTGTAGTAGACGCCGGTCTGCTCCAGCTCATATACCGGCACGACCAGCACCATCTCGTGCTGCTTGGCTACCTCGCGCATGCGGCGAATCGTCGGGCCATCCGGCACCGGCTCGGCGAACTCGTAGAACTTGGGATCCTGCACCTGGCAGAAGTAGGGGCCGGTGGCGAGCTCTTGCAGGCAGGTGATCTGCGCCCCGCGCTCCGCCGCCTGGCCGATGAGGCCGATCTGCCGCTCGACGTTCTCCTCCATACTCATGCTGCCGAACGCCTGAATCAATGCGCTGCGAACCACTGCCATAGTATGCCTCCTGACCCCGTACCCGATCACCTGGCTCACGATAGCCGTCTCAAGACACCCACCCGGTGGGCTGGCTGCAAAACGTGTGGCGATCGGTCACCCCGGCGACACGCGCCGGGCGCCCATCACCTCAGGCATGACTGCGTGGCGCGCTCGCCGCGCCAGCCCTGCGCAGGCGCAAGCGTGCGAGAACTGTTCCGCGGTACGCCAGCCGGCGCGGCGAGCGGGCAGCGGCGAGGCAAGGGAACCAGTGCATCGCGGCGTCCGCAGTTCCTGACACGCTCGGGGGCGAGCGGTCGCTGGCGAGAACTGGTAGTCCTCGTTATAGGCCATGTGCGCCGCCAGCGTCAAGCGCGGCCAGCGGGAGGCCCACGGCCCAGTGCCGGCGTGCGCGTGCGGTCCACGCGCGGCCTCGGCCGTGGGATGCATGCCTCGGTGGTTGATATGGATGCTGTCTGGGTCGTTGGCCTGCTCGGGTGCGCGCCATCATCTCCCCTTGGGAGGAGCCGCGTTGCTATACTCTACGTCAGAAGACGGGAAGAGCCATAGGTTGCCGCCACTTCTCGCGAGAAACCCGCTGGCCAGCCCGCGCGAGCGTGCGTCCGCTGCAATCACAGTGCTCAGGTGAAGTCGTCATGATCAAGATCAGCATCTTCTATCCCAACACGCCAGGCGCTCGCTTTGACATGGACTACTACCTTCACACACACATGCCAATGTCCATTGAAAAACTGAGCGCCGGTCAAGGGTTTCGGGGGATTTCGGTCGCGCGCG
>Ga0070707_100003367_pt1 | contig 15102 bp, 10 predicted proteins | sample KBSK5502metaG_FD_65468 | JGI IMG/M metagenome (GOLD analysis project Ga0070707, IMG submission 65468) | Corn, switchgrass and miscanthus rhizosphere microbial communities from Kellogg Biological Station, Michigan, USA - KBS K5-50-2 metaG | ecosystem: Host-associated > Plants > Roots >... | reverse complement strand
TGGGTGTAGGCGGGCTCGTCGGTCTCGTTGTGGCCGAAACGCCGGTAGCCGACCAGGTCGATGATCACGTCGCGCTGGTAGGTGCGCCGGTACTCGTAGGCCAGGCGCATGGCGTCGATGCAGGCCTCCATGTCGTCGGCGTTGACGTGGACGATGGGGAGGTCGAAGCCCTTGGCCAGGTCGCTGGCGTAGCGCGTCGAGCGGGCGTCGCTCGGCTCGGTGGTGAAGCCCACCTGGTTGTTGGCGATGACGTGGACGGTGCCACCGGTGCTGTACCCGGGCAGCGCCTGCAGGTTGAGCACCTCGGCGACCACGCCCTGGCCGGGGAAGGCGGCGTCGCCGTGGATGAGCAGGGGTAGTGCCATCTTGAGGTCGCGGATCAGCTCGCGCGAGGTGCGCCGCGTCTGCTCGGCTCGCGTCCACCCCTCGACGACGGGATCCACCGCCTCCAGGTGGCTGGGGTTGTTGAGCAGGCGGATGGTCACCGCCTTGCCGGAATCAGTCAGGTATGTCCCCAACGCGCCGAGGTGGTACTTGACATCGCCGGTGGGGTCCTCGGTGTCCTCGCCGAGGCGTCGCTTCTGCTCACCCTGCTCGAAGGCGACGAGGATGGATTCGTACGTCTTGTTGGCGACATGGGTGATGGTCGCCAGGCGCCCCCGGTGGGCCATGCCCATCACCACCTGGCCGATGCCATCCTGGGCGACCAGGCCGATCAGCTCCTCCAGCATCGGCACCATGGCGTCGAGCCCTTCGATGCTGAACGTCTTCTGGCCGATGAAGGCACGCCTCAGGTAGCGCTCCATCGCGTCGACCTTGGTGAGGCGACCGAGCAGCTGCAGCTTGCGCTCCGGGGACAGCGGCGCGCGATGCCTGCCCGACTCGATGTGTTCGCGCAGCCAGACGCGCTGCTCATGGCTGCTGAGGTGCTCGATCTGGTAGGCGATGGTTCCGCAGTAGGTGTCGCGCAGCCGCGGGTAGACGTCGGCAAGGGTGTCGCCGGGGACGTAGACGCGCAGCACGTCGGCGGGCACGGCGCGCATCAGCGCGGGGGTCAGGCCGAGGCGGTCCGGATCCATCGACGGGTCACCGGTGGCTTCTGTGCCCAGAGGGTCGAGATCGGCGCCGAGGTGGCCGAAGTGCCGGAAGGCCTTGACCAGCGACATCGCGGCGCTGACCGCCGCGAGCAGCTCGTGGTCGGCGACGCCGGCGGCGACCGCCTCACCGCGAGGCGCCAGCGCTGCTGCGCGCGGCGGGACGACGGCCGGGGCGCCCAGTCCGAGAGCGCCGAAGATGTCGGCGTAGTAGCCGTCGGCGCCGCCGAGGAGCTGCTCGACGCGGCGCAGGAACTCCCCCGACTCCGCGCCCTGGATGACGCGGTGGTCATAGGTGCTGGTCATCGTCATGACCTTGGCGACGCCGAGGTCGACCAGCCGCGCCGGGGGCAGGTGGCGTAGACCCGCGGGGTAGTCGATCGCCCCGGTGGCGACGATGCAGCCCTGGCGCGGCATCAGCCGGGGCACCGAGGCCACCGTGCCCAGGCCGCCGGGGTTGGTCAGGGTGAGCGTGGCGCCCTTGAGCTCGTCGATGTTGAGGCTGTTGGTGCGCGCCCGGGCGACGAGCCGCTCGTACTCGTCGCGGAAGTTGGCGAAGTCGCGCTGCGCGGCCTCGCGGATGACGGGGACGACCAGCGATCGCGAGCCGTCCTTGCGCAGCGTGTCCACGGCGAGCCCGAGGTGAACGCCCGAGGCGACGCGATGTCCCGTGCCGCCGGCGGCGCGCTCGAAGAACGTGGTCATCACCGGCAGCTCGCGGGCGGCGCGGACGATGGCGAAGCCGATCAGGTGGGTGAAGGAGACCCGTTCAGGCCTGCCCGCGGCGCGGATCGCGGTGTTGAGCTCGCGGCGGCGCGCCTCGAGGATGTCCACCTCGATGGTCCTGAAGGAGGTCGCGGTGGGGATCTCGCGGCTCTGCTCCATTGCCACCGCCAGCGCTGCGGCGGGCCCGCGCAGCGCTGTGGCGCCCGGCGACGGCTCCGCGGCGCCCGAGGCTGCGGGCGCCTGCGCCAGCAGTGCGGCCACGTCGGCGCTGCGCACCACGCCGGGCCTGGTCACCGCCAGGCTGCCCAGATCGACGCCAGCGAGGGTAGCTGCACGGCGGGCCAGCGGCGAGGCGCGCACCGTCGGAACCGGAGGCTGTGCCGGTGCCGCGGCCTCCGCCAGGGCGGCGGACGCGGGCGGTGCGGGCTGCTCGGCCGGGAGTGGAACGGCTGCCGCCGGCGGCGGTGCAGCGCGGTCGACCGTGCCGGCGGCCGCGGCGGCCGCCGTGCTCTTCTCGAGCTCCTCGCGGCCGGGCGCCCTCGCCCCCGCGGCGATGATCCCCAGCACTCCGCCCACGCCGACCGTCCCGCCCTCCGCGACGCGAACCTCGGCGAGCACCCCGGCCGCCGGCGCCGGCACCTCGACGTCGACCTTGTCGGTGCTCACCTCGACCACCGTCTCGTCGGCGGCGACGGGGTCACCGGCCTGCTTGAGCCAGCGCGTCACCGTGCCCTCGGTGACCGATTCCCCCATCGCCGGCAGGGTGAGCTCGACCGCCGTGGAGCCGGCGGCGCGGGGTGGGGCGACGTCGCCGGGCGCAGACGCAGCGCGAGCCGGCGTGTCGCCGGCCCCCGCCGGCTCGGCCGCCTGGGGCGGGGCAACGGGCTGGCCGGCGCCCTCGGGAGCCGGGCCCGCCCGGCCGGCCGCCGGGGCGGCGCCGTCGCCGCGCGGGCCGGGAACGGCTGCCCCAGGGGCGATCTCGGCCAGCACCGCCCCGACCGGCGCGGTGGCCCCGGCGGCGACGACGATGCGGCTGAGGACGCCGCTGGTCGGCGCGGGCACCTCGACGTCGACCTTGTCGGTGGAGACGTCGGCCACGATCTCCCCCTCGGCGACGGCGTCACCGGCCTGCTTGCGCCACTCGACCACAGTCCCTTCGGTGACGGACTCGCCCATGGCGGGCAGGGTCACGGCCACGGTGTCGGGCACGGCGTTCCTCAGCGCAGCGTCGGCAACTCACGTCGCGAAGGGGGCGCCGCTCGGCGCTGGCCACCCACCTCCACGCCGCTCGTATGGTGGCACTTGACGCCGCCGCGGGGATCAGCCTGCTCCCCGCCGCCCTCCTTCCCAGGATCAGTTCAGATGGGCGACCCGCTGGCGCCGGCGCCACTCCTCGCTGATCTTCACCTCGACGCGGGCGATGCACACCGCGCACCACACGCGCTCACAACCCGGGCAGATCAGGTGCTGATGATCCTGGTCGAGATCGAGATCCATGTAGCGCTCCTTGCAGTCGAGGCAGAGCACGGGCGCTTTCACGGCACAGAGCATCGCACCCGGACCACCCCGACGCGGTCGCGGCGGAGGTGAGCAAGGGCGACGCGCATCGATGGCCCTCGATCGCCGCGCCGAAGCCGCTTGACGGCCGCGCCCGCCGACGACAAGATATGGGGGCTCTTCGACCGGATGGGCCCAAGATGTGGGAAAATGGGCGCGAAGCCTGTGGATCCCCTGGGACCGCAGCGGCCGGCTCGGAGCGCCCGTCCAGCACCACGCCCCAGCCGCCGACGGACTCCCCGATACAGCACCAGAGAGGTCGACCCGTGGACCAGTCTGCGCCTCCCCCCCGCCCGGCCGACGACGCCCAGCCCAGCCCGAGCTCGCCGGCGCCTCGCCGCTCCAGGCGGCGCCCCACCCTCACCGGCCAGGCGAAGTTGGAGCAGCGCGGTCTGCGGGTCGCCCGCCGCTTCACCACCGCCGGCGTCCATCCCTACGACGAGGTGCAGTGGGAGCGGCGCACCGCCGCCATCAGCAACGAGAAGGGCGAGGTGGTCTTCGAGCAGCGCGACTGCGAGATCCCGGCGTTCTGGTCGCAGATGGCGACCAACGTCGTGGTCAGCAAGTACTTCCGCGGCCCTCTCGACACCCCGCGCCGCGAGACCAGCGTGCGCCAGGTGATCTCGCGCGTCTGCGACACCATCGCCGGCTGGGGGCGCGACGGCGGCTACTTCGCCAGTGAGGCGGACGCCCAGGCGTTCCAGGACGAGCTGACCTGGCTGGTGCTGCACCAGCGCATGGCGTTCAACAGCCCGGTGTGGTTCAACATCGGCGTCCCCGGCAGCCGGAATCAGGCTTCGGCGTGCTTCATCAACAGCATCGACGACACCATGGACTCGATCCTCCGCCTGGCGCACACCGAGGGCATGCTGTTCAAGTACGGCAGCGGCACGGGCACCAACCTGTCGCCACTGCGCTCCAGCATCGAGGCGCTCGCCGGAGGCGGCACCGCCAGCGGGCCGGTGAGCTTCATGCGCGGTTTTGACGCCTTCGCAGGCGTCATCAAGAGCGGGGGCACGACGCGACGCGCGGCCAAGATGGTCATCCTCAACGCCGACCATCCCGACATCGAGGAGTTCATCACCTGCAAGGTGACCGAGGAGCGCAAGGCCTGGGCGCTGATCGACGCCGGCTATGAGAGCTCCTTCACCGGCGAGGCGTACGCCTCCATCTTCTTCCAGAACAGCAACAACTCGGTGCGCGTCACCGACGACTTCATGCGCGCGGTGGTCGAGGACCGCGAATGGCACCTGCGAGCGGTGACCGATCCGCAGCGCATCATCAGGACGGTGCGTGCCCGTGAGCTGCTCACGCTGATGGCGGACTGCGCCTGGCAGTGCGGCGACCCGGGCATCCAGTACGACACCACCATCAACGACTGGAACACCTCGGCGAACAGCGGCCGCATCAATGCCAGCAATCCGTGCTCGGAGTTCGTCTACCTCGACGACACCGCCTGCAACCTCGCCTCGCTCAACCTCATGCACTTCCAGGGTGAGGACGGCACCTTCGACGTCGACGCCTACAAGCAAGCCATCGAGGTGACCATCACCGCCCAGGAGATCCTGGTCGGCAACGCCAGCTATCCCACCGACAAGATCACTCGCAACAGCGAGGACTTCCGCCCGCTGGGACTGGGCTACGCCAACCTCGGTGCGCTGCTCATGGCGCGCGGCATCCCCTACGACAGCCCGCACGGCCGCGAGCTCGCCGCCTGTCTCACCTCAGTGCTCACCGGCGAGGCCTACGCGCAGTCGGCGCGCATCGCCCGGGAGATCGGTCCTTTCAACGGCTTCGCCGCCAACCGCCAGCCCATGCTGCGGGTGATCGCCAAGCACCGTGAGGCTGCCTATCGCATCCCCGAGGAGCACGTCGATCCCGAGCTGGTCGCGGCGGCGCGCCGCGCCTGGGATGAAGCCCACGAGCTGGGCGCCGTGCACGGGTACCGCAACGGCCAGGCCACCGTGCTCGCTCCCACCGGCACCATCGCTTTCCTGCTCGACTGCGACACCACCGGTGTCGAGCCGGACATCGCCCTGGTCAAGTACAAGAAGCTGGTCGGTGGCGGCATGCTCAAGATCGTCAACCAGACGGTGCCGCGCGCTCTTCGCCGGCTCGGCTATGGCGATGCCGCAGTCAACGACATCGTCGCGCACATCGACGCCAACGACACCATCGAAGGCGCACCTCACCTGCGCGAGGAGGACCTCGCCGTCTTCGATTGCGCCTTCAAGCCGGTGACGGGGACGCGCTCGATCGCCTGGCAGGGTCACGTGCGCATGATGAGCGCGGTCCAGCCGTTCCTCAGCGGGGCGATCAGCAAGACGGTCAACGTCCCTCAGGAGGCCGCCGTAGAGGACATCGTCCAGGCCTACGTCGACGGCTGGAAGCTGGGCCTCAAGGCGCTGGCCATCTATCGCGACGGCAGCAAGCGCAGCCAGCCGCTGGCGACCTCCATCGCCCGGACCACCGGTGAACGCGACACCGAGGCGCCGGCGGAACGGCCCCTGCGGCGCCGGCTGCCGGGCGAGCGGCAGGCGCTCACCCACAAGTTCGAGGTGGCCGGCCACGAGGGCTACGTCACCGTCGGGCTCTACGAGGATGGCAGCCCCGGCGAGATCTTCCTCAAGATGGCCAAGGAGGGATCGACCGTCAGCGGGCTCATGGATTCCTTCGCCACCGCGGTGTCGATGGCACTGCAGTACGGAGTACCGCTGAAAGCGCTCACCGACAAGTTCTCGCACGCACGTTTCGAGCCCAGCGGTTTCACTACCAACCCCGAGATCCCCATCGCCAAGTCGATCATGGATTACATCTTCCGCTGGCTGGCGAGCCGCTTCCTGCCCTGGGAAGATCGTGACGCCCTTGGCATCATCAGGCGTGACGGCAGCGAGCCGGGCGAGGAGCCGCTGATGGAGACCCGCCACAGTGGCGCCCCGGCAGCGCGTGGCGGGCCGCCGGGGCAGGCACCGGCGGCGGCGAGCCGTGGACTGCCTGTGGTCAGCCGCGCCGCACCCGCCGCGTTCCTCAACCAGGAGGACGCCCCCTCCTGTTCAGACTGCGGCAGCCTGATGGTGCGCAGTGGGGCCTGCTACAAGTGCCTCAACTGCGGCTCGACGAGCGGCTGCTCCTGACGGTCCGCTGCGGTGCCGGGATGAGCTACGCGAGGAAGTCGCGCGCCAGCTCACCCCACAGCTCGGTGCTAAGCAGCAGCGAGTCGACGTCGACGCGCTCGTCGTCGCCGTGGAACATCCGCGTGTACTCCTCGAAGGTCATACGGTCGCTGAACAGCCCAAAGCCGTAGGCGACGGCGCCCGCGCGGCGGAAGTAGCGCGCGTCGGTGCCGCCGACGGTCAGCGACGGCACCAGGAGCGCGCCGGGATGCATCCGCTCGGCGACGCGCTGCAGCGACGCCCACAGCGGGGTGTCGATCGCCGATTCGGTTGCGGTGTCCTCCTGCAGCACGGTCAGCTCGACGGTGGCGCCGAGGTCGCCGATGGCGTCACGCAGCACCTCACGCGCCTGCTCGGGCGTCTGGCCGGGGAGCAGGCGGATATCGACTTCGAGGTCGACGCGGTCGGGGATGATGTTCACCTTGCTGCCCGCGCGCATCGTCGTCGGCGCGATGGTGGTGTGCGTGCAGGCGTGCGCATAGCGCCCCTCACCCAGAGGGAGCGACATGGCCGCGTCGTAGACGCGCTCGGGGTCGAGCAGGGCCGCAGCCAGCTCGGGTGAGTGACCCATGGCGACCACCCGGCGACGCCACACCTCACCGATGTGCGCCGTGCCGCGATACCCGGCGAGCCGGCGCACCACCTCGGCGGCCTTGACCAGCGCGTTGTCGGTGCGCAGCGGCCGCGAGCCGTGGCCGGCGGTGCCGCGGATGGTGAGCCGTGACCACATGATCCCCTTCTCGGCCACCATCACCGGCAGCCGCGTGCCCGCCGGGGTCGGCAAGGGGATGCCTCCCGACTCGGTGATGACGAAATCGGCGCGCACGGCGTCGGCAGCATGCGTCGCCAGCCAGCCGGCGCCGTGGCCTCCGCCCGACTCCTCGTCGGCGACGGCGGCGTAGATGAGGGTGCCCCGTGGCCTGAAACCGTCGCGGGCCAGGTCGCGCACCGCCATCGCCATCGTCGCGGTGAGGTTGAGCATGTCGACCGCGCCGCGTCCCCACACGACGCCGTCGACGAGGTCACCGCCGTAGGGATCGCGCCTCCAGCGCTCGGGGCTGGCGGGAACGACGTCGGTGTGACCGAGGAGGAGCAGTGAGGGCGCCGCGGGATCGTCGCCCTCGATGCGCGCCACCAGCGACGCGCGACCGGCAAGCGGCTCGTAGGTCTCCAGCTCCAGCCCGGGGCCGTCGAGGAGGCTGCGCAGGACCTCGACGTTGCGCACCTCGTGGCCCGACGAGGCGGTGCCGTCATTGACACAGGCGTTGCGGATCAGCTGCTGAAGGAGGTCGACGACCTCGCCGCTGGCGGTGGGCACGGACGGCCATGGTACCGGCGCGTTCCAGCCCTCCCGGTCTTTCACCCCCACGGGACCACCCGGCAGTTGGGGGGGCCGGGCCGCGACACCGCAAGACTAGACTGCGACGCCGATGGTGGCCCAGCTGCGTGCCAGGGTGACATCGATGCGGTTCCAGCAGCGGCTGCTGGAGATCGCCCCGGGAGCGCTCACCTGGACAGTGCTGCTCACCCCGGTGGCGCTCGCCTTCGTCATCCGCCTCTACGACCCCACCAAGCTCTGGATCCTCGGCATCGGCGCCATCCTCCTCGACTGCTACTGGTTTGCGCGCACCGTGCTCACAGTGCGCGCGGTGCGCCGCTCCCTGCACACCATCCAGGCTGCAGAGGCGGTCGACTGGTGGAGCCGCTGTCAGAGCGCGACGCTGCCCGCAGGGGCGCCGCGGCCCAGCGATATCGTCCACTGCGCGCTCATCCCCACATACACCGAGCCCTACCACGTGCTCCGCGCCACGGTGGCGGCGCTGGCGGCGCAGTCGATCCCGGCGGAGCTGCGCATCTGCGCCATCGTCACCCGCACCACCGATGCCGGTGGCATCGAGAACGTTCAACGCCTGCAGGAAGAGTTCGCCGGCTGCTTCCGCTCCTTCCTCCACGTGCTCGATCCTCTGCTGCCCGGCATCGTGGTGGGGAAGTCAGCGGCGATGTCCTATGGCGGGCCGGTGCTGCGCGCCCACTGCGACGAGCTCGGCCTCGACCCCACCCGGACCATCGTCACCGACCTCGACTCCGACTTCCGGCTGCACCAGCAGTATTTCGCCTACATCAGCTGGCAGTTCTGCGCTGCCAGCAACCGGCTGACCTCGGTATGGCAGCCAGTGCCCGTCTTCCGCAACAACCTGTGGAAGGTGCCCACTGCCGTGCGCGTGATGGCCACGGCGGCCACCCAGTGGCAGATGTTCCTGCACCAGAATCCGCGGCGGTTGGTGATGTTCAGCAGCTACTCGCTGTCGATGCAGTTGCTGAGCAGCGTCGGCTACTGGGACAACGACGTCATTCCAGAAGACTCGCGCTTCTTCTGGAAGAGCTTCTTCGCCTACGGTGAGAAGCTCGAGGTGCGGCCCGCCTTCCTCACTGTCGACGGTGACGCACCGCGGAGCACCGACTACGCCGCAACGCACCTCTCACAGTACAACCAGATCAAGCGTTGGGCCTGGGGGGTGACCGACATCGCCTACGTGACATCGCGCATGCTGCGCCACCCCGAGATACCCCGCCGGCTGCGACTGCGCCGCTACCGCTACCTGGTCTTCAACCATCTGACCTGGACGACGCTGCCGGTGCTGCTGCTCTTCGGCGGTGCGCTCCCGGCGCTGGTCGACCTGGACTACTCGCTCTCCACTGTCGCCGACGTGATCGGCACGACCACAGCCAGCATCCTCACCCTCACCCTGCTCAACACTCTGGTGCTCATCGGCGTGGACCGCTCACTGTGCCCGCGACCGCCGGGCTGGGCCTGGTGGCGGCGGCGCTACAGCGAGTTGCAGCTGCTCCTCTATCCCGTCGTCGGCCTCGCTCTCAGTGTCATCCCCGCGCTCGAGGCTCAGACTCGACTGATGTTCGGCGCCTATCTCGAATATGTCGTCGCCGAGAAGGGCTAGGCCCGACCCGCCCCCCTGGTGGAGGGCCCTGAGCGAGCGCGCCCATCGACGGTCCGCGTCGGCGCTGGGGGGCCGAGCGCCGCAGCTGCTCGCCACCGTGCTGTGGCTGGGCGCCATCGTTCTCCTCGTCCGCGCCGTCGTCGCCCGCATCGACACCATGCCGCATCCCCCGCACTGGAACGACAGCTACGTCCTCGCCGGCGCGGCGTCCAACTTCGTCAGCCACCCCGCGCAGCTCTACGACGCCGCGCGCACGCAGATCGGCGCCAGCACCGCCCAGCGCGCCTACATCTATCCGCCGGCTGGTCTCATCCCCTTCCTTCCCCTGGTGCCGGTGACCCGCTCCTTTGGCCTGGCGACCGCCTCGACCGTCTGGTCGGTGATCGACGTGGCTTCCCTGCTCGCCGCGGTGACCCTCTTCGGCCGGCAGCTGCGCATCTCCTGGCCGCGCCTGGCGCCCTTCGCCGTGCTCATCAGCGTCAGCGGCGCACTGCTCGTCGAGATTCACTCCGGCCAGGTCAACGGGCTGGTGCTCCTCCTGCTCGCACTCTCCTGGAGGTGGTACCCGGGGGATGGCGCCGGGGTGGCCCTGGGGCTGGCCCTGGCGCTGAAACCGGTCGCCCCGCTGCTCCTGCTCATCCCCGTGCTGCGCGGCCGGCCGCGGGTGGCACTGGTGGCAGTGGTGACCATGGCCCTCGTCACCCTCCCCTTCCTTCTCTTTCTCGGTGTGGACGGAACGGGCTTCTACCTCACCCGCTTCCTCCCCTACTTCGCCGGCTTCGACGCCCATGACGTCGACAACTTCTCTGTGGCCAACATCCTCCAGGTCTGGTTGAGCGGCCGCACCCTCTCACCCCATGCGGGGGCGCTCTCTCCGCTTCACCTCGGCGCGCTCGCCCTGGCGTCACTCTGGTTGATGCGCGCCGGGCTGGTCGTCGCCCTGGTGGTGGCGGCACGGCGAAGCGACCGCAGTGACGTCGAGCTCTCCGCGCTCGCCCTGGCCACGGTGCCGGTGTTCGCCGCCACGACCTGGCCGCACTACTTCCTGTACCTGGCTCCTCTGCTGCTGGTGTTCCTCGCCAGCCCGTCATTGCGGGTGCGGCGCGTCACCTGGGTCGCCGCCGTGTTGGCGATGTGGGACGGCATCGACACCGAGCTCTGGGTCTACGACCCGCACGTCTCGCGGGTCGCCCACAACCTGGCGCGCTTCGCCCAGGCGGAGCTGATCCCGCTGGTGGGCGCCGCCGTGGTGCTCGCCGTCTTCCTGCGCGGGAGAGCGGCGGCGCGAGGCCGCCGCGGCGGGGCTTCACCGCCTCCGATGGCGCACGCCACCTGAGGCGCGGCTCCGTCGGCGCGGTGGGGCTGGAGGAAGAAAAGTGGCGGGGCGACCCCGGTGGGGTCGCACCCGCCTGGGAAGGGAGGGGGGAACTAGGTTGTGGGAGGGGCGGCGGTGGGCGGCGGCGGCGGCGGTGGGCCGGCCGCGCCGAGGTCGAAGCGCCGCTGCAGGTAGTCGCTGCGCTCGATCTCGCCGCGTGCGTAGCGCAGCTCGAGCTCGTCCAGCGCAGGGCTCCGCCCCGAGGGGAGGGCGCCCGCCGGAACCGAGGTGCGGCGGAGCTGCAGGATGCTGCGCACCGCCCAGACGATGACCACCACGAGCGCCGCCAAGAGCAGCAGGCGGATGATCCCGCCGGCGATGAACCAGCCGGTGCCCACACCGTGGTGGTCGAAGTGATCGCCGACCCGGTGGATGGGCCGGTGCGGCGTGATGGTCATCGTCGCCTCGCGCCGCGTGGTGGACGACCGCGGCCCCCGCTGCGGCGCTCCGGGGGCCGTCACCGCCATCTTCACCGAGTGGGATAAACACGCCGTGAGCACTCCGCGCTCCCGCCGGCGAGGCACCCCACCGAATCTGCGCCCGGTCACCAACGCCGACACTGCGAATCTGCGGGGGCCTCGACACCGCGAATCCGCGGGGGCCCCGACCGGCGGGGGCGCGTCCGGGCCACGCTTCCGCATCCGCTGGTCGCAGCTGGAGGCCGCCAAGCCGCTGGCGCGACCCTTTGGCGTGCTCTTCCACGACGACGCCGGCGCCGACTGCGGCGGCCTGGCGGTCAGTGGCGAGGACCTGCTCTTCTACTCGCAGTTCCGGGTCGCCGTACTGCAGATGCTCGGCCTGCTCTTCGCCGAGCCGCGTGCCGAGGCGGCCGACGACGTCCAGCGCGCCTGGCTCGACGTGCTCGCCGAGCACCTCCCTGCCGCGGTGGTGACGGCAATCGAACCCGTCGACGTCCACGATCCTCTGTACGGGCGGCAGCATGCCTTCGCCGTGCATCTCGAGGAGGTCGCGGAGGAGGCGACGCCCAAGCTCAGCGCCGCCGTCCTGCTCGACTACCAGCTCTGCCAGGCAGCGCTGGCGCATCAGTCGGGTCGGCTGCTGCGGGTGCCTTGGGTGGAGGCGGAGGCCGAGCCGCCGGGACGCTCCGCCGCCTGGGTCGAGGCGTTGCGGGGCTGGCTGCGCTGTGCCGGCGGCGGCCCCAGCGGCCCGGGCGGCTGACTCACGTGCTCGCCGCTGCCACGGGCCGCCGGCGCCGCGGACGCTCGTGTAGCATCCGGCCCGCGAGGGGGCCAGCGAGCCTCTCCCCGTCCCCTCCGCAGAAGATGGGAGGTCACATGGTGCGTACCGCGGGTCACCGCCTCACCGCCACGATCGTCGCCGTCCTCGCCGCACTCTCCGCCGCGTGCGGGAGCAGCAGCGGAGGCGGTGGCGGCAGCAACCACGACAGCCCCGAGGGCGCCGTCAAGGGATTTGTCGACGCCGCCAAGGGCGTCACCGATCTCAACAACCTCGGGCCCCTGCTCGACTGGGTGGCCCCGTCGCAGCGCGACAAGGTGAAGCAGGGGTTGTCTGCAGTCCAGTCATTCGGGGCGACGGATCTCAAATTCGCCATCCAGGTGACCAACTTCGAGACCACGGGAACCGATATCGACAGCAGTGACCCGAACAAGGCGAAGGTCCACGTCAAAGGCACGGTCCTCGTCTGCTACAGCGGCACCATCGCGGGAACACCCGTGAGCACCTGCTCGCCGTCCTCGGCGGGCTCGGCCGCGGGCGGGACCACCGGCGACACCGTCGACACCCTCAAGGAAGGCGGTCAGTGGTACGTCGCCAACTTCGGCACGGGGTAGGCAGCTAGCGCGGGAAACGTCTCAACCGGCTGCGGAATCGCCGGGGTGCAGGAGGGGGGCGTTCCAGCGCAGCACCGCGGGCTCATCGTGCTCGTAGCCGAGGGTGCTGAGCGTCGCGGTGGAGAGCGCGAGGAGGCGGCCGTCGGCACCGGGAAGCCCCAGCCAGCGCGCCGCGAGGATGCGCAGGATGTGGCCATGGGCGACCAGCGCGGCGTCGCCGTCGATGGCGCGGATGCGGGCGATCACCGCGTCGGCGCGCGTTGCAACCGCCGGCAGGGGTTCGCCGCCGGGGCAGCCGTCGCGCCACAGGTACCAGCCGGGTCGCTGCTCGCGGATCTGCGCAGTGGTCAACCCCTCGTAGTCGCCATAGTCCCATTCACGCAGATCGTCGTCCGCGGTCGCCGTCAATCCGGCCAGGCGCGCCGTGTCTCGCGCGCGCCGCATCGGGCTGGTGAGAACCAGAGCGAAGCTGCGCTCACCGAGTGACGCGCGCAGGGCACCGGCCTGCTCCTCGCCGCGGGCTGTCAACGGGACGTCGGTGCGACCGGTGTGCCGGCCTGCGCGGCTCCACTCGGTCTCGCCGTGGCGCAGCAGCACCACCTCCTGGCCGCGGCTCACCGGCCCAGCCCGCAGGTCAGCCGGCCACCCCCATGAGGGCCAGGTCGGCGACCAGCCAGGCGGCGCGATCGGGGTCCATGCCGGCGCCGTCGACGTGGTACATGGTGCCGTTGGACTCCTGGTCGGTCTCGGAGACCAGCGAGGGGATGAAGGCCATGGCGAGCCCCAGCAGAGCCGCAGCCGCCACCGCGGGCGCCATGCCCCGGCGCAGCGTCCCCTCGCGGGCCGCGGCGGCGAAGAGGTCCTGGACGGGCCCGATGATGTTGCGCGCGAAGCCGGCGCTGAGGCGCTGGCGCACCTCGAGGGGCAGGTGCTCGGCGATGTCGCTCTGGGTGCGCACGGGATGGTGCGGCGAGCCGGTCAGCAGGACGCGCGCGGCGCGCTCGGTGCGCTCGCGCAGCGAGCCATCGTCAGCGGCGGCGCCGCGCAGCCGGTCACCGAGACGCTCCTGGTCGTTGAGGACGCACTCCTCGAAGAGCGCTTCCTTGTCGCGGAAGTGGTAGTAGAGCGCCGGTTTGGTCACCCCAGCGGCGAGCGCGACGGCGCGCATGGAGACGTTGGCATAGCCATGGCGGGCGAAGAGCGCGTCGGCGAGCCGGAGGATGCGGTCGCGGGTGGCCTCGCCGGTGGCCGTGATCACCACGGTCATGGATGCGCGCATCCAGCCGACGAGGGATAGGGAACCAGGCTCACCGCGACGTCCTCCCCGCCCCTATCCCCCCGGTCAGGCGTCGATCATTATGCGTCGCGGCGCTTGCGGATGCCAATGTCGCATTCGCGGACAACGCCGCGACCGCGTCAGGCGGCAGCCCGCCACCCGACGCGGTGGAGCCGACGGCGCCAGGTCGGCACGGAGTCGCGGTGTCAGGGCCCGCGGATTCGCGGCTGGCCCCGGCCTCGGGCGGTCCCGTGTGGAGGCCCCCGAGGAGCCCGCCTATACTCCGCCGGCCATGCCGCGCTGGGCCACCGTCGTCGACCCCGGCGACGCCGCGGCGCAGCGCACCGGGCTGGTGCGCGACGGCACCGTCCACCTGCTGCCGCCCGGCGTCGCCCTCCTCGATCTGCTCGGGGATGATGGCGAGCGGCTGACCCGCGCCGCCGAGCAGGCGTCGCACGAGCCCGCCCAACTGGTTCCTCTCAGCTCAGCGCGCCTCCTGCCGCCGCTGCCATTCGTGCCCTCGTTGCGCGACTTCTACGCCTTCGAGCAGCACGTGCGCACGGCGCGCCAGCGACGCGGTCTGGAGATGGATCCCGATTGGTACCAGCTGCCCGTCTTCTACTTCTCCAATCCGCAGTCGCTGGTCGGCGACGGCGCCGACATCGCTGTCCCGCCGGGCAGCAGCGAGCTCGACTTCGAGCTGGAGGTGGCTGCGGTGGTCGGTCGCGGTGGCGCCGACCTGGCGCCGGCTGAGGCCGAGGCGCGCATCGCCGGGTACTGCGTGATGAACGACTGGAGCGCGCGTGACCTGCAGCGCCGCGAGATGAAGCTCAACCTCGGCCCCGCCAAGGGCAAGGACTTTGCCACCACCCTGGGCCCGGTACTGGTGACTCCCGACGAGCTCGAGGATGCTCGACGTGATCGTGCCTTCGACCTGCTGATGACCGCATCTGTCAACGGCCGGCAGTACTCGCGGGCGTCACTCGCCGACATCCACTGGAGTTTCGGCGAGATGCTCGCCTACGCCTCGAGGGGAACACGCATCGTTGCCGGCGACGTCATCGGCTCCGGCACCTGCGGGACCGGGTGCATCCTCGAGCTGTCCCTGGTGCATGGCGGCGCGCAGTACCCCT
>Ga0070707_100003366_pt1 | contig 15104 bp, 14 predicted proteins | sample KBSK5502metaG_FD_65468 | JGI IMG/M metagenome (GOLD analysis project Ga0070707, IMG submission 65468) | Corn, switchgrass and miscanthus rhizosphere microbial communities from Kellogg Biological Station, Michigan, USA - KBS K5-50-2 metaG | ecosystem: Host-associated > Plants > Roots >... | reverse complement strand
GATTGCGTGCGAAATGAGCCGCCTGGATCGTTGTCGTTGTACGTTGCGCTGGGAACGATCGTCAGGAGATCGTCCGCGCTGAATCCGTCCTGCTCGGAAACCGGCTTGGTGTCCGGCGATCGTCCGGTCTTTCTGACAATCTCCGCGGCGCCTTCCGCGAGCCAGAATGGGCGCCACATCACATAGCGCTCGAATAGAACATGACCCAGCGCGTGACCGACATCGTTTGCGATGTCGTCCGGAGACTTGTCTTTTGCGACGACAAAAACGCGATCTGGACCGCGCAGCAGATACGCGGCCTTCCGCAATTCTTCCTCGCTTTTGGCATGCGGCAGCGCTTCGATGAAGTCCTGGTCGTTGTTGAACAGAAAGACTTCGATCGGGAATTGCCTTGGCGGCAATTTGCCCAACGCCTGAGTGAATGCAGCAACACGATTTTCGAAATCCGAGATCAGGCGGCGTCCCTTTGCTTCATTGGTGTCGGTGAAAAGCAGGAAATGCTCGGATGACATTTCGAACCACTTGGCGTCTTTAGCCTGGAGCGCGGGCACGCGAAGTAAAAAAAGCGATAAAGCGACGAAAATGGCGCGGTGACGCATCGTATCGATTGTATCGCACACGCTTTATTCCATGGTCTAATCAATGACATGAAAGTCACCGAAATTCTTCGCGCATGGAAAACGATTCTTGCAGGACGCGCACCTTCCCTTTCGGTCGAAATCACAAAGGAATGTCCGTTAAGCTGCCCCGGATGTTACGCGTACGGTAGCGAGCACCTCGGCGGCGAAATCATATTGCGGCAAGTCAGCGATTATCGCGGTAAAGAACTTGTCGAACGATTCATGACGCTGGTCGATGCCAACCTGCCGCTGCACGTTTCAATTGTGGGCGGTGAACCGCTGGTCAGGTTTCGGGAATTGAATGAGATTCTTCCGCAGCTCGAGGGGCGATCGATCCGTACGCATATCGTGACGAGCGCGGTAAGAGAAATCCCGCGGCATTGGAATCGATTCAAGGAACTGAAGATTATTGTTTCAATCGATGGCCTGGCTCCCGAGCATGACGAACGCCGCAAGCCGGCGACCTACGAACGCATTCTGAAGAATATCAGTGGCCACGAAATCACCGTTCATTGCACGGTGACCCGCCAGATGACCGAACGACCCGGTTATCTCCGGGAGTTTATCGACCTGTGGTCGCACCGCCCGGAGGTTTCGCAAATCTGGATGAGCCTGTTCACTCCGCAAGTCGGCGAGACAAGCTTCGAAATCATCCCGAAGTCCGCCCGCAGCCAAGTCGTGCGGGAATTGCTCGAACTGCGCGAACTTTATCCAAAGCTCGATATGTCGCGAGGTGTCGTCGAAGGTTTTCTCAATCCGCCGTCGAATCCGAACGATTGCATTTTTGCAAAGACCACCTGCACCATCACGGCCGACCTCGAAACGCGCGTCGGTCCCTGTCAGTTTGGTGGAAACCCCGACTGTTCCCAATGCGGGTGCATCGCGTCAGTTGGTCTTCATCACATTGGAAAGCAGCGGCTGGCCGGCGCGATTCCTGTCGGGTGGTTGTTCCATACGTCGCATCGGCTTGGCGCGACGGTTGCGGCAATTCGGGACAGGTAAACGCTACAGCGGAATGTTGCCGTGCTTCTTTGGAGGGTTTGAATCCCGCTTCGTGTCGAGCATTCGAAGCGCCGTGACGAGTTTTCTGCGCGTGTATTTCGGCTCGATGACTTCATCGATGAAACCGTGCTCGGCCGCGATGTAAGGATTCGCAAATTTCTCGCGGAACTCCTGCACTTTTTCCTGCCGTTGCTTTTCGATGTCTTTAGCGCCGGCAAGCTCCCGGCGATAAATGATGTTCACTGCTCCCTCCGGCCCCATCACGGCTATTTCGGCAGTGGGATAAGCGAAATTCATGTCCGTACGAATGTGTTTGCTCGACATGACGCAGTACGCGCCGCCATAGGCTTTGCGTGTGATGACGGTGATCTTGGGAACCGTCGCCTCTGCGAAGGCGAAGAGCAGCTTGGCGCCGTGCTTGATGATTCCACCGAACTCCTGATTCGTACCCGGCAGAAAACCCGGCACATCTTCAAATGTGATCAGCGGAATATTGAACGCGTCGCAGAACCGGACGAACCGCGCGCCCTTCACCGAGCCTGCAATGTCGAGGCACCCGGCGAGATACGCCGGCTGATTCGCCACAACGCCCACAGAGCGGCCATCCAATCGTGCAAATCCGATAACGAGATTTTTCGCGTAGTACTCCTGGACTTCAAAGAAGTAATTCTCGTCGACGACAGCGTGAATGACATCCTTGATGTCGTAAGGAATGTTCGACTCGGCCGGCACGAGCGAATTCAGTGATTCCTCCGCTCGATCCCACGGATCATTGGTCGCGCGCCGCGGCGGATCGTCGAGATTGTTCGACGGGATGAACGACAGCAGCTCGCGCAGGAGCAGCAGGCATTCTTCATCGTCGTGCGAAATGAAATGAGCAACGCCGCTGGTGCTGTTGTGCGTCATGGCGCCGCCAAGCTCATCCTTGGTGACTTCTTCGTGTGTGACCGTCTTGATGACGTCGGGACCGGTGACGAACATGTAACTGGTCTTGTCGACCATCGCGATGAAATCCGTGATCGCCGGGGAATAGACGGCGCCGCCCGCGCATGGTCCCATGATCGCGGAGATTTGGGGAATCACGCCGGAACAGAGAGTATTCCTCAGAAAAATATCGGCGTATCCGGCGAGCGATACCACGCCTTCCTGTATCCTGGCGCCGCCGGAGTCATTCAGACCGATAACGGGCGCTCCCATCTTCGTCGCGAGATCCATAATCTTGCAGATCTTTTGCGCGTTGGTTTCGCTGAGAGAACCGCCGAAGACGGTGAAATCCTGGGCGAAGACGTATACCAGCCGGCCGTCGATTCGGCCATAACCGGCAACGACTCCATCGCCGGGGTACTGTTGCTCCTGCATGCCGAAATCAAGGCATCGATGCGTGACGAATTTATCGACTTCTTCAAAGGAATCTTTGTCGAGCAGAAGCGCGATTCGCTCGCGCGCGGTGAGTTTCCCTTCGGCGCGTTGCCGGTCCATGCGCTGGGTGCCGCCGCCGACTTGGGCGGCACGGTTCATCTCGGCAAGTTGCTCGACGCGGGATTTGGCGGTTACCTTGGCCATACGAAAAGAAAATAGCCACAAAAAAGCACAAAAGACGCAAAAATTTTTGTGTCTCTTGTGCCTTTTGTGGCTAATTCCATTACTTAATTACGGGAACCTTTTCCCAGTCTTTCAGGAATTGCTCGACACCTTTATCCGTCAGTGGGTGCTTGAGCAGCTGGTCGAAAATCTTTGCAGGCATCGTGCAGATGTCGGCGCCATACAGGCCGGCTTGCACAACATGAACAGGATTGCGAACAGAGGCAACGAGGACTTGAGTTTTAAATTCGTAGTTATTGAAGATGGTTACGATGTCGCGGATCAGCTCCATTCCACTTTCGCCGATGTCATCAAGGCGGCCGACGAAGGGGCTCACGAAATAAGCGCCGGCTTTGGCAGCCATGATCGCCTGTGGCGCGGAGAACACGAGAGTCACGTTCACGCGGACGTGTTCTTCCGTGAGCTGCTTCGTCGCTTTCAACCCTTCTTTGGTCATCGGGCACTTCACAACGATGTTCGGATGAAGCTTCGAAAGATGCCTTCCTTCCTCAACCATTCCGGCGGCGTCACGACTGACCGTCTCCGCACTCACCGGGCCATTCACGAGTGAACAGATCTTCAAGAGCTGATCTTCGAATGTGTTTCCTTCCTTCGAAATCAAGGTCGGATTTGTCGTGATGCCGTCCAGAACTCCTGTGCTTGCGGCATCGCGAATCTCTTCAATGTTGGCGGTATCGAGGAAGAATTTCATAACAGTTCTCCTTTTTATTGAGGCTGCGCGCTGCCGCGCTTGCGCTTCGCGTTGTAGTTAAGACCATTCTATCAAGTTCGAGGCAAAACCGGTCTCAAGGCGCGCGAAATGGCGCACTCATTGGACTCTCGTTGCCGAACTCATCCACGGCCGAGACTCTGTAGTACTGGCCCGGCTTATACATGGGATCGAAATAGGAATTCGTTGCAATGAGGCGATCCGACACGGGACGAAACTGACCATCCGGCCGATCGCTGCGGACCAGTCGATACCCCGCAAGATCGGTTTCCGAATTTGGAGCCCAGGTCAAAAAGCCGCCGGCGTCGGATTGTACAACATCGAGGCCTGAAGGAACCTGAGGTGGCGTTTTATCCTCAACTGTGACCATCACTGATTCGGGACCGACGCCGAGCACGGTGCTTCCATCCACACGCCGCGCTGCCGTGACCTGATACTTCAGAACCTTTCCCGGCTGGTATTGATTGTCCTCGTAACGTGTTTCCGAGACAGTTTGCGGTTCTGCCGGCGCGTCGGTGCGGACGACAACGTAGGCATCCGCGAACTCGGGGTGATCTTGCGGCTTTTCCCATTGCAAGGTAATCCGTCGCTGATCGACAACCGCCTTCAATTGCCTGACTGTTCCCGGGACCTGCATTGCGGCAATGGAAACGGCGTTGGAAAGCTGCGACGTCTTTCCTTCCGTTGTGTCGACGAGAAGCCCGAATGTCCGGCGGCCACTCGGATTCGAACCAAGCGGAATCGCGTGCGATTGCGGTTGTCCGGGCCCGGTCACGTTCAACGAAGCGACTGTCGCACCATCGCTCCGGATCTGCGCATGAGCGAGGTTGGTGGCGGCAGAGCCGTCGATGTTTTTTGCCGGGTTGGTCCAGGTGAGTACAAGATCATGGCCGCTCTGAACAACAGCGAGGTCTTTGACGGCTTCAGGAATTCGGATGAATGGCGGGAGGGGCGGGCCTTCTCTACCGCATGCGGAAAGTAACCACAAAGACACAAAGACACAAAGGGAGCGGCCCCTCACAGGATGTAGCGGCTCAGATCCTGGTCCTTGACGATATCGGCCAGCATTTTTTGAACGTAGGCCGCGTCGATGCGGATGGTTTTCTTTTTGAGATCAGGGCCCTCGAACGAAATCTCGTCGAGGAGCTTTTCCATGATCGTATGGAGGCGCCGCGCCCCGATGTTCTCCGTGCTTTCGTTGACGGTGGCTGCAAAGCGAGCGACTTCCTGTACCGCGTCATCGTGGAAGGTCAGCTTGATGCCGTCCGTTTCGAGAAGCGCGATGTATTGCTTGATCAGCGCGTTCTGCGGTTCGGTCAGGATTCGCACGAAATCTTCGACGGTGAGCGAATCGAGCTCCACGCGAATGGGAAATCGGCCCTGCAGTTCCGGGATCAAATCGGACGGTTTTGAAACATGAAATGCGCCTGCAGCGATGAACAGGATGTGGTCGGTACGGACGAACCCATAGCGCGTATTCACCGTGGTTCCTTCGACGATCGGCAGAATGTCGCGCTGAACGCCTTCGCGGCTGACGTCCGGCCCGTGACCGCTTTCGCGGCCGGCAATCTTGTCGATCTCGTCGAGAAAGATGATCCCGCTGTTTTCGACGCGCTCGACGGCGAAGCGCGTGACCGTATCCATGTCGACGAGCTTTTGCTCTTCTTCCTGAATCAGGTAGTCGATCGCTTCAGCAACCTTCATCTTGCGCTTCTTCGTGCGCTGTCCGAGAAAACCGGGAAGGATATCTTTGATGTTGATATCCATTTCCTCGATGCCCTGATTGCTGATGATTTCGAATGCGGGGAAGTTACGTTCCTTGACTTCGATCTCGACCGTCCGCTCGTCGAGCTTGCCTTCGCGAAGCTGCGCGCGAAGTTTCTCTCGCGTCCGGTTCCACTGCTCGCTGGCGTTGCGGCCGTTCTCGTCCGCGGATCCGGCAGGCGTCGGCATCGGCGGCAGAAGGAGATCGAGAATGCGCTCTTCGGCGTTGGCTTCGGCCTTGTCTGCGACCTCTTCCAGTTTTTCGTTCCGCACCATGTCGATCGCAATTTCGACCAGATCTCGAATCATGGACTCGACGTCGCGGCCCACGTATCCGACTTCCGTGAATTTCGAAGCTTCCACTTTCAGGAACGGAGAATTCGCGAGCTTCGCCAGCCGGCGCGCGATCTCCGTTTTTCCGACACCGGTGGGACCGATCATGATGATGTTTTTCGGCATCACCTCTTCGGCCATTTCGGGGGGCAGCTTTTGCCGCCGGATGCGATTTCGAAGAGCGATGGCAACGGCGCGCTTCGCGCCGGCCTGTCCGATCACATATTTGTCGAGCTCGCGGACGATTTCCCGGGGAGTCAATTCGTCGAGATGCGGGGCTTCGTCGACCGTTTCAGGTACGTACATACTCAACTCGATTCTACCTCACAGCTCCTCGATCGAGATGTTTTCGTTCGTGTAGATGCAGATCTTTCCGGCGATTTGCATGGCTTCCTGCACAATTTCGCGAGGGCTCAAGTCGGTGTATTTGTTGAGGGCGCGCGCTGCCGCCAGCGCAAATGCGCCTCCGGAACCTATGCCGACAATTCCATCGTCGGGTTCGATCAGATCGCCGGTTCCTGAGATGAGAAAAGTGTTTTTGTCGTCGGCGACGATCATCACCGCTTCGAGATGCCGCAGCGAGCGATCCGTTCGCCAATCTTTGGCCAGTTCCACTGCGGCGCGGCTGAGGTTGCCGTGAAACTGCTCGAGCTTCGCCTCGAATCGAGCGAACAAAGCGAACGAATCCGCGGACGATCCTGCAAAACCGGCAAGAATTTTTTCGTTATAGAGTCTTCGGATTTTCTTCGCCCCATGCTTGATGACGGTGTCGCCGAGCGTCACCTGGCCGTCGCTGCCGATGGCAACTTTGTTCTTTTTGCGCACACACAGAATCGTCGTGGCCTGGATTGAGCGGTTCATGATTTATTTCGACGGCGGAGGCGAGAACAGATTATCGGAAAGTCCGGTATCGTATGCCGCCGTGTCGAGATGAATTTCCATCGTCTTGACGCCGTCCGTCAGCCGGCTCACATACATCGGCGTCATCACACCCTGAAATTTGTGCCAGTTGCTGTACTGCTCTTCGTGAAGCTTGGATTCATCGGTGCGGCGGACCTGCATTTTCACAGGCAGGTGGGTATCGCGATCGATGTAAAAACGGATGCGATTCTTGTCCGGATCGCGCGCTTCAACGACGTCAATGCGTTTGAAATCGATAATTTCGCTGGGAAGATTCTGAAGCGTCGTTTGCTTCTGGTCCAGAACGAATCGTAAAACGTAATCGAAGCTCGTTTTGAAGCTCTTCACGAACTCCTCCGCGTCCCCGACGCCCTGCGGTTCCGGATCCTTTTTTCCAATGATCTTCCAGCCCTCTTTGCCTCTGTTGATAGTCGCAGTCCGTTTGCTTGGATTGCTTGGAAGACCGAACTCCGTGCGCTCCATGTCGGGGAATTTAATGTAGTCGTTAAAAATATCGGAGCCGCTCAATTGGCCGCGAGTAAAGGCGAAGAATCGGCCGGACGTGTGGATATCCTTCGCGTCGAGAAACGCGCTGCCGCCGAGTGCAGCGAGCATCTGATCGATGACCTGGGCGGGCCTGGTTTGAGACTGCGGCGTGGCTGAAACCAGTGTAGTTGTCACCACGAAGACACAAAAACACAAAAGAAGAACACGATGCATTCTTAGTCTCATTCTGATTGATTATAGCGAAGGCGCGCTTGATCGATAAATGCCGTGAAGAGCGCTTTCGCGAACCTATCGTCTTTCCAGCCGCGTTCCGGATGCCACTGCACGCCGAGAATGAAGCGGCCTGTCGTATCTTCGACGGCCTCCACGACGCCATCCGGCGCAAACGCAACAGCACGGAGATTGCGGCCGGCCTCCGCGATCGACTGATGATGGTAACTGTTCACGTCCATCTGCGCGTGGCCCGCCAGCCGGCCGACGAGGCTGTCTTCGGCGATGCGAACCACGTGTCGAGCGGCCGGTTTGTCGTTGTCCTCGTCATGAATCACAGGGTCCTTCACGAATGCAGGAATATCCTGCACGAGTGAACCTCCGCGATAGACATTCAGGCTCTGAACGCCGAAACAAATCCCGACAAGCGGCAGATCGGTCTGGTCAACGAAATCGAGAATCGCAAAATCGGTCGTATCGCGCTCGGGATAAAGCTTGCCCAGTTTCTCGTGCGGAGTTGCTCCGTAATGCGCTGGATCGACATCCGTCGGACTCCCGGGCAGCAGCACACCATGCACGCGGCTGACGTATTCGCGAATGATTTCGCGATCGTTCGTGGTCGGTATCATCAGCGGCAGCCCGCCGGCCCACAGAATGGCGTCGAGATAGTGCCGGATCTGGCCGATGTACTCAGACTTTTCGTGATAACGAGTAGGAATTCCGATCCAGGGTCTTTCCACTGTGTTCGTTGCCAAAAGTTGTCAATACTTCTTGCCGCACGCGGTTGGCCAGTTCCATTGTCGAAACGCCCTCGGAACGAATCGGCTGTCCGAGCACGATCTCCACGGAGCCGCCGCGCACGTGATATGTCCGGGGCACCAGAACCGCTCGGGAGCCTCGAATCGTCACGGGTACGACCTCGGCACTGGATTTCGTCGCCAGCATGAAACCGCCGCCTTTGAACGGCTTGATGCTGCCGTCGCGGCTGGTGGCGCCTTCCGGAAAAATAAGAATTGGGGCACCCTGCTTGATCATATCCGCCGCGTCCCGCAATGATTTGACGGCCGCATGCGGATTTTCTCTATCGATAGGTATATGACCCGAGCGGCGGAGATGCCAGCCGAGGAACGGATAACGGAACAATTCCTTTTTTGCGGCGAATCGAAACTGAAAGGGAAGGGCTGCGAGAAGAATCGGGATGTCCATGTGGCTCTGATGATTCACGCAAAGCACATACGGGCGTCCCGCCTTCACGTTCTCCACGCCGCGCACGCTCACACGAACTCGCGCTGTGAACAGGATCATGCGTGCCCATATGCGCGAGCATGAATGCTGGATCCGGCCGGTCGAGTCAATGAAAGAGCTCGCAACGGAGAGCGATGCCATGATTCCCGTGTACAGGAAAATGAGCGGCGCCGTGATGACCATCGAGCGTGCATAGCTGAGCCTGTCGAGAGATTTTGCCATTCATCGCTACTCTAGCATGGGCCGCGCTTCACCAATCAGATAGAGCGAGCCGCAAATCAGAATTGTCGTGTTGGACGGCGCATGAATGCGCGCGTACTCGATTGCATCTGCAACTGCGCGTTCCACGTGCGAACCCGGTACCAATTTTTTCAACTCCGACGGATCCTTCGCGCGGCTGCTCTGCGGCCTGGTAAATATGAATTGCTGCGCGTGCGGCTCGAGGATCGCAATCATTTCCTCGAACTGCTTGTCGGCCATCGCGCCAAAGATGATCCACACGCCTTCCGGATGAAACTCCGCGAGAAACGCGGCGAGTGCCTTCGCTGCAGGAACATTGTGAGCGCCGTCGAGAAGAAAGCGTCCGATCCGTTCGAGGCGGCCCGGCCATTTCGCCGTGTTGACACCCTGAACGATATCGTCTCCGGGAATTCCTAAACATTCGGCAGCGCGGACAGCGAGCGCGATATTCTCGAGCTGGTGCCGGCCGGCAAGCTGCGGACGCAAATCCGGATAACGGCTGAGATCCGCGCCATGCAGCAGGCGGTTTCCCGCCCGTTCGCGAATGACCGGCAAATCAGCGGACGGCCCGACAATGACGGGCTCGCTCGATTTGATGATGCCCGCTTTCTCGGCAGCGATGGCTTCAATCGTCGTTCCCAGGAATTCCTGATGATCCAGACCAATGCTCGTGATGATCGAGACATCCTGCTCGACGATGTTGGTCGCATCGAGCCTTCCTCCGAGGCCGACTTCGAGAATCGCGAACTTCACGCGATCGCGAAAGTAAAGGAACGCCATCGCCGTCACCATTTCGAAATACGTGGGCGGGTAGAGTAGACCGCGTGCCGTCGCCGCCGCCTGCTTGACAGCCGCAAAGACCTCGCTCAAATCTTCGTCGGAAATTTCATGCTCGCCGATGCGGATCCGCTCATTCAGCCGCACCAGATGCGGTGAAGTGTACAGTCCCACCCCCGGCATCATCGCCGAGAGCAGTTTCGCGACGGAGCCCTTGCCGTTCGTCCCGGCAATTAAAACGGACCTGAACGCACGATGCGGATTACCCAGCTCCGCAGCCAGCGCCTGCATGTTCCGCAGGTCATATCGAATCGATCGATACTCGTTCGTCAGGGAATAAAGGTACGAAAGGTCGGCCGACGTCACTCCAAAAGTTTACGACACCTTCTCGGCTTCGATGGCCACCTTGTACTCGCAGGCCTCCTCGTTGCAGTACCGGATCAGCCCTTCACGCTTGGTTGCTTTCTCCAACAGGAATGGTGCGCCGCATTGCGGACAGGGTTCAGGAACGGGCTTGTTCCACAAGACGAAATCGCAGTCCGGATACTTCAGGCACCCGTAGAAAACTTTTCCGCGTTTGGAGCGGCGTTCGATGAGTTCGCCGCCACAACCGGGTTTCGGACATGCGACACCAACCGTTTTCGGTTTGATGTATTTGCACTTCGGATAGTTGCTGCAGGCGGTGAATTCGCCGAAGCGGCCTTCCTTGACGGCGAGTTTCGCCTGGCCGCATTTCGGACAGGTTTCGTCAAGAATGACATCGGGTTTCTTCGGCGTTTTCGTCCCTGCGGCGATTTTGCGAGTCGTCTTGCATTCCGGATAACCCGTGCAGGCCAGGAATTGTCCGAATCTACCGCGCTTCAGCGCCATCGGCTTGCCGCAGTTCTCGCACGGTTCGGGTTCGCTTTCGGCTGAGGCACCTTCAGCGTCACCGCCCTCTTTCGGAGCTTCGTCGGTTGTGATTTCCTTCGTGTTCTTGCAATCGGGATATGCGGAGCAGGCCATGAAGCGGCCGAACTGTCCCCACTTGATGACCATCGGACTGCCGCATTTTTCGCAGACCTCGTCTGTGGGGATTTCCTGACGCTTCAGGTTCTCCATGTTCTTCGAAGCTTTCTTCAGGTCCTTCTCGAATTTCTTGTAGAACTCGTCGAGCGCCTCGACCCAGGTCATTTTGCCTTCTTCGACCTCGTCGAGTTCCTCTTCCATGCGCGCGGTGTACTGGATATCAAAGATGTCCTCGAAGTGTTTGACGAGCATCTCCGTAACGACGGCGCCGAGCTCGGTCGGCTTGAACTTGCCCTGATCCTTCGTGACGTATTCACGATCCTGAATCGTGGTCAAAATTGACGCGTACGTCGAGGGACGGCCGATGCCTTTTTCTTCCAGCACCTTCACGAGTGAAGCTTCCGTGTAGCGCGGCGGCGGCTCGGTGAAGTGCTGGCGCGGCGTCAAGTCGATCAGGCGCAGCTTTTCGCCCTGGCGGAGCGGAGGCAGGGTGAGATCCTGCTCATCATCAGGTTCGAGCGGTTTCGTATCCGGGTCGGACGATTCTTCGTAGACCTTGAGGAATCCATCGAACTTCATCACGCGGCCTGATGCGCGGAACAGATAGTCTTTGATAGAGATTTCAACGGTCGTCTGGTCGTATACGGCCGGATTCATCTGCGATGCGATGAACCGCGTCCAGATGAGCCGGTAAAGCTTCAGCTCGTCTTCCGACAAATACGCTTTGAGGTCGTCGGGCGTGCGGCCGACGAAGGTCGGGCGAATCGCTTCGTGCGCGTCCTGTGCGTCTTTCTTGCTCTTGTAGACGACCGGCTTCTCCGGCAGATAAGGCCCGCCATAAATATCGGAGATGTAGGAGCGAACCATCTCGAGCGCCTCGTCGGAGACGCGTGTCGAGTCCGAGCGCATGTAAGTGATCAACCCGATGCGGCCTTCGTCGCCGCCCAGGTCGATGCCTTCATAGAGCCGCTGCGCCAGCATCATCGTTTTCTTTACACTGAAGCGAAGCCGCCGGGCGGCGTCCTGCTGGAGTTTGCTGGTGGTGAACGGCGGGACCGGATTCCGTTTTTTCTCCTTGGTGACAACAGAATCAACCACGAACTCGCCGTTCTTGACGGCCTCGAGAACGTGGTCGGCTTCTGCCTGGCTCGTGACTTCCGCCGTTTTACCTTTGATTCTGGCGAGGCGCGCATCGAACTGTGGCGGCTCGTGACCTTCGAGCTTGGCAATGATCGACCAGTATTCCTGCGGCACGAACGCTTTGATTTCGTTTTCGCGCTCGACGATCATGCGCAGCGCTACCGTCTGGACGCGGCCCGCGGAAATACCGCGCCGCACTTTGTCCCAGAGCAGCGGGCTGACCTGATAGCCGACCAGGCGGTCGAGGATGCGGCGCGCCTGCTGTGCATCGACAATGTGCTGGTTGATGCGGCCGGGATGCTCCACTGCCGCCCGTATCGCTTTCGGCGTGATCTCATTGAAGAGGACGCGATAAATCTCTGCCTTGTTCCCGTCGAGAATCTCTTTCAAGTGCTGGCAAATGGCTTCGCCTTCACGATCGGGGTCGGCCGCAAGCAATATGCGTTCAGCGGATTTCGCGGCGGCGCGGAGCTCTTTGATGACTTTCTCTTTACCGGGGATGATGTCGTAAACGGGCTCGAAGTCGTTGTCGACATCCACTCCGAGCTTGCTCTTCGGCAGATCTTTGACATGGCCGAGCGAGGCCTTCACAACATAACTGCTGCCGAGATATTTATTAATCGTGTTCGCTTTCGCGGGTGATTCGACAATCACCAATGATTTTTTTCCAGCCATTTTTTGTCCGACTTCTCGATACTCGTCTTCGTTTATCTAATAAGTGGTATGCGTCGAAAAAGCAACAAGCGGTTTTTTCAAAGACGCCGAATGTATTTCTTTCCAGGCAGTTGCCGTATGTGCTCGGCGGTCTCCAACGCAAGCAGCGCACTATAAACTTCGGACGTGGCCAATGGCAACTTTGCCAGAAGCGTATCGATCGACACTGCATCCTGCAATGACAACGCCCGCCACACTTTTGCTTCAGCGCCATCGAGCTGCGGCTCAGGCAGGGCCTGCATTTGGGCAACCAGCGGTGCGAAAATTTTTTCGCGGATGGGATGCGGAAGCTCTTCGACAACATCCTGCCAGTTCGTGACCAGCTTCGCGCCCTGACGAATCAGTGCGTGAGGTCCGAAGCTGTTCGGTGATGTGATATTGCCGGGCACTGCAAAGATCTCTCTTCCCGCTTCGAGCGCAAGCCTGACTGTGATCAGTGAGCCCGAATATTCGGCGGCCTCCACGACCGTCACGCCCAGCGACATTCCGGCAATGATGCGATTCCGGATCGGAAAATTTTGTGGAGAGGGCGGCGTGCCAAGCGGGAATTCCGAGATTATCGCGCCATTTTGTTCCACGAAATCGGCGAGTTCGCGATTTTCTTTCGGGTACACGAAGTCGAGCCCGCTCCCGAAAACTGCATACGTGACGCCTGCCCGCAGAGCTCCGCGGTGCGCAGCCGCATCCAGCCCTCGAGCCAAACCGGACGTTATTGCCAGTCCTCGCGCCGCCAGGTCTTCGGCGAGCCGCTCGGCGCAATTCAGGCCGTAGCCCGACGGCCGGCGCGTCCCGACGATCGCGACCTGCGGAAGCCGGGCATCCCACTTGTTTCCTCGCAGATAAAGAACAACAGGTGGATCGAAGATTTCGCGCAGCAGCGGAGGATAGGACGGATCGAGAATATCGACGATGGTCACGCCGAGTTTCGCCGCCTTCTCCGCCTCTGCTTCCGCCCGCTCCAGCGATTTCGGTGACAGCAGATCGTCCGCAACCTCAGGAGGCACGCCTAACGCTTCTATTTCCTCGCGCCTCGCGTCGAATATGCATTCGGGTTTCTTGAAATGTTTGATCAGCGCATTGGCGGATCTCAAGCCCAGGCCCCGCACGAGGAACAACCTTAATGCAGCCTTCATAACCCCCTCCCGCACCACGCCAGAGCAAGGGTTAGACCAAACGGGGTAGTTATGACAGAATACGGCGCATCCTATAAAGCGGCGTGGAGGGACCGGCCGAAAGCCAATAGTAATAAGGCCGCGAAGCGGTGTACCGACAGGAGCCGGCCGGTGGGCCCGACGCTTAAATAAAGGAGTCTTTCCGCATGATACGAAGATTGGTTCTCGTATTGTTGGTTTCCGCCGGCCTTGCCTCGGCGCAGCATCCCGACGATGTCTTCGTCGGTCAGAAGGCGCCTGAACTGAAAGACGGGGATGCGTGGATCAACTCGGCTCCGCTCAAACTGGAACAGCTGCGCGGGAAAGTCGTGCTCATTGATTTCTGGGCCTGGGATTGTCCGTTTTGCGCGCAGGCGATGCCCCACATCAAAGAGCTGTACGATAAGTACACGAAAGACGGGCTTGTCATTATCGGCGTCCATACGCCGCGAATCGATTACGAAAAGGACATCCCGAAAATCAAAGAGGCGGTGGCCAAAAAGGGCATCAAGTATCCGGTCGTCGTCGACAACAAGTATCAAATCTGGAGCGACTATCTCTGCAATACCTGGCCCAGCCATTTCGTTGTGGACCGGGATGGCGTCATTCAGCTGAGCCACTCGGGAACTGAGCGTTATGAGGACACCGAGAAAGTGATCCAGAGGTTGCTCGCGAAGAAATAGCCACAAAAATGCACAAAAATCACAAAATATTTTTGAGCATTTTGTGCCTTTTTGTGGCCAATTCCCTCTTCGCTGTGGCCAATTTCTCCTTAATTAAAGGGACCGTGTTCACGCCGTACGGACGGCCGTTTCCAGGCGCAAAGATCACGATCGTTCGGTCCGACATCGAAGCGAAGGAGCAGAAGAAATCGCGAAAAGAGGCGATCAGCGATCGGCTCGGCGAATTCGCGTTCCGCATGGATGTGGGGCCTGCTAAATTTCATCTGAGCGTGGAAGCGCAAGGATTTCCAAAACAAGAAAAAGAAGTCGAGGTTGCAGGTGATGAGCGCGCGGACATTTCGTTTGTTCTCAAGAAATAGCACCGTCGTTCTGATTGTTTTTCTGATGGCCACTTTACCGGTGTACGGCCAACTGTTTCCCAAGGCCCGGCCCGATAACGTGATCAAGCCCAAGAACATTCACGGCATCGTGCAGGATCTTCGCGGGTCTCCTTTGCCGG
>Ga0070707_100003365_pt1 | contig 15105 bp, 13 predicted proteins | sample KBSK5502metaG_FD_65468 | JGI IMG/M metagenome (GOLD analysis project Ga0070707, IMG submission 65468) | Corn, switchgrass and miscanthus rhizosphere microbial communities from Kellogg Biological Station, Michigan, USA - KBS K5-50-2 metaG | ecosystem: Host-associated > Plants > Roots >... | reverse complement strand
GGCGAAGTACTTGTAGTCTGGTATAATCCTACCTACGACTATGATCATACCCTCAATGGCGACAAAGCCTACAATTTGCCACAAGATTACACGATTGAAGTGAATGTGGCACCAGGCGGTAGAAACCCGCCAGATTCGGGATGGGTCGTCCTCGCAACGGTGAAAGGTAACCATTACCATTCGCGTGAGCATGTGATCGATATGAGAGGAAGTAACTGGGTACGTATAGTGGTAACTGCTGTTGATGGCGCTCCTCAAAATGAGGATGTGAATATCAAGATGGATATATATGCTACAAACTACGGTGTTACCGATAATTGGATATTCTTCGGCGATTCGATTACAGCGGGGGCGATGGGGTACCCAACCGTCGATGGGACGAAAACCTTTGCTCAGTTCATTAGCGCAAAGGTGCCGAATCATTTTCCGGCACAAGAAGCAGGAGGCATTGGATATCTTAAAAGCTCCGATGGGGCAAAGTATATCAATTTGTGGTTACAGCTTTTTCCAGGAAGATACGTTGTGTTGAGCTACGGGACGAACGACGCACTGGGCTGCATAGATGCGCACGTCTTTTACCAGAACTATGCGGTGATGGTGCAGGCCGTATTACGAGCCGGTAAAATACCAATCGTACCGCGCATGCCCTGGGGTAGAGATGCGAACATCCAGGATTGCGCCCCGGCTTTGAATGCCGGGATAGATGCACTGTACCGGGCCTACCCACAAATTATGAAAGGCCCGGACTTCTGGTCATTTTTCCAAAATCATCCAACGCTCATCTCCAACGATGGTGTACACCCAACCTATGCAGGCTTTGGCGCGTATCGCCAGCTGTGGGCAGATGCCATGCTAGAGGCAGTGTATAGATAGAGCTTAGTAGAAAGGCAGAAGCTGATGTGTGGTATTTGCGGCGTGTACAACATGCAGAGTGGTGAACCTGTTTCACCCGGCCTGGTTGAGCGCATGATGGAGCTGATCTCCCATCGCGGGCCGGACGAGAACGGTATCCACATTGACGGTCCTATCGGACTGGGCGTTGTGCGCCTGAGCATTATTGACCTGAGCGGCGGTCATCAACCAATCTCCAACGAGACTGGCGATATCTGGATTGTCTTCAATGGGGAGATTTGGAACTACAGGGCGCTCCGCAAAGAACTTCTAGAGAAAGGCCACCACTTCAAAACGAAGAGCGATACAGAGACGATAGTCCATGCCTATGAAGAATATGGGGTAGATTGTGTTACGCATCTGAATGGCATGTTTGGTTTTGCCATCTGGGACGACGTTCGCAAGCGCCTGTTATTGGCGCGAGACCGGGCTGGCAAAAAGCCCCTCTATTATACACCGGTCAACGGCAACCTGGTATTTGCTTCTGAGATTAAAGCACTGCTGTGTCATCCGCAGGTCAAAAGGGAGGCAGACGTACAGGCGTTAGCTGATTATCTGAGCGTGCGCTATGTTCCCGGACCGGCTACACTGTTCGCTAATATCTACAAGGTATTACCAGGTCACTGGGTGCTCTGGGAGAATGATGCCGTTCGTGAAAGGTGCTACTGGGATTTTACTTTCGACAAAACCGAGCGGCAACCGATAGAGGAATATATCCGGGGTATCCGGCAGCATGTGCATCGTGCCGTTGAAGAGCGGATGGTGGCCGATGTACCCGTGGGAGCTGTGCTCAGCGGAGGGGTAGACTCCAGCATTGTCACCGGCGTGATGAGTAAATTGATGAATCAACCGGTCAAGACGTTCTCGGTTGGTTTCGATCATCCTGAGTACAGCGAATTACCCTACGCGAAGCTCGTTGCCGAGCACTTTCGTACGGACCACTACGAGCTAGTTATTAACGTTGCTGACATGACGAAGTACTGGCCGCTTCTGACCTGGCACTATGATGAACCCGTCAGCGAACCATCTGGCCTGGGAGTATACTTGATTTCTAAGCTTGCTCGGCAGCATGTCAAAGTAGTGCTCACTGGTGAGGGCGGTGACGAGCTTTTCGCAGGCTACCCTAAGTACGTCGTCGATTGGCTGGCAAAATACTATCGTGTATTTCCCTCTTTTATGCGCGACCAGGTTATTACACCGGCGCTTGATAGCCTGCCCTATGGCATGCGTAAGTTGAAGATGGCGGGGCGTGTCCTATCACAACCCGCACCAGAGAGGTGGATGGGCTGGTTTGGCATCTTCAATGGCGCGTTGAAAGATAATTTGCTCTCTGACAGCGTCAAAGCAGGGATCGATCATGATAGCAGCCGTGTCTTCCGGCGCTGGCTCGACAAGAATCCTCAACGCGACGACCTTTCATCGATGCTGTACCTGGACACCAAAGTCTGGTTGCCTGATGACCTCCTGATGAAAGGTGATAAGATGACGATGGCTGCTTCTCTGGAGGCACGCGTCCCGCTGCTCGATTACAAACTGGTCGAGTACGCTGCCAGTATTCCTTCTGATCTTAAAATTAAGCTGTTCAAAGCAAAATACCTGCTCAAACGCGCTTTTGCAGACTTTCTCCCCGAACCCATTCTGACGCGCAGAAAGATGGGTTTTAATGTCCCGCTGGGTATCTGGTTCCGCGGGGGACAGCGCAGCCTCATTACCCAACTCCTCCTCTCCGAACAGGCCCGCAGCAGGAATTTCTTGAATACCAGGTGCGTGGAAATGTTGCTGCAGGATCATTTGAATGGCAGGACAGATTATCAAAAACAACTCTTTATCCTTGCCAGCCTGGAACTCTGGTTCCGCATCTTTATCGACAGCCCGACCCTGGAACGCCCGCAAGTTTCGGTTGAAGACCTGTTAGGAGATAAGCCACTGGTTTCCACCTTGTAAGTGGGAAGAAGAGTTGGCCCCAGTAGTCTACTAGCTCTTCCGGCTCCTGCGCGATACGAAAAGGGAAGTGCAGAGCCAGTGATTATCTCACGCAGAGGTGGTTGCTTTCCAGGGTGGCGCAAGGTAGACGTTCTTATAGGGCCGGTCGCATTTCTTACCGTTCCACAACATCGATATGCATCTCTTCATCACCGTTGTGTGCTACCCTCTCTAGTGCGGGTGTTTTGTCGCATCAACGGAAAGTGGATAAAGCAATATGGCTACTTGCCTGGTTACGGGTGCCGCAGGTTTCATTGGCTCTCACCTCTGTGAGGAATTGCTCACCAGGGGGCATCGAGTGTTAGGTGTCGATACCTTTATTCCCTATTACCCACGCGCACTGAAGGAACACAATGTAGCTCCAATGCGTAACATCCCTGGCTTCACCTTTTACGAGATCGATCTACGCCGTGAGGATCTGATTCCTTTATTGAAAAATGTCGAGGTCGTCTTTCACCTGGCTGCGATGGCTGGTTTAGTGCGCAGTTGGAGCGATTTCGATCTCTACATGACCTGTAACATAGGAGTAACGCAGCGGCTACTGGAAGCCGCACACCTCAACAACATCGAGCATTTCATTCATGGCTCTACCTCATCGGTTTATGGGCGCTGTGCTACGGGCGCTGAGGACTCCCCTTTGGAACCCGTCTCTCCGTACGGAGTAACGAAATTGGGTGCTGAACACCTCTGCCGCGCATATGCCGAAAATTTCCGGCTTCCTTTAACGATCTTGAGGTTTTTTTCCGTGTATGGCCCTCGCCAGCGTCCCGATATGGCGTATAATATCTTTATCAGGTCTCTGCTCAATGATGAACCCATCACCATTTATGGTGACGGTGAGCAAAGTCGCAGCAATACCTTTGTTACCGATTGCGTACGGGGGATTATGCTCGCGTTCGAAAAGCGGGAGCAGAGCGTCGGGCAGATATTTAATCTCGGTGGAGGGGAGATTGTCACGCTGAATCAGGTGTTGGACACGCTTGCTGGATTACTTGGGAAACGCCCGCGCATCACCTTCGCACAAGCACGACCTGGCGACCAGCGACACACCACTGCGAATATAGAAAAGGCTCACCGTTTGTTGGGCTATACACCGACCACATCTGTAACCGAAGGGCTACAGGCCCAGGTAGAGTGGCAACGCACCCTGCTGTAGGCGCGTTCGTTCTGTTCGGAGGCCTGTTTAGGAGGTTAACCGTGTCGTCACACCACCCGCTGCAAACAGTGAAGCGGGTGGCAGGGCACCGGCAAGAGCGCCCTGCCACCCGCTACGTGTTAGAACCGCATCGGTTTACGTTCTGCCTTGTAGGACTACTACTGCTCCTTCTTTTCAATGGTTGCACAAACGCCTGGACGTCGCCAGTGACGAGCGATGGCAGCTCTAGCATGGTTCGTGGGATACGCCCCTTTATTGATACCTGGAACAACATCCACGTCTTTCAACTGTTTGATTACGAGGTTTCCGACCCTGCCTCTGTGGCAAGAAACTATGATGCCGTCTGGGGCGCCCAGCTAAATCACGTGAAAGAGTATCGTTCTGTTAACCCCGCTATCTTCCTGGCCTACTATATTCCCTTTCACCGTGATTGGGGGGCCTTTCCCGGCTTCTGGTCGCGGCATGCTCTCGCCTGTATGTACACGGTAAGTGGACGCAACGCTACACCGGGCACCCAGGCGATCCACAGTGGAGCGAGGATGTCCTGAATTGGCTGGAACAGATGCAGGAAGCGCTGCATCGACTCAAGCACCCGCTGGCCCTCACCGTAAACTTCACGCCTGGCGATAGCTCGCCAGGTGATCCGCAGATACAACGGCTCGTGAACTACACCGATGGCATACTGGACGAAGGTGGTTTCTCGAACGAAGGTGATGGTTACGTTACTGATAACCACTGGGTGGATCGCGTCACGTTCATGCTGAGTGTGCAGCAGCAACGGAAAGTATACTATTTAGTTACCTCCTATGCTGCGGTGAACCCTGCTGAAATCCAGTGGGCGCTTGCCTCTTATCTGATGGGCAAGGGGCATATGTCCTCGCTTTTTATCTCCACTGAGCATGGCTATGGAGCTGACCTACCGTACAATCGCTATACAGCCCAGATCGGGAGTCCACTCGATGCTATGTACGAGGCACAGCACGTCTACTTCCGCGCGTTCAGCCACGGCCTTAGTATCGTCAATCCCAGCTCAACAACGAGCTACAGCGTGGCACTCAACCCGGTCAGTCGCTATCGTGACCTGAATGGCAAGCCTGTTGGCCAAACGGTGATCATGCCCCCGCATTCCGGACTCGTGCTCTTGACACAACCGTAGGCGTAAAATTCAATCCACGATGCGCCTACGCCATCTGGCGAGCTGGTCATAAAAGCATAATCGGGCGGCCCTCATTGTAATGAGACTGAGGCGGATACACCTACTTTGGCTTTGCTTCTTGCGTATTGGTAGACCGCCATGACCTGTTTGGCTACAATTGAGCGCTCCAGGTGCGCGATATCTGTTCTGCCAGTCGTGGGTTCCGTGAGTAGAAGTGCTTCTTCCAGCGCTGATGCCAAGGCATCGGCATCCCAGGGGCATACCTTACAGCCCTTCGTATGGCCGATCACCTGGGACACATCGCCTACGTCTGTGGCGACGACTGGCACATTACAGGCCATTGCCTCTTTGACAATATTGGGTGAGCCTTCATGCTGCGATGGCAGAATAAGCGCGTTGCTCGCGTTGATGTACTGGACAACCTGTGTTTGTGGCAAGCCGTTGGCAACCGCGAGTTCGGCAGGTACGCCTCGCGCATGTAGTCGTTCAATAGCAGCGCGCGCCAGGTCGAAGTTTTTCTCGATCCTCTCGGGATCGTTGCCGAAAAGAATGTAGTTGCGGCTCTGATCCCAACCCAGCGCAGCGCGAACCTCTGCGCGCGGAAGTGGGCGGAATAACTCGAAGTCTACCCCGTTGGGAATGACGAAAGGGCCGTCTCTCAATGTGGCCTTTTTCATTTCCTCTGATTTGACAATCACTGCGTCAACGACATCACAAAGCCAGCGACTCACGTGGACAACGAATGCACCTTGTTTGGTAAAACCGCCACCGGCTGTGGGTTCACCTAGTAGGTCACCCCCCAGAAAGGAGGCAACGACAGGTGTTGTCCACTGTAGACGGGCTGTAAAACACCATAAGCCGTAATGTCCGTGTACAATGTCGAAACGGCCCCTCAGCGTCTTGAGAAAAACCTGAAGCGCGGCCGAGGCATAGCGAAGCGGTACAGGTCCGGGTTTCGGGTGAATAACCTCCATCTCAAGACCCTCGGCGATCAGCGAATCGACCTGGCTCTTGATGAATGTACCGGAGTGGGGACGCCGTGGTGTTGGATATGCCCCTGTGACCATTAGCACGCGCAATGGTTTCTTTGTTGCTTGGAGTTTCAAGTTCGTGGATGGCATGCGTACGCTTTCCCCCCTTCATAAAGTATCACTCAACCGATTTATAGCGTGGGAACAGCAGACTTGTCGTCCTATCTTCTTACGAGTGGCGAATACGAAGTCGCCGTCAGCATGCGTGTAGTAGAGCAGCATCTTGCCGACGCGATCGCGCGCCAAGAATAAACGCCGACGGGGACGATCCCAAAGGGCGAAGCCGAACATACCGTGCAACCTCCTAGCGAGCGTCTTGCGTGTGCAAGCTCTGCATGGCCTGAGGGGATGGAGACTCATCTATGTAGACCTGGAACCACAGTTCCAGGCAGAGTAATGCCCAGATTGCCTCGCTGTGATTGATCAGCCTGGCGCCGGCATGCGATGTTAACAGATTGCGGATGAACTGCTGGTCGAAGATGCCTCGTTGGTGCGCCCGTGATGAGTCGAGCAGGTCATAGGCATAGCTCGTCAGCTCGCCGCGGAACCAGTGCTTGATGGGAACTCCGAAGCCCTGCTTAGGGCGCGTCAAGATCTCGGTGGGCAAGATATCCGCTGCGGCCTTTTTTAAGAGGTACTTGAGCGCATTGTTGCGCGTCCGGATTGCCGCAGGAAGCGACGAGACGTATTCAACTAAATGCTGGTCAAGCAGCGGGGCGCGTGTCTCCAGTGAGTTGAACATGCTCGCTTTGTCAACCTTCACGAGAATGTCGTCTGTGAGATAGGTACGCACATCGACGTACTGCATTTGTGTCACGAGGTCAAACTGCTGCACTGGATGAAACTCGCTTTTTTGACGTTGGTACGGATCGTGATCGTCTAGAAGAGCAAGGTAGTCATGACGATAGAGCGAGGCGCGTGCTCCCTCGGCGAACAACATGCCGGAATGAACGTAGCGCGTGGCGAGATCATGCGACATATTGCGAAGGCGCCTCTTGCCGCGCATGCCGTCAGGCATGAACTGGCTGCAGTAGCCGCACAGGCAACGAATCACTGGTGGAATGCGATTGATCGCTACTTCACGGTCGTAACGCGTGTAACCGCCAAAGATTTCGTCACCCCCATCACCTGTCAGGGCGACGGTGACGTGTTCGCGCGCCAGTTTAGAAACGTAATAGGTAGGCAACATCGATGGATCGGCGAAGGGTTCGTCATAGGCCCAGGCTAACTGGGGCAGCACTGCTATGAGGTCTGGTCGAACGAAGAACTCGTGATGGTCGGTGCCGAAGTGTTTGGCAATCTGACGCGCGTAGGGCAGTTCACTAAAATCATCCTCCTCGAAACCGATCGAGAAGGTCTTGACCGGCTGCGACATCATTGAGCTCATCAGGCCCACGACCAGGCTGGAATCGATGCCGCCGCTTAAAAAAGCGCCAAGGGGCACCTCGCTCATCAGGCGGACGCGCACGGCCTCCTCCAGGAGTGCTCGTACACGTTCAAGCGCCGTCGCTTCATCGTCCTGGCAGGTTGGCGTAAAGGGGAGTTCCCAGTAGCGTTTCGTGCCGATCTGCCCGTTTTCGTAGATCAAGACGTGACCGGCGGGCAACTTCATCACGTCCTTGAACAGGGTATGTGGCGTAAGGACATACCCGTACACGAGATATTCATCGAGGGCCAGGGCGTTGACCTCCCGCGGGATACCAGCTTCGAGAATGGATTTAATCTCGGAGCCAAAGATCAAGTGTTGTCCGTCCCAGTAGTAATTCAGTGGCTTCTTGCCGAAGCGGTCGCGTGCGGCGAGTAGGCGCGAGCGCTTCCTATCCCAGAGCGCGAAGGTGAACATACCCCGCAGGTGCTTGACGCACTCATCGCCATATTCCTCATAGGCGTGGGCAATCACCTCCGTGTCGCTCTGTGTGCTGAAGTGATGGCCCTGCTTGCGCAGTTCTCGCTGTAGTTCATGGTAATTGTAGATTTCCCCATTAAAGACGACGATGATGCTCTGATCCTCATTGAATATGGGTTGTTTTCCTCCTGCCAGGTCGATGATGGCAAGCCGACGCATGCCGAGTGCGACTCCATCTCCTACCCAGACCCCTTGATCGTCGGGTCCACGGTGTCGAATGACCCCGCACATGCTTTCGATGAGCCGCTGCGCAGTAACGCTGCTGTGTTGTGCGTCGATAAAGCCTGCTATTCCACACATGGTAGCGCATCCTTTCCAGGATTTAGGACGGCACAGAGAGATTCCCGATGGCGCTCTTGAAGTCCCCTGCCCCCTGAAGTTTGTTAGCATGGACTCTCCGGTAAAGCTCTATATACCTGTCTGTGACACATTCAAGTGAGAAGTGCTCTTCAATGGTCGCGCGGGCGGCATGCCCGAAGCCCCGAGCTACTGCTGGATCGCGTAGCAGCATGAGGAGGGCCTGCGCCATGCCCTGGTAGTCTTCCAGTTTGACCAATAACCCGTTGGCTCCATGCTGAATGATGTCCTCGCTGCCACTTACCCGCGTTGCCACGCAGGCCAGGCCGCAGGCCATCGCCTCCAGGACGGCATTGGGCATCCCCTCACAGCGTGAAGCGAGCACAGCTATAGCGCCCCGCTGGAGTTGCGCGGGAACGTCGTGCTGCAGACCGGCAAATTCAACGCTCTTTTCGAGCTGCAGCGCTCGCGCTAGGCGTTCGAGTTGGGCGCGGCTGGGGCCGGTCCCCACGATGATCAAATGCGCCTGTGGAAGCTCCTGCTGCACGAGATACCAGGCCTGCAGGAGCACATCGATGCCTTTTTGATAGGCCAGGCGAGCGACACAGACGACGGTTCGCGCCCGCTCGGCGTGCAGGGGGTGCGTATGCATGGGAGTGAAGCGGGTGGTATCTACGCCGTTGGGGATGAGTTGTATATCCGGGAGGGTAAAGTCGTGTGCGGCAAGATAGCCGCGCATCTGCGGGCTCAGGATGACGATAACGGCGTGTATGCGCTGCAGTAACAGGCGGGTGTATCGTACCGTGAACTTCCCCAAACGCTCTAAACCCTCTAAATCGCCGCTCACGCGAGTTCGCTCGCGGACGTGCAACCATGAGGCATTGGCATCGAGAGGTCCTGCAATGAGCGATACCGTCTTTTGTGACCTTGCCGCTCCTGCTGTGTCTGCGGCGCGTACCGAAATAATCAGCGGTTTGCCTGTTAACCGGCACACGAGGCCAACCGGTAATGCGAGCAGGCCGAGCTGATAGAGGTGTAAGACATCGTAGTTGCGGCGATGGTGCCAGAGCGTCCAGGTCATGACCACCAGGCCCAGCAGGTACAGCAGTTTGCGCAGCGGCGCCGGCGCTTTCTCTCTGTCACCCAACACCATGCCGGCCACGCGGATGACGGGGACTGCTTCGATCTCTTCGCGAGGCAACCACTTCCTCTCGTGGCGGAGCGTAATGATCGTTGTCGCCAGGCCCCTCTTCTGCAAGCTGCGGCCGTGCGCGAGCGCCTGCATTTCAGCGCCGCCAACTGTGGGAAGAAAGGTGGCGATGGCGATGTAAATACGTGGAGCATTCATCTCAATCCTCCCGGGCGCCCGCAGGGAAAGGCTCTGTGCACGGATGTGCTTCCTCATCATGTACCCGCTTGCGTCTTAACCACCTGCCGGCATCTTTTGCGGCCCTGCGTATTTCGGGTGGCGGTGTAAATACGCGGAATTCGCCAATCGCGCGGCGCAGGAGAAAGAAGCAGATAACGAGCTCGCAAGCGTACATCACAGAGGTCGCAAGCGCAATGCCTTCGCTCCCCCAGAGGGGAGCCAGGAGCGCGTCAAGGGCAAAATTCGCAATCACGTTGAAGATGCCCAGAGCCATAAGCACGCGGGTCTTGCCAAGAGCGCTAAACACTTTCACCAGCACAAAGACCAGGGCCGTCGGAGCCAAACCGACCACGAAGCCTATCAGCGTCGTTGCTGTATGGTTCGTATCGGCGGCGGTGAATCGCCCCCGTTGAAAGAAGAGTTGCACGAGCGGGTGGGCCAGCACAAGCATACCTATACTCAACACCGCGGTCCCGATAGCGATGATCCACAGGTACAGATGCAGGGTCTCTTTGAAGGCTTGCATCTCATGCATCGCGGCCTGGCGCGAAAGGTAGGGGACCGCGGCGCGCCCTACGGAGAGCGCAATCACGCCGATGGGAACGCTGAAGAGCCTGAGAGAATAGTTGATCGCCGAGATGCTGCCCGTCGAGAGGAAAGAGGCGAATACCTGATCGATCAGCGGGCTGACCTGGCTGACCAACGCGCCTAACAACGCGGGCCAGGCCAAAACGAGAACGAGGCCGATGTCTGGGAGGCGCCAATCTATGACAGGCCGGTAGTGCAGGCCCGCCCCTCTGGCACGCAGGAGAAACACGCATAACTGGAAGAACAAGCCAAGAACCATGCCCAGACAAAGCGTCACAATGCCCTGTGACTTGCTCACCGTTAGGACAAGAGCGGCTGTCGTGAGGGGGACGAGCGTGCCCGCATAGGCGGGCCAACCAAACTGGCCCTCGACATTGAGAATGCACTCTAAGAAGCCGATCACGACCATCAAGAGCAGTACCGGCAGCAGGAAAGGGGTAAGATACACCGCGAGATCGGCACGGGCAGGGTCCAACGCCGGAGCAGACAAGAAAACCACCTGACGACGCAAGATAAGCATCAGTACGGTGATCACCGACCCGCCTATGAGCAGGAGATTTAACAGCGTGCTAAGGAAGACGGATGCCTGCTCTCTGGTCCCGGCGTTGCGTATACGCGCATAGACCGGAATAACTGCGTTCTCAAGGGCACTGATCGCCAGTTGCGCTACCAGGATCGGCATGAGAGTGGCAACGAGGTAGGCATCCATCGCTGCCCCTGCTCCAAAGTGGGAAGAGACAATCGCCTGGTTGAGCATTCCCATGATCCTGATGAGAAGGGCAGCAGACGCGATACTGAGGAGAGCACGGAGAATCAGTCTGTTAACAGATCCTCTGGCCGTCGTTTGTCGCGGTTCGGTTGTCGTACTTAAATCTTGAGACATGTTTGCAATCGTTTCATATCATTGTGGGGCACAGAGGAGCCGCATTGCTGACTCTTGCCGTCACCCACTTGCCTGGCACTCACCTGTCCCCTGGTGCATGTAGACGGCGGACGATGATCGTTTTAGCCGCATAATCCTCCTGCCCCGCATCTTCACTGTTCGTCTGAGGACGGACTGCATCTGCCCCCTCCTCTTCAACAGGAACAGGTGTCTGGGCGAGAGCGGTAGGGGTGTCGCTCTCTCCCGCAGGTGTGTGAGGAACTGCTACGCGCGTCCTGAAGCGGCGGGTAGCGCTCACATATGCGAGACTGCCATCATCGTCCGGCCAGCGGCTCTTGTTGACGACCACGCCGAGGATGGTCGTCTGCGTTCTGTTCAATGCACGTTTGGCTCGCAGGAGCGCTTTGCGCGACGTTTTGGATGCATCAACGACAAGCACAGCTGCCTGGACATACGACGCCAAAATCTGCGCATCTGCCACGGGCAGCAGCGGTGAGGAGTCGAAAATGATATAGTCGTAGGATGCCCCGCGGAAATGTTCAAAAAGCCGGTCCATCAATGGCGATTGGAGCAATTCCGTGGGTCGATTAGAATGCACCCCTACCGTCAAGACGCGTAACGTAGGAATGTCTGTCTCCTGGCCGTCTCCCTTCCCATCGAGCTGTTCCCGCGCACCACAGGGATTACCGCTAGCCTGCTCACCGTCCTTGAGGGGGAAGCGCTGCTCTAGCGTTGGATGGCGCAAATCCGCATCGACGAGCAACACGCGTTTGCCCATTTTTGCCAGGAACGTCGCAAGGTTCGCCGCAGTGCTGCTCCTGCCTTCGCCCGCCATGGCGCTTGAAACCATCACTAACTTGAATGGCTTGTTTGTTTGGGCGAGCTCTACATGAGCACAAAGCGTGCGGTACTTCTCAGCCAGGACGGAAGTATCTTCCACCTTCCTCCCCTGTTGAAGGCGTGAGCTTTTAGGGATAAGCGCTAACGTCTCTAGATCGAGCACTTCTTGCACCTCTGCGGGTCTCTTCAAACGATCATCCACCCATTCGAAAATAATCACCAATCCGACGGCAAGGCCCAGTCCAACGAGCGCACCGATGCCCGCATACGTGCGCGGTATCGGCTTGAAAGGATCGGTAGGTATGCCTGCCAGTATGATGCGCACACTTCCGCTAGGCTGTGAACTGGCATGGTAGAGCTGGTTATTCGCGTAAGCGCTGAAGTTTTCGGCAATCTCGTTGGCGAGTTGCGCTGCCAACGCGGGTTGACTGTTGTCGACGTCGATCTCGATGAGCGAGGTATTGGGCTGGGCTTTTGCAGACACCATCGAGGTGAGCTGCTGTATGGTTAAGCCCGGATGCCCTGCGAGAACCGGCCTCAACATCTCGGGGCTTGTGAGCAGCTGCGTATCCGTTACCACGGCTAACTGACTCGCACTTAAATTGTCAAAGGGCGATGGCGATGAATCTATATTAATGATGAGGATGGACGAAGCGCGGTAGACAGGCGTCATCCTCTTACTGAGGATGTAGGTTGCTGACCCACAAATGGCTATTCCGAGTACTATCAGCCATGCCCATCGCCTCGCAAGCATCGCATAGTAGCTCAATGGACTTTGCATGCAAAAACCGTCCTAGCTCTCTGTATTTCCCGGAGGGACTGATTGATCACATCCTGCTCGCTTATCGCTGTGAACGAGGACACGATCAATCGATCCTGCGAAAGGAATATCGTGTCTAACAACTGTGTATTGGCATCCGTTATTGTGCGGGCGCTTTACAGCAACACGAAGGGTAGCGCCTCTACTCCACTTTACAATAGACTCTTCGTATTGGGAATTCGGTTGTTATCGGCGTTGCGATTGTGTTGTGATGGTAATCCGCTGGTGTACATTCTGTTCTTCCTGTCTGTTGCCAATACGGAGCCGTATGTGGGAGCGAAACCTCCGCGTGCGCAAGGATTGCAATACTATCCACTAAAAATCGAGAGCTGAGTATTGGCGAGATATTCAATATCGGCGGGGGTGAGGTTGTCACAATCGAACGAGCGCTCAATGTATTGGCAGGGCTGACCGGAAAATCTCCCCAGGTTACCTTTGCTCAAGCACGACCAGGCGACCAACGACATGCGCAGCTAACATCGCCAAAGCTCAAAGCGTATTGGGCTATACACCAACTACCCCTGTAAGCGCCGGGCTGCAAGCACAAGTAGAGTGGCAACGAAACCTTTTGCAACCTGCCTTTCGCTGAGATGTATGGCTTTGGCACCTTTTGGTATGTCTCTCATCGTCGACGAGGCAGAAAATCTGGATGAGAATGTCTTCAGCGCTCGCTAGGTGCTCCACTCTGGCGAGAGTTTTTACGAGTTATGAACATAAAAAGGAGATACCAGCGAGAGAATCATTACTACATCACCTTGCCTGCCCAATTGCCGTGCAGACCTTGCCGTTAGCTCGGTAGAAAAGCGACGGGGAGAGATTCTGGAGATGGCGGAATTGACTTGCGTAGGCTGCCAGGCAACCTATCCGATCGTGCGATGTATTCCTCGTTTCGTGCTAAGCGAAAACTATGCCTCCGGCTTTGGATTCCAGTGGATCCTGCATGCTAAAACCCAATGGTGAACTTGTGGTAGATGTCGTCAGAAAGACGTTCTCTAGAACCGTCCTTGCAACTAAGTATTATGTTCGCCCGCTGACGAGAAATATAGGGCCAGCGCGTCTTTATCAACTGACGCGGAGATGAGTAGATTTTATGTGGCCGCTCAGTCGGTTGATCAGTAAGATCCCGCGCATTGGCCCCACGATTAACTGGCGATTGTTAATACCTGATTACAGCATATGGGGCCTGCAAGGGAGCATTTTAAAAGAATGGGCGTATCTGGAGGCATTTGATATGTTATCTCCACGCTACGACTCACCGCAGACCCTCAAGACAATTTTGCAATGGTTCCAGGAAACTGGAATGACAGATATTTCAGTCCAATGTCCCGCCGTAGCATACCTGTGCTTAGCGTAAATACGGGTACAATCAAAATCGCTGATCTGCGAACCCGTATTGCGGCGACAGGAGTGACGATTTAGGCTGAGCTAGAGTTTGTGCACGATGGCTACAGCGGGGCAACGCTCATTCGTCCTGCCCTGGAGCGCTTGCGTGATGTCGCGGAGGCTTTGGGCATTGATCACCTCTATGTGCATTGCCCCGATCACCTGGCGCGCAACTACGCTCACCAAGTGCTCTTGCTGGAAGAGTTCATACGGGCAGGTGTTGAGGTTATCTTCCTGAACCGAGAAGTGGGTCAGACGCCAGAAGATCAGCTCCTGCTGCAAGTCCAGGGGATGAAGGCTCGCGTATGAGCGTGCCAAAATTTTAGAGCGCAGTCGGCGAGGCAAGCGGCACGGGGCCCAAGTCGGGAAGATCAGCATGCTCGGTGGAGCTCCTTATGGCTAATCGCTATGTGACCAAACAAGAGGGGGCTGGAGAGGCCCACTTTGAGGTGGTGTGGGAAGAGGCCCGAGTCGTTCGCCGGGTCTTTGAGTGGGGCGGACGCGATCGCTGCAGCATTGGTGTCGATGCATCCCTTTTTGATGCGGTTCAGGAGCAGTTGCGAGAAAACCGCCAGCGCGCTCGTGTCCAGGAGCGGGGCGCCAAGTATTTGCTGCAAGGCTTGATTGTCTGTGCCTGTTGCGGGTATGCTTCCAACGGAAAAGCCATCAGTCCAAGTGCACGCAAGTATCATGAGCGTTCTTACGCCTATTACCGCTGCATCGGCTCTGATGCCTACCGTTTCGGCGGAGTGCGACTCTGCTGGAACAAGCAACTGCGCACCGATCTTGTTGAGCAGGCGGT
>Ga0070707_100003359_pt1 | contig 15109 bp, 17 predicted proteins | sample KBSK5502metaG_FD_65468 | JGI IMG/M metagenome (GOLD analysis project Ga0070707, IMG submission 65468) | Corn, switchgrass and miscanthus rhizosphere microbial communities from Kellogg Biological Station, Michigan, USA - KBS K5-50-2 metaG | ecosystem: Host-associated > Plants > Roots >... | reverse complement strand
CGTCCCTCCGCAGATGAGCCGTTTTCCGCCGCCTGCCTCAGTAGGTGGCGCGGCCTCCGGAGAGATCGTAGACAGCGCCCGTGCTGAACGAGCACTCGTCAGACGCGAGCCAGGCCACGAGCGCGGCGACCTCGTTCGGCGTCCCCACCCGCCCCATCGGGATCTTGGCGATCAGAAGATCCAGCGTGCTCGGCTCCATCTGCTTCAGCAGCTCGGTGCCGATCACGGCCGGGGCGACGGCGTTCACGAAGATGCCCCGCGTGGCCACTTCCTTGGCGAGTGCCTTGGTGAGCCCGATCACGCCGGCCTTGGCCGAGGAATAGGGCACCAGCGTTGCGTTGCCTTCCTTGCCGGCAATCGAGGCAATATTGACGATCCGCCCGGCGCCTTGCCCGAGCATCACGCGCACCGCCGCCCGGCAGCAGTAGAAGACGGCGGAGAGATCGACGTCGATGACACGGGCCCAGTCCTCGTCGCTGAGCTGCCAGATGGGAAACGAGCGACCGGTGATCCCGGCATTGTTGACGAGGACGTCGAGCCGCCCCCAGCTCGCCACGACGCGATGCACAGCCGCCTCCACCTCGGTCGAGCGGGTGACGTCGGCGGCAATGGCCATGGCGCCATCCCCAACCGCGAGGGCGGCGGCCTCGGTGGCGGCGCCATCGATATCGAGCAGCGCGACCCGCGCGCCGTCGCCGGCCAGCCGGCTCGCGATAGCCAGCCCGATGCCGCGCGCGGCCCCGGTGACGAGAGCAATCTTCCGCGAAGGCGGCATACCCACCTCCCTGTCGCCCCCTGCGTCAGTACGCCGGCGGCGCGTAGATGGTGAGGAGGAACAGCGGCGCCGCGCCCGAGTTCTTCACGTGGTGGCGCGCGCCGGCGGGGATCAGCACGCAGGCGCCTGCCTTGGCGTGATGCTCGTGCTCCTCGACGCGAACCGTTGCCTCTCCGTCGACGAGGTAGATGATCTGGTCGGCGGCGTGGGTCTCCTCGGGCCCGGCGTCCTCACCCGGCTCAATGGTCATGACGGCCGTCTGGCTGCGGTCGGTCTCCTGCAGCACCGCGAAGAAGCGACCGCGGAACCGGTTGATGTCGACCATGGTCAGGGACATGGCGGGCCCTCCTCAGGCGTATCGTCTCACGCGCCCGTCCCCGGGCGCCGAACCAGGGTGCCGGTTCACGCCGCGCATCAGTGCCCAGTCGAGGAAACCGGCGAGCCCGATGGCGATGATCACCACCGACATGGCCGCCGCGTGCGCGGTGTCGCCGGCATCGGCCGTCGGGAGGACGGCCACTGCCGCCGGGCGCGTCCCCGCGTCAGTCATCGGCGGCGCTCCCCGGGCCGGCCCCGGCCGCGCCAGACGCGCTCGCCACCACCTGGAGGAAACCCCGCCCGTAACGCTCCGCCTTCTGCCGCCCGATCCCGTACGCGAGCAGGAGCTCGTCGAGGGTCTTGGGACAGAGGGCCGCGATGTCGCGGAGCGTGCGATCGCTGGCCACGATGAAGGGCGCGATGCCCTCAGCGCGTGCCACCTCGAGCCGGTGGCGGCGCAAGGCTTCGAAGAGCGCGGCGGCGGCGAGATCCGGCTCCGCGGGTCGCGCGTCGCCCGCTCCGCGCGGCCCCGCGAGGTCTGCGGCGGGCGCGGGACGGCGCGCACCCACCGAGGCCGGGCGAGTGTGGGGTGAGGGCGGCAGGAGCAGGCGCGCGGGGCGCTCCGCCTTCATGACGGCGCGGCCGTCCTCTGTCAGCACCACGACGGGCCGGTCACCGCCCGTGAAGCTGACCCATCCCGCGGTGACGCAGCGGCGGAGCAGCGCGAGCAGCCAGTCGGCCGGGTGCTCGCGGAGATTGCCGAAGGTCGGCACGCGCGTGAGCCCGGCGCGCTCCAGCCGGGGATCCGCATCGCCGTGAACGAGCTTGACGGCCGTCAGGAGCCCGAAGCGGCCGTGCACCCGCGCCACCCCGGAGAGAGCCTTGCGCACAAGGAGGCTCACCGCGCCCGCATCCACGGGCCCGCTCTCCTGATGGAGGGCGGCGCACACATCGCATCGCCCGCATCCGTCGAGCGTCTCCGCCTCGTCGCCGAAGTAGCGAAGGATCGCGTCGTGACGGCAGCTTCCACCCTCGACCCAGCGGATCAGCTCGAGGAAGAGACCCCACTTGTGCTCGAGCACCGGGGGATTCACCGAGGCGCCGTCGGCGCCCCGCTCGAGCAACCGGCGCCGGAGCGGGAGATCGCGGGCGCTCACGAACAGGAGTCCGAGGGCGGGGGCGCCGTCGCGGCCGGCGCGCCCCACCTCCTGGTAGTACGCCTCGATCGAACCCGGCGGCCCGAGGTGGATCACGGCGCGCACGTCGGGCCGGTCGATGCCCATGCCGAAGGCGTTGGTCGCCACCACCACTTCCGCCCGGCCTTCGGCGAAGTCGCGCTGCGCGTGCTCGCGCGCCGTCCCGTCGAGGCCGGCGTGATACACGCGGACCTGCCAGCCGCGCGTCGCGAGCCGCCGGCATTCCTCGTCGGCCTGCTTGCGCGTGGGTGCGTAGACGATCGCCGTCCCCCGAACGCGGCCCGGACCGCCAAGCGCCTCGCCGAGCGCGGCGTCCACCGCGCGCTCGCGCTCGCGGCCGCCGCCGATCTCGGTGGCGCGCAGGGCGAGGTTGGGCCGCGCGAAGCCTTGCACGATCTGCGGGGTGTCAGGCGGCAGGCCGAGCCGCGCGAGGATCTCATCCCGCACGACAGGCGTCGCCGTCGCCGTGCACGCGAGCACGCGGGAACCCGCCCGCTCGGCGAGGACGCTCCCGATCTCGAGATACTCCGGCCTGAAGTCATGCCCCCACTCGCTGATGCAGTGGGCTTCGTCCACAGCTACGAGGGGGCAGGTGAGGTCGCCCAGCAGGCCCCGAAATCCCGGGAAGGTCAGCCGCTCCGGCGCGACGTAGAGCAGCGCGAGCCGTCCCGACGCCGCGCGCGCCATTCGGCGTCTCATCTCAGCGGGCTCGAGCGTCGAGGCGAAGAACGTCGCCGCCACGCCCCGCGCCTCCAGTGCCTGGACCTGATCGGCCATCAGGGACACGAGGGGCGAGATCACGAGGGTGGTCCCGGGTAAGAGGGTCGCGGGGAGCTGGTAGATCAAGCTCTTGCCGCCACCCGTCGGCGCCACCAGGAGCAGGCGGCCGCGCTCGATCAGGGTCTCGACCGCCTCCCGCTGACCGGGCCTGAAGGCCGCATAGCCGAGCCGGCGGAGCGCGGCGTCCAGATCGAGTCCCGCCATGCGCGTCGCTACTGCGCCATGAAGCCGCCGTCGATGATCATCTCCGCCCCCGTCATGAAGGAGGACTCGTCGGAGGCGAGGAAGAGCGCAGCGTTGGCGATGTCCCGGGGCTGCCCGATCCGCCCGAGCGGAATCGCCGTCTTGAACTCCGCCCGCAGCGCGTCGTTGAGGTAGGGCGCCTGCAACGGCGTCTCGATGATCCCGGGGTGAACGATGTTGGAGCGGATGCCGTCCTTGGCGAACTGGATGGCGAGCGACTTGTTGAGCGCGATCAGGGCGCCCTTGGCCGCGGTGTAGGCGTCCTGGGCGCGCGTGAAGCCGGCCAGCGCCGAGACCGACCCGACGAGGATGATGGAGCCGCCGCCGGCCGCCCGCAGGTGCGGGATGCCGTGCTTGGTGACCCAGAACACCGACTTGAGGTTGATGGCCATGACCCGGTCCCACGCCTCGTCGTCGGTCTCGAGCACCGAACGGTCCCGATCCTTCCAGAGCACGCCCGCGTTGTTGTAGAGGACGTGAAGAGCGCCGAAGCGCCGCACCCCCGCCTCGACCATCCCGCTCACGTCCCCCTCCACCGCCACGTCGCCGATGGCAGTCATCGCCTCGCCACCCGCGTGCTTCACGAGCGCCACCGTCTCCTCCGCCGCCCCCCGATTGATGTCGCAGACGACCACCCGCGCCCCCTGTTCCGCGAACAGGATAGAAGCCTCGCGCCCCATGCCCATCCCCGCACCGGTGATCAGCGCGACCTTGTTCTCGAGTCTCCCCGCCATTCTTCTGCCCCCCGTTCCTATTCGTTACCTCACGGCGCCGGGTGGGGCCGGGGGACCCCCTCCGTGGAACCGTGTCTTCTGGGCGTTGTCGAAGCAGAAGAAGCTCTAACTCGTGGCTCCTTACGAGTGATGCAGCGGGTTGCGACTCAGCGTGTTCCGCGGAGGGGGTCCCCCGGCCCCACCCGGCGCTTTGTCGGCAAATGTCTGCGGCAAGACACTAGATTCGCTCGAAGTGGCGGATCAGTTCCCAGTCCGTGACCGCCTGGTCGAAGGCCTGCTGCTCCAAGCGTCCGTGGTGGAGATAGTGCTCGACCACCTTGGCGCCGAACGCCTCGCGGGCCGTGCGCGAGCGATCGAGCTCGTCGAGGGCCTCGCGGAGCGTCTTCGGAACCTGGGCCAGCGTCGTGTCCGCGTAGGCATTGCCCTCGTAGAGCTTGGGCGGCTTGAGCTTTTTCTCGACGCCGTGCAGCCCGGCGGCGATGGTGGCGGCGAAGGCGAGATATGGGTTGGCATCCGCGCCGGGGATGCGGTTCTCCACACGGAAGCTCGGCCCTTGACCGCACAGGCGGAACCCACAGGTGCGGTTGTCCCACCCGGCGGCGATGCGAGTCGGGGCGAAGCTCCCCGCCTGGTAACGCTTGTACGCGTTGATGGTCGGCGCATAGAAGTACGCCAGCTCGCGCGCCATCGCCATCTGGCCGGCGAGCCATTGCTGGAAGAGGGGCGTGCCCTCGCGCGCCTTGGCGGCGAACAGGTTCTTCTTGCCCCGCTGGTCCCACACCGACGAGTGCACGTGACAGGACGAGCCGGCGGCGCCCATGTCGTACTTCGCCATGAAGGTGACCGACGAGCCGAGCGACCAGGCGATCTCCTTGACCCCGTGCTTGTACAGCACGTGGCGGTCCGCCATCTCGAGCGCCTCCGCGTAGTGGAGATTGATCTCTTCCTGGCCGCGTCCCCACTCGCCCTTGGAGAACTCCACGGGCACGCGGGCCGCTTCCATGTGGTTCCGGATCGCGCGGACGAGCGGCTCTTCCTTCCCGGTCTGGAGGATGTGGTAGTCCTCCAGATAGGCCGACACCGGGGTGAGGCCGTGGTAGCGCTGGGCGCGCGCCTCGTCGAAGGACTCGCGGAAGAGATACAGCTCCAGCTCGGACGCGGTCTTGACCAGGAAGCCCTGCCGGCGGGCGCGCTCGATCTGCCGTCTGAGCACCCAGCGCGGCGCCTCCTCGATGGGTTTGTCCTCCTCGGTGTAGACGTCGCAGAAGACCAGCGCGGTCTTGGGGAGCCACGGGACGAGGCGCCAGGTGCCGAGGTCGGGGACGAGCTTCATGTCCCCGTAGCCCCGCTCCCACGAGGTGAGCCGGAACCCCGGAAGCGGCTCCATTTCCATGTCCACCGTGAAGAGGTAGATGCAGGCGTGCACGCCCTCGTCCTGCACGTGGTCGAGGAAATAGCGCCCGACCACCCGCTTGCCCATGAGGCGCCCCAGGCCGTCGGCGAACACCGTGAGCACGGTATCCACCTCGCCCGTCCGGATCAGGGACTCGAGGACCCCGGGATCGCCCGCCTCATCCGCCACCCCACCCCCTCGTGCCCGAACCATCCTCGCCTCGCCGTCGCCCGACCTATTCGCCGAAGATCTGGATCGGCACGGGCGGGATGAGCACGATGAGCAGGATGAGGCAGAACACGCCCACCACATACCGCCCGGGCGAGAGCGGCGTGAGGTCATCCAGCGGCGGCGCGTGACGAAACCCGACGAGGAGGAAGACGAGCGCCGCGAACACGATCCAGTTGCCCGACCGCAGCGCGATGCCCAGCCCCAGCAGCACGCCGAGGGTCGCGATGGAAACCGCGCGATGGCGCGAGCCGAACAGCGCGTAGGCGATGCGCCCGCCATCGAGCTGACCGACGGGAAACAGGTTGAGGGCCGTCACGAAGAGCCCGACCCAGGCCGCCAGCGCCACAGGGTGAATGAAGACGTCGTGGTTATCGGGTATCGGCCCGAAGTGCAAGTAGGTCGCGAGGGCCGTCAGGAGCGAATCACCGAAGGAGACATTGCCGCCCTCGGGAATGACCCCCACGCGCGACCAGCGGAGTCCGATCCAGAGGGCGGGTAGCGCGACCGCGAGACCCGCGAGCGGCCCCGCCACGGCGATGTCGAAGAGCGAGTTCCGATCGCGGGCCGGCGAGCGCATGTTGATGATGGCCCCGAGGGTGCCGAAGAGAAACGGGGGTGGGGCCGGAATGAAATAGGGAAGGCTGACGGAGGCCCCGTACGAGCGCGCGGTGAAGTAGTGGCCGAACTCGTGCGTCACCAGGATCGCCAGGAGCGTGCCGGCGAACGCGATGCCGTGCAAGACATGAACGGGGTTCGTCAACGGATCGAAGTTCACGAACGGGATCGCGCCGATCGGCAGCGCGCCGGCGGCGAAGGTCGACACCGCCGTCAAGAGGAACAGAACCAGATTGACGACGGGACGCCGCCTGCTGACGACGGCGGCCAGCGGCACGGCCTCGATCCAGGTCAGACCACCCGCCCGCCTCAGGAACGGTGTATATCCGTAGGGCTTGAACCGGGCCTCGATGATCGGCAGCGCGTGTCCGGGCGTGACGAGCAGATCCCCGCCCCAGCGCAGGATGAGACCCCGGGCCTCATGCTCCTTGGCCCTGAAGAGGTCCTCGAGGCCGCGGCTCAGCGCGGCGTCGGTTGCGAGCAACGCGTCGGGCAGCGCGCTGGAAACGGCGGCGCGCGCGCCGCGTGGGAACGGCCACATGGCGTCAGGTTACCACAGCGCGAGGAGCGCGATCGCGCGCCGCGCCGCCGGGAGGCCACCCTCCAGGTACACGGCGGCGAGCAATGCCTCGAGGGCCGTGGCCAGCACCGAGTCCTTGGTCTGGCCGCCCGTGCGCTCCTCGCCGCGCCCGAGGCGAAGATGCCCGCCCAGCTCCAGCCGTCGCGCCCAGCGCGCGAGATTGACGCCCGAGACCATGTCGGCGCGGCGGGAGGTCAGCGTGCCGACGTCGGCGCCGGGCATCGCCGTCCACAGGTGCTCGGCGACCACCAGGGCGAGCACGGCGTCCCCGAGGAACGCCAGGACCTCATTGTCGGGCTCCGGTTGGTGCTCGTTGGCGTAGGAGGGATGGGTCAGCGCTTGGAGGAGCCGGGCGTGATCCTGAACGTCATGACCGAGCCGGGCGACGAGATCCCGGAGCGCGTCCGGGCTCGGCACTTACGGGCGGTACTTCTGGAACGCCAGCGTCGCGTTGGTGCCCCCGAAGCCGAAGGCGTTGCTGAGCGCCACCTCGACGTCCTGCTTCCGCGCCTGGTTGGGGACATAGTCCAGGTCGCAGTCCGGGTCCGGGGTCTCGTAGTTCACCGTCGGAGGCAGCACGCCATGATAGATCGCGAACGCCGTCGCGATGGCTTCGACGCCGCCAGCGGCGCCGAGCAGGTGCCCCGTCATCGACTTGGTCGAGGACACGGCGAGCTTCTTCGCGTGGTCGCCGAACACGCGCTTGATGGCCAGCGTCTCGAACTTGTCATTGTACGGGGTAGAGGTCCCGTGGGCGTTGATGTAGTTCACCGCGGCGGCGGGGAGCCCGGCATCCCGGAGCGCGGCCGTCATCGCGCGCGCGGCGCCGTCCCCCGCGGGATCGGGCGCCGTCATGTGGTGCGCGTCCCCCGTCATCCCGTAGCCGATCAGCTCGGCATAGATCCGCGCGTCGCGCCGGAGGGCGTGGTCGAGCGATTCCAGGATGACGAGGCCGCCGCCCTCGCCGCAGACGAACCCGTCGCGATCGGCGTCGAACGGCCGCGACGCCTTGGTCGGCTCGTCGTTCCGTGTGGACATCGCCTTCATCTGGCAGAAGCCGGCGATGGTGAGGGGGATGATGATGGCCTCCGCCCCTCCCGCGATCATCACGTCGGCCTCGCCGCGCTGGATGATCCTCATGGCGTCACCGATGGCGTGGTTGCCGGTGGCGCACGCCGTGACCACGGAGGAGTTGGGTCCCTTGGCGCCGACGCGCATCGAGATCAGCCCCGAGGCCATGTTGATGATCAGCATGGGGATGAAGAACGGCGAGACGCGATCGGGCCCCTTGGCGTTCAAGACGTCGTGGCTGTCGAGCAGCGTGGTGATGCCGCCGATACCGGAGCCGACGAGGACGCCGAAGCGCTCGCCGTCCACATGCTCGAGGTTGAGGCTCGCGTCCTCCACCGCCATCACCGCGCACGCGATGGCGTACTTCAAGTAGGGGTCGAGCTTGCGGTCATCCTTCTTGTCGATGTACTTGAGCGGATCGAAGCCTTTGACCTCGCCCGCGATCCGGGTGGCGAAGCCGGTGGCGTCGAAGCGCGTGATGGGCCCGATGCCGGAGTGGCCCTCCAGCAAGGCCGGCCAGAACTCCTCGGCCGTGTTCCCGATGGGCGTGACTGCCCCCGCCCCCGTGATGACGACTCGCCGCCGGCTGTCCACTCCGCTCGCTCCTTCCCTCAGCTACTGGTTCTCTTTGATGTAGCTGATGGCGTCCCCCACCGTGACGATCTTCTCGGCGTCCTCGTCGGGGATCTCGAGATCGAACTCCTCCTCGAACGCCATCACCAGCTCGACAGTATCGAGGGAATCGGCCCCGAGGTCTTCGATGAATTTGGCGTTGGGCGTGACCTCGTCCTCTTCCACGCCGAGCTGCTCGCAGATGATCTCCTTCACGCGCTCGTCGACCGGTTTCGCCATGAACCCCCTCCTGGCCTCGAATGGACTAGCCGCATCGGCCCACCGCTCCGGGCCCGTTCGTTACATGTAGAGCCCACCGTTGACGTGAATCGTCTGCCCGGTGATGTAGGCGGCGCCGTCACCAGCGAGAAACCGCACCACATCGGCCACCTCGCGGGCGGCGCCGATCCGCTTGAGCGGCACCTGCTCGACGAGCGTCTCGCGGGCCGCCGCCGGGATCGCGGCCGTCATCTCCGTGTCGATCAGCCCGGGCGCTACCGCGTTGACCAACACGTTCCAGTGGGCCAGCTCGCGCGCCGCCGCCTTGGTGAGTCCGATCACGCCCGCCTTGGCCGCCGAGTAGTTCACCTGCCCGGGATTCCCCATGGCACCCGCCGTCGAGCCGATATTGATGATGCGTCCGCTCCTTTGCCGCATCATCACTTTTCCGACGGCGCGGGTCATCATGAACACACCCCGGAGGTTGGTGTCCAGGACCTGGTCCCAATCGTCGTCCTTCATGCGGACCAGCAGCTGGTCCCGGGTGATACCGGCATTGTTGACGAGCACGTCGATGCGCCCGAACCGCTCGCGCGTGGCGTCCACGAGTCGATCAGCGTCCGCGCGCCTGGCGGCATCGGCCACGACCGCGAGGACGGCGGCGCCAACCGCTTCGAGATCCCTCACCGCGACATCCAGCCGGCCGCCGTCGCGCCCCGAGACTACCACGGAGGCCCCGTCCTCTGCCAGCCGTCGGGCGATGGCGAGACCGATGCCGCGCGTACCACCGGTCACGATCGCCACCCGCCCCGCCAGCGGTGTCTGATCGGTCATGACGGACCTTCACCGCTCGCGCTCGCCCCCGTCGCCGTCACTGCCGCCCGCGCGCGATCGAGCGACGCGGGCTCTTCGACCGCGTACGCGCGGACATCGGGAAGCGTGCGCCTGAGCAGACCGGTGAGGACGCGCCCCGGCCCTACCTCGATGAAGGTCGTCGCGCCCTCGCGCTGAAGCCGCTCCACGCAGTCGGTCCAGCGCACCGGGCTCGCGACCTGTTGGACGAGGAAAGGCCTCACCTCCTCCGCCCTCGTCGTGGCGCCGCCATCCACGTTTCGCACCACCGGAATGCGGGGCGGGAAGATGGGCACCCGATCGAGCTCGGCGGCCAGGCGGTCGGCGGCCGGCTTCATCAGCGCCGAGTGAAACGGCGCGCTCACCGGCAGCATGATGCTCTTGCGCCCGCCGCGTAGCGCGGCGGCTTTCACGGCGCGCTCGACGGCGGACCGATGCCCGGCGATCACGATCTGGCCCGGCGCGTTGATGTTTGCCACCGCCACCACCTCGCCGCGGGCCGACTCGGCGCACACCTCCTCGGCGGTCGCGAGGTCCACGCCCAGGAGCGCCGCCATCGCCCCCGCGCCGACGGGAACCGCCTCTTGCATGAACAGGCCGCGTTGTCTCACCAACGTCACGGCGGTGGCGAACGGCAGCACCCCCGCCACGACCAACGCGGAGTACTCCCCGAGACTGTGCCCCGCGACGAGATCTGGCGTGAGGCCACGCTCGCCCAGGGCGGCGGCAGCCGCCACGCTTGTGGTGAGGACGGCGGGCTGGGTGTTCGCCGTGAGCGTCAGCTCGTCCGGAGGCCCCTCGAAGCAGAGACGCGACAGCGAAAAGCCGAGCGCGTCGTCGGCCTCGCGCCACACCGCCGCCGCCGGCTCAGAGGAGCGCGCGAAGGCCTTCCCCATCCCGACCGCCTGGGAGCCCTGCCCGGGGAAGAGAAAGGCGATCTTCATCGATCACGACGCATGAGCTCGTTCTCCATGGGGGACGCTACCAGCGCACGAGGGCAGCGCCCCAGGTGAAGCCACCGCCGAAGGCGGCCAGGAGCACGAGGTCGCCGGGCTTGACTCGCTTGGTGGTCGCGGCTTCTTCGAGCGCGACGTAGACGGACGCCGCCCCGGTATTGCCGTAGCGGTCCACGTTGACCACGACCCGCTCCATGGGCAGCTTGAGCCGCTTGACCGCGGCTTCGATGATGCGCAGGTTTGCCTGGTGCGGCACGAACACGTCGATGTCCCCGGGCGTGAAGCCGTTCCGCGCGAGGATCTTCCGGGCGGATTCCTCGAACATGCGCACCGCCACCTTGAACACCTCGTTACCCTTCATCTTCACGTAGTGAAGGCGACGCTCCACCGTGTCGTGGGTCGCGGGATGGCGGGCACCGCCGCCGGGCTGGATGAGCAGGTCTCCATAGCGCCCCTCCGAGTAGAGATCGACGTCGATGATGCCCGATTCGCCCGCGGAGGGACGCAAGACGGCGGCGCCCGCCGCGTCGGCGAGCAGGATACAGGTCCCCCGATCGGTGTAGTCGGTGATGCGCGACAGACACTCGGCGCCGACGCAGAGCACGGTGTGGTATTTCCCCGTCTGGATGAACTGGGAGCCGACGGAGAGGCTGTAGATCGAGCCGGAGCAGGCGGCATAGACGTCCATCGACCCCACGTTCCTGCCGCCGAGCTGTTGCTGGAGCAGGTTGGCCGTGGTCGGGAACGCCATGTCGCCGCTCGTGGTGCCGACCACGATCAAGTCCACGTCCTCGGGTTCCACGCCCGCGCGGTCCAGGGCCTGCTGGGCGGCCTTGAGCGCGAGGTCCGACGTGGCCTCGGTCTCGTCCGCGACGTGCCGCTCGCGGATCCCCGTGCGCTGCACGATCCACTCGTCCGAGGTCTCGACCATCTTCGCGAGATCGTGATTGGTGAGGATCCGCTTCGGAGCGTACGCGCCCATGCCGACAATTCGGGCTCGGGTCATTCGCGGCCTCCCTCTCGCCCCTCGGCCAGCATCGCCTCGGCCTCGAGCGCAGTCTTGATGTGCTCGTTCACGTCGTTTTTCACCCACTCGGCGGCCACGCGCACGCCATTCTTGATGGCCTTGACCGGGGAGGCGCCGTGGCAGATGACCGACGCCCCATTGATGCCCAGGAGCGGCGCGCCGCCCATCTCGGTGTAGTCGACGCGCCGCTTCATCCGCTCGAACGCGCGCTTGGACAGCGCGGCGCCCGCCATGGAGACGACATCGCGCGACAGCTCTTCCCGCATCATGGCGGTCAGCATCTCGGCCAGGCTCTCCGAGATCTTCAGGCACACGTTGCCGGTGAACCCGTCGGTGACCACCACGTCCGCGTGGCCATTGTAGACGTCCCGGCCCTCGACGTTACCGATGAAGTTGAGCGACGAGCCCCGGAGCTGGTCGAACGCGTCCTTGGTCAGCTCGTTGCCCTTGCCTTCCTCCTCGCCCACCGAGAGGAGCCCCACTCGCGGGTGGTCCTTCCCGATGATGTCGCGAGAGTAGACATGCCCCATCACCGCGAACTGGAAGAGGTGGCGGGGCTTGGGGTCGACGTTGGCGCCGGCGTCGATCAGGATCGTGTAGCCCGAGAGGCTCGGGAGAGCGGCGGCGATGGCCGGCCGGTCCACGCCCGGGAGCACGCCCAGCACGAACATGCCGATGGCCATCGCCGCCCCGGTGTTCCCCGCCGACACGAGCGCATCGCACTCGCCGTCCTTGACCAGCTCGGCGGCCACGCGCAGCGAGGAATCCCGTTTGCGCCGGAGCGCCTGCGACGGAGCCTCCGCCATGCCGACGACCTGCGAGGCGTGACGCACCGACAGCGGCAGATCCTGGGCGCCGAGCCGGCCGATCTCGCGCTCGATGGCGGCACGGTCGCCCACCAGCACCGAGACCAGACCGAACTCGCGGGACGCGGCCACGGCCCCCTCGACGACCACGGCGGGACCGAAGTCGCCGCCCATCGCATCGACTGCGATCTTCATGCACGGCCGTCCGGCAGGAGACTACTCCCCTTCGACCGAGATGACCTCTCGCCCCTTGTAGAACCCGCAGTGGGGGCAGACCTGATGAGGGGGCTTGACCTCGCGGCACTGCGGACAGACGGACCGGGTCGGCGCCGCCATCTTGTAGTGCGTGCGGCGCTTGCGCCCGCGGGTCTTGGAATGGCGTCTCTTCGGCAGCGGCATGACTGGGTGGCTCCTGTCGGTGACCCGAGCGTCTCAGTCGTTGGACGTGCGGGCGGCCCATGACTTGAGCGGCGCCCACCGTGGATCGACCAGGCGCACCTCGCACCGGCATCCGGTCAGGTTCCGGTTGCCGCCGCAGATCGGGCACAGCCCGCGGCAGTCCTCCCGGCAGAGAGGCTTCATCGGGAGCAAGAGCGTCGTCTCGGTCTCGACGAGCGTGTTGAGGTCAATGACGCCCTTGTCGTAGACGTCGGTGTCCAGGTCATCGGCCCCTAGCTCAAACTCCTCGCCCCGCTCTCGGCGACTCGGCACGAAGCGCGCGTCCACCTGCGCCCTGACGGTGACCGTGTGGGGCTCGAGGCACCGCCCGCAGTGCTGCGGCACCCGCGCCCTCAGCCGTCCCCTGACGAACACCGCATCGCCGTCCTTCTCGACCGTCAACGAGAGATCGTCGAGCCTCCAGGCCGGGTCGTGGAAGGGTTGCGGGAAGGCGTCGAGCCCCTCGATCTGGAGGCCCTCGTCGGGAATCTCGGCGACCCGGATGATCATGCTTGGTGAGCCTCAGCATCACTTCGACGGAAGACTCGGCGCGTCCCTTCGTCCTAACTTTGTACGATATAAGACGTTTCGTCTAAAACCACGTCACTATAGGCGCGGGTGGCGGCCTTGTCAACCCAAAAGGCCCCGGCTCGGCCCTCGCTTGACGCCCCGGGGACTGACTGCTAGCATTCGACGCAGGGGGACGATCATGGGAAATCTCTTCAAGACCGCGATCCTGCTGGCCGCACTCACCAGTCTCGTGGTCCTGATCGGGCAGGCCATCGGCGGTCCCCAGGGCATGCTGATCGCCTTCGTCCTCGCCGTCGCCATGAACTTCGGGAGCTACTGGTTCTCCGATCGCATCGTGCTGGCCATGTACGGGGCTCAGCCGATCGAGGAAGCGCAGTTCCCGGATCTGTATCGAATCGTCCGCCGGCTCACCACCAAGGCCGGCATCCCCATGCCCCGCGTCTACCTCATCCCCAATGACACGCCCAACGCGTTCGCCACCGGCCGGAGCCCGCAACACGCCGCGGTCGCGGTCACGGAAGGCATTCTGCGCATGCTCGATGACGAGGAGCTGGAGGGTGTCCTCGCCCACGAGCTGTCGCACGTCAAGAACCGTGACACCCTGATCATGACCATCGCCGCCACCATGGCTGGGGTCATCACCTACCTCGCGCACATGGCGCAGTGGGCCGCGATGTTCGGCGGCGGCCGCCGAGACGATGAAGAGGGATCGTCGAGCGGCGGGTTCATCGGCGGCTTGCTCCTGGCCATCCTCGCCCCCATCGCCGCGATGCTGATCCAGCTCGCGATCTCGCGCGCGCGTGAGTTCCAGGCTGACGCCAGCGGCGCGCAGCTCGCCGGGCGGCCGTGGGGCCTGGCCAAGGCGCTCGGCAAGCTGGAGACCGCGTCCCAGGTGGCGCCCCTGGATGCGACGCCCGCGACGGCTCACCTGTTCATCGTCAATCCCCTCCGGGGTGACGGGCTGATGGCGCTCTTCGCCACTCACCCTCCGATCGAGGAGCGGATCGCCCGGCTCCGCGCGATGGCGACCCGGCCCTGACGGGCAGACGAGGAGCGGTCCCGGGGGAGACGGACACCGTGTCCCCCTGTGTCCTGTGATGATCAGCGCGCGCGCCCTCCGGAAGTCCTACGGCCCCGCCGTCGTCCTCGAGGACATTTCGCTCGAGCTCGGCGCCGGTCAGTGTCTCGCGCTCTTGGGTCCGAACGGCGCCGGAAAGACCACCCTCCTGCGCATCCTCGCCACGCTCCTCCGCCCCACATCGGGCTCGCTCGAGGTGGGTGGCGTCGATGGGCTCCGGGATCCCGAGCGCGCGCGAGCGATCATCGGGGTCGTGGGGCACGGCTCCTATGTGTACGAAGACCTGACGGCGCTCGAGAATCTGCGGTTCTGGGCAGTGATGGGGGGCGGGGATGCCTCCCCGGCGCGGCTTCTCACGGCGCTCTTGCGGGTGGAGCTGGACGCGGTGGCGCACGAGCGCGTGCGGACGTTCTCCGCCGGGATGAAGCGGCGGCTGGCCCTCGCGCGGGTGCTCCTCAGCCGGGCTCGCCTCCTCCTCCTCGACGAGCCGTTCACGGAGCTGGATCAGCGCGGCCGAAAATGGCTCGGCGAGTTCCTGCTCACGTTCAAGGACGGCGGCGGCGGCGTGGTCGTGGCCACCCACAGCTTCGGCAGCGGGCTCTTGGCCGCGGACCGGTTCGCGATTCTCCACGGAGGCCGGCTGATCGCGGATCG
>Ga0070707_100003349_pt1 | contig 15139 bp, 18 predicted proteins | sample KBSK5502metaG_FD_65468 | JGI IMG/M metagenome (GOLD analysis project Ga0070707, IMG submission 65468) | Corn, switchgrass and miscanthus rhizosphere microbial communities from Kellogg Biological Station, Michigan, USA - KBS K5-50-2 metaG | ecosystem: Host-associated > Plants > Roots >... | reverse complement strand
CCGACCGTGGCGCTAGATCTTGTCCATCGCTCGGGTCATGGTTGGGTGCCGGCCGGCTCCTCGGACCCCACCGCGCGGTCCTCCAGCGCCGCACTGTCCGCTCGCGAGCGATGGCGTCGTCGGCTGTCGACGAGCCCGATCAGCCGCTGCATCGCAGCCGCGGACGGCACTGGATCCGTCTCGACTTGACGACCGCCCGGTAGGCCGCAACCGGCACCCGACCGAGACCGCATTGGGGATCCCTCGGTGTCAATGCCCGGCACTTGTTCGTCGGCTATTGTGAAATGACGGTGACTCTCGCAGGCAAGCTCCATCCCGATCGGTTCTCGGCGATGAGCGGCAAGATGGCCGCTATCGTCGGCTTCATCTTGGGTGAGTCGTGGACCGAGCCCGAGATCGCTGCACTCTAAGTGACTTCAGACGGGTTCGTCCTGACGGACACCGAGTTCTTCGGTGAAGCGGCCGACCTCGACCGCAACCTCCTCAACCTTCTGGTTGCTGCCGAGGTCACGCCGGAGGAACGGGCTGCCTTCGAGCGGCTCTACCGTGAGCGAGTCGATGACTGGCGGCCGGTGCTCTCCGGGCCGACACCGGCGACCGATCGCCTTACAAGGCCGGACTTCGGGGCCTCGCCCATCCTCGCCTAGATCACACCTAGATCAGCAAGGCAATGCGCGCAGACGGGACGGAGGTAAGCCGTGGACCTCGAGGCGGCCCTCGAGCAGTTCGACCTGACGGAGGCGAACCTATCTCGGCTGGAGGCCGTCTGGTCCGAGATGCAGACCCTCATCCCGAGCGGCATCGCGTTCATCGAGGGTGGCCCTGAAGGGCGACGGCATCAGGAACTCGCCCGCAGCTATCGGGACATCTCGACTGCGCTGCCGGCCGTGTCTGGCTATCGTCTGTCCGCCGTTCCCATGGAACTCAACGCGATTGGACAAGCGCGCTTCGATGCCGCAGAGCTCGGAGAGGTGTCGATCGAAATCGCGCTCGAGGATGACATCTACGCGCCGACTCGCGAGATCGACGAGTACCGCTACCGCTTCGAGCGAACCCGACGTGAGCTCGTCCGCGATCACGTGTCGCGTTTGACGACGGAGATCAATCGGACTCTGGAGGCTCTCCTGGCAACGCATCCGGCGGACAGCCGGAAGATCGAAGACAAGCGCCTCGACGAGTTGAGCGAGGCGATCCGTCAGATCGAGCGCCTGGCTGGAGGCCAAGTCCCGCGCACGAAGCCATGGTCTGATTTGGTGCGTCACCTTCGATTCCATGAGGGCCAGGACATCCACGCAATAGCCAAAACTGACTGGCCAAGCGTCCGCGGAGACCTCCAGAGGAACCTGTATTCAGACCTTGAGCCGCTACCCGTGGAGGCTCTCGATCTCGGCGATCTGGTCCGAGCGAAGCCGCAGGGCATCGTCACAACGGCTCTGCCTTGGTCCACGTTGTCGGATGCGGACTTCGAGCGCGTGATCTTCAACTTGATCAACGACGCCGACGATTACGAAAACGCCCAATGGCTTACCGAGACCGCCGCGCCCGATCGCGGCCGCGATCTCACGGCGGAACACGTCCGGAACGATTCCCTCAGCGGTCCGACGCGCGAGCGCGTGATTATCCAGGCTCGGCATTGGCTAAAGCGCTCAGTCGGCCTTCCCCAGGTCAGGCTGCTCCTGGACCAGATGCAGCTGTGGGAGCCGCCAGCCGTCCACATCTTGGTCATCGCAACAAGCGGCCGATTCACTACGGACGCCGTGAGCTGGATCGAGCGACACAACGCAGCAAATGAGCGTCCGACGATCGTAATGTGGGCGAGCACGCATCTTGAGCTGCTACTCGCCAGACGTCCGGAGCTGTCCGCGCTTTTCCGGGCTGGATAGGACAGGCTCGTCGTCCGAGGGTAGGGAGACACGGTGCGAGTTCGGGCTCGAGTCCATCTGATCGGTGTGGAGTCGCCCTCCACCTACGCCGGTTTGATGGTTCGGGTCGAGCCCACGATCTACACGCTGGCGTCCACGGGAGGTTCCGTCACCCGCCCGGGGACAAGCGTCGCGGTCGACGCAATGACGTCATGGGGGCATGCGGAGCGCGCTTGCGAGCTCGCCGAACTTGTCATCTCCGCTGCGATCGATTTCAGCGCGACGGTTCTCACACGAGGCAGCTATTCGATCACCGTCGGCCGCACCGTTTGCCCCGCCCCGACTCTTGAATGGCCGTGGCGTGCCTACGAACTGCTCAACTGGCGGGTTTTGAAGGACGACCTGCCTTACACGGTTCGCCTCTCGGATCACGGCGTCCGCCGCATCGGGGAGATGATCGAGTGCGCCCTCGCCCAGACCGCTTCCTCGGTCTGGGCCATCGCGGATGGTATGGCTGCGGCTGAGCGCGCCGCCATTGGTGCCTCAGCACCGGAGCGAATCGTCGACTTATGGACAGGGCTCGAGGCGCTGACCCCGGTGCCACCTGGCTCGTCCGCCATCGGTGCGGTCACGGCGTGGCTCGACAGCATCGAAGCAACCACGTCAGGATTCCGTCGTACGGCGGTCGCGCTCGCCGCGTCCGATCTCGCTGACCTTCTTGCAGCGAGGCGGCGTCTCGCCAGCTTGCCCGGGATCACGTCGGGGCTTGCCTCACGAGTGACGGGGCGATGTCGGACACTCAGTGAGCGCCTCGCCGTCGGCGCGGCTTGCATCTACGCAATTCGTAACGGCGTTATCCACGGCGCCGTTTCGGCAAGGACCACGAAGGACATCGACGCCATCCGGGCAGCTGAGGCATTGGCCTGGATCTTCCTGGATGCAAGGTTGTCGGAATGCCTTTGCGGGGCGATTCCGTTGCCCGTGGCTTCCCGCGCGGCGGTGGCGATAACGATGTGAGCGCTTAGCGTGCCGCGCTCCGCCCAGATTCGGACTACAACCGGAGAACCCCGGAGATCTCGATGAACCGTGATGGAAGGCCCTGGCCCGGGGCGTAGGTCCCAGCGACGCGAACGACGAGGCCTGGCGGCGGGCCGATCAGACGGGCCTCCAATTTTCCAACGCGGCTGAGCGCTCCACTTGACAGCAGGGCTTCGCCCGCGACGAGTTCCGCGAGGATCTGAACCAGCTCCGGGATCCGACCCGCCTTTGTGATCAGGCGTCGCCAGTCGATCGCGGCGTGCGCTGCCAGCATGCGGGGGCGCTCGCCTGTGCTGAGACCGATCACCTCGCGGATGGTCAGCTCGACGAGATCGGCAGGTCCCCATTCGCGGCCACCCTCCGACATCGTCATCCACAGCATCGCGTCCCCGGCTCGTGCCGGGCGGAGTCGGTACTTCGCGCGGAAGCCGTGGTCGCCTCGCGTTGAGCGCTCTTCGAGCTCGACGAGCGTTGCCTCGAACAGCTGGCCGTCGACCACGAGGGGAACGGAGCGTTGCCGCGCCTGAACCTCGGCGAGCGCGGCGCGGATGGCCGAGTCACTGATCGTGCCGGTCATCTCGAGCAAACCCTCGCTGGCGCTCCAGCCACCGCCTGGAGGACTGAGGCGGACGTCGTCAGCGCGGAGGACGAGGTTGCCGACCTTGTGCCAGGTGTACAGGCGGTAGCGGGCCAGATCCGCGAGCACGCGGGTGACCGCGGCCCGAAGCTCGGTCTCGCTCCTGAAGGTGGCGTAGCTGTACCGCTCGCCGAGCTCCGCCATCCAGGTGCGAAGGTAGCCATCGCGCGCGTCCGCGTCGACCCGGTTATCGATGAGGATCCAGCGCTCCAGTCCGAGCTCCTCGGCGCGGTTGAACTCGGCGTGCGTGGCCGAGAATCCAGTCGCTCGTCGTCGTCCGTAGCTCGCGCCAAGGAGGAGGACGATCGAATCCGAGGTTGCGACACCGTCGAGCCAGGCGTCCTCGGGGGCGACCGGTCGCGGCGTGATGAGCTCCCACGCGACCGCCTCCGCACCGGTGTCCTGGATACCGTCGATCGCGGCTTGTCGCTGGTCGGGAAGATCCATGACGCTGCTCACGAAGACCCGTCGGTTCGATGCCCAACGGCGCAACTCGTCCCCAGACGGGCGAAGCAGCCTGGCCGCGTCGATCCGGAGATCGGCGATCCCGGCGTCCGGATCCCTCACCAGCCGAATCCGGTGCGGCTCACGAAGCCGGCGACGTTCGTTCGCGCCGCTGCGAATCGCTCGGGCGACCCGCCGAAGAGCCCACCGGCCAACAGGGGCGCGTCAGCGCCCTTGAGGTCCACCGCGATCGCAAGGCGGCCCCCGGGATCGAGATCGCCGCTGCCCTTCCATCCCCATCGGCCGATTGGTGCCCAGCCGCGGCCCGCGTCCATCTCGACCAGCGCCAGCAGGTATTCCCAGTCGTCGAAGGCGCGCTCGTAGCGAATGTCAGACGGAACGGCGATTCGGAGCCAGGGCCGCACGGCGTCGTGCAGGCGGTCGCTCATCGGGGTCTTGTGACGCTCGAGGCCGGGGAGCTTGGTGGCGATCCGGGTGTCGAGGACGGCCGCGGGCGCAAGGACCGTTGTCGGCCGCTGTCGCCGCCCGTGCTCCTCGAACACCGGGTCCTCGACGAGTGCGCGGACGACATCGAATCGCCCATGGGCGACCGCACTCGTGCCGGCGGCATAGAAGAGCACCAGGGCCGGGTAGCGGGCCAAGCAGGACCACCCACCGTCGGCGCGCGCGTCGGTGACCTCCGCCAGTAGCTCGACGACCTGCGTCAGGATCCGGTGGCCGTCGGCCGTGCCGAACGCCGCGATCACGGCGGCCGCCTGAGCGAGTTCACCCGCCAGCGATTCGTATCGGTCGACCCTTCCGGCGAGGTCGTCGTCGGCCACCGCGCTCGCAGCAGACCCGAGGCCCTCGGCTTCCATCAACGAAAGCACCCTCGTGGCTTCGTCGTTCATGTCACGTTGGAGTCGCGCCGGACGAATCGAATCGATGACTCGATCTGACAGCTGGCGGTCATCCATCGCCTGGAGCGTACCCCTCGACCGTGACAGCTACGTCGTCACGGACCAGGCGCACGAGTTCTCTCCCGATAGTTCCATGGCAGATTCTTCGCGCGCACGGCGAAAACGATGACGCCGAGCGGCGGACCACTTCGTCACCGCCCTGGACGGCAGAGCCGGCGACAGCTACACAACATCTTACACAACATACTGGTTGAAATGGTGCGGCTCCGGTGTTACGGTGCCGGGCATGGAACAGGTCATCAACAGCGCCAACCTTCGACGGCATCCCGGTGAGTGCATCGCCCGGGCCTCGAAGGGCGAGACCTTCGTCGTTCTCCGCTACGGTCGCGCCATTGCCATGCTCCGACCGCGATCGACCGGTGAGGCGTTCGAGCCGCTGCGGGCGACCGACCTCTGGCGCGATTTCCCGCGGGTCCTCACCAGGGCCCGCCGGGAAGCGGTTCTCATCACCTGGTACAGCGAGGCGGTCGCCGTCCTCGGGCCGGTTCCCAAAGGCTGGCGTCGAGGAGACGAGTCGTGATCGTCGGCGAGCTGCGGACGATGGCGATGCACGAGCTGCGCGACAAGGCCCGGCTTGGGATCGCGTACGCGCAATCGGGGACGCCGGTCATGGTCTTCCAGCACGGCGAGCCGTCGGCCGTCCTCGTTGCCGCTGAAGAAGTCGAACGGTGGGTGGCGATCGAGCGGGCCCTGTCCGCCCTTCACGGCCTCGACGTCTACCCCGAGCTCGCCGACGACACGAGCACGTTCGGGTCGGTCCTCGCGGGTCGCGATCGGGCGAGCGGAACCGCCATCCGGCGGCTCGGGCGTCAGCGCCGGGAGATCCTCGAGATCCCCGACACGATCGGGATCACGGAGATCCAGCGCCGGCTCGCCTCGATCCTCGATGAGGTCGCCGCGGGTCGTCCGATCTCGATCTACTCGAGCGGGAAGTACGTCGGGGTGTTCATCACGCCGGCCGAGTACTACCGCCTCCGGAAGCTGTCCCGCGTCGTCGCCTGGTTTCGAACGGCCGGGCTCGATCTGGCAACGACGGACGAGGCCGAGATCGCCGACTTCGTTCGCCGGTTCCGGGAGGCACCCGGAGCCGCGACCGGATCGGCCGTCGGCTGAGGCCGCTCGCATGCGTCCGCTCACCAGCGCCTTCGCCGCCGCTTATCTGCCGCTTATCGCGGGCTTAGCTGCGACTCTCCTGCTGCTCATCTGGGTCGGGCCGGCCCTCGCAGCCGACTCGGTCCCGTCGGGCGCCCAGAAGGCGTTGGCTCCGGTCACAAAGATGATCGCGACACTGGTCGCGATCGCGATCGGCCTGGGCGTCGCGATCTGCGGCGCGGTCATCGTCTGGGGCGGCATCGAGAAGACGCTCGCCGGGTCCAACGCCGACGCCGAGCACCGGGCCCAGAAGCGGATCACGAACGGCGTCATGGGCCTCGTCTGGATGGTCCTTGCCGGGGTCATCGTCAGCACGATCACCGCGATCGCCGTCGCCTACGGCCTGATCGAAAAGCCGTTCTGATTTGGTGGCCCGATGGCGACGATCTCGCGGATCCGTCCACACCTCCCCAACGCGTTCCACGCTGCCGCAGCCCCGGCGCCAATCGCGCCAGCGGCGCTCCTCCTCGTGGCCATGGCGGCCGGTGGCCTCGGTCTCACCGTTCTGGGCCGTCCGCCCATTGCGCCGGAGGCACCACCTCCGGCGACCGTAACCGAGACCGAGGCCGCCGATCTTCCCCGCGGCGACCTGCCGATCATCGGCGATCCGATCCGCGACCTGACGATCTGGTGGTCGAACCGCCTCACCGACGCGAACCGAGCCGGGCTCGACAGCCTGCGCGGGCGAGCGCTGACGCCGATCGACCCGATGGCCGACGACGTGATCAAGAACCTGTACGGCAAGATCCTGCTCATCACGATCCCGCTGCTGACCCTCGGCGGGATGGTCCTCGGCTACATGATCATGACCAGCCGGACGACGGGGCAGTCGGCCTACACCGCCCGGGCGGTCACGCCCCGCTTCGTCGTCGGCGCAACGCTGTCGGTCCTCGGGATCTTCCTTGCCTCGGTGTTTGCCCAGTTCGTCATCGCGACTGACCTCGCGATGGTCGGCGTCTCGATACCCGGCAACGCGGTTGGCGGCTCCGACGCCTGGCCGGCATCGGGTGGCGTCTTCCAGGTTCTCCAGAACGCGAGCTTTGATCCGCGGATCGGCGAGGGCCCGAACAACTGGAACGATGGCGCCTGGCTGTCTGCCGGGCTGGCGGCGACGGTGCTGATGACGTTTCTGCAGATGGTCAACGCCGCGCTGTCGGCGGTCGAGCGCCTCCTCATCCTCGTCGGGCCGATCTGTCTCGCCGCCTATGCGCTGCCGGCGACCCAGCGGATCACGAACGGCTGGCTGAAGGTGCTCCTCGCGATCCTCCTCGTCCGCTTCGCGTGGACGATCGTGTTCGTCCTGTTCAGTCTCGAAGCGCTCGGACACATCGGCCCCGACGGGAACCCGCCGACGGTCGGCGACACGAACGGGCTGCTCGGTCTCGCGACCGGCTGCGCGCTGCTCATGTTCGTGCTGCCATTCGCGCTCATCCCCGCCGCCCTGTCGGGTCCGGGGCCGCTGCGGGTCGAGACATGAACGAACGAGGCGTCGTCGAGGTCCCCGAGAACGCGGTCCGGGACGAGCCGATCGCCTTCGGGCTGACCGCGATCCAGCTCGGGATCTGCGCCGTCGCGGTCGTCGTGGCGGCCGTGTTCAATCTCCTGCCGATCTGGGAACCGATCCGACTCGTCCTCGTGCTCATCGGAGCAGGCCCGATCGCCCTCGCGGCGGCGCTCCCGGTCCGCGGCGAGCCCGCGTACCGCTGGATCGTCCGAGCGATCCGCCACCGGCGAGGACCGCGGTGCTGGAACGCAACACTGGTCGGCCTAGATAAGCCGCAGATAAGCGGGCGGGACGATACTGCGGAGACTGAGGTCCATCCGCCGATGACCGAACCGCCCGCTCCGAAGTCCGTCGAGGAGCGGGAGACACAGCAGGAACTCCCGGCCGTGTCGCCCGCCGGACCGAGACTGCACGTGGTCGGCTCTCGGCGAGACGTCGCGCCGGATTCCGAATCGCCGACCGTCGTGCCCCACCTCGTCGGCGGGCTCCAGATCGCCTGCCTCTTATCGTTCGCCGGCGGCGTCGGCAAGACGACCCTTGCGGTCGAGATGGCCTCGCTGATCGGGTCGCGGGCGCGATACCAGACGCTCGACGGCGAGGAGAAGCCCGTCCGCGTGCTGCTCATTGATGCCGCCCGCTCGAACCCGGCGTGTCACCTCCGCCTGGGAGTCGACCCGGCGACGGTCTCGCGCCTCCTCAGCCGGTTCGAGTGGCCCGACGCGATGACCTTCGCCGGCCGGGTCGTCGAGACGCGTTTCGGTGTGAGCCTGCTGTCCCTCCCGCAGCTGCCGCTGCAGGGCCTCGGACCCGAGGTGCCATTCGGCCCGATCGAAGTCGACGCCATTCTGGAGGCGGCCGAGAGCGCCGGGTTCCAGGTCGTGGTCGTCGACCTCGGGACACAGCTCGAGGAGGGTCACCGCCACCTGATCGGCCAGGCCAAGACCGTTCTCGGCGTTGTAACCCCCCGGGTCGAGGCGCTGCCCGATGTCCTCCGGGTCACGTCTTACGTGCGCGCCCTCGGCGGCGGGCGCAAGCTCGCGCTCGTCGCGAATGCCGCATCTGTCGAAGGCCATCTGCCCACCCTCGCCGACGAAGAGCAGGTGCCGATCGTCGCGACCATTCCTCGTCTCGACGCCTTCGATACCGCAGGCGATCGGGGAATCCCAGCTTGGACGGATGCCCCCGAGATCGAGCGCGCCATCCTGCCGCTCGCGGCTTCGGTCTGGCCGCTGATTGGGGGGATCCCGCGTTCGAGCGAGCACCGATTCCGGCACGGCGTCCTGGACGCCGTCCGGCGACTGCTACATGCGGAGGGCGAGCGCCGATGACGGAGCTGCGCGGCCGGCCGCCCCTGAGCGCGAAAACCCTCGGTTCGATCCGCCAGCGTCTCGTCGCCCGCCTGCCGCCGGAGGAGCTCAACCCGTTCGATCGAACACCGGAACGCGAGGCAACGGTCCGGGCCGCGATCACGGCGATCCTTGAGGACCCCGATCTCGAGCTCGACGCCAACCCCGCGCTGGTCGCCGCCGTGGAGGCCGCCGTCTGCGGCCTCGGGCCACTCCAGCCGCTCGTGGAAGATCCCGACGTCTCGGACATCCTCGTCAACTCTCCTCACGAGATCTTTGCCGAGCGAGCCGGGCGACTCGAGCCGACCGACATCGTCATCGGCTCCGCTCGGGAACTCATCGAGATCGCCGAGCGGATCGCCGCCCTGGCTGGCCGCGAACTGTCGGTCGCCCACCCGATCGTCGATGCCAGGATGGCTGATGGTTCGCGGGTGAACGCAGTCATCCCGCCGGTCGGCGGGCCGTACCTGTCGATCCGCAAGTTCAACCGGCTCCGACTCGACCTCGTCCCCGGTGGGCGCCACGGTCGCGACTGGGTGACCGACGGTGGGATGGATCCTCCGATGGCCGACTTCCTGGTCCGGATGGTGCGAGCCAAGGCCAACATCCTTGTCGCGGGTGAGACGGGCGCCGGCAAGACGACCCTCCTCCGCAGCCTGACCGACCTGTTCGATCCGGCCGAGCGGGTCGGCGTCGTGGAGGACACGGCGGAGCTTGCGCTCGAGAACGCGAACCGCTTCAACCTCGAAACGATCCACCCCCACGACCTGGTCCAGGGCGAGGCCGAGAACCGACTGCTCGACGTTGGCGACCTCGTGGCGAACGCCCTCCGGATGCGCCCAGACCGCCTGATCGTCGGCGAGATCCGTCTCCCGAAGGAGGCCTTCTACACGCTCCAGGCGCTACACACTGGCCACGACGGATCGGCGACGACGATCCACGCGAGCTCCGCCGAGGACGCCCTGTTCCGGCTCGAGCTGCTTGCCCGCCAGTCGATGCACGACCTCACGCTGGCGGACCTTCGAAGCTACATCGAGCGCGTCTTCGACCTCGTCGTCGTCCTCCGCCGGCTGCGTACGGGGCGGCGGATCGTCCGCCAAATTGTCGCGCTCGACGGCCTGGCGCCGGATGGCGCCTATCGGCTTACCGATGTCTTCCACGCCGGCCGCCAAGATGGCCCCGCGGACGTCGGATGGGTCGCCGATCCGGCGTGGCGGCCGTCGAGTCGCCTGGCGGCTCGGATGGAGCTGGAGGGGTAGCGGCCATGGACACCGCCCTTCTCTCCGCCCTGCTTCTCGGAGTTGCGGTCTTCTTCGGGTTCATGGCCGTATTCCCGGGCCCATCGACCGAGGCAGCGCGCGTCGGCGATCAGATCCGGGCCTGGCGGTCCGGGCGAGTGGCGGGTGCTGCGGAGCTGATCGGGAAGGCGCGGCTCGAGCTGTCGCCCCGAACACTGATCGCCATCACTATCGTCGGGCCGCTCGCGCTGGGACTCGTCGGGCTCCTCGTGTCGCCGATCGTCGCCCTCATCGGCCTCGGAGTGGGTCTCGTCCTGCCGCGTCTGTACCTGCGCTACCTCGTGGGCTCCGAGGCGCGGGCGGCAGACGAGGACGCGCCGCGCGTCCTCCGGGCGATGGTCAACCGGGCCTCCGCCGGTGGCACATACCCGGACCTGTTCACCGCGGCGGCCGAGGTCGCCCGCCACCGCTGGGTTCGCTCCGACTTCGAGGAGGCCACCGCTCGCTACTACGCCAATGAGCCGCTCCGTGAGGCGCTGCTCGAGCTTCGTCGTCGCCAGGCGAGCCGGAACCTGCGCCTTGTCTACGACGCACTGGCCGTCGCGGTGCGGACCCAGCAAGCGGCGTCGGCGGCGGGCGAGGTCCTCACCTCGCTCGGCGAGGCGGCCCGGGCGAACCGCTCGATCGCCCGCGCTGCTGCCGCAGAGAGCCGCGGCCTGCGACTGCAAGCCGCGATCCTCGCCGTCGTCATCCCGGGTCTCTTCCTCTATCTCTCGGCCGTCAATCCGGAGCTCATCGCGCCTGCGACCTCGACGGCCCTCGGGCAATTCGTGCTCCTGCCAGCCGGCGTCCTCCTCGAGGTCACCGGCATCGTCCTGTCCTGGCGGATCACGAGGCTGGAGGCGTAGCGATGGACCTCGTGCTAATCGGTTCGATCCTGGCCGCCCTGGCGGCGTTTAGCCTCCTCATGGCGATCTTCGAGCCGTGGCTGTTTCCTCCCCAGCCCAAGCTCGACGCGGTCCGCGCCAGCGTCCTGTCGCGCGAGCGCTACGAACGCCTCGTGGTCGCCGATCGGCCGTGGTGGGAGCGGCTCCTGGCGCCGATCGCAGGCCGGCTCGCGGCCGCGATGCCGGCCCTCAGCTCGCAGGTCAGCGAGCGCGACATCGTCCGCGCCGGTCTCGATCCGGCGACCCTCACGCCGGCCGAGGTGTACGCGGCAAAGCTCGTCCTAGGGCTCGCGATCCTTCTAGTCGGACTGGCGCTGACGCCGGTCTTCAGCCTCGCCCTCATCCTTGCCCTCCCGCTCGCCTTCGTCGGCTACGTCTTCCCGACTGAATACCTGGGCTCGCTCGGCCGACGCCGCAAGGCGCAGCTGATGCGCGAGCTGCCCGACTTTCTCGCCCTCGTCCGGCCGCTCGCCGAACGGCGCGGCTTGGAGCAGGCGATCAGCGCCGTTGCCGACCAGCTCCACGCGGCCTCTGAGGGGACGAACCTCCTTGCCCGCCAGGTCCGCTCGGCCGTCGCCGCCTATGGGGCCGGGACGGAGTTCTACACAGCCCTCGCCGACGTCGCGGCCGCGGCTGACATCGAGGAGCTCGACGAGCTCGCTGGGGCGGTCGGCCAGGCGCGCCGGATTGGAAAGGGCGTCGGCGAGGTGCTTGCGGAACATGAGCGATCGCTCCGCGAGGCCGAGCGGAACCGGCTCCTGGGGGCCGCCTCGACCGTCCAGCCGAAGCTCGCCGCGATCCTCGCCGGCGTGTATCTGCCGGCGTTCGTGCTGCTCGTCGTCCTGCCGCTCTTCCTGTCGACCCTTGGACGGCTATGAAAGGGAGGTTCATGTGAAGCGCGAAGACATCGAACGGTTCATACGGCGGGCGTGGCATGTGTTCCGGACCGACCAGCGTGGGCTCACGACGCTCGAGTACGTCATCGCCGCCGGGATCATCCTCGTGGTCCTAGCGGCGGCGATCCTTGCCTGGAACAATGGCCTCGCCCAGAAGATCGGCGACCTCATCAAGCAGCTGCTCGGCGGCTGATGGGTCGGCCCCGGCTCGGGTCCCGGGAGGACCCGCGCCGCTTCGAACGCGGTGTCGCGACTGTCGAGGCTGTCCTCGTCGTGCCGCTCGTTCTCGTGCCGGTTCTCCTGTCGGTCGTCGTCTTCGGCCATCTCGAGCACACCAAGCTCGTGCTCGACGCTGCGGCTGCGGCCGGCGCGCGCCAGGCTGCCGTCGCCGGGGCCGATACGGCCGCCGTTCGGGCTCGCATCGACGACGAGCTGCGGAACGGTGGGGTCGATCCAAACCGTGTGACCGTCACGATCGAGCCCGGGATCGCCAATTGGGGCGACCCGATCACTGTCCGCCTCGAGGTCGGCGATCAGGCCTCGATCCCGTTCCTCGGTTCGTGGTCCGTCCCGCTTAGCGCGGAGTTTGTCACCCGCAGCGAGGTGACCCATTGAGCCGGCGTCGCCGTCGCGAGCAGGGTCAAGTCGCCGTCTACGCGATCTTGCTTTTCCCGGTCCTGACCCTTGTGCTCGCACTCGTGCTGGCCGTCGGTTCGGTTGAGTCGCTGCGAACGCGCATCGGGGCGCAGGTTGACATGGCCGCCCTGACCGCGACGCAAGCGCTCGATCTTTCGGCGCTCTCACGAGGCGAACAACCCCGTCTCATTGAGTCCCAGGCAGAGGCATTGGCGCGGGAATACCTCGCCCGGAACCTCGCGGCGACGACCGACCTCCTCGCCGCATCACCTTCTGACATCGCGTCGGGTGCCGAGATCGTGGTGACCAACGAAAGGGGCATCGATCCGCTCACGGGTGCCCCGATCGACGCGCCGACCGTGAGCATCCGAGTCTCGGTGCCCGCACGGATCCCGCTGCTCGCCCTGGCCGGCCTTGCGCCCACGGTGTCGATCACCATCACCGGCTCCGCGGCGGCGAGGACGTGATGAACGTTCCCGAGCGCTACCGCCTGCCATTCGCCGCCGCGACCAGCCTGGTCGTCGTTGTGACCGTGGTCGGCGCAGTCCTGCTGTTGAACCGGCCCGGGCCACAACCAGTCGTGTCTCCGTCGCCGACGGCGGGCGCGTCGCCGAGCCTGGACCTGGCTACGCCGGAGGGGGCGGTCCGCTCGTTTTTCGAGGCGTTCGCCAAGGCGCGTAAAACAGATGACCCGACGGTGATTGTCCCATTCGTTACGGGCAAGGACTCGGGCGCCTATCAGTCCGTCGCAGCTTTTCTGCAGGGGCAGAAGGATGTCGGCAAGGCCTCGGTGACCACCGTTCTTCGAATTGAGAACCTCCAGGTCCAGCCGTCGGATTCAACCGCCTCCGTCTCGTTCGACTACACGGAGGGCGGGTACAACATCGACCCGAAGACCGGTCAGGCTCTCGAGAGCCCAATAGTCCTCCCCACAACCAAAGTTGTGGCCGTCGTCCGGCAGGTCGGCGGACGATGGCTCGTCGAGTCATACGAAACGCGATGAGCCTCTTTCGTCTTCTGATCGGCCTTGGTCTCGCGATTGTCGCGCTTCTTCTTCTGGTCCCGGCGGTCCTCGCTTACGACCCAGGAGTAACCGTATCCGTCGAAAAATGGAGCTCTGACAATGGCCGCGCGTACGTTGGCGTCCAGGCCACCGGCAAGTGGGCACCCCCAGCCGAGACAGGTGCCCGACTTAGAACCGATTTCTTCTCGGAATGGCAGAACCAGGGCAATCCAAACGCGTTCTGCCACGACTGGTGGGTGTTCGTTCATCGGACCACCGACGGCTCGGTCGTGAACCCCGGCAGTCCCGCCTCGCTCGTGACTTGCGGTCCGGAGCCGGTGATCGGCGTTTCGCCTTCCGGGTTCGGCGATCTCAGTCTCTACCTTGCCGTGTCTGTCGACCCGGTGACGGCTCCTTCTGGGAGCGACCGCACCGTGACGGCAGAGCTGACCGCCGGCTGGCGCAACTGGATCGATGACGCGATCTCGTCATTCGTCGTGCCGGGTTCCGTCCGGGTCCAACGCTGGACGATCGATTTCGGCGACGGTTCAGTCCGAACCTTCCCAAGCGATCGAGCGGTGCCCGACCGACTCACGACGACGCACGCGTACGGCACTGGGCAGTTCGACGTGATCGCGACCGCGCACGTGACCGGCGAAGCATATGGCGCCTTCTTTACCCCCGATGGCGTCCCGCTTGAGCGGACAGTTCCATTCGAGCTCGACATCAGCAACCGCGCCTCCGGGGTTACCGCGCTCCCGATCGAGTACGTGCCGCCCGTCGTCACCGTCGGCGCGAGCCCGTCGGGGACCCTGCCTGACGGCACCGTCGTCGCTCCCGACGCAAGCGGCCACCCGGCGTTGTGGTGGCCGCGAGGTCTTGGCTGCGCCCTATACGTCCGCCCGATCGTCGAACAGGAAGGGTTCATGCGCTCCGGAGGAATCAAGATCGGCGGCGCCACGACTCGGCTTCTCACGTACCGCTATGAACCCGGGGTCAACGACGCGGCCAATGCGAGCAGCAGCGGCTCCTACGCCGCCGGCGTGCCGATCCGGATCCAGTGGAACACCCCGTTGCCGGGCGAGGGCACGTATCCCGTGCGTCTCGCGCTCGAGCTCCAGACGACGTACGACGACGGGACCGTCCGGACCTCGGAGGTCACCGGCACGGTGTCGGTCACGGTTGTCTACTCGGCCGTCACGCACTAGGGGAGAGGAGCAAGCCGTGCGCGGTCGTCGATCCGCTTACATCGTGGTCTTCCTGGTCGCAGCGCTCGGCGCCGGTGTCCTCGCATACCTCGCCCAGCCCCGGACCGAGATCGTTCGGGCACGGTCCAACATCGCGGTCCTTACCCCGATCACGGGGGACATGCTGGAGGTGGTCCGGGTCAGTCCCGGCGACGCCGCCCCTCAGACCGCTCGGTCGATCGACGCGGTCGTCGGCCGCTACGCCGCGA
>Ga0070707_100003347_pt1 | contig 15146 bp, 12 predicted proteins | sample KBSK5502metaG_FD_65468 | JGI IMG/M metagenome (GOLD analysis project Ga0070707, IMG submission 65468) | Corn, switchgrass and miscanthus rhizosphere microbial communities from Kellogg Biological Station, Michigan, USA - KBS K5-50-2 metaG | ecosystem: Host-associated > Plants > Roots >... | reverse complement strand
GCCTGCAACTTGTCGATCTCAGCGTGACCCATCTTCAATTTTTTGTATGGCGGTACGAACAAACTTACGATGACGAGCCAAACCGCAAGCAGAAGCAGAATCAGGAGGACACGATTCCAACGCTGCCAGAGGCTCGCTTCACGCCGCGCGCGGAAATCCGTGTAATCCACTTTCAGCGGATATTACCGCCGTAAATCGCTTTGTCACCCAGTTCTTCAGCAATTCGAAGAAGTTGATTGTACTTCGCGACGCGATCGGTCCGGCAAAGCGAGCCGGTTTTGATCTGGCCGGCATTGGTCGCGACCGCGATGTCGGCAATCGTCGTGTCTTCGGTTTCGCCGGAGCGATGACTGATGACCGACGTGTAATTATTTTTCTTCGCGAGATCGATCGTCGCCAAAGTTTCGGTGAGCGTGCCGATTTGATTGACCTTGATCAAAATCGAATTGGCAACGTGCTGCTCGATTCCCTTTTTCAAAAACTCTACATTCGTCACGAATAAATCGTCTCCAACGAGCTGAATCTTATTGCCGAGCTTCTTGGTCAGTTTCTTCCAGCCATCCCAATCGTTTTCGGCGCAACCGTCTTCGATCGAGACGATCGGGAACTTTGCGCAGAGCGCCGCGTAATAATCGACGAGTTCCTCCGCGGATTTTTGCGAGCCGTCGGATTTCTTAAAGACGTAAGCGTTTTTGTCGGGGTCGAAGAATTCGGACGAAGCAGGATCGAGCGCGATAAAAATTTGTTCGCCCGCTTTGTAGCCGGCTTTCTCGATCGCCTTGAGGATTGTCTCGAGTGCGTCCTCAGCCGATTTCAAACTCGGTGCGAACCCGCCTTCATCGCCGATCGCAGTGGAGAGATGTCGATCTTTCAAAACGTTCTTGAGCGCATGAAAAACTTCCGCGCCGTAACGAAGCGCTTCCGGAAAACTCGGCGCGCCGCGGGGCATGATCATGAATTCCTGAAAATCGATCGGCGCATCGGAATGCGCGCCGCCGTTCAAAATGTTCATCATCGGAACTGGCAAGACGCGCGCTTCATCGCCGCCGAGATAACGAAACAACGGAAGTTTTTCCGCCGCGGCGGCGGCGTGCGCGACGGCGAGGGAAACGCCGAGGAGCGCGTTCGCGCCGAGATTCTTTTTGTTTCTCGAGCCGTCGAGCTCAACCAATCGATTGTCGATCTTCGCCTGGTCTTTCGCGTCCATGCCTTTGATCGTGCTCGCGATTTTTCCATTCACGTTTGCGACTGCTTTGGTCACGCCCTTGCCGCCGTAACGTTTCTTGTCGCCGTCGCGCAATTCCCAGGCTTCGTGCTCGCCCGTGCTCGCGCCGCTCGGAACCGCCGCGCGACCGAGCGCGCCATTTTCCAAACGCACGTCCACTTCAACCGTTGGATTGCCTCGCGAATCGAGAATCTCGCGCGCGTGAATTGTTCGAATTGATGTCGCTGCCATTTTCCAATTGGAAATTGGAAATCGGCACTTGGCAACACACGATTGCGCCCCTAACACCCTGCGCGATCGTGCGATTCTTACTGGCAATCTGCCCAAGCGTGCGTACGCTGGGCGTTTATGAGCCGTGTCAGGCGAGTGACTGCCGTTGGATCTCTACTGGTTTGTTGCGCTGTGATCGGCGCGGAGCCAGGCCGCCTACCGCAAGATCAGCTCGCGCGCGCTATCCGAACGGACGACATCAGCATTCCGACGCCGGGCGAACTTTTCGCCGCGCTCGAAAAACCGGGCAAACCGAATTGGGTCGGGCAAATGCGCGGACCGATTGCGACTACTTACAATAATCGCGCGCAGATCGCACTCAATCTCGGGAGCCTGATCGCGGACGGGTTCATCGCAGTCGAAGCGAAAGACAGTCAGCAGGTGAAAAACATCGGGACCGACATCATTAAAATGGCGAAAGCGCTCGGCGTGAGCGAAAACGTGCTCAGCCGCGGCAACTCCATCAACGAATTCGCCGAGAACGACGAGTGGGATGCGCTTCAGGAAGAACTCGAGGCGACCCAGAACGAAGTAAAATCGTCGATGCAAACACATCGCGACCAGGACCTGGTGATTTTGGTCAGCGTCGGCGGCTGGATCCGCGGGACGCAAGTGGTCAGCGCAGCGGTCATGCAAAATTACGACGAACGGGCGGCAAGAGTTTTGCGCCAACCGGCGTTGGTTAATTTTATCCAATCCAAACTCAATGAAGTTTCACCAGAAGTTAAAGGCGAACCGCTGATCAAAGATGTGAGCGGCGAGCTTCCCGGAATCGAGAAGTTGGTTTCGTTTCCGGCCGGCAAAGCACCGACGGCCGACGAAGTAAAAAAGGTGAATGAAGCCGTCGGCAAAGTCATGAGCCGGATCCAGGCGAAAGAACAAGCGAAATGAAAAACGTGGTGCCCGTCCGGCTCGGACTGTCGATCTTCGTCGCGCTGATTTTGGCGGCGCGAACCTTCGCCGCGCCGGAAAGTGACAGCGAAGTCGCGGCGCGCAAAGCCGCGCTCGATCTGGCGGGCGCGTTTTCAAATGAAGGATTCAAAATGCGCGACGGCCATTGGTCGGGCACGATCAAACCGAAAGACCACGCGCTGATCGCGGTGAATCTTTACGCCGGAAATCAGTACTGGTTCTCGGTCGGCGCGACCGAACCGGCAAAGAAAATCTCGGTCAATGTTTACGACGAGACCGGGAAGCTCGTGCAGACCGAGAGCTACAACGAAGGCGGCAAAGCAGCCTCGGGATTTTCGCCGACGAGCAGTGGTCAATATTACGTCCTCGTCGATTTAGTGGAAGGCAACGAGAGCAGCGTTTGCCTGGTTTATTCTTACAAGTGACCCGCCGCGGCGGGTCATCCTGATCCCGCACTCGCGGGAGAAGAATCTCTCCTGACAGCAGCGCGCATTAGACTTTTCGCGCGCGGGATTTTGTTTACGATGATCAGCACGCGCATGATTTCGCTCCAGGTTTTTTACGAAGGCAATGTCCAAGGAGTCGGTTTCCGCTGGACGATCCGCCAAATCGCGAAGGGCTTTGATGTGATCGGCTGGGTGCAAAATTTGCCCGACGGGCGCGTCGAACTTCAGGTCGGCGGCGAAGAGAGCGAGGTCTTCGCGTTTTTGGATTCAGTGATGGAAAGCGAATTGCGTTCGCACATCGACAAGCAGACGCGATCTCTAATGCCCGAACGAGTGGTCGCAAAAGGTTTCGAGATCCGCCAATGATCGAATCCGCAGTCGCGGTTGAGAAACTGACTAAAGTTTTTCCGATCCCATTCTCGCGGCAATCCATCGTCGCGGTGCGCGATCTCAATCTGCGCGTTGAGGCGGGCGAAGTTTATGGCCTGCTCGGACCCAACGGTTCGGGAAAAACAACGACGCTAAAAATTATTCTCGGTCTCGCTTCGCCAACGCGGGGGCAAACAAAAATCTTTGGACGCGACAGCGCGCTCGTTGCCAGTCGCGAGTCCGTCGGGTTTCTGCCGGAAAATCCATACTTCTACAAATTTCTCACCGGCGAAGAGACTTTGCAGTTTTTCGGAAAACTTTGCCGGCTGACCGGCGCGCGATTGAAAGAAAGAGTTGGTCAACTGCTCGAGCTTGTCGGCCTAACGAACGCGCGTCATCAAAGTTTGAGGACGTATTCAAAAGGAATGCTTCAACGAATCGGTCTCGCGCAGGCGCTGATTAACGAACCGAAACTCGTCGTGCTCGACGAGCCGACCGCAGGCGTCGATCCGGCCGGCTCGCGCGACATCCGAAACATCATTGTCGATCTTAAGAGCCGCGGCGTGAGTGTCCTGCTCTCTTCGCATTTACTCTCGCAAGTGCAGGAAGTCTGCGATCGCGTTGGAATTCTCGCAAAAGGCACGCTCGTTCGCGAAGGCCGGCTTGCGGAATTGATCGCCGTCGAAAATCAAAACGAGCTCGTTTTGGAAAACGCGTCCGAGTCTTTATTGAAAGAAATCGAAAAACTCGCCGCGAGTTCAAACGCCAAGCTGATCGAGCGCCGAAGATCGACAACTACGCTCGAGCGATTGTTTCTCGAGGCGACGGAAGAACGTTCCGAAAAATGATTACGCGAATTTTCGCGATCGCGCGCAACACGCTGACCGAGCTCACGCGCCAGAAAGTATTCTATGTGCTGTTGATTTTCGCGCTGGTGCTGATCGGAAGCTCCGTTTTCATGGCGCGATTCACATTCCAGCAGGAATTCCAAATCCTGAAGGACATCTCCCTCGGCGCAATGTCGATCTTCAGCTCCTTGCTCGCGATCGTCGCGGCCGCGCGCTTGATTCCACAGGACATTGACGAGCGCACGGTCTACGCGATTTTAGCGAAGCCAGTGCCGCGGTTCGAGTATCTGCTCGGCAAATTGCTCGGCGTGCTGTTGCTTCTCCTGATCAGCCTCGTCGTGATGAGCGCGCTGTTCGTGGCCGTCTTTTACGCGCGCGAACAAATCGTTCTTGGCGAAACGATGCGACAAATGAGCCGCGCGCCGCGCGAACAAGTCGATGACGCGCTCAACGCCGTCCGCGCCAGCGGCCTCAAGATCGACATCTTCGCCGGCATTGCCGTAATTTTTTTGAAGGCGTGTCTGCTCGCCGCGCTCACACTTTTTGTTTCAACCTTCGCGACGACGCAAATCTTCACCGTCATGATGATGATGTTTATTTATTTCATCGGACATTTGCAGGCGACCGCGCGCGAATATTGGCTCGAACAACAAAGCGCGGGCTGGATCGCGAAAACCTTTCTCGCGATTGTCGCACTCATTTTTCCCGATCTTCAGGCGTTCAATCTCGTTGACGAGATCGTTGCCGGCCTTGCGATTCCGCTGGCCTTATTCGCCAAGACTGCGGTGCTCGGAATTTTTTACACAATGATCTACACGCTGGCGGCAACGTTTGTTTTTTACGGAAAGGAATTATGAGTCGAGTTGCGTTCGTGTTGGCGATGTTGCTCGCGTTTGGCGTGATTAAACTTCCGGCCGAGCGCGCAATTGCGCTGCAACATCGACAAATGGAATTCGGCGAAGTGATGAATCTCGATCTCCGGGAGAAACTCGGGCAACTCGGATTTATCGCCGCGCTCAGCGGGTTTCGCGCGGCCGTGGCCGATTTTCTCTTTGTCGAAGCTCACGTTGCCTGGGAACGGACCGAATGGGGGCGCGTTCTGTTCTTGTTTCGCCAAGTCACAACTTTGCAGCCACACGTTCCACTTTTCTGGGACATGGCGGCGTGGCACATGGCCTGGAATGCAAGCGCGGCGGCAATAAACGATTCATCGCAGCCGCGGATGGCGCTGCGGATGAAAACGCAACGCGAATATTTCGCGCTCGGAAAAGATTTCCTCGAACGCGGGATCAAGAATAATCCGGACAAACCGCAGCTCTACGAGTCACTCGCACTACTTTACCGCGAGAAATTAAACGATCACGAGCGCGCGTCGGAATGCTACGCCAAAGCGGGCGCGTTGCCGGGCGCGCACAGTTATGACAAACGTTTCTCGGCCTACGAACTCTCGTATTGCGAAGGCCACGAGCGCGAAGCCTATGAACGCTTGCGCGCGCTTTACGATGTAGGCGAACGGGAACGGCTGCCGACATTGATTCGCCGCTTGAGAGTTCTCGAAGACAAACTGGCGATTCCGCCCGAGCAGCGTATTCCCGAGCAGGCAAATTGAATTCTGCGGCTGTTCGTCGCGTCAATTGCATGCTTATATGTCGATCTTCGTCCGATAATTAATATTCCGATGCGCTTCGCCATTTTCAGTGACATCCACGCTAATCTCGAAGCGCTCGAGGCTGTGCTCGCCGACGCGCGCGACAACAAATGCACCGATTTTGTCTGTCTCGGCGACGTCGTTGGTTACAATGCGAACCCGCACGAATGCGTCGAACGCGTGCGCGAAATGGATTGCCCGACCGTCAAAGGCAATCACGACGAGCAAGCCTCGCTCCTGGAATCGTCGCGCGATTTCAACGAGATGGCCGAAGCAGCGATCCAATGGACGCGCGATCATCTGAGCGAAGCGGACAAGAATTGGCTGCGCGATTTGAAATTGCAGCGGCAAGTGCGCGATTTCACGATCGTCCACGCGACGCTCGATGGACCGGAGCAATGGGGTTACGTCTTTAACAATCTCGACGCGGCCGCGAGTTTCACGTATCAGCACACGAGCGTTTGCTTTTTCGGTCACACTCATGTGCCGATGGCGTTCATTCGCGATGAAGGCGTGCAACGTCAGCGATTGGAAAAATTGCGGATCGACGCGGGCAAAAAATATTTCATCAATGTCGGCAGCGTCGGCCAGCCGCGCGACGGTGAATGGCGCGCCGCGTATTGCATTTACCAGATCAAAAGCGCCGTGGTCGAACAACGCCGCGTCAAATACGATCTCGCGACCGCGCAGAAAAAAATTATCGACGCTGGCTTACCGCGTTTGTTAGCCGAACGATTGGCGATTGGCCGCTGAAGCTATTTAACGATTTAATGAATTAACGATTTTGCCGCTTCAAGGCTTCAACTCTTGAACGAATTAAATTCCATTTTAGTCATCAAACCGAGCTCGCTCGGCGACATCGTGCACACGTTGCCGGCGGTGGCGGCGATCCGCGACGCGCATCCGAAGGCGAAAATCACCTGGGTAATGAATCCGGAATTCACGCCTTTGCTCCGCGGAAATTCCGACGTGAACCACATTCATGTTTTTCCGAGAAAAGATTTCACCGGACTCGGCGCGCCGGTGCGATTCGGGCCGTGGTGGAAGGAGACGCGGAAATTGAAACCCGATCTCGCGCTCGATTTTCAGGGGCTGTTGCGGAGCGCCTTCATCGCGCGGGCGAGCGGCGCGAAACAAGTTTTTGGAATGAGCGATGGCCGCGAAGGCTCGCGATTCTTTTATAGCAAGACCGCGAAGGTGAATAAGCGCGAGCATGCGGTTGAGCGTTATTTGAAACTCGCCGAGCTGGCCGGCGCAAAAATCGGCGACGCGCTGCGTTGTCCGCTCCCAACCGGCGATCCGCTGCCCCGCTTTGACGAATATCCGCCGTTCATTTTGCTCCATCCCTTCGCGCGCGGCGGAGGAAAATCGTTAACCAATCGCGTGATCGAGGAAATCTGCCTCGCGTTCGCGCCGACGCGCGTCGTCGTGGTTGGAAAAACTAAGTACGAGCTCGACATCGCCGAAAACATGATCGAGCTCACCAACCAAACATCGCTCCTGCAATTGATCCGGCTGATTCGCGTCGCGAAATTTGTCATCAGTGTCGACAGCGGCCCGATGCACATCGCCGCCGCGGTGAACGATCGCTTGTTGTCGATCCACACCTGGACCAACCCGCGCCGCATCGGCCCTTACAATCCCGACGCGTGGATTTGGAAACATGGAAAAATCGCGCGCGTCAGCGAACTGGAAAATACGAAACTAAAACGCCGCGGCCGCCCATTCAAAACCAAAGACATCCCCGCCATCGTCGAACTGATTCGCCCACTCGTTCCAATCGACCCGATGCTGGCTTAGTTATCGAAAACCCGTATTCGGGCTTTTAGTTGATCGTGAAATTGGCGGTGGCAATCGCGCTGTCCTCAAAACCGCCATTTACACCTTTTGCTTTGACGGTGTGCGGACCTTTGCCTGTGATCGAAATTCCCTTCACCTTCTTCTTGCCACTGGCCACTGGGTAAACGCTCGATGACGTGGTCGGGTCAGTTCCGTCTGTTGTGTAGTAGATTGAGGCGCCGGCAGTAGCGCACGACATCGTGATCAGTACCTTCTTTTTGAACGTCCCCCCGCTGGGTGAGATTGTTGGCGTGCTCACCACTGGAATGAAATTGGCAACCAGCGTGCGATTGGAACTCGCGGTGAATTGGTACGTCGCCGGCGCACCAGCAACAATCGTCCCACCCTCTGTCCAATTGGTAAAGTCATAGCCGGGGCCCGGAGTTGCCGTTAATGTGACGTTCGAGCCGCATCCAAATGTTCCAGCGCCGCTTACCGTGCCACCGGTCCCCGCGCTCGCGTTGATCGTGTAAGAGATCTGATTGAAATTGGCGACAAGAGTTCGATCGGAACCAGCAGTGAAGCTGTAAGTTGTCGATGTGCTTACGACATTGCCGTTCTCAGTCCAGTTAGCGAAAGTATGACAACTATCCGGTGTAGCTGTGAGGTTAACTGTCGATCCGCAATCGTAGCTACCGGCTCCGGTTATGCTGCCACCGCTGCCTGAAGATCAGCGGTCAGTGTGAATTGATAACTCGGCGATGTGCTTTGTACTACCCCGTTCTCGGTCCAACTGACAAAGGTGTGACAACTGTCGGCGGTCGCTGTGACAGTCACAGTTGACCCGCAGCCAAACGTCCCGTCTCCGGTGGCGGTTCCTCCGGTACCAGCTGAGGTCGAAATATTGTAGGAAATCTGGCTAAAGTTCGCGACTAATGAGCGATCACCACTCGCTGTGAATTGATAATTCGGTGACGTGCTTTGGACCACGCCGTTTTCCATCCAATTTACGAAAGTATGGCAACTATCTGGCGTCGCACTAACGCTTACAGTAGATCCGCAGTCGTAGTTTCCAGCGCCGGTTAGAGTGCCTCCCGTGCCGGACGTAGATATTGTATAGGAGATCTTAGCAAAGTTGGCGACGAGGGAGCGATCAGCAGTTGGAGTAAATGAGTAAGTAGCGGATGCACTCTGCACAATATTAGCTTCGGTCCAGCTTACAAAGTCGTAACAGTTGCTTGTAGTCGCGGTCGCAGTAAAACTCCCGTCGCTGTTGTATGCGCCATTGACTGACCCACCATCAGTTGGCGACGCATCCAACGTAATTCCGTAGCCACGGAAGAAGTTCAAAGGAGCCGTACCGGTCCCGTTAGAATTGTTAGTGACCAGTTGGCAAATTCCGACCAATGGCGGTCGAATCTTGAGAGTCTTTGGCGCAATCAAAGCATGGCCAAAGACTTGAATGTTCTCCGGCTGAGAACCGCTTATGGAGGCGGGTTCATTACCAGTGCCCGTGTAAGTTCCTGAAATAGTGCAGGTTGACTGATCAAATGTCAGGCCAGATGGCAATGCACCGTTTTCAACGCCATCCGTGCCGATGTAACTGCAGTTGCCATTAACGTCAGCAGTTATGGTGTAAGAGAAAAATTGGCCCGGTACAAGAGTCGCAAAGTCAGGACTCGAAATAACCGGGACAGTAGGATCCGAAATAATACTAAGCTGCAGGTAGGCCACGGTTTTTGCATCACCATCTGTTACCACAGCGGTAGAGACGAAATTACCTGTCGATGTTGGCGTGCCCGAGATAAGACCAGTGTCGTGATCGATTACTAAACCTGGAGCAAGTCCACCGACGCTGTACCGCGTGTTTGTAGTTTCGTTATCAACCAAAATCTGAAAGCTAAGAGGTTGCCCCACCCTTCCTGTCAAGCTGGTGCTACTGACTATTACTGGTCCCTCGGAAGGCGGATAACCTACGGGGACAGCGAGCAGTACATAAGGGCTCGCGCCACTGGAATTTTCAGCATCGAATTCAAGATTATTGTTGCCGACAGTCTCTGGTGCCGGCATGCCATAAAAAAGCCCCAAATTGCCGTCGAAATTGATTCCCGGGAAACGTCCAGGAAATCTGTAAAGGGTCGGGTTATTAGTAGCCGTGATTTGGTAAATGAACGGTTTTCCAACATTCGCAGCTCCGGGAATCTCTCCGCCGACAGCGTACAACAGTCCGTTTGCTACCCCCACACCCAAAAACCGTCGCGCTGTCGGCATCGGTGTTCTGAACGTCCAGCTATCACTGCCTACGTCATACGCTTCAACAGTATCGGTGACATTCGGAAAAGTGTTATTAATATTCGGCGTGTTCTGCGGTGCGTTGGTAAGGCCCCCGACGACGTAAATAGTCCCGTCAATAATGCCGACCTGATTCAAGGCTCGCCGAGCGACATTCAAAGGAGCTTTGGTCGTCCATGAATCCGCGATCGGATCGTACGCTTCGACAGTGGTTATAGCCTTGCAACATTCGACGATCGGCCCCTTGTCAGTGTCTATAATATACTTTGCGCTCCCCCCAATAGCGTAGAATACACCGTCCAAGGCAGCGCCACCCAAGGACGTGCGAGCAGTGGGCATGTCCGCTTTTCTCGTCCACGTGTCGGTCGTTGGGTCATAAGCTTCTACAAATGCACCCAGATCCGACGAGTTCGCATCACCGACCTGTCCGCCCGCCACATAGAGAATGTTATTGATAACACCGACAGCGGGCCCCGCATGTCCTGTAAGCATGGGAGCCTTTGTGCTCCAGGTGTCAGTGGCGGGGTCGTAAACTTCCACGATGTTAAGGGGGCCCGGAACATCAAATGCCGATCCACCAACAACGTAGAATTTACCGTCGATAACACCTACGCCGGCATCCCCTCGCGCCGTCGGCATCGAAGCCTTCACTGACCAAGCATCTAAGCTAGGATCGTACTCCAAAACTTCATCCAAGTATGCATTCGGCGCTGGGAGTCGCTCGTCCTGCAGCGGTCTCGGCTTAGCTCCTCCAAATATGAAGACATGATCATCCAGCTGCGCCGCTGCAAAGCTCTCACGGAATGGCACCGGAATCGGAGTCCGCGTCGACCACGAGTCTGTAACTGGATCAAATTGCTCGTTTACAGAACAGAGGTTTAAGTCTGCATCACCAATAATTACGGGCGCCTGTGCGAACGCGACAGTGACGCCCGTCAAGACGCCGAACGTCACGGCGAGTCCAAGCGACAGACGTATCCACGTGCGACCCAGATGTGAGAAGAAGTTCGTAAAAAGACTTCCAACTCCTTTTGCACACTCTGATCTAACAAGTCGAGATTTATTTGGATAAAACATCTCGATTGCGCCTTAATCACTCTGCGTACCAAAGATCCAAAAACCGGTGAAGACGCGAGCGTTTACTCGCCGATTATTTGCTTCTGGTTGAAAGAGGCCGGTTTACGCGAGCGAGCTTTCAAAGCAAACGCATAAAAAAGTTTTCTTCAACTTCAGCGATGGACTCAATTTTGAACCAGTGATGGAGACATTTTGAGGTGACCAGGAACAAAATCGACAACATCCGTACAAGTTCACACCCAAAGAAAAATGCCCACGCACGTGCTAGGCGGGTAGCGAACCGTAACCTTTGGCCATACGGGCTTGGCCAAAGCTAATTGATCGTGAAATTGGCGGTGGCAATTGGACTATCTTTAAAGCCACCGTTTATGCCTTTTGCTTTGACAGTATGCGGACCTTTGCCTGTGATCTGAATGCCCTTAAATTTTTTCTTTCCAGTTAGCGTCGGATAAAGGCTCGACATGTTAGTCGGGTCAGTTCCGTCTGTTGTGTAGTAAATTGAGGCGCCGGCAGTAGCGCACGACATCGTGATCAGTACCTTCTTTTTGAACGTCCCCCCGCTGGGTGAGATTGTTGGCGTGCTCACCACCGGAATAAAATTTGCAACCAGCGTGCGATTGGAACTCGCGTTGAATTGGTACGTCGCCGGCGCACCAGCAACGACCGTCCCACCCTCTGTCCAATTGGTAAAGTCATAGCCGGAGTCCGGAGTTGCCGTCAATGTGACGTTCGCGCCGCATGCATAGGTTGCACCGCCGCTAACTGTCCCCCCAGTGCCGGCGTTTGCGGTGATACCGTAGGAGATCTGATCAAAGTTCGCGACCAGGGAGCGATCGGCACTTGCTGTGAATTGATAGCTGGAGGATGAGCTTTGGACTACGCCGTTTTCAGTCCAACTCACGAAGGTATGACAATTATCCGGAGTGACAGTGACAGTTACACTTGAGCCGCAGTCGTAACTTCCAGCGCCAGTTAGAGTGCCTCCAGCGCCGGATGTAGAGATTGCATAGGAAATCTTAGCAAAGTTTGCCACGAGTGAACGATCAGCAGTTGGAGTAAATGTGTAAGTAGCAGATGTGCTCTGCACTACATCATTCTCAGTCCAACTTACAAGGTTGTAACAGTTCGCTGTAGTCGCGGTCGCAGTAAAACTCCCGTCGTTATTGTACGCTCCATCTACTGTTCCACCCGCAGAGGGCGACGCGTCTAACGTGATAGCGTGACCACCGAAGAAATTCAATGGCCGCGTGCCAGTGCCGCTGGTATTGTCTGTAACGAGCTGGCAGATTCCCAGTAGTGGCGGTCGAATCTTGAGAGTCTTTGGCTTAGTCGGCGCATGGCCAAAAGTTTGGATGTTTTCTAGCTGAGAACCGCTTATTGAAGCGGGATCATTACCATTGCCCGTATAAGTTCCTGAAATAGTATGGCTGGATGCATCGTACATTAAGCCTTGCGGCAGTCCAGCGGTCCCAGAAGTCGTGTGAACTTGCCCGTCACTACCGATGTAACTAAAGCTGCCGTCAACATCCGCAGTTATGGTGTACGGAGTCATCGGTTGACCGGGCACCAAAATAGCGCTGTCGGAACTCGTGATAATGGGGACAACAGGATCAGAAATAAATGTCAACTGTACCGTTGAGCTAATTGTCTTCGGTCCATCCGTTAGTCCGAGCACTACCCCGAACGTGCCAGTGGTGGCCGGAATTCCAGAGATTACATTGGTCGCGGGATCCAAGGTGAATCCGGGAGGTAGGCCCCCTGCGGTTAATCGAGCTGCTGGACTCGCATTTTTTGTCAGGACTTGAAAAGTGAATTGCTGAGCGGTTCTGCCGGTCGCGCATGTGCTATTGACGATAATTCCCGGTCCATCCGCCGGGGGAGCAGCTTCGACAAAAATTCTTATATCCTTAGAGCCTGTGCCGCTTCCGTTCGTCGCGGTAAATGTCACGTGAGCATCGACAGAGCTTGTCGGTGTGCCGTAAACGATACCTGATATATTGTCGAAGCTTAGGCCAGCTGGCAAACCCGAAGCAGTGTAACTGGTTGGATGATTTGTAGCTGTGATTTGATAGACGAATGGTTGACCAGCGGTTGCGGCCCCATCTGACGCACCTCCCACAGAGTAAAGACTGTTATTCCCTGCAACTACCGCCGCATGGCAATTAGCTCGCGCAGTTGGCATAGAAGGTTCAGTCGTCCAAGCGTTCGGCGAACCGTCAAGAGCTGGATGATAAGCTTCGACGGTAGAAATCACGTTGCCGCCGTTGAGTAACCCACCTACCACATAGATTGCGCCGTTTAGAACGGCGACGCCTCCCGAAAAGGCTCGGGTAGTTGGCATAGGAGATGTCTTATTGACCCATGTGTCTAAATTAGGATCGTACTCCTCCACAGTATTAATATACACGGAATTTACACCGACTCCGGTGCGCCCTCCGATCGCGTAAATCTTTCCGTTTAATGCCGCGACAAACGGAGCGGCACGGGGTGTGTTCAAATGGGTTAACGGCAGCCATGTATTTGTCGCGGTGTCGTAAGCTTCAAGTGTATCGAGGGGCGCATCGCTGGGTTCGGTAGCCCCTCCTACTACATAGATTCGAGTGCCCAGCGCGACTACGCCGGCCGACCAACGCGGCGTGGGCATGTGAGGAAAATTCGGATCATAGCCGGCGCTGGCAGGGTTACTACTTCTCCACGTGTTAGTCACGGGGTTGTAGGATTCAAAGGTATCCAGAATGGTGCCTGGACATCCGGTTGATCCTCCAGCAACGTAGATGATTCCATTTAGTGACGCAGCATCCATCTGCCAACGGTGAGTCGGCATCGGCGGCAAAGTGGGATCGTAACTCGTGCTGTCGGGATCGCTACTCCGCCATGTATCGGTAGCGGAATTGTAGACTTCAAAGGTATCGATCGGGGTGCAATTGTTATAAACTTCGCCTCCAGCGACGTAGATACTTCCATCCGCCTGGGCCATGGCGAAGATTTCGCGTGCGGTAGGCATCGCGGCTTTCGCCGTCCACGTATTGCTGCCCGGATCAAAGGCCTCATTTATATACAACAAATGCAGGTCTAGCGGATTCGTAATAACGGGAGGACCCGGCGGGGGTGGAACAACTGGCCCCTGAGTGAATGCCTCGTTATTAGCGACGGCGTTCGAACTCGCGAACGCGCCACTTGTCGAGCCGCCAACCGCGTAAAAGGTGTTGTTGATGACGCCTCCTGTCAGATAGATCCGCGATGTCGGGAGAGACGAAACTGTTGACCAGGAGTTGGTCGAAGGATCAAAGGCTTCTACGGTATTCAGAACGGTATTGCCAACGGCACCACCCGCTACATAGAAGATTCCATTAACTACACCTCCGAGTGGATTACCGGTTCGTGGAATAGGAATCGCTGCTAAAGTTGTCCAGCTATCTGTAGCGGGGTCATAACAATAGGTTGCTTCAGCCGATGCAAAATTTAGTCCGAACCCTGCCGCAAGATAGATTTTTCCGCTCACAACCCCAACCGCCGCCGCGGCGCGCGGCCCCGGCATCGCCGATTTAGTCGTCCAAGTATCCGTCGTGGCATCATAGGCCTCGACTACGCTTTTGAATTGCGCATCACCGGTCGCAGCGCCATCGTAACCTCCTATTGCGTAAAGAATATTTCCAACAGCGACCACGTTAAAGTCAGTTCGAAGTGTGGCCATTGGAGCCTTTGTGCTCCACACGTTTGTCGTTGGATCGTAAGCGTCAACATTAGCAACAGCTCCGCTCGTTGCCACACCGCCCAACGCGTAAAAGACGCCATTCACGACCCCTGCGCCGAGGTGCTCACGAGGCGTCGGCATCGCCGCTTTTGAGCTCCACGTATCTGCAACAGGGTCGTAGGCCTCGAAAGTCCCGAGTTCAACTCCGTTATGCGCGCCGCCCGCCACGTAAAGCAACCCGTCAATCACTGCGGCTGCTTGTCCTTCGCGCGCTTCTGGCATCGGGGGCTTCGTTGTCCAGTTGCCGTCCTGCGCCAAGATCGCAGGGGTAGTTGCGAAAAAGCTGCTCAGCGCAACAAGTCCGAGCCCGCGCACCAGGATGCGGCTCAGGTCATGGGGAAAATTAACTTAGGCCTCAACTCTCATCTACCGGATTTAGCCCGACAAGTCGAGGATTATTTTTTACGACACGACGCTGTGCCCAACTTCGCCGTTCTTAGTTGATCGTGAAGTTGGCTGTCGCAACCGAACTGTCCTCAAAACCGCCATTTACACCTTTTGCTTTGACGGTGTGCGGACCTTTGCC
>Ga0070707_100003346_pt1 | contig 15147 bp, 19 predicted proteins | sample KBSK5502metaG_FD_65468 | JGI IMG/M metagenome (GOLD analysis project Ga0070707, IMG submission 65468) | Corn, switchgrass and miscanthus rhizosphere microbial communities from Kellogg Biological Station, Michigan, USA - KBS K5-50-2 metaG | ecosystem: Host-associated > Plants > Roots >... | reverse complement strand
TGGGGCCCCTTCGTGTCACACCCCACTACACTACCTCTACCCTCACTGAGGGTAGCGCAGTAGGTAGAGGTGTATACCTATAGGTATAGTAGTATATATAGTGTACATATATACTATATATATCTCGCTCCCACCCCCCCACATGCCTGCCAGCCTACCATACTATAGCACATCCCCCATGCGCCCAGGCGCATTTGTACGAATTTTTAGAAAATTATTCTGGACTCAGCCTGAGGGATGGGCTAGCGCAATGCTGGATATACATTGGATATCTATACAGCCGTATATACAGGAGGTGGATATCCAACGTATATCCCCAGTGGCTGATATACACTGTATATCCCAAAGTGATATACAGGTGTATGGCTATACAGTGGATATCCGCTACCCCGACTGCTCGCACCACGTCAGCCTGTGTCCGGCCCGGAGGATGGATTGAGCCAGGCCCAGGACGACCCTATCCACAGCGTCCTGCGCCGGGCCGTGTGAGCCCAGGGGCTCGTATCGGCCGGACGCGGGATCGTACATACCCAGATCGACCTGGCCGTCCCGGCGGTACGTCAGCACGATCCGACACTCCAGCTGCGCAGTCATCGGAGTCCCTCAGGCGGTAGTCCATAGTGGTATGGTACGGATCAGCGCGCGCAGAGTCAAGATCAGGTTGGAATATAAATGAGCATTCACTTATGTATTGCGTAATATTCTTCAAGCAACTCGTGCGCACCGAGAGTCTCACATCGTTAATCAACATACTCAAGGTGTAAACCCCTGTAAACTTACACTCCGTAAACCCTAGTTAACACACGCGAGTATCGAGATCGCACACATACCACGCTGGGGGACCGTACCTCGCCTGCTGGGGCCAGATAGGTAGGTCAGAGGGTATCGGCACGACAATTGCAGGGTATAGGACAACTGAAAGGGAGAAAACATGACATTCAGCGAGTCTGTCCGGCAGGACAGGAAGGATCTGGGGCTCAGCCAGCGACAGCTAGCCCAGCTGTGTGGTATCGCCCAACCCAGGCTGTCGGACATCGAGCATGGGCTATGCCCGACCCAGTCCCAGCGCCAGGCGCTGGAGGCTGTGCTAGGGCGACAGCCTGATGAGCCAGCCTATGTGAACCGAGGGAGCAATGAACTGGATATGCCGAGGGGATGAACTTGCAGGTAGGCTCGCGGGTGATGCCTTCACCCGCCGAATGAGGGAAAAGGGGTGGGCGCCAAAGGCCCTCGCCGAGGGCCGAGAGCCCCTGCCCGAGGGGCCGATAGGTGATGGGACCCTGCTGGTGGAGTACGTCCACTGGCAGGGGTCGAAGCGGGACGGCCAGTGGGTCGTCCACCACGAGCTGTGGGATTGCGATCCCACGAGAGCCGCCCGCAGTCTGGCCAGCAGTCTGGCCTACGGATTCGATTAGACGCCCTCAACCAGAGCGGGCGTGAGGCCAACAACCCCACCCCGCTCCACCCATGCTACAGGACCGCTGGTCAGCCTAAGAAGCGCCGCGGCAACACAGATGATAGACGCAGAAGATCGTACCGTTCGTGTCGTAGGGCCGGTCAGCCCGCCCTACTCCGCCATCATCGTCGAGGCCCGCTATCGTCGGGCTGATTGGCCCAACGCCTGGATCCTCACTCACTGGCGGATCGACGCAGGATGTGGCTACGGGTTTTCCGAGTGGCGCAAGATCCACAGAAACCGACGCCGCGATCTGGGGGCACTCAGACTCGTGACGATCATGAGCAACGAGCAAATAACCGAAGCCCAGAAGGAGGATAGGGTATGCTAACGAGAAAAAGGGTCCGCGTCGAACTGGTCGGTGCGGACGCGCTCACGATCGTCGAAGCCCGGTCTCTCATCAGGGCTGCTCTTGCCGGGCGGCATACGGTCATGCCCGGCGATGTGAAGAACGTGGAATCCGCTGTTGAGAAGGTGGCGGAAGGGCTGATCGGGGCCGGCCAGGACCGGGAGATGGTTCAGGCGATGATGGAGCATGGGTACTAAGTTTCTCTAACAGGACTCGTGGCGGTGCAGCTGCCCGGTGGCCGCCCATCGCGGCGGCCAGTGCAAGCACGTCCTCGCCCTGAAGGCCGGCCTGCGTCGGGTCGGCTGCAAGCTGTGATCACCAGTATCTCGCCCTTCAGGAGACATGACAATGGCTGCTACGATTACCTTCTCAGCCACAGCGAAGTACGGATACGGAGGTAAGCAGTACATCGCTCGGATCAGAGGGAGGGATCAGAAATTCACCTTCTCCCGCGAGTTTGTTGGCACGAAAGGCGGCAAGCGCCGTGAGGACGCTGAGCACATCACGGACGAGTGCGGTCTGTATGTCGAGTGCGACATCGACCGCAAGGGGAACAAGGATGAGACGTACTCCTACGTCCTGCCGGCCCGCAGCGGCGACGGCTTGGTCAAGCAGACCATCGACAAGGAGGACGCGATGGCCGTCGCCAGGGAGCTAGACGCCGGCCACGACATCGCCAGCTGCCCCACGATCCTCCGCGTCCGGCAAGCCCTGTGGGACAAGGCTGATGCCAAGAAGTCCGCGAAGGAAGCCGAGGATCAGGCCAAGCTGACTGAGGCGGCAGCCTACCCGGAGGCACAGCCGACTCTGGTCCCACCACCCGCCCAGCAGGCTGAGGTGTTCGACCCCTGCCTGTAGACTACCTCCTGCCCCGAACTGCGCTACCGGACTTCGCAACCGGCGGGGCACTTGCCCGAACCCCTAACCCAGGAGCAACCCATGTTCAAGTGTAAGGGAGAGGATCGTGATTAAGTGGCCGACTAAAAGACTGAGTAGATGCTCGGTCTGCGACAGGAAACGAATTGTCTGCGTCTCCTGTCGGCGCTGCAACAACTGTGGGTGCCACCCGGCTTGCACCCACAAGGACGTGCCCTCCCTTAAGGACGAGATTGAGGCCATGCGAACTCGCACTCTGCGTACGTGAATGGCAGTCGTAGTCCCTCCCTTAGGATATGATACATATCGCCCAGTAATGCGGCCTGTGCGTAGACGTGTACTCACAGACGGTGGCAAGCCCGTGAAACGCAGAGCCGCACACGTGGGGACACCGCAATGCGCGACGACCCGATACAAGACGCGGAGTTGCGTAGGCTCTGCGAGCGGGCGAACGCTTATGCGTTCATCCCCCCAATTGAGCCGACCACACGAGTCGGTGGAAAGAAAAGGTGTAAGATGGCGACGAAGGTCAAGTTGGCGCGGGGCAAGGAATTCGTCTTCGCACGGGCCAAGGGCTTCGGCGGCGAGATCAAGTACCCGTGGGATGAGTGGTTTTCGGGTGACTTGCTCCTCCTGGAGCGCAGCGAGGGTCCAGAGAACAGCAAGGGTACGGTGATCGAGGGGCAGGAGACCACCAAGCGCGACTACGGCGTGCCCAGGGACGCCATGCCCCCCAAGATCAAAACTGCCGCTCGTCGGCGGTACAAGATCGTCCAGATTAGCCGCCGGGACGCTGATGGCGCCCCTCTCGACCACGAGGGGCTCATCATCAAGGCGCGGGACATGACCGCAGACGAGCGGATCGAGGAGGACCTCCTCCGCGCAGAGGAGCGCGAGGCCGCGAAGGCCAAGAAGGCCGGCGCGGGTGCCCTACATGTGGACGGTAGCACGCAGGCTGTGGCCTAAGTACCCATGCGGACCTGTAGCATGAGTAGATTGCTACAGGTCCGCAGCCAGTAACCCCGCACCCGGAATCCCAAGCGCCGGCCGCACGTCGCGGAGAGGGGAGGGAGGCCACTAGCACCCGCATACTGCGGGGAGGAGCAACCATGTCACGGCGCCGACGCAAGGCGTACTACGCAGGCCGTGGGGCCGGCCGATTTGCCGGATCGTGGGTGATCGACGGCAACTCGACGTCCGAATACTGCGCCGCCATCGTCCACGGCCTGGACGAGGGCGACCCGGCTATCTTGGACCTGTGCCCCGCGCCTCTGTCCGGGGAATGGACCGGCGAGTCCATCTCTGAGTTGTCCGAGCGGTACGGGATCGACCTGTCCGACGACGACAACGCCTACCACTTCGAGGACGGGTTCGCGGATGGGTTCTGGGATACGGTGGTCCTCCGCGCCGCCAAGAATGGAGTCTCATGATCAATACGGACCCCTCCACCGTGACGGACTGCGAGGCCCAGCTGGCCACTCTGGACCGACTGGAGCGCGTAGTTCCGATCATGCGGGAGCACCTATTGCACCGCAAACTGTTCATGACCGCCACGCGCTGCGTGGACGAGTACCTGACGACCGAGGACCATAGCCCAATGCACAGGGAGGAAGTGTGAATATCATCCACACAGATGCCGAGCGGCGCGAGGACTACCGCGTCGGCGACCAAGTGGTGACGCGGAAGGGCAGGGTGAGCAGTGTATTACGTGTGCAGAAGACCGCAGACGGCACCATGCTCGTGACCGTCCGCGTGGCCTACGACTACTACGAGGTCTACTCTAGCCTGCCAGACAGGCATGCTGGATACCCATTGTGCAAACTTAGACGGGCTCATTCATCCGTCACACACTACTACAGGAGGGACTTTTAGCTGCCCTACCAAGTGTCCAATCAACGAAATACCCCCAGTAGGATAATTCCTACTGGGGGTATTTCTCTCTGCACTCTAGGTCTATGGCGACATATCACAGCAGCGCCGGTGCTTCATCCACCCATCCTCCAAGTCAGCCACTAGGTATCCAGGCTTGCCGCACTCGGCGCAAACTTCCCGACTACTATTCGACTTGCCACTACTACCATTGGTAGCGAGCCAGACACCCTGCCCGCTCCAGACAATCTTGCCTATTGTCTCGGTCCTCCTCTCTCCCGCCTTGGTAGTCACTGTGACTACCTGACCCTCTTTGATCTCAGTGGTGGACCGCAGTCCCCACTCACCGCTGCGCAGCTTCGAGTAGGTCACTATTGTAGAGGTCTCCTTTACGGCTCGCGATTCCGGGGCCGTCCGGGGGTCGGATTTCCCGGCGAGGTAGTCGTCCAGTTCCTCCCGCGTCGGGTCGCCCCGCGTGAATTCTACCCGGATGCCTGGCGTCACACGCCCGTCCCGGTCGGTGTACTCGCGGAACGGTGTGCAGCTAGTCAGGTCGAGGACCAACTTGGCGCGCGTGGCGGCCACGTAGAGCAGCCTCCGGTCGGCATCACTCATGTCGATTCTGGGCGGGAAGTCGGCGCGGAGAACCACCGTATCCCACTCGCGGCCCTTGGACTTGTGAGCCGTCGAGCACACGAAGTCCGCGTACTGCTCCTTCGGCATGCCGTTGAGCGCACTGAGTATCCTCTCGCAGCCGAAATCGTCCACCAGCTTCACCATCAGCTGCATGTCCGCACCGTCCGGGTCCTCCTTGACGTACTTCTGCACTTCCTGCCATCCCTCGAATACTGCGAGTTCTGGGTTGCTCGTCCGCCGCCCTCGCTGGAGGTCCAGTGCCCCCTCCACGAAGCTCAGCACGTTGTCGATCTTACCTATCAAGCACCCGCGCCGTCCTGCAGCGTGCTCGCGGAGGATCTTGCCCACCGCGCCAGCATTGGTTCGGTATAGGTAGCACACTGTCCCCAAGTACTCACTACTACGATCAGTGTCACCACCGTTGGAATCTCCAGCATCTAGTAGCACTCGGCTAGGCACGTCCACCCCGCGCATGCGCAGCTTACTAGGCTCATCCATTTCTGCGAGTATTGAGTTGGCCACGTCGGCCACTGCCTGCCCGAAACGGAATGACTGAGTGAGGTACCTCACTGACGCATCCGGGAACAAGCGAGTGGCGTTGACTGCTCCGCGCCACTCATATATGGCTTGGTTCTCATCTCCGACTAAGACCAGTATCGCCTGCTTCTGTCTCTGGATGATGTCCGCGAACACTGGTGCAGTGTCCTGGTCCTCATCGAGGAGGATGTAGTCTGCAGGTATCACCGGGGCCGCCAACTGCCATAACTTGACGTAGTAGTCGTGGGTGAATGGGAGTTTACCATCCTTACTAGCGATATCTTCCCACGCCCTCCGCGCGTAGGAGAGGAGGTGCCGTCGGACCATGAGGTTATTGTCCCAACCGCGCTTGCCATCCTCCGCCAGCTGGTCTATACCGGCGATATAGTGGAAGTGGTGCTCTCCGATCTCGTAGTCTACCGACTGGCTGAACTTCTGGAGCGCGAGCCTGACGTGGCTGGCGAGCAACCATGCTTGAAGTCGCTTGACTACCGGTTGGTCCTTCTCGTCCCTGACCCCAGTGTCCACGTCGAGGAACTCCAGTCCCAACATGTCCGCTACTTCCTGGCTGCGGACGCGCTGCCCACCCAGGCGGTGCTGGTAATCCCGACCACATGGCTGAAATGCCAGGCTGTGAGTGGTGTTGCACTTCGCCTTGCGAAACTTGGTCTTGCTCTCCTCCACTAGGGGCTTGTTGAATGCGGTATACTGCCCTCGTCCGGGCAGCACTTCCTCAATCATCTTGAGGGTGGAGGTCTTGCCAGCACCCGCGCCGGCCTCAATCACCAGTACTCGTGGACCATCGCCTTGCGCGATTTCAAGTGCGGCTTCGAGGATCGCCTTTTGCTCGTCTGTCGGTATGTACCCGGCCACGGTATCTGGTATCTCAGATAGACGGGTACTGGCGATCCTATCGGCGAGTATGTTCGATGCGGCAGTAGGCTTTTGAGTCTGGAGAGGAATGGGCTGGGATGCCGCAGTACTCGCATGGTCCTTCGTAGGGTCCGCGCACTGTTCACCCTCCTCACGCGCGACCTCGGAGGTGGAGGAACTTGACAACTCGCTCGTAGCTATCTCGAAGGGACTCGCTGCGGCGAAAGGGATGCTCTGCTCACCCTCCTCACTAGAGGTGTCGGAGCCACTCCCACAGTTCGGAGGGCTCTGGCGATGCTCACTCCCCAGCTTCTTTTCGAGATTCGCTGGCGACCGGAACTTGGCTGCGCTGCGGAATGTGGTCCTGCGGCCGGTGGCAAGGTTGGTTACGTCGTACACTGTCATCGTTTTGGTGGTAGTCGTCTCTCGAATACCATCCACCCGCACCGTCGTGATGGAACCACTTACCTTCGCCAGGTAGTGCCCACCCACCTTGATCTCGTCTTTCTTCATTTTCGCTCCTGAGTTGAGTATTGGGCAAGTGCCCCGCCGACATCATTATAACGATGTGCCGGCTGTGAGTCAAGCCGAAATTGCATGCCAAACAAAATAACTCTGGCTATGGATTATCGGAGCCGGCGGGGGGCGGGTGGCGCACCGGGCGGCACCGCTGACGTGCGCTGGCGCGACGCGGCGCTAGACATGGCCTCCTCGATCCTTGGTATGGCGTTCTCCCGCAGGTACTGCTCTGATAGGTCTATGCCGATTCCATGCCGCCCCAGTTGGAGAGCCGTGGCTACCGTCGTACCGCTCCCGACGAACGGGTCGAGGACGACGCAGGGGATTACTTCGCTTGTCTGGCATCCACACTCCTTCTTCCAACCTATTATATCGGATACTCCGCCGCCGATGTGGTCATATAGTGTTGTGCTCAGTCCATTCCTATTTGACTTGATTGATCTGTCCCGGTCATAGCCATCGTCTTCGACCCTGCTCGTCCTCTCCTTGGACACCACTGGTCTGTAGGGACTGTTGCAGTTGGCGCAAGCGCCGTGGCTCGACGTACCCGCGAGGATCATCGGAGTCACCAAGCGCACCGGGAACGTGGCATAGTGCGCGCCACTGTAGTTGGCTACTGGGACGGCGAACGCCACTACCTCGTCACTATCCTCCGATAACAGTAAGTCACCAGACCTGAACCCGCGAGTCCGGTAGTCTGGGCGGTCGTATGTCCTGTGCTGCGCTCCACCAGGCTTGCTGAACGTTGAGCCACCGGATGCCCGCCCCGATCCGGGCAACTTGATCGACTCCATGTCGAAGTAGTAATCCATTGACTTGGTGAGGAGGAATACGTCCTCCACAGACCTACCAGGGCGGTTCTCAGCGCTGTCTGGCATGGCGTTGCGCTTGACCCACGGCATCACCGCCCGCAGTATCCAACCGTCTGCTTGAAGGGCTAGAGCGGATCTCCAAGGTATACCTACGAGATTGCCGCTGCTGTTATATGAGTCTCCTAAATTGAGCCACATAGTCCCATCATCTCTTAGCACGCGCTTGACTTCACTGAGCACCTTGACCAATCGGCACACGTAACATACTCCGCACAGTTCCTTAGTGACCCATCCAAAGCAGTCTGGTATTTCCTCAAGACCGATCTGGGTATTCCCGGTCCCATAATCCCGCAATCCCCAATATGGTGGACTAGTGACGCAGCATTGCACTGACCTCGCGGGCACAGCCTGGAGGCACGCCCGCGCGTCCCCGAGGTACAGCGCGGCTCCAGGTGCCGACCAATATGGCTCCAATTGTATGCACTCGGTCGCAGGTATTGGCATGGCCTTATCCATCCCTCCGATAGCGGTCGTTAATGCAGGTAGTCGCATCCTTCACAGGTGGGAGGACTCTACCTGAGGCGAGGTGGTCCTTGTAAACAAGGATTCCGGCGATAGTTGTACGATAACTAATCTCTAGCACCCCGCACACATCCACCTCGACTTCCTCCACATATCCAAGGGCAAGAAGACCGAGGTGAGGGTCACCACTACTGCTACCTGGTTGGATGCCATTCAGCGCTCGGGTCACCGTGCCGGATATAGCAGTGTACCCAGCGAGAACACCAAGCTGGGGGCGTGTGATTAATGGCCATTCAGATACCGGATCGTCTGTGTACATAGGTTGTAACACTGCGAGGATTCGGGCTTGCGGTGTGCGGAGTTTGATTTGTGGTGCGCTATGGCTCCGTGAGAATGGTGAATTCTTTACCGATACTGGCATCGGATTACCTCTCAGTTCTGAGTCTCCTCGGTACTGGTGGAATACCACCTTCAGATTGCATTCCCACCACAATCTTCTCGGACGGCGGAGCAGATTGGAGCGCGAGCTTTAACCTCCCGACTGCTATGTCAGCGTACTTCTGTTCTTTCTCGATACCGACGAACCACATGCCCTCCAGCAGTGCCGCGCAGCCGGTACTACCCGAGCCCATGAACGGGTCAAACACCACCCCGCCTGGCGCACATATTAGTCGCACGAGATATCGCATTAGATCGAGTGGTTTGACTGTGGGGTGCGTAGTGACATGCTTACCCTTACCATGTGGTCGGTCATCATCATCTGCTTTAGCAGTATAGAAAAAGCGAGCAGCGGAGCCACTATCGTCGAACCCGCTTCCGTGGTCCGATCCATTGGAGTCTCTTGGTGTCTTCGGTAGTGGCATCACTGCGCTGGACGAAGAGGATGTTGGAAATAACTCGACTACCTCATCACTTCCATCATGGATCAAGTTAGCCGGCCAGCGCCCAACACGAGCCTTTGACTGTGCGTCATTGCGCCATCCATTACCCATTGCTATACGTGGATTGGTTGATCCTGGTGGATTGATTCTTGTATCCGTGCCTACCCTACATCCGTTTACATTGATCCCACCACAGCTGTGTTCCATGACATTCCGCTCGACTGTCCCCTGGAAGGGTTTTTTAGCCCAAACCAGTGGCTCGTAGGAGGGTTTTAGCGCAGTCCCCCACCCGTCCCACTGCTTCGCGGAGTCGGTGACAGGTTCCCCTCCGTCGTGCTCGTGGTATCCGACTTCCTTGGCCTTGTCCTTCCAGGGTCGGTTGGCACCTATGGCGTCCATCCAGACGCTTCCATCCGGACTTACTGGAGTCCTCACTTTATCGCGCTCCACCCCCAGCGCCTTGTCTATTGCTTTGCTAATATCTTTCGACTTCGGGAAACCTTGCGAGTAGACCCACATTATGCAATCCCTAATTTCCCACTCGGCATCCTCTATGGCGCAGACCATTCGGTGGTATGTCCGAGTTCCACCAAATGATAGTAGGTGAGCACCTGGTTTGGCGAGATGCAGTACCTGCTCCCACACCTCTGATTGGAATGGTACCCCTGTACCATCCCAATCCTGGTTCATGAATCCACCCGCCTTGTAGTTGTCCTGTTGTGTCCTGTCCGTCCCGTCTCCATTCCTCTTCATAGAGCGAAGGTGCAATCCATCTTGGATGAGGTTGTATGGTGGATCAGTTACCACCGCATGGAATTGCTCTGGTTCCATATGCGCCATCACGTCGCGGCAGTCACCGAGGTACACCGCTGCGCGACCGCACTCGGACTTCCAATAGGGTACTAGACTACTCTTCCGATTTGATACCGGCATATCCTACTCCTAGGTTATCTCTTAGTTGTTGTATTAGCTCTTGTATCATTGCATTATTCCAACTTAATCTCTCTGCTGCGCGCGTCAGCAGTCGAGGGCATATATAGAGTCGCTCACTTAGAGCCAGTATTAAGGTATCTCGCTCATCCATTTCATGTACATCTACCTCGCATAACTCTAAGGTATAGGTCATATACACGATCCGTGAGGAGCCATGCACCATTCGATTGGCTCGCTCCGCGCCATTGCAATACGTCTATTTTGCAGAGGAAGGTGAGGTATGTCATTAACCTATCCGGTGACATTCCGGTCCACGTTTCTAGTGCCTGCCCCATCAAACCACCGCACTCTTGATAAGTCCGCCCTCCCACCTTCGGATTGGGCGAACACAACCACTGCACTATGTTGAGGCTGTGACCAGCAGCCGTATCGAGGGCTATCTTGCGGACGATGCGAAGTACGTCCGAGTCCACTCTACTCCTATTAAGGGTGACAGCCAGGCACGATGCCATCCTGATGTTCTGCCGGGCCAAGCGAGTCGGTAACTCCTTGACGTCGTATGATTCCGTCTTACGCCTGTCTTCGTTCGGCCTCGCGCGCAGGTCAGCCGACAATTCGGCTAAATTGATGCAGTGGTCCTCCACACTAGGGGATATATCAACCATCCCAATCTGTTGTTCCACATTGGCTCGCAGCCAGTCGACGTATCCGCCAGTGAGGGCATGCGCTAAGCGCGTCTTGGAGTCCACGGTCGACCCAGCAGTCCCATTGACACTCTCGACCATCGCAGCCCGCTCCGAGCGGAGGGCACTACGGGTTATTTCCCTGCGCTCTCTGTTATCTGGATCGTCGATGATAAATCGTAGGAACCTGTCGCCGAGTTGTGACTGGTCGTGGTCCATCATCCGCTTAGTGCCAGCGCGTATCCACGGAGTCCTGAGCGCTGTGTACAGCCGGTCCTCGTCGCTGTTCCCGTATGTCGTAGAAGTCTCACCGTCGAATATGCGCCGGACCTTCCCCATCAACTGGTGGTACTCTGGCGACGACCCGAGGGTGTCGAACTCACACGTCACCCACGTCTTGCCGTTGGCTCGCGATATGAAGGAGCAGTCCTTATCCGCATCTCCAGGTATCTTGTACCCGCTGATTAACTTCGTGACGTTCTCTAGGTGTATGCAGTGACCTGATACTAGGAGTCCCCGACACATAGTCGTCTTTAGGCTGCCTGGGTTGCCGATTAGGTCCAAGAATAACTGGTTCCCACCTTGCTGCGTCGATGCGCATATCGCCAGGAGCGTTGCCACGGCGTCCGACAGTTCCTGCCTCCACCGAGTCGCGCTCACCCACGCTGCCTCACAGGCCGCGAAAGTGGAGCACGGCAGGGCCTCGACGCTCCTCTCGTGGTGCGGTTGGCCATTGAGGATCGGTGACTTTGGGTTGAACCACTCGCGAGGTGCGTCATCAATCTTGGCAAATAATTCACTTACTGGCTTCTGATCCTTGCCCAAGAAATCTCTCACGTCATAACCGGATGGCAGACCAGGATCGTACCCATCTGGACCCCAATTGATGTATCTCACTGAAGTCGCGATTCCAGATAGTCTCCTCGCTACTCTTGCCATGCCGTCGTAGCCAGCGCGCGAGGTACGACCTGGTACGTATTCCTTCGGGTGGTCGCTGTCGAACATGAGGGTAATGTGCTTGTTCCGGCAGAGTTGGGTCCAGTCATCGCGCCAGACGTTGCATCCCGGCACCGCGACGATGTTGGTATCTGTCTGATTGGCGACCTCCCACATCGCCATCCCGTCCCAAGGGCCTTCGCATATAATGATGTTTGGGCGATCCGGTAAGAAGTCATCAGCTGGGAGGTGCAATGCGTGGACCTTACCCTCCGGCCAGATACCAGGAGTAGGCAGCAATCGCCATACCCACTCACCCTTCTCTTGGATGCGAGTGTAACGGTATAGTTGGTCTAACTTTCCATCCATGCCATACCCAGGCACTAACCAGGCGCCGTCAGGAGCCCGACACACTCCCCACGCCACGGCAGTAGCGGTGGATACATGTCTGTCCATTGCCACATCGGCCAAACGCGCCTTGGGATCGGCTAGGACTGCGGCAGTCGCGCGTTCATGGAGTAGGCGGATGAATACCAATCCGTTGCCGCCCCCGGCTACTGTGCCCGTCCCGCACACGAAGCATCGCCAGAGACCTGTTCCAGTATCCACCGAGAACTTACCCTCTCGGTCACAGAAAGGACAGTCTCCCACTGCATGTTCGCCTCGTGGAGTTAGGTCTACCTTGTGGAATACGTACGGGCGCAGGCGGTTCACTGGTGCAGTATTGGTTTCATGCGTGACCGTCGATCTCCTAGATACTGGCATGTGTCACTCTATCCTATGAGATGATACCCGTCTATCGGTGTTTCCTTGGCCCACGACTCGGTGTGGTAAGACAGGCTCACTGGCGTCGGGATGCGTGGTATCAGATCCTCCCCACTCTGCTCCATCAGCATCTTGAGAGTTAATGCACGCGGCAGATTTTCCTCAGGCGTCCTCCCACGCGGGAAGTCGAATATGAGTTCGTCGTGGATCTCTAGAGATACATGAGCATCGAATCCTTCCGACCTCCATTCGGCGCACTTGTCTGCGCATCGGATCAGAGCAGTGTTCTTACACCAACATGCGGTCCCAGATGTGTGATAGTTGAATGGAGTAGTACTCAGCACCCGCCCGTCCTCCATCCTGCTGGCCAGGATCGGATATCCGCGCGTAGGGTCCACTCTGCGGTCTGGTAGCGTCTCGACGAATCCAGTCTTCTCAGCCATACTGAGGTATTGCCTTTGTAGGTTAGCTAATAGAGGCATTCCCCGGTCGATCAGATTGAATGCTCCAGAAACTTGCGCTGTGGCGTCCACCTTCTTCTTGCCAGCCCCGTATTGCTTGGCGAAGTTGGTGTTCTTCGCACGCTTGTACTCGTTGATGTACCGCTCCTTGAATTTCCCCTTCTTGTGTGCGATTGGTTCGTAAAGGTGAGGCCAGAGGAGAGACGCGATGAGGTTGTGGTCGCTACCCCAATAGGGTGGCTCATTCGGCTTCTCGAATATCTCGACTAGGGCCGGCTCCATACATTCGTAGGCAGGGATGCGCTTCTCGATGCTCTCGAAATCCAGCGACCACCACTCCCGGTCTGGAGCTGGTCCGAAGCAGTTTCGGGCGGACAACATTACTAACCCGATGCCACCACACAAACTACAACCTTCGCCGTCGCATTCATCGCACCTCTGCTCCTGCTTACCGACGTTTTGTAGGTTCGGTGAGTTGGAAGATGCGCGCAGGTGGTCCGTCCCACATGGATTGATGAAGGGGTGGATACGGTAGTACCCGATTGCACCCGATACTGGTACCCAGAACCTGCGGTATGCCCGCATGTAGGTTAGACTAGTGTCGTGCTTGCGCTTGTTAGTCAGCACACGGATGAAGTCCAAGGCTGGTCCGTTGTTGAGTGTCGTCAGGTACTGCAGCATTGCATCCTTGTCGAGGGAGGCATTACCCGTCTTCTCACTAGTGATTATTGGTAGTGCGAGGTTGTCGCGCCGAGTGGTCACGAGTTGATGATGCATCCCGGCGCATCGATTGGTTGATTTGGCACATTTCGGGCACATTGATGCTTCCAGTCTCTCCCCATTCCAGTACTTCACGCGCTTAGTGTAGTTGCACCGGGGGCAGGATTGGGTGACTGCTCCGTAGAAGAAGTCTCGCATGTTGTCATTGAGTGCGGCTCCATCTGCGAGCTGTAGATCGTGACCGTGTTCAGCTGCGATGGTGACTAGAGTCGATTCCGCCTCAGCAGTATACTCCTCATAGTCTCGTATAGTCGCCTCAGTGTACTCACCGATGGCCGTGATACCATAGCACTCCATTTCGCAGTAGACTCGGGGTAGGTGGAGGCGGTGCTCATAGATTGCCCACAACCTACGATCTCGTATCAGCCTCTCCATCTCCAGACCGAGTGGTAGAGTGTGCTCGCTGTCGCTATTAGCATATCGTGAACAAGCGTCCCCAGCCCACTTGTCGCTTGCTAACTTATGGTCGAGTGGGGTATCATCCTCCTGCCACTGCTTTAGTAGAGCGCGCTCAATCCACATGTCATTCTTCCAAGGCTTATCCTCGTCGCGCTTCGATGATGCCTTGACGGAGGGCGTCTCAGGTACACCCTCGTCAGCTAGTTTCCAGTGCGGGTAACCCCGCTTGGCTATCGCGCGGCATGCCTGAGTCACTTCCTTGACGTGCTTCTCGTGCAGCTCTATGTCTACTCCAAGGTACTCCACGCACATCCACGTCAGGTCGTGGCGGTGGTTTGAGGCGAGGAGGTGCCCCATGATCAGGGTGTCTCGCACCTTTGGCCACGGCAGATCGATGCCGATGGTAGCTAGTGCCCGCGCGTCGAACTTGGAATTTTGGAGGTAGATGAGGTCTGCGGCGTCTATCAGCTCAGTTATATCGGCGATGTCGGAGTTTGGTATATCCGGGGTACGGGTCAGTGGGTCCACGTCCCATTCAAACCATCGTATCATTCCTTCGCTATCACATGTTGTCACCAGGAAAGGCATTGCTCCGTGTGCAAAATCAACCCCAGTAGTCTCACAATCTAAGGAGATCACATACCCTTCCATCCTTACACCCATATGCTGATAGAGGTATAGGGTAAGTCATGGTGTCCGGTTGGGGTCGCACTCCGGCGGGAGCTGGCATTACCTTCGACCCGACCCATCAGCACCGCCGCGCTTGGGCACTACTCACCCTCCACCAGTCGGCTCCGTGGGGCTCGAACCCACGACCATCGGCTTATAAGGCCGGCGCTCTGCCACTGAGCTAGGAGCCG
>Ga0070707_100003342_pt1 | contig 15151 bp, 14 predicted proteins | sample KBSK5502metaG_FD_65468 | JGI IMG/M metagenome (GOLD analysis project Ga0070707, IMG submission 65468) | Corn, switchgrass and miscanthus rhizosphere microbial communities from Kellogg Biological Station, Michigan, USA - KBS K5-50-2 metaG | ecosystem: Host-associated > Plants > Roots >... | reverse complement strand
TGCCCGGGCATTTGCTGGGATTGAGTCTCAGGAAGTGGCGATGACTTCGGTCGACCGTGGCGGCTTTCACGTACGCTTGAAAACCCAAGATGGCACGCGTGGTGCACGCATCGCATTCTTACGGGAAGTGAGCAGTCCGGCCGAAGCCAGAAACGTTCTGATAGATATGGTGGCGCAAGCGCGGCAAAGGTGAGCAACCGTGCGACGCTCCTAATGGCAGGTCCCACTGCCCGTGTAAGACGTGAGGGCATCGAGGATTTCGCCCAGCGGATACGTCTTGTTGCGGACGGCGCGCGGGCCTGGTGTAAAGCGGCGATGGCAGGCCCCGCAGAGGTAGAGGCGGACGGTCTCCAGTTTCTTGAGACGGCGGCCTTTCGCGCGGATGTTCGGGCTGTAGCAATACGGGCAGCGCTCCGGGGGCTTGATGGGAGATGACGGTGGGGATCGTGCAGGGCGCTTGGACATGCGGGCTTATAGCAGGAGCGTTTGGAAGAGTCACGAATCTGCAAGAAGGCGTGGGCGCGACGTGGTCGCGGATTCGCAAGGAGGCGGACGGGGCCGGGGTGGTCGCGGATACGCGAGATGCGCAGGGGAAAAGATGAGGCGGGCCAAGGGTTTTGCGGATTGAGGTTCAAGGGGTTGTCGCCCCGGCGCACAAGAGGGGCCAGTGCCCCCTTGTGGATCCCCCGCAGGGAAATTGTTTTGGGGGGCAAGCGCGTGAAAAAGGCAGGCCAGTGGCTCCATGAGCCCGAGATGTGACCGTCCTATCGGAATACGAGGTTAGTCGTCGATGAGCTAGAACGGGTTGACTTGGGGGAAATGAATCTTCAGCTTATAGCAAATGAAGAGAACCAGGATCGCGCCCAATGTGGAAAAAATGAGGCCGGCGGGATGATATCGTTCGTTTGTCGGGCGCGAAAACATGTGGGTAAGGGCGCCGCCGATGATCGATCCGATGATGCCGAGCACGATCGTCCAGAAGATCGTTATATGCACGTGCATCACCGATTTCGCGATAACCCCCGAGATTAGCCCAATAAGAATATACCAGATTAAGTGAAACATACTTTTTCCTCCAGCGTTTGCCTTCAGAACGTCGTCGACTATAACCCAGGGTTTGGCAATTAATCCGGAATGTCCGATTTGGACCTCTGACTCGCGCATCCTACGCTTCTCCTGCCCTGGACACAACGAATTTGCCACCAGAGCAGGCCCCAGCGAGGTCGCGGGGTTCCGGCAGCTCGTTTTTGCGCGTCTGACGAGCCCCGCTTGCTGCCGCGTAACCAATTCCTCAGACACTGCTGCGACTCTCCTCCCTCGGCGATGGATGATGCCGCGCTCGTGCGCATATTCGAGCGCTTCGGCCATTTGCTTCGCGATGGGCAGCGCTTCGTCAACCGGAACTGCGCTGGCCTTGGTCCGTTCAGAGAGCGCCGGCCCTTCGACCAGCTCCGTCACCAGCGCGCGAACGCTGCCGGATTCTTCCAGGCCGTAAATCGAGGCGATATTCGGATGATTGAGTGAGGCCAGAACTTTAGCCTCGCGCTCGAATCGGGCCATGCGCTCCGCGTCGCGCGCAAACGCTTCCGGCAAAACTTTCAGCGCCACGTTGCGCTCCAGGCGCGTGTCTCTCGCCCGGTAGACCTCGCCCATCCCGCCCGCGCCGAGCGGAGCTGTGATTTCATAGGGGCCAAGCTTGGTGTCTGGGGCGAGGTGCATAAGTGGCTGTGATTATAACCCCGGGAAACTTCGCCCAGTGCCTTCAACCCTCACCCGGTGCTTGATGCGAAAGCGCTCCGTGAGACGTGTGCTAATCGTCCTCTGCGCGCCAATGGCGCTCGTTGCCGGCGGGGCGCTCGCGGCGGCCGTGTCTCGCGCGGGTGGACTGGGAATCGTTGGCGGAGGCTATGCCGGGACGTTGGGTGGCGAACCCGATCTGGAAGCTGAGCTTGCTCGCGCGAAACCAGCCAAATTCGGCGTTGGATTCACCACCTGGGCTCTGGAACGTGCGCCAAAGATGCTCGCCCGAAACTTTGCTGCTTGCTGCCGGTGGCATAGCCGACGGAAGGGGATTGGCCCCAGCTCTGATGCTGGGTGCAGATGGGGTGTTGGTAGGGACGCGTCTTTGGGCGTCGGCCGAAGCGCTCACTTCAAAGGCTCACACGGACAAGGCCATGGACGTGACCGGCGTTTCGACCATTCGGACGAAAGTGCTCGATGCGCTGCGCGGCGTTCCCTGGCCGAGAGAATACTCATTCCGCTTCCTGAAGAACAAGCTGACCGAAGAATGGGCCGACCGGGAAATCGAGGCGTTCCGCGCATTCGGCTCACTGTCCGAGAAATACGCGCAGGCGCGCGCGCAGAACGACCTCGACACGGTCGCAGTCGCCTGCGGAGAGGCTGTGGGCCTGCTCAAGGACCGTCCGACTGCTGAATCCATCGTGAAATCGATGGCGGCGCAAGCTGCGGATCTCCTCCGCAACGGCGGCCAGCTCAAGTTCACATCGCAATCGTGAGAGGAGACTTGGACACTCGGCGCCGACTTGCGTGGATGGTGGTAGGGAATTGCCTCGAACGCGCTATATTTAGCTGCCTTAAGATCCAGCTACTCATCAAGGTCCAAAGTAGCCAGGCACAAACTCAAAGTTAAGCGAGAACCGGCCTCCTCTGATGATATTCCCTTGGCTTCTTCGAGTGATGAGGTTTATGGAGTGGCCGGGCTTGGCTCCTTACCGAACTAAAAGACCCGTCGGCTTCAGGCTGCTACACCTCAATCTGGTGGAAGGTCGAGTTGGCAACCTCATAGCCTTGAACTTGAAGAACGCCGTCAGTGACTCTCGCCAGGGCCTTCACCACTTCCGGATAACTGTCGTGGCCGTAAGCGTCCGCGCTCGCTTTCTCGTCCCAGAAACTGATTCCGAACGCATCCCTTCCGTCTGGGGCGACGCAGGTGAGTTCGTCCCGGAACCCTTTCTGTCTTCGAAGGATTGGAATGATTTCCTTCCTGTTCGTCCGGGTAAACTCCTCAGCGGTACAGGGTTTCAAGTGCATAGAAACTTTGCGAGCAAACATGTCAAGCTCCTTCGTTGTGGCCAAGAGGGCGACCTCAGTTAACCATGACTAGCTCAGGTCACCTGCAGCCTCTCTCAGTAAGATAACCAATTTAGGTTAATTCGCTTCCCTTGTCAAGTGTAATCTTTCGTGGTTTAAAACGACGGAACGGGCTACCGTTGCGGTTCGCCGGAAAGGGATGGTGAGCGGGGGCTGGGCAAGCCAGAGTACGAACGGTCGATATCATCACGAACCTGGCGGCCAGTCTCCAACCGAATTGAGTACAAGCGGTTCTGGCAGAGGGGAGAACACAGGGTCCACCGCGCGGAATCAGTGGGTGGGAGAGAGACTCCGCGCTTTCTGCAATAGCTTCGTAAACGCCTCTGCTGGCACAGGACGGCTCAACAGGTAGCCTTGCATCTCGTCGCACCGTCGGGAACGCAGGAATGCCAGTTGCTCCTCCGTTTCCACCCCCTCGGCAATCACCTTCAATCTAAGGCTATGACCCATCGTAATCATCGCCGTGGTGATCGCCGCGTCCCTAACATCGCCGGCAAGATTTCTCATAAAAGTCTGATCGATTTTTAAACTATTGATTGGAAATCGCTTCAAGCGGCTCAGCGAGGAGGAACCGGTCCCAAAGTCATCAATCGAAATGTGGATGCCATGCGCACTGAGTTCGTTCAAGATCCCACTGCTTACCTCGATGTCTTTCATGGCAACGCTCTCGGTAATCTCCAGTTCGAGAGCGGAGGCAGGCAGACCCGTCTCCTTGAGCACTGTTCTGATCAGTCCCACAAGATCGGGGTGCTCAAACTGTTGTGCGGAAAAATTTACCGTCACCCGCAGCTGCGAATGCCCCGAAGCGCGCCAAGCCTGGGCTTGGGCACAGGCCGTTCGCAGGACCCACTCGCCGATGGCTACTATAAGTCGGGTTTCTTCGGCCACGGAGATGAATTCTGCCGGCAAGAGAAGGTCACGTTGTGGGTGCTGCCAGCGCACGAGAGCTTCTGCACCGATGATCATGCCATCCTCAAGCGACGCGATCGGCTGGAAGTGAACTCGGAACTCCTGGCGCTCAACGGCCCGCCACAGGTCGGCCTCCAACTGCAAGAGGGCCACAGCGTCGGCACGCATGTCCCTGTCAAACCTTTTCCAACCCGCCCGGCCCCGCGACTTGGCACGATACATCGCCATGTCTGCATCGCGCAGGATGTCCTGTGCGTGCTCATACCCCACCGCTCCCATGGCGATTCCAATGCTCGCCGAGGCGAATACCTCGTGCTCGTGCAGGGTGAACGGCACGGTCAGGTTCTTTTGGATCCGGTCGGCCAGGCGTGTTGCGTCGTTGACGTCATGGACATCGTCCAGGAGAATCCCGAACTCATCTCCCCCAAAACGAGCGACTGTGTCTCCGGGACGCAGGCACTCCTTCAGCCTTTGAGCTACGGCGATGAGAAGTTCATCCCCAATCAAGTGTCCGAGGCTGTCGTTGACGATCTTGAAGCGATCCAGGTCCAGGAAGAGAACCGCGTAGAAATAATCTCCCGGGCGTTTTGTGCGTCCGATTGCAAACTCCAAACGGTCGAAGAACAAGGTTCGGTTGGGGAGACCTGTTAGCTCATCATGAAACGCATCGTGGAGCAGTTGTTCTTCGACCAGCTTATGATCGGTGATATCTGTCTGGGACCCGGCCATGCGATAGGCCGTACCGCCCGCATCCCGAATGGCAATCCCTCGACTCAGCACCCAACGGTAGGTCCCGTCCTTGTGCCACATCCGATGTTCAGCTTCAAAGTGGGGGGTACGCCCTTCAAGATGTGCAGCGATCTCCGCCCTTACACCAGGGATGTCCTCAGGATGCACCCGGTGAAACCATTCTTCGGGGTTATTTCCGACCTCGCTTTCCTCAAGGCCGAGCATCGATTTCCAACGGGAAGAAAAATAGACTTCGTTGGTTTTCAGATTCCAGTTCCACAACCCGTCGTGAGCGCCGCTCGCAACAAGCGCATACCGTTCCTCGCTCTCGCAAAGTGCTTTTTCCGCGCGCTGGCACGTTTCGCGCAGGGATTTTTCTTCCAGGGCGCGTCGAACTGCAACGGGCAAACGGACCAGCTGGTCTTTGAGAACGTAATCCGATACCCCTTTCTTGACCCACTCCACAGCGGATTCTTCTCCTAGCGTACTGGCCACTAGGATAATGGGAATGTCTTTCCCTTGCTTGTTTAGAAGCTGAAGCGCGTCTATCCTTGTCCCATTGGACGATGGGTAGTCGGCCAGCACAATGTCATAGGATTCCGAGCGCGCCCGCTCAAAAAACTCTTCGAGGTTCTGGACCAGATCGGCGCGGACATCAAATCCCCCCTTTTTCAGTTGCTGCAGGCAGAACTCCGCATCGTCTGGGCGGTATTCGAGGAATAAGACATGCAGGGTCCGCTCCGGGGTCGCTCGTTGATTTGAGCGAGCGTCGCTCATGCCGCTGAGCTCATGAGAGGGTGAATAACTATCGTATGGAAAGAGAAGCTGCGGCAATGGTAAGAGGTTGGGCGTGTTGCCTTCTAGTCAAGACGCGACAAGAACGATCCGTGGAGCCCACCACCAGTCCTGTTTCGCTCGTTCGGCCTTTTCTCCCGCGCGGCTCATCGCAAAGAGTTTGTCGAATGCTGGGTCGACCTAGAACGACAGCGTTGAGTCTCTCAGGTGTGACGAAATCACGTGCTTCTTGCACAAGCAAATTCGGCGAAACAGTATAAGCAAAATCAGCACATGCAGGCTGCATCGAGAATACCCTTTCGGCAAGCCTCTTATTTGCCTGGAGTCCTTTTCACTTTTATAGTATTTGGAACGAGCGAAGGGCGTCCAACTCATCCAATGACATCGTAGTGCTGGAGTCCTGTTGGGCTGCTGACCTGGCAATTGCGAATGAAATAAGCTGCGGCCATAAGTTTGATGAGGGGCAACCCTGGAGAACAACCGCGATGGCCGACCGCAAGGAGACTCAGAAACATTCGGTGGAGAGACCGGAACATTTCTTTCAAAAGGAACTCGTGGGCGAGGAGCCACCATCCTTCGCGACGATGCAGACGCTCTACCATTTGGCCACGGATCTGTTCGCGCGTCGTCCCTGGAATCTGATAGCCGAAGATGAGCTTGTGCTGGTTGAGGAGGCAGCCTCGAAAGAGCTCTGCTTCTGCTCGGTCATGGGTGCGCTCGGCCAAGTAAGGGCCCTGCAAGTGTATCTTGGCCCCGAGGGCTATCATTTCCTAAGGAAGCTCCAATCAGGCCAGGCGATCACGGTCGGAGAATTCTTCGCCACTCAGCGCAGCGTTTCCGTTGAAATAGTCCGCCTCGGTGAGTTAACGGGGTCGGACCGGAAGTTCCTTGAAGCCATGGGCCATCCGTTGAAACGGGGCACACTCGCGCCGATCTTCCGTGCTATCCGACCTGGATACCACCCCTGGTATGTGACAGAGGGTGAGGCCGGGATCTTGGCCCAATGCCAACGGGCCTTGATCAAGATCTGCGACCATCTCCAAGCGAATCCGGATCTTCACTACTGGGACAAGGAAAACGTTTATCCGATGCTGTCGCGCGAGGGCGATGAAGAGGATGAGCAAGGATACCGGATAAGCCTAATAGAAGCACCCGGCTTCCCTGTGCCGATGCCCAATCTCCCCACTCTAGATGAGGCTCGCATCCAACGCATCCTGGGCTGCAGGTATCCATCGCAGGGGGTGCTTGAGGTCGATCACTTCTATGGGGCAGGGATGGTCGGCGAAGCAAATCAGCGCAAGGCTTGTTTCCGCGTGGGGCTGGCCATTGACGCCAAGAGTGGGCTCGCTTACCCGCCGGAGGTTAGTTTGCCGGCATCTTCCACGGGCGACGTACTCACCCGCGTGGTTCTGCAAGCAGTCGAGAGCGCGCGTGCACTGCCCCGCGAGATCCGTGTGAGAGATGACGAGTTTAAGGTTCTTCTCGACCCATTGGCGCAGGCGTTGGGAGTCTCAGTGGGAATCAAGAAATCCCTGCCCGCTCTTGAACTTGCCAAAAAGCAGCTGCTAGAGATGATGGGAGATCCCGGTCCGTTCTTGCCTCGTTGAGGCGGCAACCGCTCTTTGCGATAGATGAGCGACCTGCCAAAAAGGTACCTGCCGCCCGGCTTGCAGCTAAAAAACCAAAAGAACTTAAGCAGTAGGTTTTCCTTTCCAGCGCGATCTTGCAGCGTTCTTTGCGATCTGGCGTCTCCTCTTGGCTGAAAGTCTTTTGGCTCTGGCTGGGCCGCCTTTCTTGCCGCCCTCGCTACCGATTTTGGCGAGATACTCAGAAATAGGTGAACGCTGAGGAGTGGTTTCTATCCCCTCTGTGGACAGGCGCACGATCTCAGCGGCTCTTTGGTTTACATCCTGTGGTAACTTGCTTGAGCGCCTCATGCATCTATTATGGCACGACACAACTGGTTGTCCACAACAAAATCGAGAGGAGATACCTTATGGGTCTGAGCGTTTGTCCCTTCGCCATTGTCGCCGCCCCGGTGGAGGTCGTCTGGGCGAACCTCACAGAATGGGAACGCTATCGCGAGTGGGCCGATGTCCGGGTTAAGCGGGTGGAACCGGAAGGGCCTGCTGCCGCCGGCCAGACCGTCCACTTCACTGGCATGGGCTTGGGCTTCACTTTCAAGGTCGAAGCGGTCGATACCGCCAGACACCAGCTCGACGTGCATGTTTTCTTCCCCTTGGGACTGCAAGAGAAACCACGCATCGTCTGCACGCCCATTGACGCGACAAGCTGCCGCGTCCAATACCACTGAGACTTCATCTTCCCACCAGGCTGGTGGGGCCGGTTCCTGGAAAAATTCGGCGCGAAAACCATCGCCTCCAGCGTGGAGGAGTCCCTGCAGCGCCTCAAGCGCGCCTCCGAGAGACAGTTTCAGCAAGCTCGGGCGGCTGAGAAATAGCTGACTGCCTTGATCGTTTCCTGCGCAACGCTTTCAGGCGCAAGGAAATGTTTAGGGAGGGCAATGCTGATCTCCTAGCTCTCTTCAAAATGAGTCACTACCGGCCGGTGGCATCGCAGACCGAGGATGAAGGAATCGGGGGTGTGACAGAAGGCTTCCTTTTCGCCTCACGATCCTCGGAGCATGATATAAGAACGGCGCTCGAAGCAAGGACGATGACTCCACTTTCGTCCTCTGAGGTAGTTGTATACGCGTGCAGACATCTTTGCGTTTGGGGCTGTCCTGTATGAAATGCTCACCGGAAAGCCTGCGTTCGACGGCAAGAGCAAAGCGAGTCTCATAGCGGCGATTCTTTCTTCCGAGCCACTGTCGATAGCCAGCCTGCAACCCATGACGCCCGCTGCGGTGGACTGGCTTGTCAGGACTTGTCTCGCAAAAGACCGCGGCGAGCGTCGGCGAGATGCATACGATCTAAAGTTATAATGTGGAGTGGACCAGAGATGAGTGTTCGCAACCGGCGCCGATGGCGGGGCGACAAAAGGTAGCCAGTGAACTTGGGGGACTCTGTGAACTCTGACGGCGGCACATCAACCCCGCGTGCCGGGTCCAAACCTACACTGCTTGCCAAGCGATTGGGGCTACAACGAACGGCCTTGTTCAACCGATTGCGTTACTTGTCTGAAGGTGGCGTCGAACCCTTCTTGTGTTCCTTCCGGCTTCCACGCTTGCTCTGAAGTTCATCGTATTTCTTTTGCTGATCCTCATTGAGGATTGCTCGGATCTGCTTGGAAGTGTTCTTCTTGGTCTCTTCGAACTTGGTGTGGCGATCCTCTTGAGATAGTGAGGAGTCCTGCTTCAGAGAAGAGAGCTGTTTGTGCTCGTCTTCGAGGATCGATTTGATTTTTGTCTGTTGGTCTTCGGTAAGGTTCAGCTCTTTCGTAAGGTGCTTCACCCGATCGTCAACGCTTTTCTCCTTGCCCATTCGGCCGTGTCGGCCCTCAGGATGGCCGACCTGCCCTCCACCGCTATACTGAGCAACTGAAGGCAAGGCCAAGGCAGCCACAGTTACAACAACGCCCAGATATACGATCGCACGCTTGTTCATTATCGTCTCCCCCATGAAGTTGACGCGCCCGTCATCAACGCGTGAGCTTGTGGTGAGCCGAAGCACACGCGCATTTCGGACCCGCTCCTATGCCTATTAGAGGCGGGCTCGGGAGAATTGGTTTCACTCGGGATCCGAGCTGGTCCCACTTTTTGGTCCGGGCGGCTGAACCAGCGGGTCTTGCTTCGCCCCGCCGACGCGGCCCGCTAGATGCGGAAGGTGCGCGCCAGGGCGTATACCTTAATGCTATGGCTGCGGCTCCCCCACTGAATCGCCGACGGATATGCACAGTGTTGGTCATTGCCGCCGCAACCCTTGCGACGGCAGCCGCCTCGGGGTTCCTCCTGAGCACGCGGCTGCGGTCGTACTTGCGCCACCAATTCATCCAAGTGCTGCGGGAGCACTACGCGAGCGACGTTGAGCTGCAGCGCGTGAATGTCTCGCTCTATCCGGATATCCAGCTTGTCGGCACGGAGCTCATGCTGCGCGACAAGGGCCGTACCGACGTGCCTCCGCTGATCCACATCGGAAAGATCACCATCCATGCAGGTTTACTGGGCATCCTGAAGAAGCCATACCGCCTCCGCACAGTCCGGCTCGAGGGCCTGCAGATCAACATCCCGCCGGCCCAGCACAATAGCCAGCCACTGCAACCCCACGCGCCACGCACCAGGGGCCAAGCATGAGGTCGACTCGTGTTGACACGCCTGCGCATACAGCATAGGATGCACGCTTCTCTCCGCCAATGCTTGGCCAGACAGTTTCTCATTATCGCGTCCGGGAAAGAGTGGGTGGCGGTGGCATGGGCGTCGTCTATCGCGCCGAAGACACCCGTTTGGGCCGCAGCGTGGCCCTGAAGTTCCTGCCCGAAGAGTTTGCCAAAGACCAGCAGGCGGTCGAGCGCTTCCAGCGCGAAGCCCGTGCCGCCTCGGCCCTGAACCATCCGCACATCTGCACAATCTACGACATTGATGAGCACGAAGGCCGGCCCTTCATCGCCATGGAATTCCTGGAAGGTCGCACGCTGAAGCATTTGATCGCCGACAAGCAACTGGACACTGAACAGGTACTGGATCTGGGGATTGAAATCGCTGACGCGCTCGACGCGGCGCACGCGAGAGGGATCGTCCACCGAGACATCAAGCCCGCGAACATTTTCGTGACTCAGCGGGGCCAGGCAAAGATCTTGGATTTCGGGCTAGCCAAGCTGGCGCCGCAGAGAAAGCGGGTAGGAGAAACGGTGGGGGTTTCCGCTTCACCTACGGCGGGCACCACCGCCGCCGAGCATCTGACCAGTCCGGGCACGGCGCTGGGCACCGTGGCCTACATGTCGCCGGAGCAGGCGCGCGGGGAAGACGTGGACGCGCGCACGGATCTGTTCTCGTTTGGCGTGGTGCTGTACGAGATGGCTACGGGGAGGCAGGCGTTTTCCGGCAACACCTCGGCGGTGATATTCGACGCGATTCTGAACCGCGCCCCCACCTCTCCGGTGCGACTGAACCCAAAGCTCCCGGCGGAGCTGGAGCAGATCATCAACAAGGCGCTGGAGAAGAACCCGCAGGGGCGCTACCAGACCGCGGCTAGCCTGCGCGCCGACCTGCAGCGGTTGAAACAGGACTCGGGTTCGGGCCGCGCCGCGGCGCCAGCGGTGTCGGTAGAGAAGTCAATCGCTGTGCTCTACTTCGAGAACCTCAGCCCCGCAAAGGAAGACGAGTACTTCCGCGACGGCATGACGGAGGACCTCATCACTGAGCTGCTCAAGATCGGAGAGCTGCAGGTGTACTCACGTTCGGCCGTAGTTGGCTACCGTGACAAGTCCATGAGCGCTGCGGAGGTTGGTAGGCTGCTAAATGCTGCCTATGTGCTGGAAGGCACCATCCGCCGCGCCGGGAGTCGTCTGCGCATCAATGCACAACTAGTGGAGACGCGCACCGGCCGGGGTGTCTGGGCAGAGCGCTATGACCGACAACTGGAGGATGTTTTCGCCATCCAAGACGAGATCGTGCAGAACATCGCCAAGGCCCTGGAGGTCATGCTCTCCGAGAAAGAAAAGCGAGCAATTGCCAAGGCGCCGACCACCGATGTGCGCGCTTACGAGTACTACCTGCGCGGACGCCAGTTTTTCCACCAGTTCCGACGAAAAACGATTGAGTTTGCCCAGCAAATGTTCGCCCGCGCCATTGAGATTGATCCGCAGTATGCGCGTGCGTACGCGGGACTCGCGGACTGTCACTCTCATCTGTATTTTTGGTGGACCAGCAGCGAGGCCAACCTGAAGGCGGCAGACGCGGCGAGCCGAAAGGCGCTGGAGCTGGACCCAGAGCAGGCCGAGGCGCACGTGGCGCGTGGAGTTGCCGTCTCGCTGAGCAAGCGGTACGACGAGGCACGCAAGGAATTCGAGACGGCCATCCGATTGAACTCCAAACTTTTCGAGGCATACTACTTTTTCGCGCGGGCTTGCTTCGCCGAGGGGAAGCTGCAGGAAGCCGCTCAACTTTTTGAGCAGGCATCGAAGGTGAACCCGGAGGACTATCAGGCCCCAGCCCTTGTGGGAGGCGTTTACACCGGCATGGGCTGGATCGCCGAAGCCGAAGCCGCCTACCGTCGCGGCCTGCGAATCGTCGAGAAACATTTGGAGCTTCATCCAGACGACGCGCGGGCACTGTATCTTGGGGCCAGCTGTCTGTGTCAGCTGGGCGAGCGGGGGCGCAGCCTGGACTGGGCCAAGCGAGCGTTGGGGGTGGATCCCGAGGACCCCGGCGTTCTGTACAACATCGCTTGCGTGTATGCGCTCCAGGGGCAACTAGAAGGCTCCGTCGATTGTCTGGAAAAAGCAGTAAGGAACGGGTTCGCCCAGAAAGCTTGGATCGAACACGACGCTGATCTTCAGTCGGTTCGTAGCCATCCCCGCATCCAAGCCCTCCTCGCAAAGCTGTAGGTTTCCTCGTTATTCTCCCCGGGCCTACGCAGAATGGCGCAAGCAGCTCAGGCCCACTGCCTTTGAGATTACACGGCGGGTCGGTACGGAGATCGCGTATACGGGCGAATACTGGAATCTGCATGAGAAGGGAATCTACCGTTGCATCTGCTGTGACACAGCTCTCTTTCGTTCGGAGACAAAGTTTGATTCCGGCACGGGTTGGCCCAGCTTCTGGGCACCCATTGCAAAGGAAAATATCGTGGAACTCGCAGACAGCAGCGTTGGAATGATGCGGACAGCCGTTTCCTGCCGCCGTTGCGATGCTCACCTTGGGCACGTCTTCGACGATGGCCCCAAACCAACTGGCCTCCGCTATTGCATGAACTCCGTCGCCTTGAGATTCGTAAAAAGCTGAAATCCGTGCTGACTCAGTGTCGGTCAGGGAGGCTGCGTACCTTGGATAAACTATCAGATTTTGGAACCTTTCAGTCTCACCTGACTCTAATGGTATGAGAGATGAACTCTTTTGAAAGTTCGCCGTTTGCGATAAGGAGAAAAGTCATGTCTGGCTTTCTTACGCGCGCCTTTTCCCTCATTTCAATAGTACTTCCGCTAGCCACTACGGTGGCTTGTAACGCTGTCAGTGCGACCGTCACGATTCCGAATCCTGTCTTAGACGATCCCGTAGCCTCGACAAAAGGCCAGCAAACAGCCGTCCTTGCCGGAGGCTGCTTTTGGGGCATGCAGGTGGTATTCGAGCACGTCAAGGGTGTCATTAGCGTCACGGCGGGATATTCGGGAGGCTCCGCAAACACGGCCGACTATGAGACTGTCAGCACGGGTGCAACTGGACATGCTGAATCGGTGAAGATCGTCTACGACCCATCGCAGATCACTTATGGGCAGCTACTCAAGGTCTATTTCTCGGTGGCGCATGACCCCACCCAGCTTAATCGCCAGGGACCGGACACTGGCACTCAATATCGCTCGTCTATCTTCTACTCGAACGAAGGGCAGCAGCACATCGCGCAAGCCTACATTGATCAGCTCAATCAGGCTAAAGTCTTTCCCCGGCCCATCGTGACTCAGGTGGTTGCCCTAAAGGGCTTTTACCCGGCTGAGGCATACCACCAGGGCTACGCCGCCCATCACCCAGACAACCCTTACATCGCGATCAATGATCTTCCCAAGGTCTCTCATCTGCGCCAGCGGCTTCCCGATCTATATCGAGACAAGTAAGCTCTCCCGCCAGCATTTCAACCCCCAGTGATTGTGCGAGACCATATTCGCTCACCGCGCGGTGCTCGTGAACGAGCCCGAGAAGAAATCGCCGGAGCGCGCCGTGTTGGAGCTTCCGAGCAAACTGTACAGAACTTCCGAGTGACATATGTGGGGGCGACACTGGATCGCCAAGAGGTACGGTCACGAGGGCGCAGGTCACCCCAGACGCCGCGGGGGTCGAGTTTTGCCTTCAATCGGTCCCAGTCATCGCAGGAGAAGTTGGGAGCGATTTCGATGTGCATGGCGGCACCCCACGGGGGCCATGCCATAGTTTCTCATAGCAGAAAAGAAAAAGAGGCCGTGGGGGGCGGCTGCGAGATGGGTTAGAGCGTGCGGAGGGCGGCTGCGGAAATGAGAGGGCCCGGGGCCAAAGCGACCTCGGGCCTCCGAAGGCAACTGTCCGCTTAGACGGTCACCTACTTTGCCTCAGGCAGTAGCGGCTTTTGCCTCAGGCTCGTCCTTGAGCATAGACCGGATCTACTCGCGGAGCTCAGGGGTGTTGGGATGGCCATGAACGGTTACTGCGTGGTGCACAGCGATCTCGAGCACTTCTTCTTCCTTGCCCGAAATCGCTAGCGTACAGTTCTTCTCGCTCGGGAAGTTCCTACAGTCGATGATTTTTCTTGGCATGGGGTTTCCTCCCTGGAGGTGCGGCGAAGCATAACTCCGCCCGGGCCAGTTTTCACAGCAGCCAGACTAGGAGAAAGAGAAGGGGCTGGCCTCGTGTCTCGATTTCAGTAGGTTAGGTCTCGGACTTGACGGAGACAACCTTCCAGGCCGCGCCTCAAGCGGGGTGCGTTTGAATCCTCAGCTCTTTTCTGTTGCCCGGCAATCTGTGCCGCTTCTGCGGTCCCGGCCCGAGCGGCGTTCGAGAAAAGCAAAAACCCACTCTGTTACCGTCCCGCACGTAGGGCAGTGTTTCTGGATCGGATTCTTTTTCACGAGCTCAGGAAGTTCGTCCTCGTGGATGAGAAAAGGCTGCCGACGACCACCTACCGAAAGAGTGAGGAGATCGGCCCCGCGTGGGTCCTGTCCTCGCCGGAGGGGTCGTTTGTCTTAGCCGCCAGCCTACACCCAAGGGCACGGCGGCATTACGTGGTGCGCCCCCGGAAGGGGATCCTGCAAAACGAACTCAGCTAATTCTCTGAAAAACTAGAAACCGTGCTCTGTGCACTTGCGGCGCATTCGGGCATTTGTTAGCCTTGCGCTGCGCAACGCGCTCGGGTGCGTTTCGAGGAGGTGCGCGATGGCTTCAACACAGTCCGGCCTGGCCGAAAACGTCGCAGGGCTCTTGTGCTACGTGTTGGGCTGGATCACAGGGCTGGTCTTCTTCCTGATTGATAAGCGGCCCTATGTGCGCTTCCATGCCGCGCAGTCGCTCGTGATCTTCGGCGGGCTACACATCCTGCGCATCGTGCTTGCCATGGTGTTCGGAGTGAGCTGGTGGGTCGGCGGAGGAATCGGGTTGACCGACTTTTCGTTTGGGTGGCTGTTATTCTCGCTGATCAGTCTGGTGGCCCTGATCCTCTGGATTGTGCTCATGGTGAAGGCCTACCAGGGCGAGCGGTTCAAAGTGCCCATCGCGGGTGATCTTGCCGAGAGCTTCGCCGGAAAGTAAATCTAAACCAGCTCGAACGCTTGCAGCGCATGCGCCTGGGCCGGCCTGTGCCGCCGCCGATGAAGGCCGAGCTGTCGACTTAAGGGCAGATGCGCATCGCCGTGCCCTACGGGCTGGACGACCGCGGGCATCCCCTCTTCCTCATCAGCACGATGGCCATGCATACCCAAAACTTGCAGGCGAACCCGCACGCCAGCCTGCTCGTGGCCCAGCCTGACGCCA